>VAPR01000858.1_pt1 | contig 17544 bp, 15 predicted proteins | sample 3380701 | NCBI WGS metagenome assembly VAPR01 (sample SAMN11536904, study PRJNA540576) | hot springs metagenome | isolation source: hot spring wet sediment | place: Spain: Lobios | collected 2014-01 | reverse complement strand
ACGAGAATAGTAGATTAATACTTATTGCTTGTATTGCTTGTTAATATCTATAAAATAAATAATTGGTTGAGTTGATAGATAGATAGGCTATATGCTTCTCTTCCTTCTATACACTGCTAATACTACAAGTGATGATCCTATAATAGATAATGCTCCTATTATGCTCTCTGGTACTACTTGGAATGGTACTTGCAACTCTTTAACTACTATTGTGCCATTGCTGAACTCTGCTACTACTTTCCATGTACCTACTTGGTTAGGAGTATATGTATCACTTGCCTCTCCATCTACTATAGGAACAGTAGTATTCCTTACTTCATTATTGCTAGGGTCTATCCATCTGAATTTAACATTAACAACACTGCTATCGTTGGTTGTTGCCTTAGCAGTTATATTATCTCCTAGATTAATTACCCCATCTGATGGATTACTGCCTTCATATAACGTTAATGAATATTTAGCAGTTGTTACTACTGCTATTCCTCCTGGATCAGATACTACTCCTTGTGCATTATTAGCATCAAATTGTCCATTATCCTTTATGTGTAACCTTATAGTTGTATTACTTACTAACTCAAAGTATCCATCCTGATTGCTTGTATCCATGCTCATAATCTTCCACTCATTATTGATCCTCTTCAAATATGCATAGTACTGGTTATTATGAAGTTCTGGTAATTGTGATGGATACTGTATATCTATCGTTAGCCATTCATCATTATTATTAGTATTGGCTTCGAAGGATAACAGTCCATATTGGATATTCACATTAACAGCATTCGGTATTTGAGGCATCTGATCAGGGTTAGGCTCTATTTTTGGTAGTGATATTAGATTATCTCCTTGTGTAGTGTTAAGGTTGATACTATTCCCTCGGTTATCACTTACAGAGATGTTATTTATAGGATTTATTGTGAACCTCTTCTCTATAGTACGCAGAGTATTCTCATTGTTACTGAATATTGCTATAACCTTCCATGCTCCTGCTCTATCTGGTGTGAATGTATCACTTGCTCTACCATCTGAGACCTGTATTGTATGCTCCATTATAGTCTGCTCTTGACTATCCTGAATGTAAAGCCATCTTAACACTACATTGTTAACCGTACCAACATTAGTACGTATGTTTGCAGTTATACTGCTCCCTAAATCTCTATTACCGTTATCTACTAATGGACTGTTGTTGGATGTGAGTTCAAGTATGTATGTTGGTTCTTCTCCTCCACCACCTCCACCGCCTCCACTCTGATCTCTAACATTGAATGTCACCTCCTCCTGATATAATGTATTACCAGAATCATCCTGGAACTCTACCCTGACCTTCCATCCATCCCCTGCCTGGTCTGGTGTGTATGTATCTTCTGCACCCTTGCCAGTTATTGGTGTGGTTATATCACTAATCTGTACTGTCTGCTCTCTAGCAGTGCTGTTATCAGGCCTGATCCATGTGAACTTGACCTTCTTCACATTCTCATCTACAGCCATAACCTTGATAGTCATGCTCTCACCAAGATTGATGGTTCTGTTCAAGAGTATAGTTGGGTTCTGGCTATCACCTTTGTAGAGAAGGATACCTGAGAGCACTCTTATTGGCACACCATTGAATACTATAAATTCATCAGTAGATACATAACCTCCTAATTCCATTCCGCTAAGAATTTCATTTGCTTTATCACGATTTACAGTTGCTATTGCAGTTAATCTCCACTCTCCAGGAAGAGGAAATCTGAAAGTAACCTCTCCAGCCATGTTATCCTGAGTTAATTGTAGATACTTACTAATGTACAAGTAACCCTCGGGAGGGATTGATGCACTACACGAGTATCCTTCTGTCCGTGGATTGTAAAGACTACACAGATTACGCAATTCTGTTCGCTCTTCTGGTGTATCTACTGCATCTGCTGGAAGTCTGATTCGCCAATAGAGGGATAGATTATCGTATAGTATATTCTCTGTGGAGTACCTTACCTTTATTCTATCTCCTACCCTCTCAACTGAACCATCGCTTAGATTCTCTCCTTCATATACCTCGATTGTGCTGTTGCTCCTACCAAAGATGTCTATAGCCTCATGAAATCTATTTGAACCATCCCTCCCCACATCAGCAGCTATTATCCTATCATGATTGTTATCATAGGTTATCTTGCTTGATACTTTGAAGTAAGGGCCTATACTTCTGGATATTCCGCCAAAACTTCTGAATTCTATAGTGAACAATGGATTTTGAGTGTCTATGGTATCACTTCTAGCATCGAATGCTCCTATTATATGTCCACCTTCTAATCCTGCTACTATAAGCCTATCCCTATTCCTATCATATGCAAGTCCTATCCCTTCTGCTGCAATGTTGGTCCTAACATTGAAAGGACCGGCAGTTATAATGTATGTATTCTGCTGTTCATTATATCTCATCACATATATCCTACCTATCTCATTGTTTTGAGCATCCTCAAAGTTGCAGAATACGAATATTCTATTATTCCTGCTATCATAGATCAGGCCTATAGGCTTTACACTACGATCATCTAGTGCGTCTCCATTCCCTATACAATCGTCGTAGAAGTCTCTTATAGGAACAAAGTTTCCTGCATCATCTATCATGCTTATCTGCAAGTGAAAGCTCCTACTACTCTCATCATAGCTGTGCAAAGCAACGAGTATCTTACCACGTGCAGTATCGTATGCAACATCAAATATGCGATCATCGCTTCTTGGAGTTGGATACACTGCACTTAGGTTGTAATCAGTACCGTCATAGACATAGACACTGCTACGAATATTATTATTTTGATCTCTATGAGCTACTCCACCAACTATTATCCTGTTATTAACATGATCGTACTCAACGCTGCTACGTAGATTAAGAGGAACATCTATATGATTTAATAGCCTGCCTTCTGTATCATAGATCTGTACAGTCCATCTATTAATTGCATCACTAAGAGTGTGATCTGTGAGTATTATCCTGTTATTGTTATGATCATACACTATATCATTTGTCCAAGTTTCTGGAAAATTACTTATTATACCATACCTCTCAAACCCGTAGTATAGGCTATACTCATCCCCTTTTGCTGTTACCTGCATCTGAGCATGAACGATATCTACGGTGCTAAGGAGCAGTATTCCTATGAGCATTGTTGCTACAGCTTTAATACTGCAGTGCTCTCTCTTGAGAGCCATACTGTAATCTTGAATAATTATTGTATATATCCTTATTGTAACTCAAGATATATAGTTAATGTTATGTAATTACTGTTTTATTATTATTTACTGCTGTTGCTGTAGTAGGCTGGCTGTACATTCCTATTGCTGTTATTATTATTGTTGCTGTTGCTAGTAGTCTCCTTTTTATTGTAGTAGTAACCCTTACTTGCCATCATAATATAAAGAGAGAAAAATAATGAAGAGAAAGGAAGAGAAAGAAATCAGTGTATAGGATCAGTTTATTCCTTTATACTCCTTTATCCTTGCCAATAGTTCATCCAACATTATACCCTCTGGATACTCTTTACCGTATGCTTTACCATCAACTATCTTATATATTCCATAACTTGTCAGATAGTACTTTGCAAGCTTATTAAGCTTTTCAGGGTGTATATACTTTAGCTCTTGTGTACCATGCTTTATGAAGTAAAGGCATAGTTTATCTTCACCAATACAATCCTTTATATCATTAATATTCCATATAAAGAATGTAATCTCTTTATCTTTATAATCTGGTATTGCCTTATCTATCTCTATAGTTACGTTTGCAGTAGTTGTGTACTCATCAGCTTCATCCTCAGAGATGCTTACCTTCTCTATGCTCTTTACCTTTCCTAATACTACATAATCTGAGTTAATTGTCTGATCTTTTATCCTATTAGCCCTAGCATCCTTTATTATACTTATAAGCTCATCTAACTTATAACTACCAAAGCGTGGATTATATGCTGTATTATTGTTATCATCTATGGAGAACTTCTGTGATACACAGCATACAATATAACCATCCTCTCCATCCCAATCACTATCTGAGTAAGAAAGGAATAAGAGTACCCTCTCACCATCATGTAATTGAACCGAATTATTAATTATGGTTTTACCATCACCATACGTCTTTATCATTATCCTCTTATCCTTGTAATTACCAGTTAACTCTTGCTCTACATCTATATACATACTGCTTGTAGCCTTCCTTACCTTACCATCATCATAATGCTCTGTTCCAACTGTACTACCAACCTTACCTATCACTATTACCTCAGATGTTCTAGCCATCTCTTCTAAAGTAATTGGTATCTCAGAGAAATCAATGTATGTCTTACTCTCGAATATACCTGTAGTAGTGAAGAGACTAAGATATGCAACAACTGCTATACCTATACTTACTGCTGCTACTATTATTATACCCTTCTTGACCATATTCTCACCCATATATCAGTATGGTAAGCACAAGTACTATTACTGCTACAACTAATATCTTCATTACTAAATGGTAGATAGAACCTATATAGTTAAGACCTCTCTGTATGAAGTCTATGAACTTTAAGATATCTTCTTATCTGCTTCAGATAGCATGCTATCCATACGTACCCTATTTATCCAGTATCGCAACTTCTGCTCTAGCTTGTAGACATCTCTTCTCTACATCATATTATAATGGATATGAAACGTAGATTGGATGCGGTGGCCGGGATTTGAACCCGGGTTACCAGCGTGGCAGGCTGGTGTCCTAGACCATGCTAGACGACCACCGCTCGCCTTGATGATAATATGAGTTCATATATTAATCATTATATTAATCATTATTATTATTATTTTATTTATTTGATATACTTAATCAAGTCATCTATGATAGCACTAATGTACTCCCTAAACCTTTGCTCATTTGTATAATCATCTACACTTACCCTTAGCCTAACTGTAGGCTTATTCAGTCTTAGCCTCCTTGCTATATCTGCTGGAGTTCCTACTATTATATAATCACAATCTATAGAATTCAATGTATCTTGCAGATCATTCAACTGCTCCTTAGCATAACCTAATGCTGGTATAATATCCTTAATCCAAGGATACTTCTCATACGCATCCTTTATAGAACCCTTTGCATAGTATCTGCCATCAACTACTTTACAGTTCAGCATCTTAGCAACGAGCATACCTAATGAGTAACTCATCTCCCCATGTGTAACAGTTGGTGCATCCTCAACCACTGCTACCTTTTTACCCATTATAGCATTAGCATCTTTAGTATCAAGTGTAGCATGCAATGAGAGTAGAAATATCTTACCTTTGCTATTAATACTCTTACATGTATCAATTAAAGTATCTAAAGCATCCTTGTTGCTTACTAGGTTAGCCTTGCTTATAACTATTGTATCAGCAGATCTTAGATTTGCTTCTCCAGGATGGTATCTTAACTCATGTCCTTGCCTTAATGCATCTGTAACAACTATTGTATGATCAGGTTTAAAGAATGGTAGATCGTTGTTGCCTCCATCCCATACTATTATATCTGATATGCTCTCAACCTCTTTAAGTACTTGCTTGTAATCTACTCCAGCAAATACACTATATCCATGCTCTAAATATGCTATATACTCTTCCTCCTCCTCAAGCGTTAGTCTATCAAGATCATCTATGCTCTTTATATGCTGTACAGCATTGAACTCTCCATAAGGCATTGGATGCCTAACTATACCTACCCTTAAGCCCTTGCTTCTAGCAGTATCAGCAACAAGCCTTGCTATAGTGCTCTTCCCTGCACCAGTTCTAGTTGCAGTAACAGCAATCACTGGCTTACTTGCTTTAAGTTGCGTATCCTTCATACCAAGTAGTGTGAATGATGCTCCAGATGCAAGAACTCTAGATGCAATATGCATAACATGCTCATGAGATACATCACTGTATGAGAAGAATGCCTCATCAACATCATACCTCTTTATCAACTCCTCAAGCATATGCTCTGGGTATATTGGTATTCCATGCTCATATAAAGAACCTGCAAGTTCCCTAGGATAAACCCTATTCTCTATATATGGTATCTGAGCAGCAGTGAATGCTACAACCCTATACCTAGGATTATCCTTAAAGAATACATTAAAGTTATGGAAGTCTCTACCAGCAGCACCAATTATTATTGCTTTACGTACACCATTACCCTTCATAAATTATTTTAATGATAAACATATCATTATTATATTCTTTAATACAATATGTTGATCATTTAGCAGTTACAAGCTTCTCTACTACTATCTTTGTCTTTATAGGTAACTTGCTTGCTGCTACCTCAAGTGCTTCTTTAGCTGTATTAAGATGCTGCTCATTTACATGTATCTCTATGATAACCTGTCCATTATCTACCCTTGCTGCTAAACCTACTGGCTTACCAAATGCCCTCCTCATACCCTCTTGCAATCTATCTGCACCAGCAGCAGCTATCATCTTATTCTCTCTTAGCACTATATGAGGATAAACTCTTAGTATGCTAAAGTAAGAGCTCTCACCTATCTTCTGCATAACCTTATTTGCTGCTACCCTTGCTGCTTCTAACGCATTATGCCTTACCTGAGCCCTTGTATCATTTGATACAAGCATTACCTTATACCCATACTCTCCTGGTGTACCTCCAGTGAACTTTGCTATCTTTGGTTGTGGTACACCTGCTATATACTCCCTCCTAGCATAAGGCATACCAACAGCAGCTCTATAGTTCCTACCCTTCATAGAATACTTAAATTAGCATGATAGAATTTAATCGTTATGGTTAAAGGGCATAGAAGCAAGGTTGATGAGTATGAAAGGGGGAATGCTATGGCTAGGGATGAGAATCTTATGGGAGATGATTATAATGTAAAGAGTAATGCTAAAGATAAAGAGATAGAGGATCAATCTATACAGGGAGAGGTCGTAGATGGTAGGGTTATTGTAAGCAGTAAGAGCAGTATAGATGAGTTAGCAAGGAGAGGGTATGGATATAAAGAAGAGATAGACGGAGTAGAGCGTTACTACCTATACATGTATGAGGCATTATACTTGCTTTACACTAGCAAGATTATCGTTAAAGATAAAGGTAGAATATTAACATTTGATGAGCTTGTTGATGAAGCATTAAAGTATGATAACTCTGCATGGACAAAATTCCTTATATACAGGGATCTAAGGAGTAGGGGTTATGTTGTAAGAGAGGGATTCGGGTTCAATAATGACTTTAGAGTTTATGACAGAGGAGATTATAGCAGTAAACCAGCACGGTATGTTGTATTTGCACTTAATGAAGGTAGAGAGGTTAAGATAGATACATTAAGTAGTATAGTTGAGCAGATAAGCACCATGGGCAAGGAGCCTATAATGGCTGTTATAGAGAGGAGAGGAGAGGTTATATACTATAAGGTTAGCAAGATGCACTTCCCTGATAGGGGTTGATTATCATATATGGTAATTGTAACAATAATTAAATAAATCATATGCAAATATATTGTATGAATATAACAGAGGGTAGGGAAGCAATAGATGGTATAAGGATCATATCTATGATAATATCACTTATAGCTGGTGCATTCATGCTTATTAACTCATTGATAGTATTATACATGCCTATGTATACAGGTATGCCTATGCATATGGGTATGCCTATGGGTATGTGGATGAGGATGTGGATGAGCACTGATATGATTGCTACACCCTATAGCTTTAGTGTAGTAGCAGCAGGGGTTATATCCTCAGTATCTGTTATAGCAGCAGGAGTATTGTTATCAAGAGTTAGTGATGCAAGAATCTTGGGAGCAATAATACTTGTATCATCTCTAGCAAGTTTATTCATAGTAGGCAGTATCATAGGTTCATTACTTGGTATCATAGGAGGTTCTCTAGCATTAACTGTAAGGAGAGTATAGATGTAGAGATCGTATAGTGAATCCATCTGTTAATAATCATAATTGTTAGGTTTATAATGGTACTACTCTTACACCATCAACCCTTATGCTAGGGGTTATGCATGGTATAGCATGCCATTGGAGTATCTGCTTACTATCCTTGCCTATTGCTGATATATTCATAAGCACTCTCTTAAGGTTATCAACTATTCTAACCATCCTCCTTGCCCCTATTACCTCTCCATTGCTAACCTCAAATATTCCACTCCTTGCTGTACATGAGAAGTCTCCTTGCTCAGGGTTAACAGGGTAAGTGTACCATAACCTACCAACTATTAACCCATGCCTTGTATCCTTGATCATCTCATCCATACTATAGTCTCCATTAGCAACAACTATATTATGAAATGAAGGATAGGGTAATGCATTTACACCCCTACCTACAGGGTATCCTGCCCTAACAGCATTACCAGTGGAGTTTACCTTATCCTTGTAAGCATAGAATGAATCGTATACAAGCCCTTTGAATACACCTCTATCTATTACATGCTTGTTGTATGTTGCTATACCTTCATCATCGAATGGCTTGCTACCTAATGCATCCTCTCTAATAGGCTCATCTAACAATGAGAGTCCATCAACAGCAACCCTCTCGCCTATCTTGCCATACAAGCAACTCCTCTTATCTTGGTATGCTTTAGCATTAAAGTTGTAAGCAAAGACAAATGAGAGTAGTTCTCCTAATGCATAAGGCTCAAATATTATACTATATACTCCATCTTCACACCTCCTTGCATCCCTTGATCTTATAGCCATGCTACTTGCCTCCCTTGCTATAGACTCAGCATTAAAGGATCTAAGCATCCTACTTGCATTAAAACCAACACCACTAACCCTGCTAGCAGTATGCTCTTTACCATCATCTAACTCTAGATCAGCAGTAACATTACCTACTATGTATGTTGCCTTATCCTTAACGCTTACACCATTACTGTTAGCTATGCATACATGCTCTTTAACAACATGAACTACACCAGATACTAAAAGCCCTTCATGAGAAGCATCTAATATTGTATATGCTAATCTAACAACATCATCTACACCCATATTAACTATTGTATTATCATAGCAGTTGCTTATACTACTAATCTTACTTGCACTTGGTAAAGATACCCACTCTTCCTTCCTTTGCATAACCTTAGCATTACTTAACGCATTATCTATTGCACTCTGTATATGCTCATCATCTAGCATAGATGTACTTGAGCCAGAGATGCTCTTATCCTTAACTATCCTTAATGCTAACCCTTTATCCCTTACTGCCTTTGCTTCAACTATACTTGATCTTGCAAGCCTTACAGTTATTATCTCCTTATCTACCATATATGCTTCAGCCTCATCTGCACCTTGCTGTAATGCCTTGCTAACAGATTTACTACATACATCTAGCATATGCTCAGTAGTTGTAAGCATAGGAGTTGGATAACCTATGTTACTTATTAAGATTCATGTTATAATAAGATCATACCTTATATGCTCTGCTATCTCTGGTATCTTATCTATACTTATGTTGCTTATCAATGGCACACAACCTATTATTGGTACACTGCTAAGCTCTTCTATTATGCTTGGTGTGTTAGCCTCAACCTTATTGCTATAATCTATCATGTTAATAACTATGCCTAATATGTTAAGTTTGTACTCTTTACATGCCATTACTGTAAGCATCGTATGGTTTATTGTCCCTAACTTTGCTCTAGCAACTATAAGTACAGGTAAGCCTAGATCCCTTATAAGATCTGCTACATAGTAACCCTTACGTATAGGAACCATTATACCTCCTATACCCTCAACAAGTATGAACTCATGCCTCTTCTTAAGTTCATTGTATGCATTTAACACCTTGCCTATATCTATGCTAGTGTTAAGCATCTTGCTTGCCATGTATGGTGAAGCCTCTTCAGCAAGGAAGACAGGGTTGATAAGTTCATACTCATTGCTATCTGCATTTGAGTATTTGGCAAGGATAACAGCATCAAGGGATTTGAATATACCTTTATTAACATCACTCCCTGTAGCTATAGGCTTCATTGCTATAGCATCTATACCATCTTTACGTAAGGCATATGTTAATGCTGCTGTTATGTAGGTCTTCCCTACACCTGTATCTGTACCAGTTACAAATATGCCACTCATAATTAATAGACACTTGGATCTTTTTAGATAAATGTTATTAATATTCTGTGTTTAATGTATAAGCAAGGATGTAGAAATGTGCTTAATACCCCTGGAGAACCATAAGGTGAGAGTAGTAGTATGAATGCAATATTATTCATAATACCTTTGATAATATCAGCAACAGTAGTGCTAGCATTGATAAATGAAGAGAGTTCATTGATTAATACAGTAACTAAAGCAAAGGCTACAGAGTATCAATGTGAACCAAAGTCATTGAGCGAGGTTAAACTAAGCTTCCCTGTGAAGGAACCAACATACTTGCCAGAAGGATACAGGTTAGAGGTTGTTGATCCATACTCATTCTCTTTAGCAGAGAGGTCAGAGGATAGTGATGCGGTTGCATTATACTACTCAAAGGAGCCTATGTGCCATGGTGTACCAACAGGTTATGGAGATGTTATACGTATAAATGTTGGTAACATTGGTGAAAAACACAAATATAGTGTGTATGGTATAGATATAGATAAGGATCCATTAGCATACTTCACTAGGAGTGTTGAAGAGTGTAATAGTGTAATACCTAATGCTGCAAAGCTAATAGATAAGCCAGAGAGTACTATACCAATAGTAAGGATAGTAAAGGTTAATGATTATATAGGTGAGGCTAGAGAGCCTAGCAAAGGTTATAGTGTATACATATTCAATGATAAAGATGGTAATGTTAAGGATAAGGTTGTTGAGGAGTTAGACGATATCATTCCAGGGTTTGTAACCTTCTACCATGCTAAGGATAAGGTCATGTATAGTATCACGGCTAAGCTACCAGTAAAGGAGATACTTAGGATAGCAGAGAGCATACCTTAGATAATATAAATTTTATTATTTTGTTCTGTTGAGTAATGAGGTTAATAGCTAATCTAAGCTATGCAATAATTAGGACTTTATTTATTATAATCCTTAATAATCTTAAGTATATCATCTATGCTAGCATCTGTCCTAAAGCCTTTGAATGCTAAACTTGTCCTTGATGCCTTGAAGCCATTAGCCTTTAGCATGCTTATCATATCTTGGATGCTTATGGGTCTCATCTTAAGGATCCTTGATATCTCATCTAATGTGTAGTATAAAGATATATCAGTCAACTCATCTTTTGCTATATTTAATATAGTTATGCATTGTTTATCTATAAAACCTGCAAATGTATTAGATATATTATACATTTTATTTACGAAGGAACTATCCATAATTGCCTTTACCCATAATCTACCAGCGCTACTCATCTCTTTATTACAGTTTTTGCATATAACCTTGCACTCATCTAAATTGCTTACATATCTAATCTTGCATGTATTGCAGTAATGGGCATAGCCTAGCATATCTGGCATGGTATCTGCATACCTTGCACCTACATTAACTTGAGCATATACCCTCATGTAATGCCTTGTACTCTGTACAAATAAAGGCTTTATACCCATCTCAAGCCTAGATGCTACCATAGCAAGCATACCTAGCATTAGTCTAATTCCTATCTCATTTGAGAACTCGCACTTTATGCTATTGCTATAGTATCTTCTTAATGCAACCTTAGGGTATATACCATTAAGAACTGGTGTATCTGTTGCAGTCATGCTTATCATACCCTCATCTATCACTGCTCTTAATGCACAGTCAACATAAAGGGCAGGTGTACCAAATGGATCTATATCTATTATACCAAACCTAGAGCCCCTTGAGGAGTGCTCTATTAAGAATCTACATGCATCATTTATACTGAATCTGCATTTAGCATGTACGTTGTTAAGCATAGCTGCTCTCTCTGCTAATGATACTGCAAATGGGTTAACATCGTTTATGTATACCTCTTCAATACCTTTAACCTCATTTGCTACCCTTATGGATCTTGCACCAAGCCCTGATAATGCATCAGCAAATGTACGCTCCCTTAAACCTACATCATTTATTAATGAATTGTATGCTATTATAGATATATCTCTGTTAAGCCTTGCTGCTGGGTTATAGAATGCAGGTTGCTTAGGTGGTACACTCTCCTCTAATGCCTCCTTAGGTACTATTAATCTAGTATTACCTTCAGTTATCTCAATTAGGCTATAATCATTACTACTACTAGCATTCATTGATTCAAACAAGATTATAAAGTAATTTAAATTTAATATAATAAGGGTAAGGCTAATACTTCATGCTGTTAGTAATTACTGGAGAACCTAGGGTAGGCAAGAGTACACTGCTACTTAAAGTAGCATCCAAACTAAGGGATGTTGGAGTTAATTTATATGCATTGATTGCTAGGGAGATAAGGGTTAATGGAATTAGGAGAGGCTTTGAGTTCATCGATTTAATAACCAACTCTACAATAAATCTAGCCTTGGTTAAAGATCATTCAGATGTAGATTATGGTATAAGTATAGGCAGATACATGGTTGATATTAATGGTTGCAAGAGGGCTGCTGCACTATTAAGGGATGCTATAAGAGCAGATTACATGCTTATATTGTTTGATGAGATAGGACCTATGGAACTTGCATCTGATGATTTATCTAATGCATTAATGGAACTTTTACACTCTAACAAAGATGTAATTGCTGTAGTGCATAAGAGGATTAAGCATAAGGTAGCAGATATGTACAAGGCTAAGGCAGATAAGGTAATAGAGGTTACAAAGGAGAACAGGGATACCTTATTAAAGTATATAGTAGATTACTATTTAAGAGAGGGGAAGCAAGAGAGGTAACAGTATGATTAGGGATATTTATAAAAATAATAATAACAACTAATAAAAATAATTTATAAATGGAAGTGGAGGTATTGCTATAGATGCTTAGTTCACTAACCCTACTTGAGTTCCATATAGTAGTTGCTATTCTTATAGCAATAGATCTCTTAACAGGCTTCAGAAGGAAGCATGCTATGACATTAAAGGAGGCAGGTATATGGAGTGCTATATGGATAGGCTTTGGCATCATCTTTGGCTTGCAACTATTATATAGTAACTACTCTAATGAGGATGTTGTAGATTACTTTACAATCTTCGTACTTGAGAAGTCATTGAGTGTTGATAATTTATTCGTATTTGCAGCTATATTCTCTTACTTTGCTACTCCATCCTCTGCTAGACCAATAGTGCTTTATGTAGGCATAATAAGCGCTATAGTATTTAGGGCATTGTTCATATTTGCTGGTATAGCAGCATTGGAAGCATTACCATGGATGGTCTTTGTATTTGCAGCAGTTCTAGTCTACAGTGGTATAAAGATATGGGGTAATAAGATGGAGTCTATGCATGTTGAGCGTAACCCAGTTGTAAGGTTTGCAAAGAGATATCTGCCTATAGCAGATAGATACGATGGTAATAGATTCGTATTAGCAACAAAGCCATTACTCTTATCCCCCTTAATAATAGTACTCTTTACCATAGAGGCTAGTGATATAATGTTTGCTGTAGACTCTATACCAGCAGCATTAGCAATATCTAGAGACTTTACAATAGTATATACAGCAAATATAGCAGCTATACTAGGCTTAAGATCCCTATACTTCCTAATAGACCATATGCTCTTAAAGTTCAAGTACCTTAGCAAGGGTTTAGCTGTTGTACTTGTAATACTAGGTATAAAGTTCCTGCTAGAAGGGGTTCATGTAGAAGTGCCTAAAGAGGTTAGTGTAGCATTAACGTTAAGCATAATAGGTGTATCTATACTCTTATCTGTGATTGATAAGAACAAGAAGAGCAGAGAGTAAAGAAAGAGATAAGATAAGCCTTGATACAAAGGATGAAGATCATATAATGAGGGTTAAGAGCAGAGAAGAGCAGACCTTTTCCTTTATAATGGAGAGAGGTAAGTTGAATAAACATGATACATTGAATACTATAGCAGGTGTTGATGAGGCTGGTAGGGGTTCAGTTATAGGTCCATTGGTTGTATGTGCAGTTGCTATTAATGCAACAAAGATATCTATGCTAAAAGAGATTGGTGTTAGAGACTCAAAGCTGTTAAGTGCTACAGCAAGAGATAGGTTATATGATGAGATAATTAATATAGTTGATGAGTATGCTGTATGCATAGTAGAACCAAAGGTTATAGACGCATATGTTAATAGGAATGCACTTAACATGTTAGAGGCTAAGATGTTTGCACAGGTAATAGCAGAGGTAAAGCCATCATTAGCATATATAGATGCATGTGATATAAATCCAGCAAGGTTCACAAAGGTAATAGCATCATCACTCTCCTCTTATAAATTGCAATTTACAACTATGCTTAGTGCATCCCATAAGGCAGATAAGAGGAATGTTCTAGTAGGCGCAGCATCAATAATAGCAAAGGTTACAAGGGATAAGGCTATTGAGAGGCTAAAGAGTATACATGGGGACTTTGGGTCTGGCTACCCTTCAGATGCTAAGACCATTAGATTTATTAATCATATGCTTAGCAAGGGCATCACCCTTGAGTGTATAAGGTACTCATGGAAGCCTGTAAAGATACTTCTGAGCAGAGTTACTAGCATACAGAATCAGAATAGCTTTTATTATCTACCATTATACTATTAACTGCAAAGTACCTTGGATGCTATAGATAGGATAATACTAAGGGCTCTATATATAGAAGGCTTAAACCAGAGCATTAATGCTAGTAGAGATACAATGCTAGAGCCTATAAGCATACTCTCTATGGCAAATAGTAGTGTTGTAGATGAGCATATTAAGAGGCTAAGTGATCTAGGTATGGTTAAGGATAAGAGGCTAACTGAGTTTGGTAGGAGTGCATTAAGTGTAGTATTTGCTGGAGGTGTCTTTGATATCATACACCCTGGGCATATACATACTTTAAGAACAGCCAAGAGCCTAGGGGATGTTCTTGTTGTAGTAGTTGCAAGAGACTCTACTGCAGAGAGGTTAAAGGGCAAGAAGCCATTACATGATGAGAATACTAGGCTAGATATGGTTGCATCTATAAAGTATGTTGATGTAGCACTGCTAGGGCATGAGAATGATATATTCAAGACTGTAGAGTATGTTAAGCCAGATATAATTGCACTAGGCTATGACCAAGTACATGAGGAAGGATTTATAATGCAAGAGTGTAGAAGGAGGGGTCTAAATGTTAACATAGTAAGGCTAACATCTCCATTGCCAGAGATAAAGAGTTCATTAATAAAATCAGAGTTAAAATCATCAATATACAGTATATAACTCAAGCATAGTTCATTAGATTTTTAATATAGGTTGTATTATCTTTTAGTGTTGAGTAGTAGCAGTAATAATAATAATAATGATATTACAAGGGCACTGCTAAATGGTGAGAGATGGGCAGTAGCAAAGGCCATATCTATTGTTGAGAATGATACACTTCAGGCAAGAGAGCTTGTAGAGAGTATATTCAAGCATATTGGAAACTCAAGGGTTATAGGAGTCACTGGTCCTGCTGGTGCTGGTAAGAGTACACTAATAGGCAAGATAATAAGCACTTACAGAGCAAGAGGGTTTAAGGTAGGTGTTATAGCAGTTGATCCTAGCAGTAGCATATCTGGAGGGGCTATACTTGGTGATAGGGTTAGGATGCAGGAGCATGCATTGGATGATGGTACATACATAAGGAGTATGGCAAGTAGAGGTGCATTGGGAGGGTTATCACTTGCTGTAAGGGATGCCATAAAGATACTTGATGTTGCAGGTTTTCAAAGGATAATAGTTGAGAGCGTTGGAGCAGGACAGTTGGATGTTAAGATAGCTAGCATAGCAGATGTTACAGTAGTAGTATTTAATCCTCAGACAGGTGATAGCATACAGGCTATAAAGGCAGGGTTAACTGAGATAGGCAATATATATGTGGTTAACAAGGCAGATCTAAGTGGGGCAAATGCATTATACAATGATATAAAATCACTAATAGTAGATGAGAGGGATGATGCTGTAGTAGTTAAAACAGTAGCAACAACTGGCAAGGGTGTTAATGAGTTGGTAGATGCCATAGAGTCAATACTAAGCAAGATGGAGAAGGATTATAAACTTTATAAAGAGATGGAGAGGAGAAGGATTGAGGCAGAGTTGAAGGATATAGTGTTTGATATGCTAATAAATCTGCTGTATCAGAGCAGTGATTTCAACAAGTATGTTGATTTAGTTGCAAGGAGAGAGATAGATCCTTATAAAGCTGCAGAGAGTATAGTTAAGAGTAAGATAAGAGGGTGAGAGTGTGATGAAGGGTTCCAATGATAGTAATAGCAAGGAGTTATTCACAGACTCTGGTATAAAGGTTAAGAGGATATACAAGGCTAGTGATTTAAAGGCAAGGAAGAAGGATGGAAAGCATTCAAGGGTAGAGGATGCTGGAAAGTATCCGTTTACTAGAGGTATATACCCAGAGATGTATAGAGAGAGGATATGGACCATGAGGCAGTATACAGGCTTTGGTACAGCTGAGGAGACCAATAGAAGGTTCAAGTTCCTTCTAGAGCATGGACAGACAGGGTTAAGCCTAGCCTTTGATCTACCTACACAGACGGGCTATGACTCAGATGACCCTAGGGCAGAGGGAGAGGTAGGGAGGGTTGGTGTACCCATAAGTTGTATAGATGATATGATGATATGCTTTAATGGTATACCATTGGATAAGGTTAGCACATCTATGACTATAAATGCTACAGCAACAACTCTACTTGCATTCTATATAACAGTTGCAGAGTCTCAAGGCGTACCAATAAATGTACTTAGGGGTACACTTCAGAATGATATACTTAAGGAGTACATAGCAAGGAACACATACATATATCCTCCAGAGCCTTCCATGAGGTTATTTGTAGATAGCATGGAGTTCTGTAGCAAGAGTATGCCCTCATGGTACCCTGTAAGCATCTCAGGCTACCATATAAGGGAGGCTGGTGCAAATGCTATCCAAGAGCTAGCATTTACATTTGCTAATGCAATAGCATACGTTGATGCATGTATTGCTAGAGGCTTAAAGGTTGATGATTTTGCCCCTAGGCTATCATTCTTCTTCTGCTGTACTATGGATATACTTGAGGAGGTTGCAAAGTTCAGGGCAGCAAGAAGGATATGGGCTAAGATAATGAAGGAGAGGTATAATGCAAAGAATGAGAAGAGCATGCATCTAAGGTTCCATGTACAGACTAGTGGGGAGTCTCTTACTGCACAGCAGCCAGATAACAACATCATAAGGGTTACACTACAGGCATTAGCAGCAGTCTTAGGAGGTTGCCAATCATTGCATACAAACTCTAGGGATGAGGCATTATCCTTGCCTACTGAAGAGTCTGTTAAGATAGCATTAAGGACACAACAGATAATAGCCTATGAGAGTGGTGTAACTAGAGTAGTTGACCCATTGGGAGGCTCTTATTATATAGAGTACCTTACAGATGAGATAGAGGATAGGGTATGGAAGTACCTTAATAGAATAGAACGTATGGGAGGGTCCTTGAAGGCTATAGAGAAGGGTTACTTCCAGCAGGAGATAAGGGAGAATGCATA
>VAPR01000857.1_pt1 | contig 17545 bp, 17 predicted proteins | sample 3380701 | NCBI WGS metagenome assembly VAPR01 (sample SAMN11536904, study PRJNA540576) | hot springs metagenome | isolation source: hot spring wet sediment | place: Spain: Lobios | collected 2014-01 | reverse complement strand
TTAAGCTCCGCTCGAGACACGGTGCAACGCCCGTCTATGAAGCGGTGAGTTAGTGGCGGGGGACAACTGTTCACCAACGTGTTATCACGACTTTTTTGTCGGTGAAGAAGTCGACGGAATCCATTTGGCCATGTAACACTCCGTAGAAGCTGTTTTTTCTGCCTGCGAAGGGGAAGTATGCCGCTGGAGCTGCTACGCCGATGTTTACGCCGATGTTTCCGGCGTTGACGTATTTGATGAATTTCGACGCGTTTGAGCCGGTTGATGTGAAGATGCACGCCATGTTTCCATATTCTGTCTTCGCGTTGATTGTTTCGATGGCTTCGTCGATGCTGGACGCTGTTATCACAGATGCAACTGGCCCGAATATCTCCTCCCTGGCGATGGTCATGTCTGGCGTTACTTCGTCGAAAATGTTTGCTCCAAGGTAAAATCCGTCGGGAAACTCATGCACCCTCACCTCTGTACCGTCCAACAAAAGCCTCGCACCCTCTTCAACACCTTTCTCAACATAACTCTTTACACGCGTCTGAGCGGCCTTGCTCACCAAAGGCCCCATCTCAACACCATGCAAAAGACCATGTCCTATCACGAGCTCTTTGCTACGCCGCGCAAACTTGTCCAGAAAATTTTTCTTAAACCCTTTATCGACGACGAGAAGGTTGCTTCCAGCGAGGCATCTCTGGCCCGTGTTGCCGAAGAAGCTGGACACCGTGGCAGGTAGCGTCACATCCATGTCTGCGTCAGGCATTACGACGATGTAGTTTTTCGCACCACCCTGAGCTATGCAGCGTTTCCCATGCTCACCCGCTAACCTGTAGATATTCTTGGCAGCAGGTGTCGAGCCGACAAAACAAACACCTTTAACCTCAGGATGTTTGACGAGTGCTTCCGCAGTTTCTTTTCCGCCGTGGACAAGGTTTATGACACCGGAAGGCAGCTTAACCTCCTCCTGAAGAACCTCCATCACACGTGTCATCGGCACAGGGGTTATGTCACTGGGCTTTATCACAAAACTATTGCCCAAAACGATGGCGAATGGGAAAAACCAGAAAGGAATCATGATGGGGAAGTTGAATGGACATATGACCGCGAACACTCCAAGCGGCTCCTTCACAGAATACTCATCAATCCGCGGTGAAATCTCATGCATCATCTCACCCTTCGCCAACGTGTAGACCGCCGCAATAGCTGCATCCACGTTCTCAATCGCTCTCCGCAAGTCCCCACGGCTCTCCTCAAGAGTCTTCCCATGGTTGAGAGTGTTGATCGCCGCCAACTCGTCAAAACGGTTCTCTAGGACACGCTTCATCTGGAAAAGGTATTTTACGCGTTCGAGGAAAGGTTGACGGCTCCATTTCTCAAAAGCTTCTGCAGCAGCCTCAACAGCAGCGTTGACCTCCTCATCAGTTGCATAAGGGACCTCAGCTATAACCCGTCCCGCACCCGGATCATACACAGGTCTCCAGACCTCCGTCCGCGAGTCTATCCACTCTCCGTTAACAAAGTGACGCAGCCTTCCAAACGAAAGACCCAAAAACTCCTGAACCTGCATAACGCCATGACCAAAAAGGTTTAGGGGCTTATTTCTTTTTCTCAAGAAATAACTGATATACTGGCTTGTGGCGAGTAGGTCGCCAATGAAGCTACTGTCTTTTGAAAAATGTGAGGAGAGAAGGGTTGGGCTGTTAACTGACAAGGGTGTGCTAGACCTTGCTACCGCCTACAGGCTGGTTTATGGCGAGGATGCTCCGCGCTGGCTCTACTCCATGAGAAGCCTATTAACAGCAGGTGAAGAAGCTGCGAGACTTGTGGAGAAGCTCAGAAAAAAGGCGGCGGAGTTTGGAGATGGCAAACCCGTATACTACAAAGAATCTGAGATAGTTTTCAAGGCCCCTGTTCCTGATGCAAAGAAGATTTTATGCGTCGCAGCCAACTACGTGCTACACGGACAAGAAATGAAGGTCACCGTCCCCGAGAAGCCGTATTTCTTCGGAAAATTCGGCAACAGCTTAATCGGGCACGGGGAAAACATAATCATCCCCCGTACCTCAACCATGGTGGACCACGAGATAGAGCTCGCTGTCGTAATCGGTAAAAAAGGAAAGTACATTTCTGCGAATAAGGCGGAAGAATACATAGCAGGCTACATGGTTTTCAACGATGTAAGCTTCCGTGATAAACAGCTCCCGCCAGGGTGGCCGGAGAAGCTGAACCCCTTCGGACAAAACTGGATACTCGGCAAAAGCCTCGACACAGCAGCGCCATGCGGCCCCTACCTCGTCACAAGAGACGAAGTAGGCAGCCCGTATCCGCTCAAGCTGGTGTTGAAGGTCAACGGAGAAGTGCGTCAGAACGGTTCCACAGATGAAATGTTCTTCAAAATCGGTGAACTGATAGAGTATATCTCCGACGGATTAACCCTTGAGCCCGGCGATATCATAGCCACGGGAACGCCCGCCGGCGTTGCGGCCGCTGGCAAACAGTTTCTAAAGGACGGAGATGTCGTGGAGGCAGAGATTGAGAAGGTTGGGCTGTTGAGGAACAGGTGTGTCAAGGAGACATAGTCTACGGCCTCGTGGCGAGGGACAGGGAGACGTCAATAAACTGGTTGTTTCTCACTATGGTTAGCGTTATGGTTTGGCCGGGGCTGGTCTTCTCCTCCATGTATACGAGAAGATCGTCGATGCTGTGTATCGGCACACCGTTGACGGCTACTATCACGTCTCCGCCAACAACAATCTGAACACCGTTAACAACCACCGTTCTGTCCCCTCCTCTTAGACCTGCTCTCTGTGCAGGACTGTTGTTCACGACCTGTGTTATCAGGACTCCTCGGGTGACGTTGTATCCTCCTGCAGAGGCTATGTCCATGTCAAGGGTTGTGCCGCTTATCCCAAGCCAGCTCCGTCTATAGACCCCGTCTTTTATCAGGGCTGGAACAACCCGGGCAACTATCGACGATGGCACGGCGTATCCAATTCCGACCCCGCCCGGCTCAATCGCGGTGTTGACGCCGACAACCTCCCCCCTCATGTTGAGTAGGGGGCCTCCGGAGTTTCCCGGGTTGATGGCCGCGTCTGTCTGTATGACGCCCGGTATTGAGTAGCCTCTGCCCGTCGGCAGAAGTCTGCCCTTCTGGCTCACCACACCCGTGGTCAGGGTTCCCTCAAGCCCAAACGGGTTACCGATGGCCACAACCTCCTCACCTATTCTGAGCTCTGTAGAGTTGCCGAGCTTAAGTGGCTTAAGGTTCTTCGGCGGGTTCTCCAGCTTTATCACGGCTAAGTCGCTGTCAACATCTGTGCCAACTATGGAGGCGGCATACATCTCCCCCGTGTAGAACACAACTCTGATGCTTGAAGCACCTGCGACAACGTGATTATTTGTCACTATGTGGCCCTCCGTGTCATACACAAACCCCGTGCCCACAGCCGCACCAGCTTGAGAAAAGACACGGATCAAAACCACCGAGCCCTTCACCATGTCGTAGATGTCGGCGTAGCTGGGACGGTTTCCCGCGACGGTTACCACGGAAGTGACTTGCGAGACGAGGGTGACCGTTTTTTCAACAGTTGGGTTCTGCAGCGAAGAAAACGCTTGCTGAAGACGTAAAACATCCTCCCTCACCGTGATGTAGAAGAAGAAGTTGAGGCCCACCAAAACGACCGCTACGGCGACAACCGCGGCAACCAGTTTAGCGGAGCCGTTGGCCATGTCTATCACGCTGTCGAGGCATGTATTAACGCTAATGGATGATTGCTACATAATTTGTTAACCATTTATAGAGAGGTGGCAAGTGTTTGGGAAGGTGTGAAGTGTGTCATTCGAGCCTCCACGTGGTATGGATGACCTGCTTCCCGAAGAGTTCGCGGTGAAGCAGCGCATAGTGGATGTCATCCGTGAGGTTTACCGTCTCTATGGCTACGAGGAGGTTGAGACACCCACCCTCGAATATCTCGAACTCTTTGAGGCGAAGTCTGGTGAAGAGATTAGGCATCGTATGTTTGTTTTCGACGACCCTCACGGCCGCAAACTCGTGCTTCGTCCCGAGGTCACAGCATCTGTTGCACGGCTTGTGGCATCCAAGCTTTCGCGGAGGCCTCTGCCACTCCGTCTTGGCTACATCGCCGACTGTTACAGATATGATGAGCCGCAGTGGGGTAGGAGGAGGAGGTTTTGGCAAGGGGGTCTTGAGCTTTTCGGTAGCAGAGACCCAATGAGTGATGCGGAGATTATCTTGGCCAGCAGAGATGTTTTCCAACGGCTTGGGCTTGTTGAACAGCGTTTCAAGATTGGGCACGTGGGGATATTGCGTGGAATAATGGAGAATGTTGAGCAGAAAACGCAGGACACTATACTTTCTCTCCTCGACCGCAAAATGTATACAGAGGCACGGGAGCTGATGGAGCAGCATCTCGAAAAAGAGGCGGTGGAAACGCTTTGGCGCCTCGCCGAACACCGTGGAGACATAAAAGTGATTGAGAAGGCCCGGGACATCGTTTCACCATGGCCCAAGGCATCACAGTCGCTGGAAAACCTCGAAGCAATTGTTTCGCTCATCAGAAACGTTGACCCAAGCATCTCAATCGAAGTGGATCTCGGCTTTGCACGCGGCCTCGAATACTATACAGGTATGATTTTCGAGCAGAAACTCGAAGGAGAACAGCTGTCGTTTAACGGCGGCGGCCGCTACGACGGGTTAGTGGAGCTCTTCGGCGGAAAACCTACTCCAGCAGTCGGCTGCTCCATCGGCATAACCCGCATCCAGATGCATCTCCTCAGCAGAAAAAACACAGACTACACCGTTCCCCCCAGCATCCTGCTCACCGTATTATCCGACAAAGCGTCAGCCTACGCTCTACGCGTAGCAGACCTCTTGAGAAAAAATGGATACAGTGTTTCTGTTGACGTGTCTCGGAAGAAGCTGGGCGACGCCATCGAAACGGCTGTGAACAGGGAAATAAGGAGCCTGGTCATCATAGGTGACAGGGAGGCCGCAGACGGCACAGTTACTCTCCGCGACCTCACCACCAGAACACAGGTCACCGACTCGCTTGAAAAGGTGTTAAATATGTTGGCGAAGTGAAGGGTTTGTTGACGAATTTTTTAGAGGCGACGGTGGTCATAGCCGCTGTTGGAGCCGCGGCACTTGCGGGTCGTTTCTTGGACCTACGTGGAGCCGGGGCAGCCGCGGTCTTGGGCTACTTGATATACATTTTCGGGGGCAGAATGCATTTCCTCCTTCTCCTCGTCTTCTTCATCGTATCTGGCTTCTCCACAAGATACCGCTACCGCGAGAAATACGGCGAATACGGCAGAGGCGTGAGGACATGGAGCAACGTGATAAGCAACGGTCTTGCGGCGGCCCTCATAGCTACGGCCGGCTACTTTCTCAACGACCCCTCCACTGCTCTTCCGCTCTACGTAGGAGCGGTCTCAGCGGTTTTCGCCGACACCATGTCGACAGAACTGGGCCTCCTCTCCAAAAGACCGCCCATATTGATTACCTCTTTGAAGAGAACTGAGCCGGGGACACCTGGCGGCGTTACACCTCTCGGCCTGATGTCGGCCTTCGTCACAGGCTTCATCATCACGGCGACGATTTTCCTCTACACAGGCTTTTCCGCAGCCACGCTGCCTTTCAACAAGGTCGTCCTGGTCAGCGTTTTCTCAGGGTTTACGGGGAGCCTGTTCGACAGCGTCGTCGGCGGACTCGTCCAGTCAAGATACAGGTGCACAGTATGCGGACGAGCTGTCGAGGTCAAGAAACACTGCGGAAAAATGACACTTTATCTCGGTGGAAGCAGGCTTATCAACAACGACCTGGTCAATCTTTTGACATCATTTTACGGAGCCTTCTCAGCTTACTCTCTCTGGGTTTTCCTCGGCTAAAGCTCCAGCTCCCGCCTATGTTCAGCCAAAACAACACAACCACCACCCTCGACATGTACGACATCCTCGACGCGAACCCCTCCAAAACTCTTGTCATAGAGGCCCGGCTCAACAGTGACGACGTCGCCTGTGAGAAGGTTGTCGCGGCTGAATCGTGTCAGGTACGGTTCTTCACCAATCGTCAAACCAAGTCCGTGGCCGAGGCCGTGAACAAAACCCCTCTCAACAGGCTGCTTGCTCAGCGGAGTGGGCCATCCACGGGCCATGAAAAGCCTGCAAACACGGATAAACGGGGCCTCGCAGACAACATTATCCCTGATCATGTCCAGCGCCGCGTTCTGGGCGTCAACGGTGTCTGTGAACATTTTGCGTAGGAGTGGTTTGGCTCGTCCGACGCAGTAGGTTCTTGTGAAATCGTAGCGGTAGCCCGTCTTATCCGCGGGAAAGATGTCGAGAAGAACCGGTTCACCGGGTTTTATTGGCGTGTCTTTTTCGCCGCTGTAGTGTGGGTCTGCTGACTCCTCTCCGACGGCGAGGATAAATCCTTCAACGAGGTTTAGGCCCTGTTCGGCGCATGCTTGTCGAATGCTCTGTCGGAGGATGTTGGCTGTCAGAGGCTTTTTCTCATAAAGCACTTTATCACCCGCCACGCGGCTTTCCTCAAGAATTTTCTCAACTCGCTGGGCAACGGCGACGGTTTTTCGGCCGGCTTCTCTGATGCGTTCAATCTCCCAGCTGTCCTTTGTTCGTCTACAAATGTCGAGCAGCGAAGGCCCCGGAGTGGCTTTGACGCGGAAGCCGCGGCGACGGAGAACTTCCGCGAGAAAACCGCCCATCCCGCTTCAAACCTGCCAGCCAAAACAATCCATCCACCTACTCTCTCCCTCCGCAAAACCTCTGAAACAAACTCTGCCCAGCCACGGCCCCGCCCAAACCTGCGCACAAACAACCTCAACCCATAGTCGTCAAAGGTCCTGACCAGAGACACCTGACCAGTTCTCGCACTCTCCACGTCAAGGTTGCTCACAACCAGCAAAGGCTCCTCACCTCTCTTTTTCAGATACAACCCACCCCGCGCAACCGGCGCCCTCACAAGATAAGCCAACTCCGGACAAGAAGCCGTCGACTCACCATACACCACAACGGCGTCAACATCCTGCCGAGCCATCAACTCATCAAGCGAAGAAAGCACAGCAGAAAACATCCAAACCAGTCAAAAAACCTTAACAAAAGAAACGTTAAGGAAATAAACAGTCTACAAAGTGTTGATTCAGTTACCTAAGGGTAACAATCTGGAAAACTCTTGGTAGTTTTGGTGTTTTAGCACTGATTGACAGACTTCCAAAGTCTAGTCCATGTCAGCTTCAGAACGGCAAAGGCTGCTAAGAAGACCAAGTATAGACGCTCTTTGAATGTTGATTTTATTGGAGTATAGCATTCTTCGTTGATGACGGGTTTTTCGGATTGCGTAGCCAAAACAGTTACTCCCGCCAGAACCCTGTTCCCACACGATACCGAGGGGGTTAGCCTGGATTCATCGGGTATTATCACGGTAGCAAGAGACCCCAATCTTATCCGTGCAATCCTCTCACCAGCCTGAACACGTGACCCCATTGCTCTGAGCAGCTTGACGGAGGAGGCTATGGGAGCGCCTACAACCACCAAGCCGACAACCCCGTAAGCTGTTTCTAAGACTATACTCACCCTCTCATTCGTAATCTCGAAGTCTTTCTCCCTCATGAATCTGAGGCCACCTCGTATCTGTGATAGATAGACTATTCGTGCGTCGGCGGGCGAGCGTATCACGTGTACGTCAAGGGGGGATATGTGGATTGATATCATGGTGCCGTCGGAGCCGAGCACGCCTGTGTACGCCAGCTCATCTACTCTAAAATCTCTTCCACCCTTGTTTAGAGCTGGAGCAACTCCAGCCATGTATCGCCTCACAGATACAACTCTACCGTCGGCAGGTGAAAGAATCACTTTATCCAGCTTCGTGATCTGCCGCTCTGGGTCACGATAAAAGTAAAACACGCACAAGCCAATAATCAACACGAGGCAAGTAAGTAAGAGGATTGTGTTAACGATCATCCTAGACCTGTCAGGTGACATTATATAAATCATGTTGCTATAACCTCTTTGGCTTGCTGTTGCAGGTTTTGTTGAATTGGCGATGGCTCAATAAGAGCCAGTGGCTTAGTAGAGAGGAGTTATACGAGATTCAGGTTAGAAAACTGCGGGAGATTGTTCGGAGAGCCTATGAAGGCGCGGTGTTTTACAGGCGCTTATACGGCAACAGCCATCCGGAGATTAACAACCTCATTGATATCAAGAAGCTGCCAATAATCACAAAAGAGGATGTCAGGAAGGTTCCTTTAGAGGAGAGGATTGTGGCAGGAACTGATGTGAGCAAATGTGTAAAAAAGACTACCTCGGGCACTACCGGTGTCCCAGTCACTGTTCTGGAAGACCCTTACTCAGCAGCGTATCTTGAGGGGCTTCATCTCCGTAGGCTCTGGTCATATGGCGTGCGGCCGTGGCATCGTATATTCAGGATAGTGGTTGGACCTGCTGAGAAAGTGGCTACCCAGACCATAGCGGATACTGCTGGAATTTGGGGCCGTATAAGGACTAATAGAGTGGTTCGCCTACCGTCAGCAGATGATGTAAGGAATCATCTAAAACTTTTCAAAGAAAAAGGTGCTGCGGTTCTTATCGCTCCGCCATCATATTTTAGAGCTCTTCGAGAGGTGTGCGAGAATACAGAGACGATGCTACATTTGAAGACGGCTGTGACATGGGGGGAGCTTTTAGACATGAAGACAAGAAAGACGATATCCGATTTCTTCGGAGCCGAGGTCTTTGACGGGTATGGATGCATAGAGGTGGCGCCTATAGGTGGATTGGCGTGGGAATGTCCCACCCACACAGCCTATCACATCAACATAGACTCGGTGGTGCTAGAATTTCTTAGAGACGGAACAGATGTGGCACCTGGTGAGCCGGGCGAAGTTGTGGCCACCAGCCTCTTTAGACACTCAACCCCGATGATACGGTATTATCTCGGCGACAAGGCCACACCCATGGATGATGAATGCCCATGCGGACGTGGACTGCCACTACTCAAAAACATAGAGGGGCGAATAGTGGACTCTATCAAGAGACCAGACGGGGGATACATATCACCTTACACAGTGATGCACACGCTCCAAGAGGTGGAAAACCTGGAGCAGTTCAGAGTTGTCCAAAGGAGTGATTACTCGATCGAGGTCCAAGTAAAGGCCACCCAAAGCATTGAAAAGGTGCTGGAGGAAGTGGGTAGGAGATGCAATATCTTGTTTCCCGGCATGCATTATAGCATAAAACTTGTTGAATCAATTGGTCCAGAGAAGGGGAAGAAGTTCAAAATAGTCTCCCACGAGTGAACTAGTTCACCACCCTACACTCAACTATCTTTGGCTTGGGTTTGGGTTCAGTTTCGAGGATGTCGACCACCTTAACCTTGATCGGAAGACCTTTGAGAACATTAACGAGCTCTTGCTCCACGGTTTCTACAACCTTGTCGGAGTCAGCTTCAGGCGAACATGCAATGTACACATCTACAGAATAGTCCTCGTTCTGTATGACTTTGAACTGTCTCAAGCCATCAACCCTATGAAACACCGAGAACAATACATACGGCGAGATATAGTCACCGTCTCGTGTTTTTAAACAGTCAATTACTCTGCCTTCAATTTTCTCAAGCAAAGGCAAACCTCTTCCACATGAACACTCGTCATCCTTCACCGAGACAACATCACCGGTAACATAGCGGATTATGGGTGTCGCGTATCTATAGAGACATGTGACCACCGCTTTTCCCCTTAACGTGGACCGGCCAACCGGCTTGGCATCTACCAGCTCCAAAACAACCGAGTCTATGTTGATGTGATATCCCTCGTGGCTGGGACACTCCCACGCAATATTTCCAGCCTCCACCGTACTATAGGTATCATACACTTCACAGTTAAAGAAGCTCTCTATGAGTCGACGTGTTTCCGGTACTAGAACCTCGCCTGTTGTCAGAATAATCCTTATGGAGTGGTCGAATTTTCCCCCCTCTTCCACCCTTGTAAGCGCTACTAGGTCCGATGGTTGCGCGAGTAGAACATTAGGCTTGTAAGACCTTATCTGCGCTGCGATTGATTTGATGCCGCCAGAAAGATTAACAAATTTTATTCTCCTTTTCTGTAGCATGCCTATAGGATTGGGGAGACCTGTGAAGAAACTTATACTGCTGGCCGGTGTTGCTGGAAGCGTCCGCATTATTCTGTCTCCAGGCCTAACCCCGTAGGCCCATAGCCGGCGCAGGTAGAGGGCTTTCCAATATGCCGCCGATTCCTTGGTTTCGAGTATGGTCACCGGTTCTCCGGAATACCCTGATGTATGCCGTTTTAGACATTTTGCGGGGTTGATGGATGTTGCTGTCCGCAGCTCAAGCCGAGTTTCAGCCAGCATCCTCCTAGATACGAGGGGAAGCTTTTTCAGCACCGTTAGAGGATTTTCTCCAAGATCTTCAGTAAACATGTCGCGGTAAGCCCCTCTGTAGAACGGAACCTTTTCATAAGCGTGTTTCAAGAGCTTGCCGAGCTTCTTGGCCTGAATACGGGCTAAATTCTCCCTGCTATACCACTGGGACCGCTGCAGCATCAGCCAGTAGACAAGGTCTCTAACCAAACCCTTAACTCGTTTAAACGGGCCGTCAAAATTAAAATTTTTAGATAAGAGCAGAGACACCGTTCTCGAATGAATAAGCGTATCGTCTTCATCATCTTGTTGACTGTTGCTTCTTTTTTTATCAGGCTGTATAAGCTGGATGTTCCCGACAGACAGATAGGTGACGAGGTTTACTATGTGCCAGATGCAAGAAGTATCCTGGGTCAGAATGAGCAGGGGTTGCCCATAGACCCTAGGTATGGACATCCTCCGCTGGGCAAGATGCTCATAGCGTTAGGCATGCTGGTGTTCGGCGACAACCCCTTTGGATGGCGTATAATGTCCGCTGTGGCAGGAACAATAGCTATACCTATTTTCTACCTCGTGGTTAGCAGACTGTTTCAGGGCCGAAAAGAGTATAGCTATGCAACACCAATTGCTACTTTCCTCTTCTCATTCGAAACCCTCACCTTCTACTTCTCCCGCGTAGCCCGCATAGACATATTCATGCTAGTCTTCCTGCTCGCCGGAATCTATTTTCTGCTGGACGATAACTTAAAACGGAAGATATTGGCGGCGCCTTTATTCGCGGCGTCTTTCCTCGCGAAAGAGTCGGCGCTCGTAGTTATTGTCCCCCTGCTACTGCACACAGGTTGGAAAACCGGTGGAAAAACTCGTAAAAAAGAGAGGAGCTGGCTTCAGCGGTTTGACTGGAAAACTGTGCTGACGCTTCTCATAGCCACCGGTGTCTCAGTCGCCGTGCTGTGGTATTTGCTGGAGTGGGTCATCCTCGTTCCCCGTTCATCAAACCTTGTTGAAAGAATTTCGCTGATGCTCTCGAGGCTGAGCATCAGCAACCCTACGGCAGCGGGACGCAGCGAAATATGGCAGTGGTTTTTCAACTACCCGGTGACAAGGGCCGTTGCCATAGTTCCCGGATACCAGATTAACCCCGCAACGGTTGTTACGGGGCCGCTGGTTACGCCGGGCCTTAGATACAGCTATGTCATACAGGTGAGCTGGACAGTTCTGGCCTTCATGGTGCCCGCCATGCTTTACATGCTGTGGCTTGCGAGAAAAGATGCGCTGGGCCGGTTTACATCTCTCTACTGGTTCGGCGGCCTGATGGGCTGGGTCATAGTCAACATGGCCTTCAGAGGCCTGATATACCTCTTCTATATCCTCACAATTCTTCCACCAGTAATAATCGCCATCTCATATTTTCTCGGCAAAAGACTTTACGAGGAAAGCTCAGGCAAGTCGGTCAAGTGGACTGCTTTAACAGGCCTTTATCTGCTGCTTCATCTCCTATACTTCGCCGCCCTCTATCCTGTCCCACTACTCTGACACCTCTAACCAAAATCATTTCAGCAAAGTTTCTCACAAACGGATACTTGAGCTCAAGCAGTGTGAAGCCCTTCAGTAGCCAGAAAAAGAGGCCGCTTCTACGGAGAGGGTTTCGCCCTCTCGAGTCCAGCCACAGGTCCAGCCACCTGAGCTGTTTCGGGAACAAGTGGTAGCCGGAGAAAACTATGTCCGAGAGGCCGAGGCTTTTGGCCAGGGCTATGAGCTGTGGCCTGAGAAAATGTTTCTCAGGGTTTGTCATCTTCCTCATCAATCCCAGCACATGGAGTATCTTGGTTGAGACGACCCTGAACCAGAGGTTGGCGATGTTGGGAACCCCGACGACGACCTCGCCTCCCTCCTTCACCACACGGACCTGCTCGCAGAAGGCTACATCATATTCGGGAACATGTTCGATGCTCCCGAAGCTGCATGACATGTCGACGCATCCGGAGCGCAGCGGCAATCGTCTAAAGTCTCCCACAACTATATGTGTTCTGCCGTAGAGCTTTTTCGCCTTGGCTCTTTCGTACGCTTTCTTAGCTATCCCCGACGATATGTCCACGAGGACTAGTTCCCGGTCGTTCTTCATCAAATAGTAGCCGTATTGGGTGTTGGTTGCCTCGTTGTAGGCATCGAGTTTGAGAATCCTCCTTGGGTTCCCTGACACGAGCTGGTCAAGCAGGGACAAAACAATTTGGCGGTAGAAAACATCGGTGACCGCTGGCTTATCATGTCTGAGATGGAAAGAGGTCCTCGCAACCCAGTCCCAGTAAGCCGAGAGACTCTGCACCATAACACCCAGAAACCATATTCACGGCTTGTTAAAAATCCACAACCCCCTCCAGTGACATATTTTACGGGCCCGGTGGGATTTGAACCCTGCCGGCGCGGCACTTCCGTACCGCCGCTCACGACCTCTGGCTCCGGAGGCCAGCGCTCTATCCATGCTAAGCTACGGGCCCATGTTTTGATTCTTGTTTGAGGATATTTAAACACGATTGCATAAATTCAGCCATTGTGGCTTATGCGGCGTGAGATAGAGCTTGGTGGGTGTTGAGGAGAGGTTGCTGAATATTTTGAGGCAGAGGTTTGAGTGGGCTCGTGAGAGGTTTCCGTTGGATGGTGTTGTGTGGGAGCGTGTTGTGGATGCTCTGCAGGAGGAGCGAGATAAGCTTACGATTCTTCGCAGGATGGAGGAGACTGGTGGTGAGCCTTGTCTGGTCGCATACGTTGATGACGAGTATGTTTTCATGGATTGTTCAGCCGATAGCCCGAAGGGGAGGAGGAATCTCTGCTACGACCGTGAGGCAGAGAAGCTGAGAAAAGGTGTCAAGCCACGTGGAAACGTCTTCGACATGGCCAAATCCATGGGTGTAGAGGTTTTGACAGAGGAGCAGTACAGGTGGCTGCAGTCTTTCAGCGAATTTGACCTCCGCACATCCAGCTGGCTTAAAACACCGGAGAAAATCAGGAAACTCGGCGGAGCAATATATGGACAGAGAAGATACGACACTGTCTTCATAGGAGCGAATAGTGCACAATCTTTCTACGGGAGCAGAGGGTTCCGCGGATTGTTGAAGGTATAGCCTCTACTCGCCCAAAACCTGTACGAAGAGTTTGCGTGTTCGTGGGCCGTCGAACTCGGCTGCTATGATGGATTGCCACGTGCCTCTCACTACTTTGCCGTCTTTTATCGGCAGTGTTATGACGTGGCTGAGGAGGATGGAGCGGAGGTGAGAGAAAGTGTTGGCGGTTGGGTCGATTGTGTCGTGGTGGTATCCTTCTCTCTGGGGTGCAAGCTTTTCGAGAAACTCGAGCACATCGCGCTTGAGGTTTGACTCGTTCTCGTTGAGGTAGAGGGCGAATGTGGTGTGCTGTGAAAAGACGTTCACCAGCCCCTGCTTCACACCAGACGCCGCGACAACTCTCTCAACCTCATGAGAAACATCATGCAACTCAACCCGCGACCTTGTGTTCAACACAACCGTGTCATAAACTACTTTCACAACTATGTTTCTGCAGGGGAATAATTTAAGCTCGCGCCGGGCAATAACTGAAATTTTTTCAGTCACGGCGCTAATTCTGCAAGATGTTTAACGTTCGGGAGCATCGTTTTAGCAACAACCTCTTTGTCAGCGGTGTAGAGAACTGCATTCTCCATCATGGCTAACGCGACATAGGACGAGTCAAAGAACGTGATCCCATACCTATACGCAGCCTCTACTGCAAAGAACTTCAACTCTCCCCTAAGGTCATGGATTGTTATGCCTAGGTCTTCTAAAGCCGCAAGAGCTGATTTAACTTCTTCTATTCCAAACCTAGGGTTGTATCGCAAGGCGTTAGCCACTTCAAAGAACAGGAGACATGGTGCGATTAGGTCCACCTCACCTCTAACATATTTGTCCCTTATCAGCAGGGCTTTGTCGCGAAAAGGCTCGACGTTAAACCATTTCACAGCTACGCTTGCGTCAAGTACGAGAATCTTCTCCTCCTCCATTTTATCACCTCATCCGCCGCTATCCAATCCGAGCCTTCGGTGATTTTCGCCAGTCTATCCATCTCCTCGACCGCGCGTTTCATCGTTAAAGGGTCTCTGCGGGGCCTTTGTTTCTGCTCCTCCTGCTCCACCACTGTCTCAACATATTTTCGGAGCAGCTCGCTCCAGTTTATGTGGCGAAGCCTGTCTACCCTTGCTTTAAGTCTCTTATCAACCCTGAAGCTTATCGTGCTCACGGGTTCTGTAATACGAGCCCGTTTAATAAATATTACAAAAAACCACGATAACTATCCATGGACATAAAAAACACATGTGTTGACTGCGTCCACGACTTGGCGATTTATTGGGTCTATGTACTCACCTCAAAATGGGGAGTCTTTGTTTTATGTAGGTAAAGACCGATGTACCGAACAGCTTATATGCCGACAAGGTATACTATTAGTCGAAAGATGTCATCTAAGGTGAAAAGCAGCGTATACGTCGACGGTGAGATTTGGCGTAGGTTCAAGAAGTATGCCGCAGAACAGGAGAGGGAGGTTAGTGTTTTGCTCGAAGAGCTGATGCGCGAGGAGCTGATGATAGATCTACAGGCCGCTTTGGAGGAGTTAGCTGAACAGGGGGAGATAGAGCTTGATTTTGAGCCTGTGAAGCCGGCCACAGGATTAGTAAGTGGTCTCGTCAGAGAGATGAGGGATGAGAGAGAGATAGTTTATCTGGACACTAGTGCAATCGTCAAGAGATACGTGGATGAGCCCGGCAGCGAATTCGTCAGGTCGCTGTATAGAAGCGCTTACGCGGGCGGGGCGAAGCTCGCGTCAAGCGTATGGAATATAGGCGAGATGTTGGGAGTTCTTGATAAAGCCTATACAATAGGCAGGAGAAGTGAAGAGGACCGTGTCGCGGCCAAGAGAAGATTTTTGAACGAGCTCAACCGGCTGACGAAGCTCGGCACACTAACATCATATCTACCAAGCGGATGCGCTGCGGACAACGTCCGCGAAATACGTATCCGCTGATCAAATAGTAGTCGCTGACAGGAAACTATGTGATATCGCCTTGAGTGAAGGGTTAAGCGCGGTCTACGTCGGGTGACTTAGCGTTTGTCTGGATGTGGGCGGGTCTTGTTCTGTGCTGGCTCATTTGAAGGATGGGATGATTTCTTTGGCGAAGTCTTTTATGCTTGATGTTTCTGGGTCCATGTCTCGTAGGATGACGAGTCCGACGCCGAGACTCTGTAGCTCCTCAACCTGTTTGATGACTTGGTCAGGGGTTCCGTGTAGGAGTGTAAAGGTTTTGCGCAGGGCTTGTTCTTCGGTTTCGAAGGCGCCGAGGTGCTTTATCTTCTCCCTCTTGTCCGTTTCATCCTTGTAGATTAGGAGGTTTGTGAAGATTGCTTTGCTCGGTCTTCTGCCTAGCTTGTCGCATTCTTCGTCAAAATGTTTGACGGCCTCTCTGTATTCTGTCAGTGTTTCGCCGTAGAAGTTCCAGCCATCGCCTATCTCGGCCGCCAGCTTAACCATTTTCCCTTTTCGCGCACCTATCCATATGGGTGGATGTGGTTTCTGGACCGTGGGCGTGTTGCGCATCGCATCTTTGAGCGTGTAGAACCTGCCTTGGTAGGTGGCGGGGTCGCCGTCGGAAAGCAGCAGCCGCAGCACCTCAACATATTCTCGGAGGCGTGGAATTCTTTCTTTGGGCTTCCATGTCTCCATTCCAAGGGCCTCTAGCTCCTCGGCCTGCGGCTCCGACCCTGTTCCAACGCCGAGCTCGAGGCGTCCGTTGCTGATGATGTCGAGGGTTGCGGCCATTTTCGCGAGAAGAGAGGGGTGGCGGTAGCATGAGCATAGGACAACCGTTCCCAGCCTCGCATCCGTCACAGGCGCAAGCGCTGAGAGAAGCGTCCATGACTCGAGGATGCGTGAGGCGCGGCGGGGCTGAATGTGGTCGGTGACCCAGAGCGAGGAAAAACCAAGCTCCTCAAACATCAAAACCGTGTCCACAACTTTTCTAAAATTTACGTCATAGCGTGGAATGACTGCTCCAAAGAAAACAACCATGGACACGCTGTGTTGGATGATGTTATAAAGGTTGGTGCCGCATTTTCGCGGTGCTCTCTCATGATTTATTCCAGTTTGTTTGCTTGTTTGTGTGGTTGGGTTTCTTCTCGATGTTTGGTGTCGTGATGATGGTGTGGTGGCTTGGGTTAGAGGGTTGTCTGGTGTTGTGCGGGTTGTTGTTGGGTGGTGGCCGCGGCTCTACTTTGCGGGTCCTCTTGATGTTTTAGCAGAGGTTGAGAGGGTTCTTGGGGAGCGTTATGTGGTTGGACGGGTTGTGAAGAGGGTTTTGGGGACCGGGTTGGTTGAAGCCTTGGAGGTGGAGACGCCTCCTTCGGAGAGGCGTTTTCTCGCCGAGTTTGTTTCTGAGAAATGGGGCTGCCGCGGAATACGTGTCTACAACGTGGACCTCCCGCCTGCGCAGGAGTTTCTCTACAGCCACGGGCTTGCTCCGACAGCCGCTGTCGAGGAGAAGGATGGTAGGCTGTATGTGGCCGAGGACCTCGGCAACCTCTTCTACGACATCTCCTTTCTCCATGTTGCTTATCTCGAGGCCACGGTGGCCTCGGCGACTCCTTTTCCACGTTTCATCCATCCCCTCAGAAACGTGAAGGTTGTCTGCGGCGGTGAGGAGATTGTTCTCGACGGTGATGAGGAGAAGGTTCTCACGGATTTGGTGCATGTTCTCGACGAGTTTGATGTGGATGTGGTTGTCACATGTGGGGGCGACTCGTTTCTCATGCCTTATCTCCGGTACAGGGCCCGTGTCAACGGTGTAGAGCTTCGGCTGGGCCGGGAAGAGGACCCACGTGGCAGGAGCCGGGGCTTCTCCTACATGAGCTATGGAAGAGTTTACCACAGCTATTCAGGCTACAGGCTCCGTGGAAGACTTCACATAGATGCGGATAACTCGATGCTTTACAGGGAGACTGGGCTTCATGGTGTTGTGGAGGTGGCGCGTGTCGCCAGGCTTCCGGTGCAGGATGCGGCACGCTACACCATCGGCCGCTGCATGACCTCGCTCCAGTATCATCAAGCTTTTCTCAACGATGTGTTG
>VAPR01000856.1_pt1 | contig 17549 bp, 13 predicted proteins | sample 3380701 | NCBI WGS metagenome assembly VAPR01 (sample SAMN11536904, study PRJNA540576) | hot springs metagenome | isolation source: hot spring wet sediment | place: Spain: Lobios | collected 2014-01 | reverse complement strand
AGCACCTTCAAAGCCATCAAAAAAATAGAGGAAAAAACAGGAAAACCAGTCGTTTCAAGCAACTCCGCGACACTATGGAACTTGTTGCGGAGACTTGGCTCAGAGATTGAGATACCTCACCTAGGTAAATTGTTTGTGAAGAAGCTCGGCTGAAAAATGGTGTAGAAGCTTGGCGCTGATTGTCGCCGCTGTTGATGTTGGGGGAACATTCACCGACTTGGTTGCCGTCGACGAGGAAAATGGAGAGTTTTACACGGTTAAAACCCGTAGCACGCCTAAGCGGCCCGAGGAAGGCTTCCTCGAGGCTGTGAAAAATCTTCTGGAGAAATTTTCACCACAGGATTTTGATCTCATCATACATGTCAACACCATCGGCACCAATCTTTTCAGAGGCCAGCTTGGTCTCGCGATGCCTGTTGTCGCACTCGTCACCACGAAAGGCTTTAGAGATGTTGTGGAAATAGGTAGGCAAAACAGGCCCGAGCTTTACAACATCTTCTACAGAAGACCTGACCCTATAGTGCCTCGTGAGAGAAGGTTTGAGGTTGATGAGAGGGTGGATGGGAAAGGAGCTGTGCTGAAGATGGTTGATGAAAAGGAGCTGGAGACTTTAGCTGTCCTCATGAGTAAAGTCGGTGTCGAATCCGTCGCGGTATCCTTCCTAAACAGCTACAAAAACCCCGTCAACGAGAAAAAGGCCAAAGAGGTGCTCAGCCGATACCTGAAAGCCATGGTTTTCGCGTCTTATGAAGTGGATCCGGAGCATCGCGAATATGAGAGAACGAGCACGACGGTGGTTAACGCTGCTCTGGCCCCTGTTGTCTCTAGATACATTGCCTCCGTTAGAAAGGGGCTCGAGGAATTGGGTATCCGCTGCCCAGTACAGATCATGAGCTCTGCGGGGGGTCTCGTCGATGTGGAGGAGGCTGTCCACAGGCCCGTTGCATGTATCGAGTCAGGTCCTGCGGCGGGTGTGATTGGCGCCGCCAAAATTGCAGAAGCAACTGGTTATCGGCGGGTTATCAGCTTTGACATGGGTGGAACAACCGCCAAGGCTGGTGTAGTGGTGGACGGTCTTCCCACAACAGTTCCTGAGATAGAGGTGGGTGGACGTGTTCACATGGGCCGCGTAATCAAGGGAAGCGGCTACCCAGTGCGTTTCCCGTCGATAGACCTTGCGGAGGTTAGCGCCGGGGGCGGAACCATAATACAGGCATCTAAATCAGGCGGGCTGCAGGTTGGGCCCCTTAGCGCCGGAGCCGACCCAGGCCCCGCATGCTACGGTCTCGGAGGAAAAGAGCCGACCATAACAGACGCCAACCACCTTCTCGGCAGAGTCGAGCACCTGCTCGGAGGCAAAATCAAGCTGAACACCAGTTTGGCTGAAGCTGCGATGAAGAATGTGGCGACCAAGTTAGGCCTATCTGTTACTGAGGTAGCGTGGAACTCTCTCGTACTAGCAAACCTACAGATGGCAAGGGCCGTCCACATAGTGACACTTGAGAGGGGCCTCGACCCCGCGCAGTTCACGCTTGTCGCCTTCGGCGGAGCCGGGCCTATGCACGCGGCCGAACTCGCTGAACAGATAGGGGTTTCCACTGTAGTCATCCCACCTAGTCCCGGACTTTTCTCCTCACTGGGTCTGTTGGTGACAGACATGAAATACAGCTACGTCAAGGGATATGTCAAGGTTCTGGAAAGAAGAGACGAAGAGATTGTAGAGCAGCTGTTTAGAGAGATGGAGGCTTATGCAATCAATCATCTGAGCAAAAGGATTGAGCTGAAAAATTACAGGGTGGTCAGGACTATTGACCTCAGGTATCTTGGACAGGGCTATGAGATTGAGGTTGAGACATCAAGGCCCTTCAAGCTGGATGAAGCATGCTCAAAATTTGAGGAGCTTCACTCGGCGACATACGGCTACCTACACAGCGGCGAACCAATCGAATCAACCGCGCTAAGACTCTACATCATCATCCCAACCAAGAGAACAACTTTTCCGAAAACAACGAGACGCAGAAGTGAATCAGCCAGAAGCACCCGCAGTGTGTATTTTAGAGAAGGTTTTATTGAAACGCCTGTGGTTTGGAGAGAGTCGCTTGACAACGGTTACGAGGCCGAGGGGCCTCTCATCGTGGAGGAATATGATTCTACAACAGTTGTTCCTCCGGGGTGGCATGTTCATGTGGATGAAAGCGGCTGCATGGTGATGAAGCGATGAGCTTAGCGGTTGAAGTGGTTAAACACAGTCTAATCTACACATCGGAGGAGATGGGGGTAGCTCTCCGCAAATCAGCATTTTCACCCAACATCAGGGAAAGGGCTGACCACAGCTGCGCCATCCTCGATTGGCAGGGCCGTCTCATCGGACAGGCTGAACACATACCCGTTCACATCGGCTCTCTCCCCCTAGGGCTCAAAAACACACTCACATATCTCGAGAAAAAAGGTGTAGAGGTTTCACTCGGAGACATGTATGTCCTCAACGACCCATACATCGCCGGAACACATCTCAACGACATCACAACAATCAGGCCCATATTCTACCACGGGCAGCTCGTCGCATACGTTGCCAATAAGGCCCATCACGTAGACGTCGGAGGCATAGACCCCTCAAGCATCTCCATAAGAGCCGAGACACTGCTCCAAGAAGGGATAGTAATCCCGCCGGTAAAGCTTATGCGTGAAAACAAACTCGTTGAAGAAGTCCTCGAGATATTGAGGAGCAACACAAGAATGCCTGACATTACTTTGGGTGACCTCCGTGCACAGATAGCTGCAAACCTCATGGGTGAAAAGAAAATTCTCGACCTTATTGAGAGAGTGTCGCTTCAGGTTTTCAAGGATGCCGTGGAACAAATCATAGAAATGACAAATAACTATGTCAAAATGGAGATTGACCAGCTTCCGCACGGCAAGGCTGTCGGCGAAGATTATCTGGAGCTTGATGACAGAGACCTACGTATTAGGGCCACAGTTGAGGTTAATCCCAGAGGCTTTAGGGTGAATTTCAACGGCACAGACAAGCAGGTCAGCAAACCCCTCAACGCCGTCCTTGGGGTGACAACGGCAGCGACAACCTACACCCTCCGAACACTCCTCGGCCCCGAAGTATTGCTCAACGAAGGATTCATCAAGACAATGTCGATTGAGGCGCCTCAGGGCACGTTGGTCAACCCCGTGAAGCCTGCGCCGGTCGCGGCCGGGAACCTCGAAACCAGCCAAAGAATAGTTGACACTATTTACAGGGCTCTTGCGGAGATTATGCCGGGCAGAATTCCGGCGGCAAGCACAGGGAGCATGAACAACCTCATGATGGGCGGCATCCACCCGGAAACAGGCAGGACGTGGGCTTTCTACGAGACCATAGGCGGCGGAGGGGGAGCACGTCCTGGAATGGACGGTGTCGACGGTATACACTGCCACATGACAAACACCCTCAACACCCCCATAGAAGTAATCGAGAACTATTACCCGGTGCTGTTCATGTCATATAGGTTTAGGAACGGAAGCGGGGGAGAAGGCATGTGGCGAGGCGGTATGGGGATAGAGAGAAGCTTCAAAGCGCTTGCATCCATCCACGTGGCCATCATGGGGGACCGCGGACGTCATAGGCCATGGGGCCTGAATGGAGGAGGAGAGGGCGCGGCCAGCGAATACCTAGTCAGAAAAGCAGACGGCCAAACCATTAGACTCCGGTCAAAAGACGTGACGACTCTGAACCCCGGCGAGGCACTTGTCATAAGAACGGCTGGGGGCGGTGGATACGGGACAAGATAGCCGCCTCGGCTCATGCTTGGCGTGGAATTTAATAACGGGCTTTCGGGTGAAGTATGCGGATTGGCTGAAGAGTTAAAGCTGTTTGGTCAGTGGAGCGTCGAGGGGGTGGAGGTCTTAGACGAGGGCCTGAAGAAATACATCACACTGAAGCCGCAGGTTGTGCCTCATTCGGGAGGGCGTCACGAACACCGCAGATTTGCCAAGTCACAGCTAAACATAGCCGAGCGCCTCGCCAACATGTTGATGAGACCGGGGAAAAACGGCGGGAAAAAAAGCAAGGCCCTCGCAGCGGTTAGAAACGCTCTCTGGATAATCCATCTACGGACAGGAAGGAACCCGTTGGAGGTTTTGGTCCGGGCTGTTGAAAACTCGGCCCCACTCGAGGATGTTACACGTCTGAGCTACGGTGGAATAGTTTATTTTAAAGCCGTGGACATAAGCCCCCAGAGAAGAGTGGACCTCGCCTTGAGGAACATAGCCCAAGCAGCTCGCGAAAACTCTTTCCGGACAAGGCGGACAATAGACGAGACCTTGGCTGAGGAGATTATCCTCGCCTCTGAAAAGGATAGTAAGAGCTTCGCGGTGAAGCGGAAAATCGAGCTAGAGCGTGTGGCGCTGGCCTCCCGTTAACCGAGGCATCTTCTAATCTTGGCTGCTCTAAGCAGCTCCTGACGGGCCTCCTCCAAGTTTTCCTCCATGTATGCTATTAGGAAGTTGTTGATTATGTTGCTGTATTTTCTCTCCGAAGGCGACTTGGGCCCAGGCTTGATGTTGAGAACCTCCTGAGCCGTCTCAAGGTCCTCCACATAGAGCGGCAGCGCTTCCCTGAGGGGCTGCAGCTCAGGCTTCCCGGCTGATTCATCGCCCAGAAGCATGTTGATGTTGTCGAAACAAACCAGCGGAGCTACTCTCCGAAGGTCGTCCACCAATCCTCTGTAGAACTGCTGCAATACATCGAACTCTTCTTCGGTGAGGTTGTGGAGGACACGGAGGCCGATGAACTCGGGAGGCAGCCCAAGCGTGTAGAGGGAGCAGGCGTAGGGAATGGCGCGGGGTAGCTCAACCCCGCCCAACATCCGAGAATAGGAGAAAACACCGATGTGTAGTTTACGTCTACGCCTCATCGGTGTTAAGCGAGATACACGGGCCACGGTGGAGGCCGCCATTTCGGCGAACTCCCTGTAACATTTTGAAGATTTCTCAATAACTTGAACCACCGTTTCCAAGCTTTCCAACATCGTCGACGGCTTCTCGATGGGTAATGTTTTGTTTATTCGTCTGATGGCCTCGACAACCTGCTCCTGTGGATAATCGTAGCGAAAAGCAGATTGTACAGTGACGGTGGATACTCTGTATTCTTCGAAGAAGGTTTCGAGGTGTGTTGGGCTGAGGCCGCCTCTGAATGGTAGTGTGCCGACTCCGATGATTGTGTGGACGGGGATACCCGTGGTATGTTTCAGGTTTAGAAGCCTGTCTATCGCAAGCTTAGCCATTAGAGTTGCAGCCAAGAGCCCGTTGTTGAGGGCGGGGTCTGAGCGGGCTATGAATACACGCATGTAACGCGGCGAAGTCAGCTCTATGAATCGTCCCACTATGGCGTCGGCCTTCAGCATCGATTCGAGGTCTTCGAAGAGTGGGATGACCTCGATTTTCTCGGGATGGATTTTCCCGATGATGTCGCCGAGCCTGACGCTTGGATAGTCGATGAAAATGTCCTCGAGTTGGACGACGGCTTTTCTATAGGTGTTGACCACCTGTATCAGCTGGTTTACCGATGCGGTGAAGGGTAGTATGACTTCGAAGACAGGCGGGTTCACCATGCGGCCGTAGAAGGCTTCGCATGCGTCGAATTGTTTGGGGATGCTTTGAAGCGTTTCGAAGAATATTTTCTTGTCGCTCTTCTCTGTTGCGGGGTTAGGGATGCGGTATGTGAGGAAATGGTCTCTTCCGATGATTTTTTCGCGAAAGTATTCGGGATGTGTTGTGAGCAGTTTGCGGACGACGTTGAGGTCGACGTCTTTACCCTCGGCGTCCCACATAGCTTCCTCGCACCCCAGGGAGACCCAGCTACGGTAAACCTCCTCAACCTCGTCGTCTCCCTCTATCAGCGGAGTGTCCAGCCAAGGTGGGCTGGAGACGTTGTCGGGATGCTGCGAACTCATCGTTTTCGGAATATGTCTATCTCCCTCAACCATGGCTATTCACGTGAATATGGGATACCCAAAGCCGCGGGGACACCTATCCTCTTGCGCACAGACTCGATGGACAACAGTGTCAGAGTTACTATGGTCACTATGTAGGGGAGCATGAGGAGGAAGTATGGGAGCTGCGCCGCCACTCCGAGGATCTGGAGCCTGAACTGTAGTGCCTCGACTCCGCCGAAGAGGTAGGCGCCGAGAACTGCTCTTAGCGGGTTCCATGTCGCTAGTATGACGAGGGCGAGGGCGATGAAGCCCCTGCCCTGCGTCATCCCCTCTACCCAGAAGGGCTGATAACCTATGAACAGGTAAGCACCGGCCAGGGAACCCAGCGCACCGCATGTCGCCATGGCTATGTATCGCATCAGGAAGATGTTTACGCCGAGGGCGTCGGCCATTGACGGGTTTTCGCCTACGGAGCGGAGGCTGAGACCGAAGCTTGTTTTGAACAAGATGAACCAGAGTGTAGCGGCGAGGATGAGGGAGATGTAAACAAGTATGTTGTGGCTGAATAACATGGGGCCGATGATGGGGATGTTGACCATGCCTGGGATTGGGATGGGGGGCAGCTTAGCTGCTTCCTGCGATGCGATGACGGCTGGAGAAGCCTGGGGGTTCAGGGCCAGAATTATTCTACCCCTCACCTCATTTGACGCAATCAGGCCACTCAGCCCCAGGCCGAGGAATGTGAACGCCAGACCGACGACCACTTGGTTTAGCCGGAGGCTGACCGTGAAGAGAGCGTGAAGAAGCCCGAGCACACCCCCTACCAGCAACACCGTGACGAGGGCCCAGCCATGTCCCAGCGCGTTCGTGAAAATGTAGGATAGCGATGCACCCATTATCATCATGCCCTCCATGCCGAGGTTTAGCACCCCAGCGCGTTCAGCCACCGTTTCACCGAGAGAGGCAAGTAGAAAAACCGTCCCCGAAGCAACAGCCCCAACCAACACAGATTCAACTAACTCAATCATTTCACAACCCTCAGCCTATATCTCTTGAAAAACTCGCCGAGAATAATCATCAGGAAGATTGTCGCCTGAATTATTTGGATTGCTGGGAAGGGGAGGCTGAGTGTTGCCTGTATGACGTCTCCTGCGACCAGTAATCCGCCGAAGAAAATCGCGGCAGGAACTGCTAACCAGGGGTTGAGCGCTGCGAGAAAAGCTATGATTATGGCGGTGTATCCGTAACCGACGTAGGCGCTGGGAGGCCTCATTCTTCCGAGGATGCCCGCGACTATTGTGAGGCCACCTAATCCGGCCAACCCACCTGCTATCAAGCTGCCGAGTAAAAGCGTCCGACCAATCCTAACACCCGCGTATCTCGCCGCCTCATAGGTTTGACCGAGCACTCTCATCTCAAAGCCTGCGGGCGTGTATTGGATGAAGCCATACAATAGCCCGGCGATTATGAACGCGGCTGGGACGCCGACATATGCTGTGTGCCCGAGGATAGTGTCGAGCCTTGCGTATGATGGGAAGACGATTGAGAGTGGGAAACCGAAGCCCTTTGGGTCTCTCCACGGCCCATGTATGAGGTAGTTGACTAAATGGTATGCGACGTAGTTGAGCATCAGCGTTGGGAGAATCTCGTTTACGCCGAGCTTGGCTTTCAGAAAGGCGGGCAAAGCACAGTAGAGGCCTCCCGCCAAGAAGGATAAGATAATCATGAGAGGTAAGACGAGGAAATCCGGGACAAGACCATAGTAGGCGTGAAGCAGTACAACACCTGTCGCAGCCACCATGCCGAGATATATCTGGCCCTCGGCGCCAATATTCCAGAAATTCATTTTGAAGGCGACGGTCAGCCCGAGGGCCGCGAAGCCGAGAGGCAGCCCGCGGAGAGCAGCCTCCAGAAGCGTTCTCTCACTTATGTAAACCTCGAAGAGACGCACTATAATATCAACGGCTCTAACACCGAGGAGTTCGAAAATCAGTCCAGCCACGAGAAAGCTGGCCGCCATGAAAAGTATTGTGACCGCTGCAGAAAATTTGCGCGAAACCTGAACACGTTTCTCGAGTTTAAGCATCATTTAGGCGCTGACCTCCGCCCTCTTCACACCCGTCATCATTAGCCCGATTTCCTCGACATCGTATTCCTCTCGCCTGAGAACGCCGACTATCTCGCCGCGGTACATCACCATTATGCGGTCGCTAAGAGCCATTAGCTCCTCGAGCTCCTCGGAGACAAGAAGCACGGCAACTCCCTGCTCAGCTCTTCCAACCAGTTCCTGGTGAATCTGCTCCGTCGAAGCGATGTCAAGGCCGCGGGTGGGATACGCCGCCAATATCACCTTGGTGTTGGGCATGATCCCAAGCTCGCGAGCCAGGACAAGACGCTGAATGTTTCCGCCCGAGAGGTTTGCCACCCTGTTGGAGATTGTCGGGGTGACTATGCGGAAGGTTTTCACAAGCTCCTCCGCCTTTCGGTAAACATCCCGCCATCTTATCATAAATCTGTTGGCGAACAGGTGGTTTCTGTAGGCTTTGAGGACGAGATTTTCTGCGACGGTCATGTCCGGCGCTGAGTAGCGGAGGGCCTCTGCGGGAACGTAGCTGACACCGGCGTCAATTATCTCCTGCGGATGCTTGTTTGTGATGTCTAAGCCGTCGAGCAAAACTTTTCCACGGATAATTTTCCTAAGTCCAGCGAGTGCTTCGAGAAGCTCCGTCTGACCGTTTCCCGACACACCGGCTATGCCGAGAATTTCTCCCCGGTACAGCTTGAAGGAAACGTTTCGCACAGCCTCCAACCCCTTGTCACCGAAGACAACGAGTCCAGATGCTTCGAGAACCGGTTTCGAAGTGTCTACACGTCTCGCGGAAGTTATCTTGAGTAGAGGCCTTCCAATCATGAGTTCAACAAGCTCCTCTATGTTTGTCTCGTTGACGTTTTTTGTCGCCACGTTTCGGCCGGATCTCATCACCGTCACTCTGTCGGCTACGTTGAAAACCTCCTCAAGCTTGTGGGTGATTAACACCACGCCCAGGCCCTGTGAAGCCATTTTGCGGAGCGTCTGGAAAAGTGTAACCGTCTCCTGTGGAGTGAGCACAGAGGTGGGCTCGTCAAGTATCAGTATCCTGACTTTTCTATAAAGTGCTTTGAGAAGCTCGACCTGCTGCTTTTCGCCGGCGGAAAGCTGCCAAACACGGGCGTTGGGGGAGATTGTCCAGCCATATGTCTGTATGAGCTGGGTAAGCTCTTTGTTTATTTTTCGCTCGTTTATCACGAAGCCGAGCTCTCTCAGCCCCAGGATGACGTTTTCTGCGACGGTGTGCACGGGTATGAGTTTAAACTGCTGATGAACCATACCTATTCCGAGAGAGAGGGCGTCGCGAGGCCCTCTGATGTCCACCTTCTTTCCGTAAACCCATATCTCTCCGGCGTCGGGCCGGTAGATGCCGTATAGGATGTTCATCAAAGTTGATTTACCAGCCCCGTTTTCGCCCAGCAGCGCATGAACCTCGCCAGGCCTAAGCGTGAAACTCACATTATCGTTAGCCACTACGTTGGGGAACTTCTTAACTATGCCCCTCATCTCAACAAGGTACTCGGGCCCAGACATATGGACCACAACAAAAAATGTGGGATAAAATTGCGGGTTTTTAGAGATGCTTAGCGGGGCAGCTCGCTTTCTATGTATTCGACAAACCAGTCCATGTTCCACAGCATGTCTCTGTCTGCGCGTTCACTTCCCTGTATTCTGACTTGGCCTTTTTGGTCGCGTATAGGCTCGCCGAGGTTGCCGTCGACGCTGAAGGGCTCGAACAAAAGCTCCTTCATCTCCTCATACCTCTTCTTAATCTCGAGCTGCCACTCGGAGGGTATGGCTGGGTTCAGCTTGGCGAGCTGAAGGGTTCCATCAACCTGCCCGGCTGTGCTCTGCTCAGGAGGTCTCCTCCATCGGTAGGGCATATAGTCGCCTATCCTCGTCCATATGTCGACAGACGTCCATGTACCGGTTGCAACCATTCTGTAGAAATCGAGGTATATGGGGCCCCAGTTTACAATCTGTCCTGTTAGATGTGCGTTTGGCCCGTAGCTGGACATGTCGTTGTAGTGGCTGAAGCTCCAGACTCTACGTCCCTTCTGTGTGGTGTATTCCTGGGCGACCTGTAATGTGGTTGGCGTGTCCTCAGTAAATGCGAGAACATCTGCGTTGGACTGCTCGATCAAGGCAACCGCGGCTTCCCGCGCCTTTCCTGGGTCAAACCATGCAAAAAGCCAGTTCACATAGGCCTTGATGTTCTTACCTGTTCGTTTCTTGTAGGCGTAGTTTGCTCCGAGGACAAATGCGTTGATGTGTCTAACCACCTCAGGTATTGGGAAAGCCGCAACATAGCCAACGACACCTGTCTGTGTAACAGCCCCTGCTGCGAGGCCGTTGAGGTAGTAGAGCTGGTAGAATTCAGCGAATGCGCTGCTCATGTTCTGGGGTGCGTTGCCAGCCGCTCCACTACGGTACCCAGAGATGTGGACAAAATATTTGTCCGGATGTTTTGCGGCCACCTCCGCTGTCGAGTCCATGTAGCCGAAGCTTGTGGTTAAAACGAGGTCTGCTCCCTGGTTGATCAGAGACTCGATTGCGCCAGCGGACTGAGCCTCTGGAACGCTCTCGATGTAGAAACTGTCAACATTCTTGTAAGCTGCATCGGCGAATTTTCTTCCCTCGTCATGGGCGAAGGTCCAGCCATAGTCTCCGACAGGCCCGACGTAGATGTATCCGACTTTCAGTCTCTTAGCGGGGGCCTGCACTGTAGTTGTTACAGTTGCGCCCGGGCCTGTTACGGTGCGGGTGACTGCTGGAGCAGCCTGAGACGAGCCGAGAAAATATCCCGCCAAACCACCGACAACCGCGCCAGCCGCGACGCCTCCTACCGCCGCGCCCGTGGATACGGCGAGGAATTTTCTTCTCGATATTCTGGATTTTTTCTCCATCATTTTATATACCTTGGGTGAGGTATATATGCTTTATCGGAAATCAGTCCACAACCAGGTCTACGAACTGGAAGGTCACGGTGTCAAGAAGACCCTTGTCGGTTATCCGGAGCTCAGGTATCACGCTGAGACTGAGGAGTGAGAGCGTCATGAACGGCGACACCCATTCACATCCAAGCCTCCTCCACACCTCATAGGTTTTGCTAAGCTTCTCCGCGACAGCTTCTGCAGGCTCCGGTGACATGAGGCCCGCGAGCGGTAGCTCAACCCGTGCAAGAACCTCGCCGTCCGCTACGGTGACTATGCCGCCGTTGATGCGGGCGTTCTCGTTCGCTGCGAGAGCCATGTCTTTTTCGTCGAAGCCGATTACGAGGAGGTTGTGGCTGTCGTGTGCAACTGTAGATGAGACCGCTCCTTTACGGAACCCGAAACCAGCTGCCAAGCCGGTGCTCATTCCACCGTGTTTACCATGCCTCTCGATGACAGCGATTTTGAAGATGCTTCTGTCGGGGTCCGGATTTACCGCTCCATCGCGGACCTCGAGCCTCTCGATGTTATGCCTTGTGATGACGCTGCCCTCAATCGCTTGAATAACCCTTGCACGAACCTCGTCACCCTCCGCCGCCACCCTAATAACAAAATCTTCGGGAGACATGGGCCTCAGTAGCTTCACACTCCGCATAAACCTCTCGGGATAACTGAAGCGGGGCAGTTCCTTGACCAGTCTTCCATTTTCTGCCACAAGCTCGCCGTCGGCGAAAACAGCCTCAATCCTGAACCTAGCCAAGTCGGAGACAAGCAGGATATCTGCCAAACGGCCTGGTGAGATGCTGCCGAGCTCGTGGCTTAGACGGTATCTCTCCGCTGGGTTGAGGGTTGCCATCTGGATGGCTGTCAACGGGTCAACACCTTCTTGGATGGCTCTGCGGACACAGTGGTCCACGTGTCCGTCCCGCAGAATGGATGCGGGCTCCTTGTCGTCTGTGCAGAGACAGATGTGGCGTGGGTCGATGCCCGTCTCCGTGTAGGCTCTGACGGTCTCCTTGATGTCCAGCCAAGCGCTGCCCTCACGCAGATACACATACATTCCGTACCGTAGCCTTTGGAGGGTTTGCTCCTTTGTGACGCTTTCATGGGTTGAGAGGATGCCTGCTGCGACATAGGCTGATAGCTCGCGGCCCATCAGCCCCGAGTCATGCCCCTCCACAACCTTCCCCGCCTTAAGCGTCTCAGCGATTTCAGCGTGCACCTTCTCGTCCGCGGCCAAAACACCTGGGAAATTCATCATCTCGCCCAAGGCAATCACCTCATCAAGCTTCATAGCCTCCGCAACCTCCTCAGGTGTAACAACAGCTCCCGATGTCTCATAACCCGGCGCAGCGGGAACACAGGATGGATAGGTCACGTAAACCTTGAGCGGCAGGTTCCTTGACTCCTCAATCATCAGCTTAACGCCGTCAAGCCCGAAAACGTTACCTATCTCATGCGGGTCGATGAAAACGGCTGTGGTTCCATGTTGAAGAATGATTCGCGCGAACTGGGTGACACTCACCATCGAGCTCTCAACATGCACATGAGGGTCTAAAAGACCGGGGACGAGGAATTTTCCGGATGCATCGACGACGGTTGTGTCATCTCCTATGCAAGGTGTCGCGTCTCCGACCAGGGCGACGCGGCCCATCCTCACAGCCACGTCAACATCCTCAACAATCTCCCGAGTATGCACATTCACAAGGTTACCACCCTTCAGAACCAAGTCAGCCTTCTCCAATCCCAGCGCCGTCCTAACAAGGTGACGCGTAACCTCAAAAAGCTTAGACCTCATTATGGCATAGAAAACATTAGCGGCATATATTTTTGAGGGGTCTACAAACAGATAAAAACCTCTATTGCATAGAGTTATCTGATGACCGATATTCGCTGGGGTTTGTATCTTCAGGATATGCATGTGCGTGACATGGTCAGATATGCGCAGATCGCTGAGCGGCATGGCTTCGACTCGGCGTGGATTGCTGAGTCACGTCTCGCGAGAGACGCGCTCACCCCGATGACGGCCATCGCAACTGTTACTTCTCGGATTAAGGTGGGGGCTGGAGTGATCAATACGTGGACGAGGAACGCGGCGTTGATAGCTCAGACTTTTGCGACGATGGATGAGCTGAGTGACGGCAGGGTTATGCTGGGACTTGGAGCGTGGTGGGACCCGTTGGCTTGGAAAGTGGGGATTGAACGTAAGGAGCCTCTTACCTGCATGAGAGAGTATGTTACCGTCATTCGCCGCCTTTTCAGGATGGAGGAGGTTACTTTCGAGGGCAAATTCGTGAAGATGCGCGGAGTCAGGCTCGACGTGCTTCATGGCGCTGGAGAGAAACCGCGCAACATACCTATCTACATAGGGGCGACGGGTTGGAAGATGATGGAGCTGGCGGGAGAGATAGGTGACGGCGTGCTACTCAATTATCTGGTGTCACCCAAATACAACGACAAAGCGCTCGAGCATATTAGAGTAGGTGCATCCAAAGCCGGCAGAAGGCTTGAAGACATCGACAGGCCGCAGCTCATAGCATGCTCTATGCATCCTGATGCAGATAAGGCCATCAAGCTCGCCAAGAAGCATGTGACCATGACGCTTGGGCAGCAGCCTCACATCATGAAGGCGAGCGGCGTAAGTGAGGACTTGATTAATGAGGTGCAGAAAGTTATGGGAGGCTGGCCTGCGAAGCCTGGGGGAATAGAGAAGGCCGCGGAGATAGTGCCTGATGACGTGGTCCGGATGATTACGGCTTCTGGCACCCCGTCGGATGTTGTGGCGAAGGTTAAGGAGTATATGGCTCATGGCTGCACGTCTCCGCTTCTTCTCCCCCTCAGCGGAGACCCCGAGTATGTGATTAAGAGCGTTGTGGAGGTTTAGCCGTTGTCGGGGTCGGTTCTGCTAAAAGGCGGAATAGTTGTTACCATGGATGCGGCCAGACGCGTCATAGTGGATGGAGCGGTTGGGTTTGAGAATGGCGTCATCACATTTGTTGGCAGATCCGATGAGGCGTCTAGGGCTGGCAAGTTTGACAGGGTCGTGGATGTTTCTGGAAGGTTTGTGATGCCTGGGCTTGTCTGTGCACACACCCATCTCTATGGAATAGCTCTGCGCGGCGCCTCTCTTCGCATCAGGCCGACGACGGATTTTCTCGAGAACCTGCAGAGGATTTGGTGGCCCTTGGATGAGCAAATGGACAACGACGACGCCTACGCCACAGCTCTAGCGGCGTGCATGGAGATGGCTCTTAACGGAACAACCGCCTTCGCCGACACATACTCCGCACCACCCCATCCAGAGGGTAGCTTGGATGCGATAGCCAAGGCGGTTAACGAAGTTGGTATAAGGGGTGTGATATCTTTTGAGGCGACGGAGAGGAGAAGCGTGGAAGAAGGCCGGCGCGGACTCGAGGAGAATATCCGGTTTCTCTCGAAAGGAGGCGATGGCTTGGCGAGAGGCATGATAAGCCTCCACGCATCCTTCACCATCTCCGACGACCTTATCGCACGAGGTGTCGAGGCGGCGAAAAAATTCAAAGCACCAATAACAATCCATGTCTCAGAGGGCCCCAACGACGTATACCACAACATCGAACGCTACGGAAAGAGAACGGTTGAAAGACTTAGGGACACGGGTCTTCTCGGGCCCACAGCTGTATTAGCCCACTGTGTGCACTTGAACAGGAGGGAGATACAGCTTCTCGCCGAAACCGGGACAAACGTGGCCCACAACCCGATGAGCAACATGCTTAACGCTGTGGGCGTGATGAAGCTCCCCGAAATGCTTGAAGCAGGCGTCAACGTGGGCATAGGAAACGACGGCTACATCTTCGACGGCTTCGAAAACATGTGCGCAGCTTTTCTCATCCACCGGGTTGACCGTAGAGACCCGTCCATACTCTCGCCACAAAAAGTTCTGGAGATGGCGACAGTCGACGCTGCAAAGGCCTACGGACTCCATGATATAGGCTCGCTTGAGAAGGGTAAAAAAGCGGACATAATAGTGGTGAGGCCCGAGGTCAAGGCTACGCCCATGGACAGAAACGTTTACGGATATCTTGTCAACGGGGTGCGTGGTAGGGATGTGGAGCACGTCTTCGTCGACGGTGTGCAGATAATTAGCGGGAGAAGGTTTACCCGTTTAGACAAGGATAAGGCTGAGGAGAAAATCCTGAAAACGGTGGAACGGTTGTGGAGCAGGTTGGGTGAAGAGCCGAGAGAGGCTGTTGAGCCTCTGAGGTTGATTTAGCATGACTGTGTTAGGGTATCTTGGTATTCCGAGGATTGAGGTATTTGTCCCCAACAGCGTCGAGGATGCTGTTAACCTGCTGCAAACTCATCCAGACGCGGAAATATTGGCCGCCGGAACACATATCATAACACAGCTGACCCTCGGAGCCAAACGCACCCGCAAATTCATCGACATAAACAACCTTCACCAGCTACGCAAAATCTCCCACCATCAGGGCGTTGCATCCGTCGGCTCCTTGGTGACACATCAAGAACTCGCGTCAACTTTGATGAACCATGTCCCAGCCTTCGCAACTTTTCTACAGAAATACTCCTCACCAGCCGTAGCAAACAGGGCCACGGTAGGAGGGAGCATAATGCTACGCCTCGCTGGCGAAGACCTCCTCCCGATACTGTTGACACTCGACACGGAGCTATCCTTCGCAACCTCCGAGGATGTGAAAAAAGTGGCGCTCACAACTTTTCTCACCAGAGGCTTTGATGGAAGAGGTTTGCTACAGACCGTCTCCTTCAAGCTGATTCGTTCATGTTTCTTCGATAAGCTTTGGATGGGTGTTTCACGTATTCCGCTTATTTCGGTCGCGGTCTCGCGTTCAGAGAATGAAGATGTGCGTGTAGCTGTTTCTCACAAAGATGGTTCAACACCTGGTCGTGTAGCCGCTGTTGAGAAGTTTCTCTCCAAGCATGGCTTGTCAAGTGAGGCTGTTGAGAAGGCTTCACAGCTGATGACGGACTCGATAAACCCTGAGACCGATGTTTTGGCTTCTTCATGGTATCGCCGGAGGGCTGCGGGTGTTTTGCTTAAGCGTCTTCTTCAAAACTTGATGAGGTGAGGATGGATGAGGGCTGAGCTCGAGGTTAATGATGTGAAATATGTTGTCGATGTCGAGCCACATGAGAGGTTGAGTGATGTTCTCCGCAGGAGGCTGGGGTTTGTCAGCGTTAAGGAGGGGTGTGGAGTTGGGGACTGTGGCCTATGCATAGTTTTGCTCGACGGCAAGCCTGTCAACTCATGTCTGGTGCTTGCCTACCAAGCTTCGGGACACAAGATTAAGACAGTGGAGAGCATGGGGGACGGCTCACGGCTTCACCCACTTCAACAAGCATTCATAGACCTTGGCGCGGTCCAGTGCGGCTTCTGCATACCAGCAGCCCTTCTCGTCCTCAAACACCTCTACGACACAAACCCGGACGCCGACAGCGAGGAGATTAGACATACTCTCAGAAGCGTGCTGTGTAGATGCGGCAGCTATTTACGGTTTGAAGAGGCCTTTAAACAGGTGAGAAGAAGATGAGCGAGGAGATAGCTAGACGTTTCAGGGAGATTATCGAGGCCCGCGAGTTCCTCATAGTCGGGAAGAAGGTTGCACGTGTTGACGCTCTCGACGCGGTCCTCGGCAAACCACTTTACACAGCCGACCTCGTCTCAGGAAAAACTCTCTACGTCAAAGCCGTGCGCTCCAAGGTTCCCCACGGCTACATAAGGAAAATAGATACATCTCCAGCCGCATCTAGAAACGGTGTCGTCAAGGTGCTCACACACCGTGACATACCAGGCGTGAACGATGCGGGAAGCCTGATAAGCGATAGACCCCTGCTGGCTTATGAAAAGGTTAGACATATCGGGGAGGCTGTTGCTCTCGTGGTTGGGGAGAGTCTGGAGGATGCGGAGGAAGCGGCTGAACATGTAGAAGTCGACTACGACCCACTCCCCGTTGTAACCAACCCACGCGAAGCCATGAAGCCCGACGTCCCAAGAATACAGGACAGAGACAACGTGGTCACACACTTCAAGATAAGAAAAGGTGACGTGGAGAAAGGGTTCAGAGAATCCGACGTCATCATCGAGCGAACATACCGCACACAGTTCATCACGGGCCTACCCCTCGAGATAGAGATAGCCTACTCTTTCATGGAGCAGGATGGAAAGATAACGTGTATATCCTCGATGCAGAACCTCTACGATGTATACAACAAAGCGGTAAAGATACTCGGTGTACCCGGTGACAGGCTCCGCGTTATCCAAGCGGCCACCGGCGGAGGCTTTGGCCCAAAAAGCGACGAAACACCGATAGACGTGGCGGCATATGCATGTCTCGCGACATATTACACGGGAAAGCCTGCTCTCGCCGCGTTCACCCGCAGCGAAGCCATGACGGTCCAGTGCAAACGCCACCCCTTCGAGATAACAAACATGGTTGGAGCCAGGAATGATGGGAAACTTTTGGCCTGGAAGTCAACACTATTAGAGGACACGGGAGCATACATCTCCAAGGGACACCTCGTCATCGGACGAGCCACGTTCCACTGCACAGGACCATATGAGGTCCCGAATGTCTGGGCCGACGG
>VAPR01000854.1_pt1 | contig 17553 bp, 16 predicted proteins | sample 3380701 | NCBI WGS metagenome assembly VAPR01 (sample SAMN11536904, study PRJNA540576) | hot springs metagenome | isolation source: hot spring wet sediment | place: Spain: Lobios | collected 2014-01 | reverse complement strand
CCGCCGAAGTACCGCTGTTTCCCCTCCGGATGGGTAGAGTACCTTTGGGTGACGGGCGCGTGCTCCTCGTGGGCGACGCCGCCGCCCAGGTGAAGGCGACCACGGTGGGAGGTGTGGTGACCGGTATGCGCGGCGGGTTGGCCGCTGCACACTCGATCCTCCAGCGTACGCCATACTGGGCTACGCTACGGCCCCTGCAAGCAGAGCTCTTCGTCCACGCACTCGTGCGGCGAGTCCTCGACGGCTTCACGGACGAGGACTACGATCACCTGCTGGGTCTGCTGAACCGGCGGGCTCTAGAGTTGCTGGGTCGCTACCACCGGGACGGCCTGGCGCCGGCTCTGTGGCGGGTCTTGCTTTCCCAGCCCCGGTGGCTTGCCCTCGGGGTACGGGCGCTGACGCGAGGGAGGCGTCCCTCCCGGTCCGTAGCGCATCGGGTAGCACCGGAAGAAGCTGCGGGCGGGCGCTGAAGGGGCTACGGATGGTCGTGACGGGTAAGACCGGAGTCGGAGCCATCGTCCGTATCGACGCACGGCACCCTACTTTCAGCCTGAGTAGGCACAGTGAGACTGCGTCACCTTGTTCAAGATGATTGCGACGAATCCGTCCGTACTTGAGGAGTACCTGATAGCTGGGACCCCAGCGGTGACAGTCATGGGGCTGGGTTATGTAGGCCTACCCACAGCCCTCGCCTTTGTGCGTTCCGGTTGTAAGGTATTCGGTGTTGACGTTGATCCACAGAAAGTGGAAATCCTTTGCAGGGGCAAGAGTTACCTCAAGGATACCCCTGAAGGAGAAGTGCAAGCAGCGCTGGCAACCGGCAATTTCACAGTAACTGAAAGTCCGGCCGTTATCTCCGAGTCGGATGGTGTGCTGATCTGCGTGCCTACGCCCATCACGCCACAAAAAGAACCTGACACTTCCCATATTACCAGGGCTGCAAAGGACATCGCCAGGCATTTACGACAACAGCAGATCGTCATCCTCCGAAGCACGAGTTATCCCGGGACCACCAATGAAGTGGTACGTCCTATTTTGGAGAAGACCGGGCTGAGAGCTGGGCGCGATTTCTTCCTCGCATTCGCCCCTGAACGGATCGATCCTGGGAACAAACACTTCGCCTTACATGAGATACCAACGGTGGTTGGAGGAGTTGATCCACTGAGTACGCGACTCGCCGGCTTGTTGCTTAACAGGATCACTCGACGCATTGTGCCTGTTTCCTCTCCGGAAGCGGCTGAGATGACCAAACTCCTGGAAAATGTGTTCCGGAACGTCAACATTGCCTTAGTGAATCAGATTGCGCAGCTGTGCGAGCGGATGGGCCTGGATGTCTGGGAGATTGTGGAAGCGGCCGCTACCAAGCCCTACGGCTTTATGTCCTTTAAACCTGGCATCGTCGGCGGCCACTGTATCCCCGTAGATCCTTATTTCCTTGCCTGGAAAGCCCGGGAGTATGATTTTCATATGGACTTCATTGAGTTGGCGGCTCGGGTCAACGAATCTATGCCCTTTTACGTGGTGGACAGGCTTGTGAGCATATTGCACGAGAAGGACATTAGAGGGGGCTATATTCTCGTGGTGGGGGTGGCCTTCAAGAAAGAGGTAGATGATGCCCGGCATTCAGCTGCGGTGAAGGTCATTGAACTGCTGCGGCGGCGGAGGTGTAGCGTAATATACCACGATCCGTACGTTGCTGAAATCCGGGTCAACGGCGAGCGCCTGCAGAGTAAGCCCTTGACGCCAGAACTTGTGAGGGGTGCAGACTGCGTGCTTATCCTTACGGATCACTCGTGTTGCGATTATCGAATGATCGTAGAGAATGCGCGTATAGTATTCGATGTCCGAAACGCGACCCAGCAGGTGGCGGACGGAAGGGAAAAAATTGTGAGGCTGTAGCAACCGATGAGGAATGTGGCCGTCGTCGGGTATGGAGAATGGGGAAAGAACTTAGTCCGGAATTTCGCCGAGCTTGGTGCGCTTCGGAGAGTGTGCGAGACTGATCCGGCCAAGCTGGCCGCGGTCCAGGCGCAGTTCCCCGGTGTCCACGTGACCACTTCGTTTGGCGAGGTCCTAGAGGACGCGGGAGTAGCCGGCGTTGTCATCGCCACACCGGCTGGGTCTCACTATGCCCTGGCGCGAGAGGCCCTCCTGGCGGGAAAGGATGTTTTCGTGGAGAAGCCGCTAGCGCTTAAGGTATCGGAAGGACGAGAGCTCGTGGAGCTGGCGAAAAGCCAGGGACGGATTCTGATGGTGGGCCACCTGCTGCGCTACCATCCGGCCATCGTGAAGCTGAAAGCCTTAATTGACGAGGGGAAATTGGGGAAGCTTTGCTACATCTACTCAAACCGGCTGAACCTGGGCAGGTTCCGGATAGAGGAGAATATTCTGTGGAGCTTTGCACCTCATGACATCTCGGCTATTCTGTATCTCCTTGGAGAGAGGCCTAGTTCTGTGATTGCCCAGGGGGGCAGCTACCTCAACCACGCGATCCCCGATGTCACGGTTACATTGCTTGAGTTCCGAAGCGGAGTTAGGGGCCACATCTTCGTGAGCTGGCTTCACCCTTACAAAGAACAGAAGCTGGTGGTAGTTGGAGAGCAAGGGATGGCTGTTTTTAACGACCGGGAGCCCGAGCGGAAGCTCGTTCTTCTCAGGCAGCCTGTTCAGTGGGTGAATCGCGTCCCGGTCCCACGTCTGGAGGAGGCCGAGGTGATTTCTCTCGCGAAAGAGGAACCCCTTCGCGTCGAGTGCCGGCATTTCCTGGAGTGCATGGCGACCCGGAGGCAGCCTGAAACGGATGGAGACGAAGGGCTCAGGGTCCTGGAGATCCTCGAAGCCTGCCAAGACTCGCTAGACCAGAACGGAGCAGTTGTCGCTATCCCCAGAAGCTCGTCAACGGCCTTTTTCGTCCATGAGACAGCGGTAATCGACCAACCCTGCGAGATTGGAGTGGGAACTCGGATCTGGCACTTCTCACATGTCATGAAGAATGCTAGGATCGGCGAGAATTGTACCATCGGGCAGAACGTCTTCATCGCAAACGGGGTCATCGTAGGGAACAACGTCAAGATCCAGAACAACGTTTCCCTCTATACCGGGGTAACTCTTGAGGACGACGTGTTCTGCGGCCCTAGCATGGTCTTCACCAACGTTATCAACCCAAGGAGCCATATCTCCCGCAGGCACGAATACCGGCGGACACTAGTCAAGAAAGGGGCCACGTTGGGGGCAAACTGCACGATTGTATGCGGTGTGACCATTGGGCGCTACGCCTTCATTGGGGCGGGGGCCGTTGTTACGAAAGATGTCCCGGATTACGCCCTGGTCGTCGGAGTGCCCGCCCGAATTGTAGGCTGGGTCTGCCAGTGCGGGGACAAGCTCCACTTTGATTCCATCCTGGCTTCGGGTGAGGCACATGGCAAGTGCCACAGTTGTGGGAGGAGCTACCGCAAACGCGGAGAGGTCGTCTCTGAAGAGACGGAAGCCAAGGTGCAGACCTTATGAAGATCCCGTTAGTCGATCTTGTCGCCCAATACCGGAACATCCGAGAAGAAATCGAAGAGGCGATCCATAGCGTACTAGAGAGTGGGATATATATCCTCGGGCCGAATGTCCAGGCTTTTGAGGAGGAAGTTGCCGCATACTTGGGCGTGCGGTATGCAGTCGGTGTGGCTTCTGGGACGGACGCCTTGCTCCTGACGCTGCGGGCGCTGGGAATAGGGCCAGGGGATGAGGTCATTGTCCCAGCATATACCTTTTATTCCACTGCAGAAGTAGTCTCGCAGCTGGGAGCAACACCGGTCTTTGTGGACATAGACCCCAGAACCTATTGCCTGGATGTAGAACGGTTTGAGGGAAGACTAACTTCCCGCACGAAGGCGATTATTCCCGTACATCTCTACGGCCATCCTGCGGACATGGACTCGATCCTTCAACTGGCTAGAGAATGGGGCCTTAAGGTCATCGAGGATAACGCCCAGGCTTTGGGAGCCGAGTATAAGGGCAAGAAGACGGGCTCCTTAGGCGATGCCGCCTGCCTCAGCTTCTTTCCTACCAAAACCGTTGGCGCATACGGAGATGGCGGCATGGTGGTGACGAATGACGTCAGGGTGGCTGAAACTGTAAGAAAACTCCGAACGCATGGCTGGCAGAGGAAGTACTATCCGGAGATGATCGGCTATAACAGCAGGCTGGACGAGCTACAGGCGGCGATCCTTCGGGTAAAGCTCCGTTATCTCGATGCTTGGAACAGGCGGCGGCGGGAGATTGCCAAGCAGTATCGGGCGCTCTTGGACAAGAGCGGAGTTATACTTCCGTGGGAAGCGCCTTATGCCAAGCACGTGTACCATCTTTACGTCATCCGGGCGAAGGAGCGAAAAGCTGTCCAGGAGCATCTAAGGTCACTGGGCATCACCACTGGGATCTATTACCCATTACCGCTCCATCAGGTTGAGCCCTATCGATATCTTGGATACGGCCCTGGAGCCTTTCCCGAGGCCGAGCGAGCCGCTCAGGAGACCCTGGCGATCCCCCTTTATCCCGAAATGACCGCTGATCAGATCGAAGCAGTTGCCTCCACAGTGAGGAAGGCTCAAGCGAGATTGTTCTGATCGGATTGCGATGACGGAGATAAAACGGTGGCGAAAAGCAAGAGCGATCGTAAGGAAATATAGCAGACGAGCTCTGACGGTGAGCTTGGTCGCGATTTTCCCTGGCGGGCTCAGGTCCGGCGAACGTGCGGGAGCAGACCGGGGGAGACGCCGCGCTGGGAGACACTTGTGCATGAGCAGGAGCGCATCGGAGCCGGCACTTGCTGAACAACTTGGAGCAGAGTCGGTCTGGCCGTACCGGGATGGAATACTCAGGAGAGACTCGTGAGAGTGCCTTTGAGGATGGGCCGGTGAGCAAGGAAGTAGTGGCTATTTCTCGGAAGAAGAATGTGAACACAAGTCTTGCCGGCCGTGGCTTGTCTCTATGCGATGTTACTTTATCGCTGGGTAGTGTCGCCCTTGGGCGAGCGGAAACCTCCTCCTTATCAAGGAAGGTTTCTCGTTTTCGGCAAAACTTCGTAGGGATAGCTAAAGCGAGCTTACTAGCGCAGGTACTGTCGCTAATTGCTACTCCGTTTCTCACACGTCTGTATTCACCTGCTGATTATGGCGCATTGACTCTTTTCTCCTCTTTGTCAAGCGTCTTATTGGCTTTTGCGACTTTGCGCTTTGACTGGTCTGTGCCTAATGCGTCATCGCGCGCCCAGGCTGTTGCGCTAATGGTCATTGGCTTTATTGCTCTCAGCGTGATTGGGGTTACCGCGTCCGTAACGCTATGGCTATTTGCCTCACATCTAACATTTTGGCGAGGTTTTCAGGCGCTTAGTCCGTATTTGCCGGTGCTGCCGATCGCGCTTGTCGGCAGCGGATTGCAGCAATTGATGCAGGGTTGGTTTATACGCGAGGGAGATCTCACGGCTGTCAGCAAAAGCAAAATAACGCAGGGCGCGGTCAGTCTTGGTCTGAGCATTGTGGGTGGTATTCTCCGAACGGGAGCCTGGGGTTTAATTGTCAGTTCAGTGGTGGCAGTATGGGTTGGCATCGGCACTCTTTTCCGCCACGCTAGTGGATTTAAGGCTGTTTTGGGTAGGCTGTCGCGCAAAAGAATCAAGGCAACTTACTTTTGCTATTTGCGAGAATCGATTGTTTCGACACTTGTTGCGCTAATTAATACTGCAAGCCTGACGGTCACGCCTGTGCTTTTGAGTCAATTCTACAGTGCGGTCGAGGTTGGCTGGTACGTATTTGTGCTTCGCTTTGCGACGACGCCGGTTGCAATGTTCACAACTGCGATAGGCCAGAGTTTTTGGGCGGAAGCTGCGTCGCTGGTCAGGACTGATCCCGTCGCCCTGCAAAGGCTATATCTGCGGCTATCACGTAGACTGTTGATGTTGGGCGTTCCAGTTGCAATCATGTGTCTCTTGGGTCCGCTTTACATAAGCTTTATCTTTGGAGAGGCATGGACTCCGGCCGGTTACATCTTGGCCGCACTGGCTCCCCTGGTGTTGGGGCAAATTGTTGCATCGCCTTTGTCACATTTGGGAGTTCATCGGAAGCAACACTGGCAGTTTTTCTGGGATGTTTGCCGCTTAACGATGTTAATCGTAGCAATACTCCTATCTATCGGCGCGAAGTTGCCCATTGCTTTAACCGCTCTAGCGATATCGCTGGTGAGCTCGCTCATGTATGTGTTCCTTTTTCGACTTAATCTTTTGTGTATTAGACGGCTCATTGTATAGTTAGTTTAAGACGGCGGCTGTGCTAATTTAAGGGGCTCATGAGCGGGCATTTCTCTTCTGAATCGTACTGGGCGGGTGCGTGGCTACGCCACTTAGAAACTTATCTGGCGGCGGCGCCCAGGTGCGGCTATTGGCTAGCGGCTATGTTTCCTGACAAGAAGCTGACGTTCATTGAGATCGCCTGCGGAAGTGCGCGAGACAGTCGATATCTAGCTGAAAAGGGCTACTCAGCTGTTGCAATAGACTTCGATAGCCAAACAATTGAATACCTAAAGAGGCGTTTTCCTAACTCGCCCCTACAACTGTTCCGGGAAGATGCCTTTAAGCTTTCGTTCCCTGACAAATCTTTCGACGTAAGCTTTTCCAACGGTTTCTGGGTCTTGTTTTGGAACGATCATGAAATCTGCCGGTTATTAAGAGAGCAAGCACGCGTCACTCGGAGATATTGCGTCACGCTGGTGCACAACGCAAGAAATGCAAGACTAATCAAGGACTTTACTCGAAAGGCTGATACGGATTCGCTCTATGGCATTAGGTTTTTCCAAGTGGGTGAATTACGGAGAATTGTTGACTCGTCGGGGGTGAAATATAAGACGCTGCGTTTCAGCAAATTTGGCGGACCAGTGGATCTGCTCTACTCATCGCGGATCGCGGGAGTCCCGAATCCCTTGAAAAGAATTGCTCCTGGGATTGTACCTAGGCTCTATAGGTTGCAGTCTTGGAGAAACACGGAGCGCATCGCCTGTCTTATTGAATTAGACGTCTGATGCGGAGTCACAGAGGACTTGGCGTCTTCGGAGAGTGCGAGTGTTAGGGAGTAAGCGGATGTGGGAGAAAGATGTTTTTTACATCTTGGAGCCGTCGATGGAGCAAAGCGTGTCTTTAGCTCGTTTGATCAGACGGAACTCGCGTTTTAAGGTGGCGGCCGTCACTACTCGAGACAGGAAAGAGAGAGTTCCTAAAGCAGAGTACGACGCTGTTTACGAAATCAACGACTACAAGGAAATTCCGGAAGGACTTCGGATTATTCCGACAGGCGCTTCGTCAACGGCATCTCTGCTCGCAGTTAGGGATGTTGTGCTAGGTGATATAGTTTTGGAACGGACTGCGCTAGTAGTGTACGACAAGAGAGCTTTTTTATCGCTATGTAGAGATTCAAGCCTGCCAATTCCAGTGACTTATTCAACTATTCGGGACGTGCCTGAGAGCGCGTATCCGATTTTTTACAAAGAGGCGTATGAGCGCGGCTGTGGCTTGAGGGGTATTGCATTTAGAAAGGAAGAGATTCCAAGGCACGAGGAAGGGAGATTAATATTTCAAGAGTACATTGATACCCTTGGCACATATGGCGTTGGATTCTTGGCCAGGAAAGGCGAGTTGTTGGTCGCGTTCTCTCATTTCGAGCTTGAGAGCTATCCTGCGGTTGGAGGTTCGGGGGTTATAGTGGAGCGCGTCGATGAGCCCGCATTGATCGATTTGACAGGAAAAGTAGTAAAGACGCTTAACTTCTCCGGTTGGGGTCTGGCTGAGTTTAAATACAACAGGGTCTCCAAGTGCTACGTGATTATGGAAGTGAATGCGAAGTTTTGGGCATCATGTGAGTTCGCGTTCTATGCAGAGCCCGAGTTCGCCAAAAGACTATTTGGTATTGAGGTTCACACTGTGGCGGCTAGACGTTGCTTTTTTGTTAATCGGGGGCTAGCTCGTGGAGTGAGATTTATGCTTCGTAATATGCCATTAATTCTCAATTCAAGGATAATCGTTATGCCTGGTTGGGGAAGAATGCTCCTCAAGAGTGTTATACCGAGGGACTTGCGAGGCTTGTCGGCAGGGTAGTGCTCGATCTTTCCCCGGTGACTTGCGGGGGGAGCTCGAAGTGTGTGTAAGCACCAGGGGACCACGTCGGGAGCTGGGGTCAAGGCGCGCCTCGAAGGGGCTTACGAGTGGCTCCGGGACGCGATTCAGACGTTCCTGGAGGTGGCCGGGAAGGGTAGAAGTGGCGGTGGAGCGGGCCACGGCGGTGATCTGGAAGATGCTGATGGTGGTCCAAGACGAGGCTCCGGCGGCTGACGCCCCGGAGCTCCTGGCGACGGTTTTACGCGGGGTGCGGCGAGGTCATCGGGAAGGGGCCCACGGTCTAAGTCTTTACCCACTTTTGAGGGAACGCCGATGGAGGAGGAGAAGACAAGGATCATGATATTGGTTCGTTGTCCATATGGCTATACGGAGGAGCGTTCTTATGTCTTTCATGTCATTTTTAATGAATTCCTCGGTATTCCATATGCATTTCAGCACGTCGATGGCAAAGAGGTTACGATCCAGTTGAGCAGCGCGCCACATAGTGGAGCGATACGTTGGTCAGATGTGCTTTTCAAAACAATTCCTCAAACGTGGCTTACCTTGTCTTCGATCCCTGCTACTCCCTTGCCAACTTGGGCTGTAGCGAGGGACTTGCCGGAGGCAAACGTTACACACTCGTTCCTACCTGTTATTTACGGTGAGCTGCTAGCGGGGCAGCGCTGGTTCGAGCAGAATGGTCAAGAAATAAAGATGGGATTGGATATTGGAGGTAGTATCTTTTTCATGCTTACTCGCTATGAGGAAATTGCTGTTTCTATTAGAGATGAACATGCCCGCTTTCCTGCAAAAGCATCACTTGCGTACAGAGAGGGTTTTCTTGATCGGCCCATCGTCGATGAGTATGTGGAGATCCTCTGGGCCTGTATGCAACGGCTATGGCCAAATTTGGTACGGAAGCAACACAGATATCAAGTATGCTTGAGCCACGATGTAGATGAGCCACTTGGGGTCATCGGCAAACCATGGTTTGAAGTTCTCAAAAATATAGGGGGAGACTGCATAAAAAGGCACAGTTGTGAGCTTGCTATCCAACGGTTTGAGACTAGGCTACGGAACAAGTATGACACGGATCCGTACAATACTTTTGGCGTCATCATGGACCTGAGCATGCGGTACGGATTGAAGAGCGTGTTCTTTTTTAAAGCTGCTCGTAGCAATCCACGCTTTGATGCAAATTATTCCTTAGAGGACCCGTTCGTGCAGAAATTGATGCAGACTATACATGAAAGGGGACACGAAATCGGCTTGCATCCGAGTTATGAAAGCTATAACCGATATGAGGTCCTGCGTACCGAGCACGAGAAATTAATCCATTCCGCGGAAAAGCTCGGCATCTCCCAGGAGCGATGGGGGAGTCGTCAGCACTATCTGCGCTGGGAGAATCCCCTAACCTGGCAAATCTTGGATGAGGTTGGACTGGACTATGACACGACGCTAGGCTTTGCGGACCATGTTGGCTTCCGGTGTGGCACCTGTCATGAGTTTCCTGCTTTCAACTTGAGGACGAAAAAGGCTTTGCGATTGCGGGAGCGGCCGTTGATCGCGATGGATACTACGATGCTGAGCAAACAGTACATGGCTTTGCCATTGGAGTGCCTCCTTGAGAAGGTCGCTAATCTCTCCAGTACCTGCCGACGTTTTGGAGGCGCGTTCACTTTGCTCTGGCACAATACTAGCTTAGCACAGTTGTGGCAGCGCACGCTTTACGGGAGAATTTTGGAGATCTTGCTATAATAGGAGAACGAACCGCTGCCGCCTCCATTCAACCGGCAGCATTGTCAGGAATGGCAAGGCCACTTCGCCTCTACCTGTTATATACAGCTGGGCTCCTTTGCTTTTACTTAGTCTCTCCTGCAATCAGTTATCTTGTTTTCTGGTCCCAGGTCGCAAGACCAGGGCTTTCTACCATCCACTTTTCGCTCCTCATTCCCGCGCTCGTTGCTCGCTTGTTTTTCCTATTGACGGGACACTTGAACATTCGTACAAGACATCTTGCGCTTGTATATCTCCTGTTAATATGGATTTCTGTGCTCCAATTGATATGGTTACCTTTTGTTTCGCCTGAGATCGAATCCCAGACACTTTTTTCTCATATGGCCTTGACGCTAGTCGGGCCTTGGTTGTTAGCCCTGGGTGGGGAATCCTTTGCTTATCTTTGCATCGCGAGTCCCCAGGCTGCCCGGGGACTCGTTGCTGCTGCATATTCGGGGCTCACCTTCGCAATTGCGGACGGGGTAGGAGCCAAGGGGTTTGGATTCTATGGCAGACTTTTCTTTGCCTTTCAAGATCCCGTGTCAAGACAAGTATATAGCTACCTGAGCTTAGCTGACTCGGTCGCCATCGTGGGACTTCTGCTTCTGGGCTTGGTTGGCACACGGAGCTTTTATGGTGGAATTATCGTTTATTCTGGCACCTTGCTGCTCCTCCTTTTCTCGTACTCGCGTAGCAGCTTCTTTTGCTTCTTACTTTCCGGCGCGATCATGTTGGACCAGAGATTCTGGCGGACGCGGAAACAGCAACACTTGCTGGCCATTCTAGGCGCCGTCATATTAGCTTTCATAGCAGTTATAGCTTGGCCCATGCTAGGAGAGGTGAAGGAGAATCTTTTTGAGAGAAACTACCTACTTCTTGAGCGCTTCAGTGCTCCTTTCGTGGGGACCGATGCATCCGTGCAACGACGGCAGGAACTCCTCCGGGAAGGCCTTGATTTGCTGGCAAAACGCTGGCTACTAGGCCACTTCATGGCCGAGGTGGTCGAGGCAGGGAGGGGCACATACATCCATAATTTGCTTTCATTCTGGGTAGCCTATGGAATCGGCCCATTCTTATTGCTCGTATGGCTTTTGCTTTCCCTCATTGTCAGAAACTGGCGCCAGAGGAAGCGAAGCACTGAGGCACTGATTGGGTTTAGCCTGTTGGTGTTTATATTCTTATCAATCAGCTTCTCGCGCTCTTACGTATGGCCATATTTCTGGCTCGGCCTCAGCTTTGCCGCAACCGGCCTATTGAGCAAAAGGGAGAGTACTGGATGAAAGTAGGGGTTATTCTGCATTGGAATGAGGGGGAGGCGAGCGGTGTTTTTAAAAAAGCTATATCCCAAATCACAACATGGACAAACCAAGGAGTTCAAGTGTCTCTTCATCTTATCTGTCGGCGGGGAATGTTAAATGTGTGGCAGCGTTACCTGAAGGGAGCGCATATAGCGCATATCACGATTCACGTTTATCGCGGTGTAGTGAGTAGGTTCCGGGCATGGGGAGATGCTGCGAAAGCTTTGCAGGCTCAACGCCCGGACCTGATATATCAGCGTTATGATTTATACATGCCGGCATTAAAGCGCCTCGCACGCGCCTTCCCCTTGGTTCTAGAGATTAATAGCAATGACTTAGTGGAATATTGCCTGACTAAAAGCTTAAGATGTTGCTATAATCGCTTGACGCGATCCTTGTTATTACGCAACGCAGCGGGCTTTAGCTTTGTGACCTGGGAATTGGCTAAATTACCAGACTTTAGTCAATATCAAAAGCCTTACGCTGTTATCTCTAACGGAGTCAAGTTGACGGAATATTGTCCTCTTGCGGCACCGAGTAATCAAGAGACGAGACTAATTTTCCTCGGAACAGACGGGCAGCCTTGGCAAGGGGTGGATAAGATTCTTAAAATGGCTAATTTATTTCCTGAATGGCGATTTGAGATCGTTGGAATCCAGCCAAACAGCTTGGGAGCAGTTCCCAGCAATGTTCATATTCACGGTCCCCTGAAGCGGCCGGCTTATGAGCGGTTACTTGCTCTATCTCATATTGCCATAGGCACGTTGGCGCTGCACAGAAAAAGGCTGAACGAAGCATGTCCTTTGAAGGTTCGAGAATACTTAGCTTACGGGCTTCCTGTGATCATCGGGTATACAGATACTGATTTTCCTCGAGGTGCTCCGTTTATCCTCCAACTGCCGAATACTGAGGACAATATACAGAAGAGCGCTACAGCAATCGCTAGTTTCGTGAAGGCCTGGAAGGGACGCAGAGTGCCAAGGGAAGCCATTTCTCACCTGGATGTTTCCTTTAAGGAAGCTCAGCGCTTGGTTTTTTTCCGGAGCGTCCTGGAGGGAAGACGACGATGAAGAGTTGTCTGTTAGTTGTTACTGGACTAGCTTATGGTGGTGCAGAAAGCCAAGTAACAAACTTGGCCATAAAATTGAAAAGACGGGCTTGGGAAGTAGGGGTGGTTTCGCTCACGCCCCCGAAGGCTTATGTGGAAGAACTCAAAGCTGCTGGAGTACCTTTACTATCTTTAAACGGTAATCAAGAAGGTCTAGACCCAGGACCGGTCATACAGTTTGTTGGCTTGGTCAGAAAGTGGAGGCCCAAAATCGTTCACAGCCACATGGTCCACGCCAACGTCCTCGCCCGAGTAGCCCGAATATTTGCCCCAGTTCCTGTGCTGATTTGCACAGCCCATAGCATTGATGAGCGAGGGCGTAGAGGCTCCGGCAGGTTACGGACCCTTCTTTATCGAGTTACGGACGCGCTTTGTGACCTCACTACCCAAGTTAGCCAAGCGGGGCTCGAAGGGTATGTCAGGATGGGTGCTGCGCCTAAACACAAAATCCGATACATCCCCAACGGCGTAGACACAGAACGTTTTTACCCAAACCAAAGGGTACGCGCAAAGGCCAGGAACGAGCTCGGTCTCGGCGAAAACTTTGTTTGGCTCGCTGTAGGCCGTTTTGACCATGCGAAGGATTATGCAACGATGCTTCGTGCCTTTTGCCAGGTAGCCAAGAAACATCGTAAGACCCATCTCCTCATTGCGGGAGACGGGCCGCTTAGAGCTTCCATGACCGTTCTGGCTCAAGAGCTCGGGTTAGCTGAACGGGTGTCGTTTTTGGGCATCAGACAAGATGTGCCGGAGTTGATGAATGCTGCTGATGCCTACGTTATGTCCTCAGCCTGGGAAGGAATGCCTAATGTTCTTCTTGAGGCTCACGCGACAGGGCTTCCTGTTGTAGCAACGGACGTTGGGGGCAATCGAGAGGTAGTTCTACACGAGAAAACGGGCGTTCTTGCGCCTCCAAAAAATCCTGAGGCCTTGGCACAGGCGATGCTTCGACTCATGGCTCTACCTCAAGAAGATCGCCGAAGAATGGGGGAGGCCGCGCGCCAACACATCGAGGCCAACTTCAGCTTGGATCGCGTGGTGGACCAATGGGAGGTGTTATATAAAGAGCTGTTAACCCGGAAGAGGATCCAAGTTGACTGAGGGTAGCTATCTGGAGGAAACGCTCTTCGGCGCTTCATACAGCAGCCTCGCGCACCCGGAGGAAAATGATGGGGAGTGCTCTCCTTAAAAGACGCTTTCTCTTCTTCTCCCAGCACGACTTCAACCTCTACCGCTTTCGCCTACCTGTGATGCGGGCGCTAGTAGAGCAGGGAGCAAGAGTGTGGGCGCTCTCTCCATCAGGGGAATATAGCCCTCGCTTTCGGGAGCACGGGATTGAGTTTGTGCCGATCGCCTTGGACCGTAAAACCTTAAATCCGTTGAAAGCGTGGAGTACCGTTCACCAACTGGCACGGATATTGCGGGATTTGAAACCGGATGTATTACACACATTCACATTACGGTGCAACGCCTATGGGGCCCTGGCCGGATGGTTGACTCAAGTACCGGTGATCGTCGGCACGGTGGAGGGGCTGGGAACCCTTTACACAAACCGTGACCTGAGGATTCGGCTGGCCCGTTGGGGGGTAGAGCAGGTTACCCACCTGGCACTCAAAGCGGCTGATGCGATTGTCTTTTTGAACCCCGATGACCAGGAGTATTACGTGAGGCACCGGCTCTGCCGGGCTGAGCAAGCCCGGTTGGTCGTCAGCACAGGGGTAGATGTGAAGACCTTTTCGCCTGATCGCTTTTCCCCGGAGGAGCGGGCGGTGCTGCGGCAGAGGTGGGGGATCCCTCCCGACGCCGCCGTGGTCACGATGGTCGCCCGATTGATCACCCCCAAAGGGGTTCGGGAGTTCCTTGGGGCGGCAGAACGCTTGAACGGCAGAGCGCGTTTCGTGCTTATCGGCGAGCCGGACCCTGGCAATCCGGATTCGCTCAGGTGGGACGACATTCAGGACCATATCCGGAGGGGCATGGTGCTGGCGCCGGGGTGGCAAAAAGACGTCGCCCCCTGGCTGGCCATGACGGATGTTTTAGTCCTTCCCTCCTACAGAGAGGGTACGCCGGTCACGGTGCTGGAAGCGATGGCGATGGGGCTTCCGGTGGTGGCAACGGATGTGCCGGGATGTCGCGAAGCCGTCGTTCATGGCGAAACCGGGTTCCTGGTTCCGCCTCGGGATGTGGAGAGGCTGTCCCAGGCAATCGAGCAACTGATAGACGATCCGGATTTGCGCGGACGGATGGGGTGGGCAGGACGAACCCGTGTGGTGGAACGGTTTGCCGTGGAGCGAATTGTAGAGCAGTATTTGGATCTGTATGCAGAATTGTTGGGAGATGGTCGCTAGTGTGCGGTAGCGTTTGTTCCGAATACTTAGCGTGGATGCCCTGCGCCGGGCACTGATCCTTGCGGGTACGATGTCGTTGCCGGCCAGTGTTGATTGGTTGATCAGCTGACCGCTTCAACCCGCCACTGGAAGGCGAAAACGGCACAATGGAAACCCAACTTGATCAGAAATCGGTTAGCCTGGAGCGTTCTATCGGGAAGAACCTTTTTCCGCTCGCTTTCCCGGAACGCCGCCTGGTTCTGCAGGTGCTGGACATCGTGGCCGTGAATAGTGCGTTGATTGTGGCATTGGCGCTGCGGACCAGATATGGCCTGGACGAAACCCTGGTGCTTGAGCACGTTCTCTGGTTCCTCGTCTTGAGCCTGCTCTGGCTGCCTTTCGCCCGGGCTTTTGATGCCTACGAGCCGAAGGTGGAGGGGAGGTTCTCCTCATCCGCCGCGGCCGTCCTCAAGGCGGGCCTTGCGACCTGCGGCCTGTATCTTCTCATCCCGTATATCACCCCTCCCCTGCCTTCCTCCCGCTCTGACCTGTTGGCCTTTCCCCTCATTGCCGTTGGGACACTGGTGGCGGCCCGGGCGTTGTACTCTCTGGCGCTCACCCGACCGGCCCTCCACCGGCGCGCGCTCATCATCGGCGCCGGCTGGGCCGGCCGCACCATCGCCGAGGCCCTGGCCGAGCAAGGGGACGGGTCCTATCGGATTGTAGGCTTCGTGGACGACGACCCGGCGAAGCAAGGCCTCACGCTTCACGCATCGCGTTTCACCCTCGCCGTCCTGGGTAACCGCCACTCCCTTCCCACGCTCATCCGCCAGCATCACGTAGACGTCCTTATCCTGGCCATCACCCACGAGGTCAATGGTGAACTCCTCCAGGTTCTGACGGACTGCCTGGAGCTGGGGGTGGAAATCATCCCTATGCCGGTGCTCTACGAGCAGCTGACCGGCCGGGTGCCCATCGAGCACGTGGGCAGCAACTGGTATGTGGCGATGCCCATCCATCATCCCCTTACCCGGCCCTTCAACCGCTTGATCAAGCGGGCCTTCGACCTCATCGGGGCGACTCTGGGGCTTCTCTTCCTTGCCCCTCTTCTCCCCTTCATCGCTCTGGCGATCTACCTGGAGTCCCCCGGCCCCATCTTCTACGCACAAGAACGGGTGGGCGAGGGGGGGCGCGTCTTTCGGATCTACAAGTTCCGGACCATGGTCCCCGATGCGGAGAAGGCGCGAGCGGTGTGGGCGCAGGAGAACGACCCACGGGTCACACGGGTGGGGCGCATCCTGCGCAAGACCCACCTCGACGAGTTCCCCCAGTTCCTCAACATCCTCAAGGGCGAGATGAGCGCGGTGGGGCCGCGCCCGGAGCGCCCGGAGTTTGTGGAGGAGCTCGCCCGCGAGATCCCATTCTACCGGGTGCGCCACGCCGTCAAGCCGGGAATGGCCGGCTGGGCGCTGGTTAAACACGGGTACACTGCCTCCAAAGAGGAGGCCATGGTCCGGCTGCAATACGACCTCTATTACATCAAGAACTGGTCCCTCTGGCTGGACCTTGTGATCCTGCTCAAGACGGTCCTGGACACGGTGACCTTGCGGGGGCGGGCGTGAGGTCCTAAAAGGTGGAAACGGGGATGCGAATCTTAGTCACCGGCGGCGCCGAGTTTATCGGCTCCCATGTGGTGGAAGCCCATCTTCACGCTGGCATGAGATCCTCGTGGTGGATGATCTGAGCCGGGGCCGACGGGAGAACCTTCCCCCCGGGGCTCCCCTCGTGGCCATGGACATCCGGGATCCCGTCCTTATCGAGGTTCTCGAGGGGTTCCGGCCGGAGGCCATGAACCACCAGGCCGCCCAGATCGACGTCGCTGCGGCCGTCGCCGATCCAGCCGCCGACGCTTCGATCAACCTCCTGGGAACCCTGAACGTCCTGCAGGCGGCCGTCCGCGCGGGCGCATGTCGGATAATCGTGGGCTCCACGATCGCCGTCGACGGGGAGCGGAGGCGCGTGACCAGCTGCCCGCGTCGGCAAGGAGGTCGGGCCAGCAGGGCAACAGTCCGAAGGCGCTGAGGTGAGGCGCATTCGCGGGGCGTAACCTTCGGGGGCGCGGGCAACCCTGCTGAGTCCCCGCGCCCAGCGGCCGGTATGGGGCGGCGAGGGGCCGGGACTGGCTCTTCCGTGTTCCCGCTGCCGTGGGAGTGTGAATCGCGGGAGGGGTTCGCGATCGTGAGCCACGAGCTCATGGAGATCCTGCGTTGCCCTCACTGCGTCTCCGGCCCGGGCCGAGGAGAGAGCTCGGATCCCGGTCGGCTGCAGCTCGTGAAGGAAGTGTGGCTGGTGTGCACGGAGCCGGGTTGCGGCCGCAAGTACCCGATCCGCGATGGCATCCCGGTGATGCTCGTGGAGGAAGGCGACAGGTGGCGCCACACCGGGGTGGACACCCTCCCCGTCCCGCCTCCCGCCGACTGACCGAGCCGTCCACCGATTCTGCTGCAACGCCGGTCCCGTTTTGCCCCATTCCGGCCGGCTGAGTCTTGACCCCCAGGGAGAGAGCCTGGGGACAGACCCTGGGGACAGGGCCTTGGGGACAGGGCCCAGGGGACAGAGCCTAGGGGACAGAGACCGGGGACAGGGCCGGGGGACAGACCCTGGGGGACAGACCCTGGGGGACAGAGACCAGGGGACAGAGAGCAGGGGACAGGACCGGTGGACAGGGCCCGCCGCAGGGGGCTACGCCTTCTTGTGGTCCTCCAGGAGCGCCCATAGGCGGCAGGCGGCGGTGCCTCCGGAGGTCTGGGCGAGGCACTACGCCCCCTTCCGGGGCGTCCGGCTCCCTTTTAGTGCCAGAGGAGTTCTCTTGCGAGGCCGTCTGGACGGCGGAAGTCTAGCCGCTTCTGGGCGGGG
>VAPR01000853.1_pt1 | contig 17558 bp, 9 predicted proteins | sample 3380701 | NCBI WGS metagenome assembly VAPR01 (sample SAMN11536904, study PRJNA540576) | hot springs metagenome | isolation source: hot spring wet sediment | place: Spain: Lobios | collected 2014-01 | reverse complement strand
CTGGTTTGCGCTCTTCAGGCGGAAGCGGGGCGTATCCAGCCCACCGGGTCAGTATACCAATCAGCTCGGAGTTTGTCAGTTCTGGCTCTGCTAACTGGCGGTACAGGTCTAAGAAGCGCTCCAGCCAATTGCTCCGAAAATCTTCCTGTAAGCATAGCTTGAGTAGGCGATACTCCTTGGGCGCTTGCTCCGTCTTGTGATAGAATTCCAGCATAATCTCCAGTGCTCTTCTCCGTAGCAGCACTTCCTCAAGAGTATCGTGATGGCGGTAAAGGTACTCTACAGGCTCGTGCAAGCGTTCCAGCTCCGCTGTGTCGCACATCCTGAGCAGGCGCTCCAGATGGTAGAGGTACTCCTCCCAGCTGATGTTCCACACGCCCTGACTCATCGCCTGCAGTCGGATGAGGTGGGCGCTCTTGTGTTCTGGAGTATCGGTCAGCACACGCCCACTCCAGCCCTGAATGTAGGCATAGACATTCGAGCCTCTGCTCGTCTCCTCAGCAGCCAGCTGCCATAGTTCCACGAGTATCGCTTCTGGAGCAAAAGTTTCCTGGTACAGCCTCTCAATCTCGTCCAGCAGCATGGACACACGGTCTGCGAGGGTCTTAACGACACTACGCCGCAGCGCCATGTCTTGCGAGAAGTTCTCATCGGGCACGCAACGGGAGCAGCTATAGCAATTATTGCCCACCACAACTTCGTTCGTTTTGAGATACCCCAGCATCACGGCTCTCAAGCAGGGACCTTTGCCTTCCGAGTTGATGCCTATGTAGTCGTTGAGCAGATACTCATATGCCTGCCAGTCGTCGCGCTGTCGCTGGTCATGCTCTTCCATAAAGGCGTCAATCAGTTCCCGAAGCGCCTCATCCGACTGAAAGGCTTCGCCCAGCTCCACTTCCCAGCCAACCCGCTGGTTTGTAGTTGACCAGTCAAACCAGTCGTCGAGGGAAGGTACCGATCGCCTGTTCTTGCGAGCCAAATCATCCGCCGTTTTTTTGGTGTTCCGCTTGCGACACCCTGCGTAATCGCGCCATTCTGAAAGTGTTCTGGTTTTCCCTTGTGCTGGTCCATAGCCAGGTGCAAAAATTGCTTTGAAGTCAAGAAGATCGGGAATCCACTGCCCGTTTACTCTCCGACCGCTCGTCATTTTGATGTCGCGTAACATCGCATGCGTTTCAAAAAGAGTCAGTCCTAACCGCTTCGCCAGAGGAATAATTCCCTCCTCCGATTTTGCACTCTCAATCAGTCGCTGGAGCTCTTCTGGGCTGACATTTTGCTGGCGCAAGATTTCCCCGTAGTAGTAGTTTGAATCCACGATACCTCTCGCATTGAGTACCTCTGGCTTGATGATTTGGATCTCTACCGTCTGACACCGCGTTATCAGTGCGCGCCCTTGCGGGCGGAAACTATACAAAGCCTCAAGAATCCGCTTAATGTAATCTCGCTTATTAGCATAAATATGACCTCTGTCCAATATTTTAGCGTGTTCCTCAGACTCGCGCTCGCCTTTTTCACGAGGGGGGAACTCAGGCCATTTATACTCTGGGATCGATTCGAGAAAACCCATCACCTCATCGTTTGTAAAGTAAAGAGCGCCGTTGACCGTTCGTGTACATCGTTGCAAGAAAGCGCACACCGCTTCTACATCAATCCTTCGGATGTATTTGCTCTGGATGAAGTGTTCCTGTATGCTTCGGTCTGAGCGTTCTGGAGAATCAGGATCGACAACTGTGTCAGGACTAAAGTAGAGCACCACATCGGCGAAGTTGCCATCCCGTCCTGCTCGCCCCGCTTCCTGAATATAGGCTTCTAAATTACCCGGCGGTGTTCGGTGAATCACCAGCCGAATGTTCGGCTTGTCTATCCCCATCCCGAAGCCTTTTGTAGCGACCATGATGGCTCGTTCGCCGCGAATGAACGCAAGCTGCTCCCCCTTGCGATAGCGTCCTGACAGATTGCCGAGCGGCGGGACAGTGCTCTGCCGTGGCTCTGGGGCATCACTGTGTTCTTCGTTCTCGTCCATCTTGCCGTGATACAGGCAGACACGCTCACCAAGCTCCTCTTCTAAAAATGAAGCAAATAATGTGACCTGAAAACTATGGCGCTTTTGTAAGCGCCGTTCTTCTTGGCACCACCAGTCCCAGTTGGTTTGGTTTGGATCTTTTCCTGTGAGAGGCATAAATACAATCAAGGCATCATCTGGAGTACTCTGACGCTGAGACATAATACGATTCAAGATATCGTTTATTTTTTCCTCTGTACTTTGGGTGAGTTTTACGATAAAGTTCAATTCAGGGCGGTTAGAGGAATGAACATATAAATCACCTCCCTGCTGGACAGGACGCGGATCGAGATGCAATTGGCGGCACACATCTTCACGGACACGGGGGCTGGCGGTCGCCGTGAGCGCGATACGGACGGGAATGGGGTCAATCCCTGCTCTATCCAGCTTCGTGATGATGTTCAGGTAACTGGGGCGAAAGTCGTGCCCCCACTGGCTGATGCAGTGCGCCTCATCCAACGCCAGGAAAGAGACGCCCACGCTTTCATGCGCATCCCTCAGGGCAGCCAGAACATAATCGCGTTCCAGTTGTTCGGGGGTGAAATATACAATCTTGTAGTAGCCTCTTCGCATGCGTTGAAGGCGCCGATCGCGCTCCTGAAACGGCACATCGCCGTTGATGAAGGTGCTGATGTCTCCCAACCCGTATCGTTCTGACAGGCGCTGTTCGTACTGGTCTTGCATCAGCGATTTGAGCGGAGCCACCACAACGGTTACGCCAGGCAAAAGCAGGGCGGGCAAGATGAAGCACTCGCTTTTACCTCCACCCGTGGCTGCAATCGCAAAAATACTTCGCCCTCGCAAAACATGGGAGAGCACCTCGTGCTGGAAATCGTGCATCTTCTCAAAGCCGAAGAATCGGTATGCCAGTTCGTCGATGGCAAGCCTTGTACGCTCGGTGTACTCAGGGAGAAAGCAGTTGCGCACACGCTCAGCGCCCCGAATGGAGGAGGAATCGGCAAGCAGAACATCGTTGTCCTCAATCTGAATGGTAACGCTCTCGACACCGCTAGTTACCGGGAAAGCGCCTTGCTTGAGCCAAAGAACATCTCCGAATTCCACACGCGGGGGAACATATCCAGGACGAGGCTGGAGACACAACGAGGTTACGCGCGAATCCGGATGGCAAGCGGGACAAAGCTTGAGAGCGCCGCTGGTGGGTAGCTTGCCGATATAGCGTGTGAGTTCTCTGTTGTCTTTGTAGCGCGAAGGTGCTGAAAGCGTCCCCTTGAAAAGCACCGTGTAGCTCTGGGAGAGCAGGTCGTTTTCGTACTCGTCGAACACTTTGGAACCGCGCCGGTGCTCCTGGATTTCCCTGCATCGCTCCATAAACCATCGATACAGCTGCGTATGATGAAGCGACGAACGCTGTAAGTTCCAGCATCTCCCACACTTGTCGGGCGGCTGGTTGCCGTATTCCTGACCACACGGCGCTACCACAGCCCATCCGGCGCCATACTCAGACCGCAGGAATCGGGAGCGCAGAGCGAAAAGAGCTTTTGAACGCCGCTCATCCCCTGGCTCAATAATAATCGCGCTGCTTCCGTTCGGGAGCTGCCCCAGAATACGCACCAGGTTTTGTTTACCTTGATCGAGCAATTCTGAAACCACATTACAGAGGATGAACAGGGTCTTCTCGCCCTGTATCTGGCGGACATAATCGACAAAATCTTCGTCCTGCATGTCGCGTCGCTCAACGACACAGTTTCTCATCCAGTTGCGCACTTGGGTCAGGGCGCTCTGTTCGGCGGCATCGCCCCGATATTCCCGATAGATTTGAATGCGCTTATCAAGAACAGAAGCGTAGGCATCAAGAACTTTCTGAGTCAACTCGCACCATCCCTGAATCTTGTCGAAGCCGTAGTAGCGTACACGGGTTATGGGCAACTCCAGATTATACAGGTGGCACACGCACCCCCACGCAATCAGAAAGTCGAAAAGCGCGATTGGGGCATTCCCGGCACCGATGCCGACATCGATAACCGTGAGCTCGTCACTCAGAAGACCGTGCTTCACGAGATCGATGAGCCGCATTTGCACCTTGCAGACATTCATCGTGAAGTTGTGGGTGAGCCACGCAAGCCGGTACTCCTCGTCCTCGTAAGCAATTTCGTAGCGTATGGGAGAGCCGGTATTCAGGACGGTCATGAATACTTGCGCCAATTCCTGAAGGCACTGCTGGTTTTCGGGAACGGAGAGAATCTGGCGGATCGATTCGTATCGCCGTCGAGGGTTGACCTGCGCGCTTTCGCCAAACAGTGTCAGAAGCTGCGTCTCCTCCACCATCGGTGAAAGACGCATGCGGTCTCCGGGCGCGATGAGATTTTTCAGAACCTCTACCACCGCTTCACTGAAAGGCGTCATCATCGCTTTGTCTCTCCCCTTCAGAACATGCTCAGCTGTTCTGTTTTTTCAGTGCGCTGATCGCGTTCTTCAGTTTGCTGATTGTGCAGTTCCGTTCCTGGCTGTTCAGCCTCTTGGGGACGCCCGATAAGCACAGGCGAGTTGGGGTCGTGCAGGCGATGGCGTTCGCGGGCTTTCCCGAAGTCAGAAGTGGCGTAGCAGTAGACGCAACCGAACAGGCAGGTGTCATACATGCCTATATCGCGGCTTATCACACAGCCACACGCCTCGCGCTGTCCGGGGTCTTTTTTGCTGGACACATTTATGCCAAACACGCGGCAAATGAGGTCATCATCCACGCACTTGCCTTTGGGCACGCCATATCTGTCAAGGTCAATCACCTCGGCACAGCTCTGGATTTCCATGCCTTCGCTTCTGGCTTTTTCTGCAATCTGACGAATGAACTGCCCGAATTTGTCTTCCCAGTCGTTAATTTTGATATCCCGTTTGGATAGCAGTTGCAGGCGCGGCTGGATTTTTCGGTAGTCGGTATCCACAATGCTAATCACATTCCGTTTTGTGTAGCCGTGCAGCTGTTCTGCGATGTAGGCGTGGCGTTCCAGATGGAACTCTGGAGGCGTGATGCGGCTAAGAACGATCGGATCGTAGCGCCACACCACGCGATCGGCACCGATTTTTTCCGCAAGCGCACGGAAGGTCTCTAAGCGCTTTTCGAGAGGGGGCAGATGCGGGTCTAATTCTGGGGGATTATCCATTAAAGTGAACTGGAAGTAATATCGATAACCGCGCGCGTCCAGCTCTGCAAGGTAGGGCATCAGGGGGCGCGGGTAACGCGTCCAGAAAACTATTACCAGAACATCCTCGGGCTTGAGAGAGATTCGGGCAATCTGTTGGGGGTTATGAGGATTCGGCACGAGACAGTAGCCTTCGCGAATGCGGTTGATAAACCACTTCGCGTAGAATGCAGGGATGTCAGTGCGCCTGCTGGCACTGATAATCGTTGGCGACTGTGCCATTGCTTCCTCCGGGGTTGTTTTACAGTATACCACACATCAGGAGCCTGTGTCAAGAGTTATGCGAGTGGTTCTCAGACCCTGAGCAAACAAGGTGGAGTTACGAAATTCACGGTGCGCAGCGAACCACCTGCGCACCGTGAGCAGCAATGAAGTGAAACTATCCACTACTTCCCCGCCGCCGACCAGGCGCGTTCGTGCTGAATTACATACTCAGCAATCTGGCGGCGGAGCGCCATCGTGTTGACCTCTGCGGTGCGGCGGGTGTAGCGCTTGAGCGCCGTGAGCAGAATCTGGAGCATGTCGCCCTCCGCGAAGGAGTGAATGGCACGCCGGGCGCTCGCCTCGATTTTGTCGAACGCATCGTAGGCGAACACGCGCGCCATCGCCAGCGGAATCGTGATGTCCAGCCCCTTCTGCTGGAGTTTGCGCGTGCGTAGCCACACGCTCTCCATCGCGTAGAGCTGAATCAAGCAGTCTGCCAGATGCCCCACAATCTCCTGCTTTTCCTCCAGCTCCATGCCGACCTGCTCGGCTGCCATCCCTGCGGTAATCAGCACCGCCTTCTTGGCGTTCACCACATAGCGCCCGATGGCTTCCAGCGGGTCGGCGGGGTCGGGCGTGGGCATCTGCGGCTGGTTCAGCTCGGCACGCAGCGCCTGAATCTTCTCCATCAAGCCCGGCAGCTTGCCTTTCAAGGCGCGGCGCATCAACTGATCCAGCATCAGCAGGCGGTTAATCTCGTTCGTGCCCTCGAAGATGCGGTTGATTCGGCTGTCGCGATAGATTTGCGCGGCGGGGAACTCTTCAGTGTAGCCGAAACCACCGTGAATCTGCATCGTTTCGTCCGCCACGAAGTCCAGCACTTCGGAGCCGAACACTTTCAGGATGGCGCACTCCACGGGGTACTCTTCGTCCGCCTCGCGGTATTGCGCGTTCGCGTCGGGAGCGGTGGCGTCGATGCCGTGAAATACCTCGTCCAGCATGCCCGCTGTGCGATAGACCGTGCTTTCCAGCGCATAAATCTGGATAGCCATCTCGGCGAGCTTCTGGCGGATCAAGCCGAAGTTGGCAATCGGCTGACCGAACTGCTGGCGGTCTTTGGCGTAGCGTGTGGCGATGGTGAGCGCTTCTTTCGCACCGCCGAGCGTGGCAGCCGCCAGCTTGAAGCGCCCGATGTTCAGCACACCGAACGCCACATGGTGTCCCTTGCCAATTTCGTGAAGCACATTTTCCACGGGCACCTGCGCGTTTTCCAGAATGACGCGGCGCGTGCTGGAGCCTTTGATACCCAGCTTATGCTCCTCGCGCCCCACCGAGACGCCGGGGAAGTTGCGCTCCACAATAAAGGCGGTGAACTTCTCGCCATCTACTTTGGCGAACACGATAAACAGGTCTGCCCAGCCCGCGTTGGTCGTCCACATCTTCTCGCCGTTGAGCAGGTAATACTTGCCGTCGGGCGAGAGGGTGGCTTTTGTGCGTGCCGAGAGGGGGTCGGAGCCGCAGTTCGCCTCGCTGAGCGAGAAGGCGGCAATCATCTCGCCTGTCGCCAGCTTGGGCAGGTATTTTTGCTTCTGTTCGGGCGTGCCGAAAAAGAGAATTGGGAGCGTGCCGATGCCCACATGCGCGCCCCACGAGACCGCGAACGAGGCTTGCAGGCTCATCTTTTCGGCGAGCAGGGTACTGGTGGTCTTGGACAGATTCAGCCCACCATAGGCTTCGGGCAGATCGCCGCTGAGCAAGCCCAGTTCGCCCGCTTTTTTGAGCAGCCCCACCATAACGCCTTCTGCTTGCTTCTCAATTTCGGCGTTGCGAGTCTGCACCTCACCGCGCACGAAATCTTCCGCCGCCTGCGCAATCGCTAGGTCTTCCGAGGTGAAGTCTTCGGGCGTGAACACCTGCGACGGCTCCACTTCACGCAACAAAAATTCTCCTCCACGCAACGAGATGTTTTTCATGCGTCACCTCCATCGGTCTGTGCTACGAGGTAGTATACCCCAATTTTTGACTCGTTGTTCGAAGAAGGACATTCACCCCCAACACAATCGCCCCAGTCGCACGGGGCGCGAGACGCCCGTGGTGTTTGGGAACGCCACAGGCTCGCCCATCAGGTAGCAATCTGCCAGCACAGCGAAAGCAATCGCCTCCTTAAAATCGGGGTCTATACCGAAGGTTGCGCTGGATTGAATTGCCACTTCGGGCAGGAGCGCCTGCAGTCGTGCCATCAGCGTCTGGTTATGCACCCCGCCCCCTGAGACAATCAGTCGGGCGACAGGCATGCACCACTGCCGAACCGCCTGCGCAATCGTGCGTGCGGTCAACTCGGTGAGCGTGGCAATCAGAGTCAACGGCTCCACACGCCCCCACCATTTCTGGAGATACTCCACGCCGAACACTTCGCGCCCCGTGGACTTCGGTGGCGGCTGCTGAAAGAAGGGGTGCGCCAGCATCTCATGAAGGAGAGCCTCATCGGGCGATGCCTGCGCCGCGAGGGAGCCGTCGGGGTCATAAGCGAGCCTGCCCCCGGTGTGCCAGCGCACGGCGAGGTCTATCAGCACGTTCCCAGGACCCGTATCAAACGCGAGAATCGATTCGGGCGTCGCCTGCGGGGGCAGGTAAGTGAGGTTTGCCATTCCGCCGATATTGAGCGCGGCACGCGGTTCGGCGTCGGAGCGCAACAGCAGCCAGTCCACGAACGGCACCAGCGGCGCGCCCTGACCGCCCAGCGCCACATCGCGCGTGCGGAAATCTGCCACCACAGGAACCCCCGTGCGCGCCATAATCACTTCAGGCTGGGCAATCTGAAGGGTGTTGGGCGCGGGACGCCCAAACAGTTGGGCGCTGGGCGCGTGCCACACCGTTTGCCCGTGTGAACCGATGAAGTCAACAGGCGCCCCGGCTTTCTGCATCAGTTCCAGCGCGACCTCCGCGAACTTTTCACCAAGGTAGGCGTCCCAGGCGCATAAATCTGCCAGTGTACCCGACTCAATCAGGCGCAGAAGCCCCTCGCGTTCCTCGTGGGAGTAGGGTATGTGGTGCGTGGCGAGCGTCTGAACGGCGCGATGCCCCTTTTGCCCCTCAATTGCCACGAGCGCCCCGTCCACCCCGTCCAGCGAAGTGCCCGCCATCAAGCCAATCGCATAGCGCGGCGATTTCGTGCGCAGGTAGCTCAGCCATTCCACGCAATCGGCACTCATTTTACGGAACCTGTCCCTGAATTCGGGGCGTCTAATTGCGCACAGGACGGCTCAACCGTCAAACGCTCACGGGAGGCGCGGGCGGGGAATCCGCGCCTCCCTTCGTGGTGGGGTGGTGAGGAAATACGCCCGGAAAGGAGTCAACGGGTTGCGATTTCCTCCCACCCTATTATACCCCACTTGATTTATGACACCCGCCCCTGCGTCTCAGCACGCCCCACGCAAGCGCCACAAGGCAAATGAGGGGCAAATAATCGCCCAGCAGGGTATAAAGCGTGCCGCTGGGGGCAACCTGAACGGTGGCTGTCAGCACTGCAGGACCCTCTTCTGCGCTCGCCACCAGACGCCCCACGCGGTTCACTATCATGGAAGTTGCCCAGCTTTCGGCACGCACGATTGGCACGCGATGCTCGGCGGCGCGAATGGTGTGAATTGCGCCGTGCAGGTGATGGTACGCGAGATTGCTTGCCACAGGGTCATTCGTCGGCACACCCACCAGTACGGCGCGCTGGCGACAGAGCTGGCGGAGCGTGTCGGTGAACATCGTGTCGTAGCAAATTGCCGCCCCAGTCAAGCCGAACTCGGTGGAGAACGGCTCGGCGTGGGTGCCAGGGATGGTGGAACGCTCCACAATATAAGGGTGCATTTTGTGGTAGGGCGCGGTCATTCTCCCGCCGGGGAAGGCAATCGCGGCGCAGTTATAGCCGTTGTCCCAGAAGCCCACCATCACGGGCACGCCCATCTCTTTGGCAAGCGGGATAGCCTGCTCCTGCATGATCGAAGCTTCAGGTATCACCACGAATTGCGCCTCCGGCTGGCGCACCTGCTGGATAAGCTCAGCGTCTGTGGGATCACCCTGAACAGCGGCGACACGGAGGGGCACACCGCGCGGCTCGCTCCACCAGATGGCGAGCATGCCGAAGGTGTGAATTGCCACGCCAATCCCTACCAGAGCGGTCAGTGCGGGCGTCCAGCGGCGCATCGCGAGCGCGTAGCCAAGCGCCGCCCAGCCACTCCAGAGAAACAAAGACAGCCCCCACACGCCTGTCACCATCGCCAGCTGCAGAAACGGCGTATCGCGCCAGACCGCCATCGCCGCATGAAACGGGATAAACAGGAAACTCTCCAGATACTCCAGCAACACGCCCGCCGCGCCGACCCACAGCACAGCTCTCAGGCGCGACAAGTCGCCCACATCGCGCGCGACCAGCCCTACAACCCCCACCGCCACCCCGTAAATCAGAAACGGAAGCAGTGCCCCCACCTCCGAAAGTGCGACGCCGAACCCCATCGCGGTCATCCCCACCAGCCAGCCGTGAAGCAGTCCCAGAAGGGGCACAAGTAGTCGAGGCAGGGTCCATATCACCGCAAAAAAGGGCGCCAGCGCCACAAACCCCAGCGGCAGGTCATACGGCGGGAGCGAAACCCCCATCAGAAGCCCACTCAGCACCACATACCCCAGCGCAACACCAACCTGTGTTGCACGCCTGCTTTGCGTCAGTGTTGCCATACAATTAGATTACGCCGTAAAAATCCGAGACTCCTGCTTCTAAGTGCCTTTGCATTTTATTTTCAGCACCGCGAGTATGGAGTGCTGAAGCGCAGCTTCAGCGTGGGGAAGACAGCGCGGAAGCGGCGCTTCCGCAGTCCATAGACCCCCTGTGTCGAAATGGTATCGCGAGGGCACTTAACACGATGGGGTACACTGAAAGCGGAGGGACAAGCCATGCGCGATATAAAAGAGCAAGAGGTCGTGCTTCAGGTAGGTTCCGAGCGGGTGCGGGCATATGCGGCGCTTCCTGCGAAACCGCGCGGCGGGATGCTACTGATTCACGAATGGTGGGGGCTGAACGACTGGATTAAAGAGCAGGCGCGCCGCTTTGCGCAGGAGAACTATCTGGCGCTGGCGGTAGACCTCTATCGGGGTAAGGTCGCCACGGACCCCGAAGTGGCGCATGAACTCTCACGGGCGCTGCCCGAAGACCGCGCGATGCGCGACCTCAAGGCGGGTGTGGATTGGCTTGCGAAACGCCCCGAACTGCGTGGCAAGAAGGTGGGCGCGATTGGGTGGTGTATGGGCGGCGGGCTGGCGCTGAGCCTCGCGTTGCAGGAGCCGCGCCTCTCAGCCTGTGTGATTTACTATGGGCGCCTGCTGACCGACGAGGCGAACCTGCGCAACCTGCGCTGTCCCGTGCTGGGGATTTTCGGCGACCAGGATCGGGGCATCCCTGTGGAGTCGGTGCGCCAGTTTGAGGCGACGCTCAAAAAACTGGGCAAGCAGGTGGAGATTCACCTCTTCCAGGGCGCGGGGCATGCGTTCGCCAACCCGAACAACCGCCGCGGCTATAATGCCCATGCCGCCGAAGAGGCGTGGCGCCTGACAATCAAGTTTCTGGAGCGGTGGATGGGGTAGTTATTCCGTCGCCCTGCCCCACCCCTCAGGCGGGTCGCGGCGCAAGCCGAGCCAGCACAGACGCCCCAGCACAATCGCGCCGAGCGCCATCCCTGCCATCACCCCGCGCGGCGGCAACCCCAACACCGACGGCGCCCTTTCCAGCACTTCCGCAGGCATAAAGGGCACCGCAATCAGCGCGAAAATGCCTGTTACCATCGTGAACGCCGACATCGTAATCAGAATCACATAGCCAAATACCAGCCCCCCAAGCAGCGCCAGCGCGCCCAGCACCTGAAGCGTCGCAAAAAACTTGAGGCTGAGTGGCATCTGCACACCCTGAAACGCCTGAAACAGCGTAAGGCTCCCAATCCCCAGCCAGAGCAGGGCAATCAGGCGCGTGGTGAGTTTCATTCGGCTCCCTCCTGATGGGCGAGGCGCCGGGCATGGCGGTCCAACCGCTGAAGTGTTTCCACCACATCCGCCTCCGTCGCGCGGGGGCTGAGCGTACACATCCGCAACACCGTCCTGCCCTTCAACACGGTGGAGCTCACCAGCGCGAAGCCCTCTTCCAGCATCGCGTTCACCAGCGCGCGCTGGAGCGAATCGCACGCCTCTGGCTCCATGTAGGGCGGCGCGTAGCGAAACGCCACAATCCCCAGTTGCGCGGGCGAAACGACCTCCCAGTGGGGCATCGTGCGCAGGGTTTGCTCCGCCACCCGCGCCAGATGCAGGTTATGCTCCATCGCCTGACGGAACGCCTCCAGCCCGAACACCTTGAGCGCCATCCACACTTTCAGTGCCCGAAAACCCCGCGAAAGCTCCACCCCGTAGTCGCAGAGGTCTACCCCGCGCACGCCCGACTCTTTATCCTGAAGGTAGGGCGGCAGGATGTGGAACGCCTGACGCAGATGGTCAAACTCGCGCACCAGAATACAGCCCGCCATCATCGGCTGGTAGAGCCACTTGTGGGGGTCTAACGCCAGCGAGTGCAGCCGATGGATGCCTTTCATCAGGCGTGCGCCCTCTTCGGTCAGCACGGCGGGCGCGCCGTAAGCACCGTCGGCGTGCAGCCAGAGGTTTTCCGCCGCACACAAATCGGCGAGCGCGTTAAGGTCGTCCACCGCGCCCGTGTTCGTCGTGCCCGCGTTCGCCACCACGCAGAACGGCATCCAGCCCGCTTCGCGGTCGCGCCGAATCTGCTCTGTAAGGCGCTCCACAGGCAGGCGGAACTGCGAATCGGATTCCAGCACGCACATCTGCTCTTCGCGGAAGCCGAGAATGCGCAACGCCCGCGCCACGCAGGAGTGAGTCTGGTCGGAGTAGTAGACCCGCCCGCGCTGGAGCGCCTCCGGGTACTGCTGACGCGCCGCCGCCAACCCCACCAGATTCGCCACCGAGCCGCCGCTTACAAACAGCCCGCCCGCCGATTCAGGCAGCCCCACCATCTGACGCAGCCAGTCTATCACCACGCGCTCCACCTGCGTCGCCCCCGCGCCCACCATCCATGTGCCCACGAAAATATTCATCCCCGCCGCGAGCGTATCCGCCAGCACGCCGACATAGTTGTTGGGCGCAGGCACAAACGCAAAGTAGCGCGGATGGTCCACCTTCACCACATGGGGCAACACCTTCATAAGAAACTCGTCCAGCACCGCCTCAAACGGCTGGGATGTGGTGGGCAGGGGTTCGTTCAGCAAGGCTTCCATCGCGTCGCGCGTGGGGCGCGTGCCAATCGGGCGCTCAGGCAGGCTCTGCCAGTAGTCCACGAGCGTATCGATGACCCGATAGCCGATACGGCGCATCGTTTCGGGGTCTAACTCCAGCGGTGGCATGCGGGTATTGTACCCGACGCTACAGGGCGCGCCGTGCTTTGCGCTTGATGCGGGCGAGCGCGTTATCCACCGCCTTGCGCGAGCAACCCAGCCGACTCGCTATCTCCTGATACGAGAGCCGCTGGAGCCACAGGGTCAGCACTTGCGACTCCATCGCGCTCAGTCGGCTGGAAAGCAGGGCGTTGCACTCCTGCGCCTGCTCCCGCTCTATCAGGCGCTCCAGAGCCGAAGGGGCGGGGTCAGCAATATTCTCCCAGTGCTGTTCTTCTTCCGAGTCGGGGCACGGGGGGAAGGTAACCCATACAATTCGGCTGGCTTGTTTCAGCGCGCTCAGAATCTGCCTGCGAATGCACAGGCGTGCGAAGGTCGCGAATGATGCCTGGCGCTGGGGGTTGTAGCGCTGAATGGCTTGCCATAAGCCAATCATGCCGATTTGATAGACATCTTCGGGTTCGCCATCGGGCAGGTAGAAGCGCCGCGCGACATGCTGTACCAGCGGACGGTAGAGCTGAAGCAGCCGTTCCGCCGCCTGCTCATCGCCCTGCTGCGCCTGCGCGACTAAGCCCACTACCTCGGCGCTCTCGGAGCCGTAGACCATGCACGCTCACCGACTCTATTATAGCCCAATTGGTATCAAAAGCGAAAAAGCGTCCAGCAGGAGTCTTTCCCCACAAGGCGAATCTGCCTTGCAGGGAGGTGAGAGCCTCACTCCACAAGCAAGCGAGTTGGGAAGCCTTCGGGGCGTAGCGTCGTGTGCCCACTCATTTTGAGCGCGGATGGCGCATTAGGTTTTCGCTTGTCGTCGGGCGCCTCGCTATGCTTCTGAAGGTAGTGGCTTTTCGTTGCATAAAAGCGAGCGCAGAAAAAATGTCAAAGCTCGCAGAGGGGTTTTGTCGTGCTCTCACACCTGAACACTCTTTCCGAACTCAGAAACGGCTTTCTCCCTCCACCCCTTGACGAAGCTCCGCCCCGCATGCTATAGTATTTTCGCGCGTGTTCCACACAAAGCGTTTGAGGAGGCACTGCGATGAAACGGACAAACCTCTTGCGGTGGGTGCGCCGAACCTGGGCGCAAGGCACAGTGGGTAAGACAGTCGCGACGGTGTTGCTGGTGGCGATGGTGATGCCCTCCTTTGCGGGCGTTTCGTGGCGAACTGCATTTCGGGGGGGGGGTAAATAGTGTCAATACTTTTGAGGCGATTCCTGCGGCAACAGCCAGCACTTTGCTTTCTGTTTTGACGCTTGCTTTTACCCCTATTCCGTGTCCCCCTGATGTTCCCACTCTGATTTTGCCGAATGGTGACGCAACGCGCAACGGGCGCATCGACAGTGAGGACTTCGCCTTTGTGGAGGGGCGTCTGGGTAGCACCGACCCGCAAGCCGACCTCAACGGTGACGGCAAAGTGAATGACGAGGATCTGGCAATCGTTACAGCGAATCTGGGCTTGGAGAGCGATGTCGTCTGGTCGGGGAGTTATCCTGCGCCTGCGGGGTGGTATCGGCTGCAGTTTGCGGTGCAGTTGGGCGATTATGCGGGGTCGGTCTCCTACACAGGAGTGCGCGTGCTGCTGCAAGATAGCCTCACCGGGCAGACTTTTGAAACACAGGTAGGGTTCGGCGGAGTACCGATTGCGGTGGTGAATGTGGCGGTGCCGACGCCGAACGCCTATGTGGTGCAAGTGGTGGCGCCTGCAGGGGGCAGTTGGCTGACGATTACGCGCAAGGAGGTGCAGGCAACGGCGCCTGTGCCCGATACCTACGGGGCGCCGTTTGCGTGGCAGGGGAGCCTGCCTGTGCCGAACGGGGTGCTGAATGTATGGAACGGGAACCTGCATCTGGCGTTGCCGTTGTTTGGCTGGGGTGGTCAAGCAGGCGTGGCGTTTGGGCTGTTTTATAATGCGCAGGATCCGCGCGAAGGGGTGCTGGGCGTGGGCTGGCGGCACAGTTATGAGGCGTCGTTGAGTTTTGTGCCTGAGAACAATCCGCCGCTGGTGGTGGTGAACGAGCCAGATGGGCGTCAGCTGGCGTATGCGCAGCAGCCCGATGGGAGTTATGTGCCGATGCGTGGGGTCTATGCCCAGCTGCGTTTCAAGAACGGGCAATATGAGCTGGTTCGTCCGTCGCAGGAGCGGTGGGTGTTTGACAGCGCGGGGCGGCTGGTGGCGATACGCGATTTACATAATCAGGGAGTGACCCTTCAGTATGATAGCGCGGGGCAGCTGGTACAGATTAGTGACACAGCGAACCGTTCGGCAATGCTGGCGTACTACACGGAGTCGGACACGGTGCCAGGCACGAATACGCCCGTGCCCGATGCGTGGGTAGGGAAGTTGAAGAGCGTGCAGGATGCGATAGGGCGCGTATGGCGATTTGTGTATTATCCTGACCCAACGAGCGGGGGGATGGAGATCCCTGACGGCGCGGCGTACTTGAAGCAGGTGGTCTATCCCGATCTGGTGTACGAAGGCACGGTGGAGCGGTCTGGAGAGAGCTATCGGTTTTCGTATGCGGAAGGGCGCTTGAGCGAGTGGCGCGATAGAGCGGGGTACCGAACCCAGTATAGCTATCAGGGAGCGCGTTGTGTGTCGTTTCAGTATCTGGGGAAACCGTCAGGCAATCAGCTGATGGTGCCGTGTCCTGTCTGCATTCTGGAGGAGCTTGCCACGCTGGGTGGGACGGGGCGCCAGTTCTGTGTGAAGTTAGGCGAGACCCCGAAAGGGTGCTATCGGTACGATGCGCTGGGGCGGCTGGTGCAGGTGATTGATGCGGAGGGGCGTGTGGTGCAGCTGGGCTGGAACAACCTGTATCAGCTGAGCTGGGTGCAGTCGCCGTCGGGGGCGGTCAGTTCGTTCTGCTGGGATGAGCGAGGGAACCTGACGCGCGTGGAAGACCCGACGGGCAACTGGGTGGAGCTGGAATGGAACGCGCTCAATCGGCTGAGCAAGGTGCGCGACAGCCTGACGCCAGCGGGGCAATATCGGCTGCAGTACGAGCATAACGTGTATGGCGATTTGACTCAGGTGACGGAGTTGACGGGCGTGGGTACAAATGTGGGTTCTGCATCCACGGTGTATGTGTGGGATGTGGTGCGCGGTTTGTTGCAGGAGGCGTGGGACGCGGAGGGACATCGGGTGCAGAAGCGGTTGTACGATGGCTGGGGTTATCTGCGGCAGGTGCAGGATGCGCTGGGGCGCGGTGGGGAGGTGCTGGCGCGGAACGCTTTGGGCTGGGTGGAGCGCGTGCGCAACGCACGGGGTCAGGAGATAGAGTACAAATACGACAGCTGGGGTCGGTTGCGGGCGAAGGTGTTGCCCGATCGGGTGGTGGCATACACCTATGATTTAGAGGGGCGGCTGTTGACGATGCAGGAGCCGCGAGGGACGACGACCTGGACTTATCAGGATGGTCAGGAGGGTCGGCCTGGTACAGGCTTTTTGGACAGCGTCTCCTCGCCGGAGGGCACCATAGAATATGGCTGGCAGAACGGGTTGTTGCACACGGTGGTGGTTCAGCCTGCGGGTGGGGCGCGGCAGGAGTGGCGCTACACTTACAACGCAGCGGACGAGTTGGAGCAGGTGGCGCGTCTGGTGAACGGTTCGTGGCAGGTAGAGGTGCAGTACGAGCGGGATAGTTTTGGTCGGTTATGGCGGGTGCGCTATGGGAACGGCACGCTGGTGGAGTATGGGTATGATGGAGCCGATCGGGTGCGCAGTGAGACTTACAAAGCGGGTAGCACACCGTATCGGGCGGTGGAATATGAGCGGGATGGGTTAGGGCGGATTTGGCGCAAGCGCGAGTATGTATGGCAGGGGAACAGTCGGCAGTGGCAGGCGACGGTGGAATACACCTATGACCATCAGGGTCAACTGGTACGGGAGGTACGAACAGGTCAGAACGCCTATACGGTAGAGTATGGGTATGATAGGGTGGGCAATCGGTTGACCCGCACGCGCGTGGTGAACGGACAGACCTTCACGGATGCGATGGTTTATAACGAGGCGAACCAGTTGGTATCCTTGAATGGTCAGAGTTGGGAGCATGACGCTGATGGGAATGTAACCGTGCGTCGGGTTGGTGGTGAGACCTGGTTGCTGGGGTACGACGCCGAGGGGCAGTTGACCAGCCTGCAGAAGCAGGGAGAGAGCGTGGGCTGGGTGTATGAGTATGACGGTTTGGGTCGTCGGGTGCGGGCGGTGCGCGGTACGCTTCAGGTGGCGTATCTTTATTCAGGCGATACGGTGGTGGCAGAGCGTGTGAATGGGGAGTGGGTATACTACGGGTACGGTGCGGCGATGTATGCCCAGACATCCGGCACAGGGACTGAGTTCAAGCACTGGAACTTGCGTGGGGATTTAGCCGCGAAGTCCACTGCCAGCGGTGCCTATGCGCCTGCGCCGATAACCGACGCTTTCGGCGACCTGGTGAGTGGTGTGCGGGAGACCTACGACTGGAACGGGGCGTGGGGTTATCGGAATGAGCCGTTCAGTGGCGGGTTACAGAAAGTGGGTGTGCGCTGGTATGACCCTGCGGTGGGTCGGTTTTTGCAGGTGGATCCGTGGTTGGGGGATATTTATCAGCCGCTGACGCTGAACGGGTATGGGTATTGCGTGAATAACCCTGTGAATGCCGTGGATCCGAGTGGATTTCGATTTCAGGTACCAGGGTGGGTAGAGGGGATAGGCGTGGTTCTCGTCG
>VAPR01000852.1_pt1 | contig 17565 bp, 15 predicted proteins | sample 3380701 | NCBI WGS metagenome assembly VAPR01 (sample SAMN11536904, study PRJNA540576) | hot springs metagenome | isolation source: hot spring wet sediment | place: Spain: Lobios | collected 2014-01 | reverse complement strand
AGCTGCGTCAGTATCTCCAGCATTCGGTCTTGGTAGTTGATGGGCCGCACGTAGGCAGACGGGTTCTGCGCTGGTTCCCTACTCCATGGCATCTTCATTTTTTCTAACCTCGAGAGCGAGGCTATGTGTCGGCATATTTATCGGTTGAATTTCTGCCGCGGGTTAAAGAATATGTGGATAGTGTCGGGGTGTTACACCTGTATTCTGTTACCCGATGTAAGCCATGGATTTCTTGAAGTTGCTGACTATTCTCTCGTATTCAGCCTTCTCCTCGGTGCCGACGCTTGGCTTAATCTTCTGAAGCGCCAACTCGAAATGTCTCATCGATACAACCTGGGCGTTGATGTTTTCCCTCGCAGCTATCAAGGCGGCTTCGCGGACAACTGCCTCGATGTCCGCGCCCGTGTAGCCCTCGGTGACAGCGGCCAACTGCTCAAGGTCCACATCCTTGTCGAGAGGCATCTCCCTTGTATGTATCTTGAATATGGCGAGGCGGGCGCTTTTGTCAGGCGGAGGAACGTAGAGCACTCTGTCAAACCTGCCTGGTCTCAGAAGCGCGGGGTCGAGGATGTCGGGCCTGTTTGTGGCGCCTAAGACGACCACACCCTTCAGAGACTGCATCCCATCCATCTCTGTCAGAAGCTGGTTCACTATCCTGTCGGTGACACCTGCATCGGTGTGGATACCCCTACGCGGTGCGATGGAGTCGAGCTCGTCGAAGAAAATGATGCATGGCGCGGTTTCCCTCGCTTTCCTGAATATCTCGCGGACGGCTTTCTCAGACTCACCGACCCATTTCGAAAGTATCTCCGGGCCCTTGACGCTGATGAAGTTGGCCTGGCTCTCGGTGGCGACTGCCTTGGCCAGGAGTGTTTTACCCGTTCCGGGTGGGCCATAGAGCAGTATTCCCCGCGGAGGCCTTATTCCGAGGCGTTTGAAGACATCCGGGTATTTGAGTGGCCATTCAACAGCCTCCCTCAGCTCCTGCTTAACGGATTCAAGTCCGCCTATGTCCTCCCACTTCACGTTAGGCACCTCGAGGACAACCTCCCTAAGCGCCGACGGCTGAATCGTTTTCAAGGCGTTGGCGAAATCCTCACGCGTCACCTTAATCTTCTCCAACACCTCAGCAGGGATAATCTCCTTCTCCAAATCTATCTGAGGTAGAAATCTCCGCAAAGCATTCATCGCGGCTTCGCGTGTGAGCGCCGCTATGTCGGCGCCGACGAAACCATGTGTTATTTCAGCAAGCTCGTCTATGTTCACGTCCTCGGCTAAAGGCATTCGCCTCGTGTGTATGAGTAGGATCTCTTTCCGCCCATTTTTATCTGGGACACCTATGCGTATTTCTCTGTCGAACCTGCCAGGTCGACGGAGAGCCGGGTCTATCGCCTCTATGCGGTTAGTGGCGCCGATGACAACAACTTGTCCACGGCTCTTCAACCCATCCATCAACGTCAAAAGCTGTGAGACAACCCTGCGCTCAACCTCCCCCGTGACTTCGCCTCTCTTCGGCGCTATAGCATCCAGCTCATCGATGAAAATTATCGAGGGAGCGTTCTGCTCAGCCTCCTGAAACACCTCCCTAAGCCGCGCCTCTGATTCGCCGTAAAACTTGCTCATTATCTCGGGTCCGTTTATGGAGACGAAGTGGGCTCCGGTCTCGTTGGCTATTGCCTTGGCGATGAGTGTTTTGCCGGTGCCTGGCGGCCCATAGAGAATCACGCCTTTTGGCGGTTCTATGCCGAGGTGTCTGAAGAGCTCGGGATGCTTGAGGGGCAGCTCAATCATTTCCCTTATCCGTTGAAGCTCGTCGTGAAGACCTCCGATGTCCTCGTATGTGACGCCTGAGACCTCCTCTATTCTCTTGGCTGTTGTTGAACTGATTTCGACGACTGTGCTTTCCGTTACCATGACTATTGGCGAGGGGCTTGTAGAGCTGACCTTAAGCTCAACACCCATTCCGAGGACCGGCACCACGATGATGTCTCCCTTGGCCACGGGCATGTTGAGCAGCTGGCTTCTCACAATCCTGCCGAAATCCCCCACAAATGGGAGAGGCTCGAAGGGTGCGAGAACAATCTTCGTAGCAGGCTTTGCTGCTGTTTTGGAGACACGGACAAACTCGCCCACGCTAACGCCCGCGTTCCGCCTAATCTCGCCATCAATCCTGATTATCCCCTGTCCATCATCCTCCTTATAGGGAGGCCAAACTATGGCGACGGTGCCTCTCCTACCAATTATCTCTATCAGGTCGCCGGGGCTCAGCTCAAGCTCCCTCATTCCCTGACTGTCGACACGAGCAATTTTCCGGCCTATGTCTCTTTGACGAGCCTCGGCGACCCTAAGGCTTAGCTCTTTTTTCTTAGTTGGTGACGAGCTTGACATGACCTGTCTGCCAATTCTATATAGCAGGTATAAAACCTTAGCCTATATCACGCAGAGAGATAGTAGTATTCGCCCATCTTTTTCTGGAGTCTATGGAGCTGGCTGTCTCTCTTGTTTATACGGGGGCGTTTAGTCGCCTGATCGCGGCGGAAGGTGACGTCCATTTGCTCGAGAAACATGTTGAAACCTGTCCTTAGGTCGGTGGGGCTGCTGCCGCGCCCATATACACCGGGCTCGCCGCTGAAAATCATCAAAGCCGATGAAGCGAAGTCGAGAACCGTGAAATCATGCTCAACCAAAAGAACATATGCCCTCTTCTCCAGCGCCAATCTCTTTAGAATCTTCGCCATATGGTATCTTTCCTCGACGTCGAGAAAAGCGCTCGGCTCATCGAGGACATAGATGTCGGCCTTCCTCGAAAGACATTCTGCGACGACGACCTTCTGCAGCTCTCCTCCGCTCAGCTCCTTCATGCTTCTCTCCAGCAGCTTCTCGAGGCCGAAGGGCCGAAGTATAAGAGATTGGTAAAGAGATGTGTCGTATTCCTGTCCCGCAGCTTCTCTGAGATGTTCCTCCACTGTTTTGTCGTCGGCTTGTGGATACTGTGGCTTGTAGCTAACAGCCTTTGGGTCGAAGGTGAATCCCTGATCGGTTTGCTGCACGCCTGCGATGATTGATGCGAAAGTCGTCTTCCCTATCCCGTTTGGTCCGACGATGCCAAGCACCTCGCCTCTGTAGACCCATCCCTCCTCCACCTCGAGCCTAAAGCCTTCAAATGTTTTAGTGAAGCTGGGCCACATCAGCTTTTCGGCACTTGTCTGCTCACGTGTCGGAGGCTTCACCTGAAAATCTATCCGCTCGCTCCTGAACCTCATGTTTTCGTCGGGAATGTATCCCTCGATGAAGATGTTAATTCCTTCTCTCACACCGTAGGGGCCTGCTACAACGCCGTAGACAGATGGCTCGCCGTAGAAGAGGAAAATTGTGTCAGAGAAATAGTCGAGAACCGCGAGGTCGTGGTCTGCTACGACGATTTTTACGTTATCCCGTAGAGCAGCTCGCACCGTCTCCACCATCCTCAGCCTCTGCCTTATGTCGAGGAAGCTTGACGGCTCGTCGAGGATGTAGACATCTGCTTTTCTAAGGAGGCATGCGGCGATGGCAAGCCTCTGCAGCTCCCCTCCGCTGAGGAAACGGATGTCCCGGTCGCCTAGCTTCGTCAGCTCCAGCTTCTCAATAACGTCCTCAACTGCTGCTGGGTCGCCGAGCCTGGCCAAAACCTGCTTAACAGTCCCCGAAACCACCTTTGGTATTTCGGCTATGTTTTGAGGCTTGTAGGAGATCTTCACATCACCTTTGGAGATGCTGCTGAGATGTTCTTGGATGAGCGAGCCTCTGAAAAACCGTGAAGCCTCCTCCCATGTAACAGGTCTATCGAGGATACCGAAGTTGGGGATCAGCTGCCCGGCGAGGATTTTGAGTGCCGTGGATTTTCCGATTCCGTTTTTCCCCAGCAGGCCGACTACCTTCCCGGCCTCTGGGTATGGAAGCCTGAAGAGCTTAAACCTGTTGACACCATAGTGATGGGCCACATCCTTGCGCAGCTCGGTTGGGAGGTTGATTATGGTGATGGCTTCGAAGGGGCATTTTTTGACACAGATTCCGCAGCTTATGCAGAGTGTTTCGCTGATTATCGGGAAACCGTCCTCACCCATCTTGATGGCCTCGATGTTGTTTCGGACGGGTGGGCAGTATGTTATGCATGGCCAGTTTCCGCATTTTCTAGAGTCACACCTGTCTCTGTCGAGAACCGCTACACGGTGGTCGGAAACCATCTACCTCACCAGCCCATCGAATGAAGTGTTTCTCCGACGCATCTCCACGCAAGCCGGTAAAAAAGATATCACAGCTTACCCTTTTTCGCTGAGGAGAGATGGCGTAAAAGCTCAGAGAGAGAACTCTCATCCAGGCGGCTCATCCATTCAACATCTTCTCCAGCATTTCCTCGCTCAACAGCCTCAATACATAGGTCAACCACTTCGCCGAGCTCCTTCCCCGTCACATCTATCTGAGTCACGTGTTTCTTTCCGAAGACACGCATCGCGTCAAGATATATCACTCCAAGAAACTCTGCTTCAACGTTTTCCGCCACCTTCTCTGCGCTGTAGCCTCTTTCCTCAAGTCTTTTTCTGAGCTGGAGAGGGTTTAGGCGAAGAACTATGCACCTGTTTTCGTGTCCTCGAACCCTGACAGGGATGTGCCCAGCTATGACCGTGTCGCCCCTGACCTGTTTTTGCAGATGACGTGCAAGCCTCCGCGTCTCCACGACCATTGTGCCATCATCCATCCTTTCCTCATACAGGCTATATGTGGATACGAGTTCGGGAAGGTCTATGAAATCTATGCCGAGTCGTTTTGCAAGAGTTTTTCCCGTCGCTGTTTTTCCTACGCCAGGTGTCCCCGTCACCCATATTATCAACGTGTCCCGCGGGTTATTGGGGATGTTGCGATTAAAGGTTTTGAACGAGACAGGTGACACCGCCCTCGGCGAAGCCGTAGCCGCAGGGATTGCACAGGTTTACGGGGTTGATACTTTGGTTGAGAATGGTTTTGTGCCATTTGCTGAGAAGGCTTGGAACCCTCTGAGACGCCAATACGACGCCGAAAAGCTTGTGAAACATGTCAAGCCGGAAGAGAGCCTTGTCCTCATTCTGACAGATAGGGACCTTTATGTCGAGGGGCTGAACTTTGTCTTCGGATATGCTCCACCGCCTGTCGGCGTGGTCTCAATTCATAGGCTGAAGCCTTCTCCAGAAGCAGGCGCGTCTGGTAGGCTTTTGCTCCTTGATAGGGTTTTGAAGGAGACTGTTCACGAGTTTGGCCACTTGATCGGTCTCCACCACTGCTCGACGGAGAGGTGTGTGATGAGTTAACTCTGTCGCGGAGGTGGACGCCAAAAGCGGCGACTTGTGCGGAAAATGTAGGTCGAGAGCTATTTCCTTGCTGAGTCGATGACGTAGTCGATGATTTTCTCGGGGACGTTCACCCCTGTTGCTTTCATCAGTCCCTTGAACTCGGGGACGCCGTTGACCTCGTTGACGAGGTAGCTGCCATCTGTTGTCTCGAAGACATCTATGCTGACGACTTCTCCTTTCACGGCTTTAGCGGCTCTGAGGCTGATTTCCACTAGCTCGTCGTTGAGAAAAGCTTGGACTGGCTCTCCTCCGAGGGCGACGTTTGTCCTCCAGTCGCCCGTGGCCCTGTAGCGGTAGATGGCTCCTACGACCTCTTCGCCAATGACGAGTGTTCTGATGTCTCTATTGGGGAGGTCGATGTATTCCTGTATGATGTGGGTTTTCATGTAGCTGCTGGGCAGCATTTCGCGGTGTTCGGTGACGAGCTTGAAGTCGTCGATGTCTCTCAGAAGGGCGACGAGTCTGCCCCAGCTTCCGATGGGTGGTTTGTCTACAGCGGGTAGCCCGACCTTCTCGAGGGCCTTCTCAGCCGCTTTCGTGTTTAGGCCCACGGCAGTTCTCGGAATGGGCAGGTTCACCAACTTGAGACGTGAAACGGTCAAAACCTTGTCGCCCGCGAGGAAAATGGCTTCGGAGCTGTTTATGCTCCGCACACCTGCCCCCTCTCTCAACGCGGCTGTATGTATGGCGCCGTAGAGCGAGACGCATCTCACGAGACAAACATCTACCGCGGTCTTCTGTAAAGTGAAGACATTCTGTTTGACGTTTGTCAGCCTCAGCTCAGCTCCTTTTGCGGCCACAGCCTTAGCCAGCAGCTTCTCCTCAACCCTCGGGGTGTCGAAAGCTATTTCGATAACGGGTTTTCCGACCAATTTTTCCGCTTTTTGAGGCGGACTTGGTTGATATAAAGGTCATCGACGGCTACCATGTAGGAGGTGGAGGAGGCGGCGGAGGAGCTGTTCTCGGTCTTCTTCTTCCCATCGCGATTATAGCCATGGTGAAGAGGAGTGCTGCGAGTATGATGGCTATGGATGTGTATTCTTCTCCTGTTGAGTGTGGGAGCTGGGCTGTTGTTACGGTTACGACGACTGTTCTCGTCTGTGTTCCGACGACTGTTGTGGTTGTGTAGAGTGTCTCGGTGGCTGTTCCAGTGACTGTGCGGGTGACGGTGGTTACCGTTGTTTCTCCTCCCTCTCCATCATGAGGTTGTCCACCAAGCGACACCCTTATCCTCGCAACCCCGCCGCCCTCGTCAAAAGACTCTACAGATATCCTGAAGCCCTCCTCCGTAACATACTCGGAGTTGGCCAAGTCTATCTGATAAGTTCCACGGGTTCCCCCAAGAGTTTTAAAGGCCCATGAATTGCTGTAGCCTTCATGGCTGTAGAAGGCTGCGTCAAACTTTACACACAGAGACATGAAACTCCTCGGGTCTCTGGATTGGCCCGCATACTGTTCGCATTCATTTGGGGTATCGGGGTTGGCGTCGAAAAGCTGCACCATAAAAGGCTCCCCTTCAGCATTTTTGATTTTGAATTTGTTAACCTTCATGATCAGGACACCGGGGCCGGGCAGTGCAGCATCATTTTTCACGGGTCTGCGTGCGTGTATGAAGTAGTATTCTTTGTCGTTTATCGGGATGAGTAATGCATGGGGTTCATCCGGTTTGTCGAGGGTGTGGATGATGTATTCTCCGTCTCTCTCAACCGTGACGGCCTCTATCCAGCCCAATAGGTATTTGCTCCAGCCGTCTATGTCCACCGGCGGGTCAAGGAAAGCGCCGTAGTCCATGTTAGACCATACACCAACCTCGCTACCCGCGCTGTATCCATCCTTCTCATAAACATAGTGGTCACTTATCCACATGCTGTGTGTGAACTCGTGGGACATTACGCTGGGAAAATCATATTCTGCGACAGTCTCTATGCCCGATAGTAGACGGCCTTCGCCGTTCGGCGTTCTATGCATGAAAAGCTCAACAACCCAATCATACCCCTGCTTCTTAAGCCCGGACTCTACAGCGTCAAACCCACCCTGTTCAATCCAAAAATAAAGAACCTTAGGAAGAACACAGCTGCAGTGGCTCCATATATCGTTGGCTGTGCCGCCGACAGCCTCATCCTTCCCAGCGTGGATAACGATGACGTGTTTGTACTGGCTGAGGTCTACCCCGTCCCTTTTGACGAGCTGAATAGTGGTTAAATGGTACTCAAGAATACGTTGGTTATCGTCTCCTCTTTGTGCTCCTTGGGCTGGTGCTCCATAGTGTGACATGGGCTTGGGCAATGTTATCACACGTGGGTGTATGGTGTATTCGAGCCATGTTCTCCCATAGGAAGCGGTTCTGACAAAGTCGTCAACTATCTTGACTATTTGCTCGGCCTGGGCCCTCGTTATGGAAAGCTTCACGTCTGTGAACTGGACGAGGATAACAAGTGTCGGCTGCGCCCCGAGAAACGGTATCTGCCTATTCCACTCGATCTCATCCTGTTGGGCTGCTGAGTACGGCAATGTGAGAAGGGCCGCTATTAATAGTAGGCATGTGACGAGGCTCTTTTTAATATTTTGTCACCTCGCTTGGGGTGGTGGAGGCGGTGGTGGGGGTGGGAGTGTTCTTCTACGTCTAGAAGCGATTAGGCCTAACATCATCACGAGGGCCGCGAGGATTATTGCTATCGAGATGTATCCCTCGTATGTGGGGGCGGGTGTTTGTTTGGTGGTGACTGTGACGACAACTGTTCTTGTCTCGGTGCCGACAACGGAGGATGTTGTGTATAACGTGTTTGTCACCGTTCCCGTGACTGTGCGGGTAACAGTTACAACAGAGGTCTCCCCGCCACTTTTTCCACCAAGTCCAACTCTCAGCCTCGCAACACCAGCGTCGGGGTCAAAAGATACAACAGCTACACGGAACCCCTCCTCAGAAACAAACTCGAAACCACTTAAATTGATGGTGAATGGGCCATCCGAAGACCCGTCGACATACTTTAGGGTCCAAGATTTTGTTATCCCCGGTGCGGAGAAGTAGGCGGCGTCAAACTTGACGCATAAAGTCATGTAACCTTCAGAATCTGAATATTGTTTACTTTTTTCTTCGCATTCTGGTGGACCTTGGTTGGCGTCCATAAGCTGGACCATGAAAGGCTCTCCAACAACATTACCCCACATGTATTTGTTTACTCTAAAGACGAGGATGCCTGGTGATGGTAGGGCTGCGTCATTCTTCACGGGTCTGCGTGCATGTATGAAATAGTATTCTTTGTCGTTTATCGGGATTATCAGCGCGTGGGGTTCGTCAGGCTTGTCCAAGGTATGTATAGTGTATTCGCCGTCTTTTTCCACGGTAACCGCCTCAACCCATCCAAGCAAATACTTGCTCCAGCCGTCTATGTCCACCGGCGGGTCGAGGAAAGGTCCGTAGTCCATGTTAGTCCATACACCAACCTCGTTTCCGACGCCGTATCCATCCTTCCCATAAACATAATGGTCACTTATCCACATGCTGTGTGTGAACTCATGAGCTATAGTGGATGCTAGAAAAGGACCCGCTTCAGCGGCCACTGTCTCAACTCCATTGAGCAGATGCCAAGAGCCATCAGGTTTTTTATGAAGTAAAAAGTCTATTGCGTCGGCGTACACTGCCCATTGCGTTTTCTTATAAACCTCCTTGAGTTCCTCGAATCTATAGCCTTTTTCCAGCAATATTTGAAAATCCAAACCCATGTAACATACTGACCAGATGTTGGTGGGAGATGTTCCATCCGCCTCATCTTCTCCAGCATGAATCAATATCACGTGTTTGTATTTTGTTATGTCTATTTTCTCTCTTGTCTTAAGAATATCGATCGACGTTTTCATATACTCTATGAGTCTGGCGGGGTCGTCTCCTCTCTGCGCGCCAGGTGAAGGTGCACCGTAGTATGAATGTGGTTTGGGAAGTGTTATCACCTTTGGATGAATGTAGTACTCGAGCCAGGCTCTCCCGTATGAGCCGGACCTGACAAAGTTGTCCACGATTTTTATTATTTCCTCTACCTGTGCACGTGAATGTCTAAACTTCTGGTCGGAAAATTCAACCATGGCTACGAGAGTAGGCTGAGCACCTAAAACAGGTCTCTGCTTCCACAGCTCGGCTCCAGCAAATGGGTCCTCGTCGCTTTGCTGAGCTGCAATGACTGGAATAGAGGGCATGGCAAGAAAGAAGACGAGAATGGTCATGGTGAGTGTTTTACGCAAAGCGGTAGCCGCACCTCCTGCAGAAGGCGTCACCCGGGTAAATGGGGAATCTGCAGGCTGGGCAGGCTCCGACGGGATGGGCTACTGCTGGCTGTGGCTGCGGATAGTATCCGCCCGATGGTGAGGGAGGAGGATAGCTCGGATAGGGGTAAGTAGGTGGAAGCGGCCTTCTCCTCGACCTTACATAGAACAAGCCACCTCCGACAATGACGGCTGCAACTGGGATAGCGATTGTTAGGGGCAGCGAGATGGGTGGGCTCTCAGCTTGGAAGCTAACTGTTTGGGTAGATGTCGTGACGTAGGTAGAGGCTGTGCCAACCGTTCTGGTCACTACAACCGTTTCTGTAACCGTCTCCGTCTCCACGACTGTGACTGTTGATCCTCCCATCATGGTGGTCCTCGAAGTGGTCACAGGCCTCGCTGTGGTCGTCCTAACCGTCGTGCTATACGTCGAAGTCGTCGTCACAGACCCAGCCTGCTCAACACTTGCCAGGCCTAGGGCCTTCTTGCTGGAAGTAAACAATACGTAAAGTAGAAGGCCTTTCAGCTGGTTGTATGGGGACGGGCCATCTTCTATAAACGTCCAGAAGATTGACTGGTCGGCGGAAACCACAACTGTGAGTTTAAACCCTTGCATCTCATATCCTCTCCGGGCCACGTATGCGTCAACTCCCATCATCTTAAACCGAGTCCCCGCAGTGACATCCGGCGGAATCCAAAGATCTATTCTCTCGCCTGGCCTGAACTCGCCGTTGGCGTTAACGGTAATCCTACCGGACTGAGCTATGTCAGACATTATGGATATTGTTATGGCCTGGGAGGTGACAGACTCGATTATGTAGCGCTGGAAAGCGTTTTCAGGCTGGTTCTTCTCAACATTGATAACCTGGTATACGAAGACTAGGCCGGGCTGGATGTATGGTGGAGGCGCCTGGGCATATGCGGTTGTAAGAATCATCATCGAAACAACCGCCAAAGCGAGAATAGCTACGGGTTTTACTTTCCTCATTTCTTCTCCACCGGCGCTAATCCCGCGGCATATCCCCAGATTTTCTCGTCCTCAACAGCCCAGCGAACCCTCCTCGCCAAAACAGCTACAAACAACACACCCACCACCGTCGTCAAGACAGCTCTGACGGGGAGGCTGAAGCCGGCGAAAGCCGTCAACAACCCCTCATAAAAAAGCCTAAGAACCAGAACGGGGACAAAGCCTGCGAAAAGTGATGCAAAATTAATGGAAACATACTTTGCCTTTACGTATCCTATCCACCAGCCTGTCAGCCCTGGGAAGACCATGGTGAAGAGCCTCTCCAAAGCAAAAGCTGTGGCCGCCAACGGTGCCGCGTATCCACCAGCCAGTATCGTTAAGTAGTTTGAGTAGGCTATGAACCCTGCTCCAAGAGCCAGGCCATAGACCGCGCCGTCCAAATGATCGTTAAACTCCCTGCCAGTCACTCTGTTGGAGTCCAGCCCAGCCAAGATTAGGAAAAACACCAGCTCAGCAAGAAAGACTTTCACCATGTATCCGAGCAGTCCGCCCGGAATGGTTACAACCGTGAAGAGAGCCGATAAGGCGCCACCGAGGCCGATGACCATCAGGATAAGTGACTTTGGCTCTGGCTCATACCTGTCTGTCCTCATGGCCCATCCTAGCAGGAGCGCAACCGGAAGCAGGGAATAAGCCAGAAGGGCAAGTGGTTGGAAAAATCCCTGGGCGATAAATGCGGCCAAACCCGAGAGAAAAAGGACAGCGACACCGGCTATGATTAGCCTCGATGTTTTGGTGGTTATGGCTCCTGCGGCGTATACTTCGGAGGTTGGCTTCACAATAGGCGGTGGACGTTTGAAAAGTGTTGAAAACCCTTCCCTAAGAGACATGGCTCAAGCCGCCGGCAGCATCAACGCGACGTAGACAACCGCGCCCAGGAAGACGAGGTAGCCGAAGAGGTAGACGCCGACAGCCAAAGGCTCCTTGTCAACATCGTCCAAGTCGAGGCCGAACGGCTCAACCTTCGCGAGAACCCTGTAGTAGATTATTGCGAAAACATAAGATAAGACGACGCCTAAGAGGAGTGTGACGAGTTTGTAAGATATTAGGACTAGGGGGCTGAGGTTTGGGCCTGAAACTATTCCTGTCTCCAGACCGACGGGTATGGGTGAAGCCATCGAGGCGATGTAGCCGAAGGAGAGGTAGACAAAGAATCCGGCGGCGAAGAGCGCGGTGGCCAGCGGATGACCCTTAATCCTCTGAATCTCCCTCACTCCCGGAGTTATCCAATCAACTACACGGAGCGAGACAAGGCCGAGAATGAAGACGACAACAAACGTTGTGAACGTTCGCAGGAAAACCCAGAAAAGGTTTGACAGAAAAACAGCGGGGTCAAGCCAAGGCGGCGGAAGAGGGGGCTCTATCTGACCTAGGAAACCAACTAACTCCATGGACCACACCTATGAAAACAGAGAATCATACCCGCATCAACACAATTGCGGCACATTTGGAGAAACGTAAATTTTATCCAAATTTAAACTTTTTTGAATTATGTGGGGCCGCTGGGATTTGAACCCAGGATTGCCAGCGCCCCAGGCTGGAGTCTTAGACCAAGCTAGACCACGGCCCCTGTATAGGATGTTTTGCTTAGGTGTTTTTAAAGGTTGGTTGTGTTACGAGCATTCGGCGGCCCCTGTTTCGAGGCCTCGATTGTATTCATGTGGTTTATTACATGAGGTTTTAGACGTTTTGTGAGTTGTTGCCGCTGCTTGTTTTCACCGTTCTTCTGGCTGCGGTTGCGACGGGTTTTCTTCTGATTGGACGCCTTAAGCCCACTCTGGAAACAAGCTACTCGATGCTCTACGTTTACCTCGTTTTTGCATCCATTTTTTTCAGCAGCTTCTCCACCCTCGGAGCGGTTGCGGGACTCCTTCTCGCTATAGCGATGCTCACACCTTGGCTGAAACATCTCCAGCCCAGCCTCCAAAAAAACTCCATCCCACAATTGGCTTCAACAACCTTGTTGCTCACCTTGGTCGTAAAAACCATCTATGAAAGCGGGCTCGAATTCCCCATGCTATCGGTCTTCTTGGTCGCATTCGTCTTTCATACCCTCGTCTATGCTAGAATGGGCCAGGCAATTGCACAGGCTGTAGCCGCCTCTACCACTCTAATGCTGCTGGCCGCCCTTTCAAACGTTTCCGCTTCATTTTTCCCAGCTGAAATAACTCCACTCATGTTCACTATTCTTCTCTTGGCAGCGGCTTCTGCAAGTGTCAAAACAGCTTCAACCTATCCTCAGGCCTTCACAGCCGTGGGAGCCGCAGTCCTCCTCTTCATCATCATCGGGCTCTTTCTCTCACCCCTGTCCGGGACACAGACATCCATACGCACTGAACTCGGCCCCGAGAGCCTGCTAATCATCCCCGCAGCGTTCGCAGCCCTTTCCCCATCCCTGAGTCGAAACAGTGTCAGGTTTGGTGACGCTGTCATGGCCTCGGCCGCCGCCGGTCTTGCCATACATGGTGTCGTCTTCCACACAAGTTTGGCAAATCTCCTGACGCCTTTGACCGGCCTCCCCAACGTGGATGCTTCAGCGGCCCTGATTCAGAGAGTTGTTCAAGTAATCGCTCTCGCGGCAGCTGTCAGCATCGTCGGCGACGCTGTCAAAACAGGCCACGGTGTTAAGATGTTTGGAGGAAGAGCTCCAAACCAGCTGCTCCCCATGCTAGCGGTCCTCCTCGCTCTCGCGGCGGCGACATCCACAGCCTCCCTCAACGCCTTATTCACAGGCCTCGGAGCAGTAAACATGATAACAATATCAACGGTGTTGATCAACGGCGGCGTCAAAAGAAAATTATTCGCCGGCCTCCTACTCATTCTTGGCATCGACTTCGCCGCTACATCGGCTCTCCAACTGATACGGATATCAACCGATCCTTTCACGTTGCTGGCTTTGCTTCCAGCAGCTGTTGTGACTGTTTCGGCTGCCCAGGGAATATGGTTGTTCTCGAAAAGTGTGAAGGTTTAGCCGCTGTGTAGAACCGATGTGTCGAGGTTGAGCAGCTTGGTGAGAAGGGCGGCGCGGACGTAGACGCCGTTCTCGGCCTGAACAAAATATTTCGCCTGAGGAAGTGCATCAACCTCGGTTGAGAGCTCATCTACCCGGGGCAAGGGATGCATGATCAACGGGATTTTCCTAAGCTTCTTCAACAAGTCGACGGTGACGACGTAGCTTCCCCTAAGCTGCTGATACAGGTTTTCGTCGCCAAGCCGCTCTTTCTGAAGCCGCGTCACATAAAGCACGTCAACCTCATCCCTTATCTCCTCGAGTCTGCTGAGCTGATGAACGGTGTGATGTGAAACTTCCTTTAGCACTTCTTCGCGGATTTGCAGCTGAGGCGGAGCAACATAGTAGAAGGTGATGTCGCGGTATTTTGCGAGAAGGTAGGAGAGGCTGCTGGGTGTTCTGCCATATCTCAGGTCACCCATTATAGCTATCCTCAATCCATCGACTTTGCCCAGCTGCTCCCAAATTGTGTAGACGTCGAGCAGCGCCTGTGTCGGATGCTCGTTCCAACCATCGCCTGCGTTTATAACTGGGCACCTGACAATTTTCGAGGCTTTCTCAGCGGCTCCGACTTCGCGGCTACGGAGGACAATCACGTCTGGAGCATAGCCATCGAGCATCCGCATGGTATCTTCGAAACTCTCGCCCTTAGCCCTGCTTGTCACTTCCTCGGGCCCGAAGTCGACCACGTCACCTGCCAGCCTTTTCATGGCGTAGACAAAGCTCAGCCGCGTCCTCGTGCTTGGCTCCAGAAAAACCGTCATCAAAATCCTGTCAACAGCTAGTTTCACAACCCTCCTCTCTGACAACTTGTTCTTCAAAATCTTAGCGGTCGAGAAGATGTCAGCAAGAGTGTCGTGGTCAAACTGCTTCGCTGAGATGACGTGTCTCAACAACCTGAGCAGCGGATTTTGTTATTTAACTTTGAGGCCGCAGCGTTACTTGGAATTACTCTTATATATCGAGACGGAGTCTGATTGCTGATGTCTCAGCAGAAGAGTGAGGCTGGGCCGCTGGGGCGTGTGTTTGACGAGTTTGTCAAATGGCTTGTGGAGCGGCTTGAGCGGACTCCGATTGTCACTTTCAGGTTTCAGATTCCCCGTGTCGCGGTAAGCCCCTTCGGATACCTCGGCACGTTAACCGCGATAGTTTTTCTTCTCCTCGGAGTAACAGGTGCGCTTCTCATGTTCTACTACAGGCCCGACGTCACACAAGCCTATAACAGTGTGAAACAGATTCAGGAGGAGATAGCTTTCGGCTTCTTCATAAGAAACATCCATTACCACGCATCAAATGCGATGGTTTTTCTCGCCATCGCCCACCTATTCTACCAATACTTTAGCGGAAGGTTCAAAGTCAAAAACGAGGTCATATGGGTGACCGGGGTAATCCTCGGAACTGTGACAGTTATCGAGGCCTTCACAGGATACGACCTCATACTCAACCAGAGAGCTATGCTGGCGGTCAACATTGCGGTAGGTCTCACGAACTCTGCGCCTGTTTTGGGGGCGCAGCTGGCTCCTCTGCTTCTCGGCGGAGGCCTCTACGACCTCATTATCAGGTTCTACGCATTACATGTCTTCATTCTTCCCATGGTCATGCTTCTCCTTGCCCTCGTCCACTTCCCACGCAACCTCGTCTTCGACCCACCCGTTGTCGCAGGCGTAATAGGAGCCATTTTGATAGCAGGTGGACTTTACCCCGTCGACCTCGGAATAAAGTATGACCCGACGCGGGGCATCGTGGAGGTGCCAGAATGGTACCTCACCAGTATCTATGCGTTTCTAAGGACGGGGCTTGAGAGGTTTACTGCGGGAGCTTTCCTCCCCCTGTTGTTCATCCTCTTTTTCCTCATAGTTCCCTTCGTCGACCGCTCCAAGAAGCTCAGCTGGAAAGAGAGGCCCTTCTTCACAGCCGCGGGAATATCATCAATTGTTCTCATAGTTGTGACAACTGTGTGGGGCTTCTACACGACGCCTCGTGTTGACGCCTTCACCGCCGTTTACATCGAGCCACTGATCTTTTATCCGCTGCTGGCTTTCCTCGTGGCCGCATCCTTCATAGTCAGCTACAAATTCATCGCGCCCCCACCCTATGCACGTCCACAGAAACCTCCTGTCAGAACAAGGCCAATAACCTTCCAGCTCCCATATCCATGGGCTGTGCGTATAATCATGGGCCTTCTAGCAGTCATAGGCATACTCTCGCTCGTAGCGTTTCAGAACTATCTCGAAGGTCTCAAAAACCTCGCCCTCTTCAACCTCGGCGTCGTCGTCATGCTCTTCGGCGCAATAGCCCACATCTACAGACATGCGATGCAGGCGGTCAAATAATCCAACCACTTGTATCAAAAATCTCTTTATAGCGTAGCCGGTTTACTATTTGCTGGATTGGAGCCGCTTGTCGACGGTTTCGGGAGGGTGGCGAGGAAGCTACGGCTTTCTGTCACGGATAGATGCAATTTTCGATGCGATTTCTGCATGCCTCTCCACCCCGTCTGGATACCTCACAAAGAGATTCTAACATATGAGGAGATGGCGCGTGTTGTCAGATTATTGGCAAGCATGAATGTTACCAAGGTTCGGCTGAGCGGCGGCGAACCACTCATGAGACGTGATCTGGAGAAAGGTGTGAGGCTCATCAGCAGCATAAAGGGTGTCGAGTCAATATCGATGACCACCAACGGCTATTTCTTGGCGGAGAAGGCTGCTCTGCTCAAGGAGGCGGGTCTCCAGAGCGTCACAGTAAGCCTCCACAGTCTAAAGCCTGAGCGGTTTGAAGAAATAGTTGGTCGCAAAGATGTTTTCTCGAAGGTGTTGGATGGGCTTAGGGAGGCGAAGAAAGCCGGGCTAAATCCCGTCAAGATAAACTGTGTCGTGACACGTGGATGCAACGACGACGAAATACTCGACTTCGTGGAGCTTGGCCGCCAGTCAGGATACTCCATCAGGTTCATAGAATACATGCCTTTCGATGGAAGGCATCTATGGGATGTTTCACGGCTTGTCCCCGGCTCCGAGATCATCGAGAAAATAAACAAACGGTATAGGCTTGTTGAGCTGCCGCGTGAGCCCGGAAGCACCGCAACGGTCTACGAGTTCGCCGACGGAGCCGACGGAAACGTCGCCATAATCACGAGCATGACCAACCCCTTCTGCGGAGACTGCGACCGGATAAGGCTCACCGCTGACGGGAAAATCGTCCCCTGCCTCTTCAGCAGGGATGAATATGATGTGAAGCAGCTTTTACGCGGCGGGGCCTCGGATGAGGAGATAGCTGACTTCATTAGGCAAAGTTTTAGGAAAAAGTTTGCGGGTGTCGAGACACTTATCAAGTCTAAGAAACTTGTGCCCCACGTGAGGCCTATGCACACCATAGGTGGATAGGCTCAACCTTATTAAACACCGGCTCGGTGCTGTTTCTCGGGGACCGGTATGGGTAACGGAGAGTTCGCGGCGAGGCATCTGATAAAGGTTAGGAACAGGTTTAGGTGGGCGAAGAGAGACTATCGTATAAGGATGCTCCGGCTGAAGGAGAAAACGGACCCGCTGGAGGGCGCTCCCATGGCCCGTGGCATAGTTATACAGAAAGTAGGGATTGAGTCCCGTCAGCCCAACTCGGCCGTCCGCAAATGCGTCCGCGTCCAGCTCATCAAAAACAGCAAAGTCATAACCGCGTTCCTGCCCGGAGACGGAGCCCTCAACGTCGTCGACGAACACGACGAAGTAATCGTCGAGGGCATCGGCGGCTCCATGGGCAAATCCATGGGAGACCTCCCGGGTGTGCGATACAAGGTCACCATGGTGAACGGAGCTCCTCTCGACCTACTTGTAACAGGGGAGGTCAAGAAACCCAAGCGATAGGATTATTAACAATATTGTAAATGCCTATCACACAAAAGTACATAC
>VAPR01000851.1_pt1 | contig 17596 bp, 18 predicted proteins | sample 3380701 | NCBI WGS metagenome assembly VAPR01 (sample SAMN11536904, study PRJNA540576) | hot springs metagenome | isolation source: hot spring wet sediment | place: Spain: Lobios | collected 2014-01 | reverse complement strand
CGCTGCCGATCACCATCCCGCCGCAGGCGCCGCAGCCGGGAGGCACGCCATGAGCCGCGCGACGGGTGGCGCACCTATCGGGATCGGCCTGCTCGGGCTGGGCGTGGTGGGCAGCGGGGTGGCCCAGATCCTGCAGGAACGGGCCGCCGAATATGCCCGCACGGTGGGACGCCCCCTCGCTATCCGCCGCGTGCTCGTGCGCGACCCGCAGAAGCCGCGCCGTGTGCGGATCGATCCGCGTCTCCACGGAACTTGTTGACGATGAAGCCGGACACCAGCGCCTGATCGGCAGGCGCCAGCAGTGCCAGGGTTCCATAAAAGCTCGCCAGCACCCCACCGCGGTCGATGTCTCCTACGACGACCACAGGGATCCCGGCTCTTCTCGCCAGTTCCATGTTGGCGAGGTCCGACTCTCTTAGGTTTATTTCTGCGGGGCTGCCGGCGCCTTCGCAGACTACGACGTCGAAGCGGGAACGGAGGTCCTCGAAGGCGTCCAGTACTACGGAAAGAAGGCTCTTTTTGAGCGAGCGGAAGCTGCGGGCGTCGGTGTATCCGTACGGCTTTCCCATGACGATTACTTGACTGCGACCTTCGTCCGTCGGCTTGAGGAGGATCGGGTTCATCGCGGTCTCGGGCTGCAAGCCTGCGGCATGGGCCTGTGCGGCTTGGGCTCGGCCGATCTCTCCTCCATCCGGAGTCACCACCGAGTTGAGAGCCATGTTCTGGGCCTTGAAAGGCGCTACCTTTATGCCTTTGCGATACAGCAGGCGGCACAAGCCGGCGACGATAGCGGACTTTCCGACTTCCGAGGCGGTTCCGGCAACAAGCAGGGCGCCGCTCACCGGACGATCTCCCAAAGTCGGCTGATCCGAAAAGATGCAAGACCCGAGCCCGTCCTGAGAGACGCCCTCGGGCCGCGCTCTACACTCAATGCCTGAATGCCCAGAGAGAGAAGCGCCGAGACGGCGCAGGCGGCAGCGCTTACGATTGCGCAAAGCCTAACGGCGCGTCGTGTGGCCTCCGGATCGGGAAGGGGGCCTTGGCCTATTCGGGGACGCTCTTCTATGAGATCTCCGTAGCGGTTGGCGCCGCCGAGCCTCACCCCCAAGGCGCCTGCGAAAGCCGCCTCTACTTGCCCGGCATTGGGGCTTGGATGTCTGTCTCCGTCCCTTCGCAGGATCCGAAGCGCCGTCGCTGCGCCTTTGCCCGATCCGGGAAGTGCCGCCGCCGATACCGTAAGCAAAGCGGCCAAGCGGGCCGCCGGCCAGGTGAGTACATCGTCCAGTCTGGCCGCGGCCCATCCGAAGCGTTCGTAGCGCTCGTTGCGATGGCCGACCATCGCATCCAGGGTGTTTGCCGCCCGGTAGATGCATGCGGCAGCGGGCCCCGCCAGCGCGCACCAAAGAAGGGGACCGACGATCGCATCTGCGGTGTTGTCCGCAAGCGACTCCACGGCTGCGCGACAGAGCTCGGGGCCGTCCAGGTCGGCGGTTTCCCGGCCGACCAGGCTTCGGGCCAGCCGCCGCGCTTCGTCTATGCGTCCGGTTTCCACGGCCTCTGCCAGACCCGAAGCCGTCTCTCTGAGCGAGCGCCCTCCGAGGGTCGCCCACACCACAACGGCCGTGAAGGCAAAGTATGCGTGACTGCGGCGTCGCAGCAGCCTGTCGAGGGAGACTGCGGCCGCGGCCGTCGCTCCCATCAGCAAAAAGACATAAGCCGCCCCCGCCGCCCTGCTGGGACGCCACATCAACCGCTCCAGGCGAAAAGCCGCCTTGCCGAATCCTGCTACCGGATGAAAGGCCGAGGGGTCGCCTACCGCGGCGTCGAGGGCGGCCCCTGCGATCAAGCCGTAAGCGATCAGATCGCCTCCTCGACCCCGAATTCCTTCGTGCCGGCCGGGCCTCTCAGCCGGGCCGGCGAAGCAGAGAGCGGCTCGGTTCGTACCGACAGCCATCCGAAGACCGCGCCTAGGGCCGTCCACAGAAGCGCTTGTCCGCCTGCGGATGTCAGGCGAACTTTCCACAAAAGCTCTGCCGGAATCCCCACAGGGTCGGGGTTTGCGGGCAAAAGAAGAAAGGCGGCTGCGATTATGCCCAGGTACAGGACGGCAGCCGCGGACTGTCGGACATGCCGGGCGACGCCTCTTTGCTCCAGTTTCCGAGCGATCGCTGCCGCAGACGCCCAGGATGCGATGGATACGGCGATCATCGACAGATACAAGATCGTCCGAAGGGCGATGGTTGCGGTGTCGCCTACACCGGGAGGATTCGATGGGTACTTGAGGAAAGGAACCAGCCACGCGGAGACGAAACACGAAACGGCCAACCGCAATGAACGATCCCAGGGAGTCTCTGCGCGCATGCGAAGGCCGACCATTCCGTAAAGCAACCCGAAGAGGCCGCCCAGCGCCAGCCCGTAGAGGAGGGCGCCTACAAGCATGCCCCTTATTTGGGTTGTTCGGGAGAACAACTCGACCGCGGCCGGATCCGAAGCGGCGGCCTCGTAGCTGAGAGCCGTCTCGATGAAGGGCTCTCCGACTAGAAGAAGGAAAATTCCCGTCGCCGCGCCTGCGACGAGCCCGGCCACACAGCCCCTTCTCAGATACTCGCCCATAATCCCTCTCGATGCTCGAACACGGCGCCTCTCACCGGGTCGCTAGTGGCAGGGAAAGCCGAAGAGGTGTCGGGCGTCGTGGAAGAATTCGTGAAGGGTCTGGTTCTGGAGCCCGTGAACTATCTGCTCGAGAAGCCCTTGGTCGTAGGCGATCGCATAGACCATCGCTGCGAAGAACAGAGCCGCCAGCCAGCTCCACAAAGACAAGCGGTCCAAGGCGATCCGCTGCGTCGTCGGATTCATTAGCTCCTCCTCGTCGGGCCTTTTGTTTTGGCTTGCTCTAGCGGTATTGGCGGGGTTGTCGCCGAGCGGGTCGCCGCAGTGAGCGACCCGAGATACGACGTGTCCCAAGGGCCAATGCTAGGTGGGGGTGGGGAAGGCGGCAACGTGCAGGGAGAGGGGGCTTAATTAAACGTTCCGCCTATTTAATGCGCCGATTCTCCAGGTCGCATGTCTTGACGAGCACTCTCAAGTCGCCGCAGGAAGCTTTTCTCGGTCAAAATCGCACGCCCAAGCCGGCTGCGTCTCGTGGCCGGAATCGAGGAGTCCGTACGCCCGCAAGAGATCCTCATCGGGCCGGAATCCAAAGACGGCCGACAGCAGCTCATGCGCGGCATAGAGCAGATAAGGAGGCCCGCTCGCCAGCACCCCTGGGGTTCGTTCCAGCCCGCGGTAGACGGCCCCGAGAAACCTTCCGAGGTTTCTTTCCGGCAGGCGTATGCCTGCGCCTTCGAGCATGGTCCTCAATCGAACGTGGTAGCTGAGCCCGTATTTCTTATTCACTCGAAGCATGATGGTCAGATACCACCCCAAAAGGATCGCGTAGCGGTCGTTGCGGGCGTGAAGTCCGAGGAAGCTTCGCGGCAGTTTAGCGATGCGAGGACTGGGGCCGAATAGCTCCCGCACCCATGCTTCTCCGGGGCGGAAGGATAGAGCGCCGGGGCGGGATGTGCGTCGGAGCAGAATCGGTGGGCCGGGCTCGGGGTGATGGGCGCCGGCGGGCGCCGAAACGAAGCGCACACGAGCGAGCAGACGCAGAAGTCGTTCAAAAGATTCGGCTTCCCGCCTGTGGGCCGCTCTTCCGTTCCCGGCGGCAATAGGGTCCGACAACTCATCGAGTCCGGCCTCGCAGAAGCCGTCGGGCTTTTGTGCGCAATGCTTTTGCCAGGCGTCGAGCGCAGAAGCGAAGACTTGAAGTAATTTCGGTCCGGATGCGCTCAGGGCGGCTGCGATATCCGCAGCGTCTTGACCTTCCACCACGGCTACGGATCCCTTGGGCAGCCGAGCGACGAGCGCATTGCCGTCGGTCGACCACGTGGAGGCGCAGAGCGCTCCGAGGTCCCGGACCAGCATGGTGCACGGAAGATCGATATGGCCATAGCCGGCGCCCGACTGCGCCTTCCGCCGGGCGTCGGTGCGCTCTACTAAAAAACCTCCGTCCTGAAGGAACGGAGGCCGGATGGTTCGTACTCTTTCCACCAGCCCCCCAGACCGCGAGGATCGGCTTGGCGTCCTGCCGTCCGGGCAGGTCTCCTGGCTCCCGGTTCATCGCCTATCCGCAGCCTTCCCATCCCATAAGGGACAGTGGCATCATGTGCGAACGGCTCCCCGGATACAGTTGCGGGTCAGCGCCGGCCTCTCACCGGACTTCCCTTTTCAGCCCAAAGGGCACCCGGACGGGATTATTCAGTTCGGTCGTCGACCACTCTATCACGGCCGGGTTTTCGTTGTCACAGGGGCGAGTCGGGGCTGGGGTAGCTCCCTTGCCGGCTTCTTTGCGGGTCGCGTGATCTTCCCGGTGCACGGCCGAGTCGGGGATAATCCGGTAGGGTAGGCGCCGGTATCGGATAGGCGGCGGAGGTCTGCAGGCGGGATATGAGAATCGTTTCGCTGCTTCCCAGTGCGACCGAGATGATCTGCGCCCTGGGGCTAGAAGAACAACTGGTCGGCGTCACCCACGAATGCGACTATCCGCCTGCAGTGAGGCGGCTTGCAAAGGTCACCCGCTCGCTCATCCCCGAAGATGCCACAAGTTCTGAGATCGATCGCCTCGTGCGGGAAAAGCTAAGCTCCGAACGGGCTCTATACACCCTCGACATAGAAGTGTTAGAGCGCTTGAAGCCGGATCTTATCGTCACTCAGACGCTTTGCGATGTCTGTGCTGTAGCAGAAGAAGAGGTACGGGAGGCGGTATGCACGCTTCCCGGAAGCCCTCATCTGATCAACTTAGAACCCCAGAGTCTGTCAGAGGTGCTCGCCTCTCTGCGGCAAATCGCTGAAGCAGCGGGTGTCGAGCGGCGCGCCGAGGAGGCGATCTCCGGGCTGAGGGCCCGTGTCGAGGCCGTCGAAGCCCGCACGGCCCGGCTCGATCACGCTCCGCGGGTGGCATTGCTCGAATGGCTCGATCCGCCCTTCTCATGCGGTCACTGGAACCCTGAGCTGGTACGGATCGCAGGAGGAATGGAGGGTTTGGGCCGAGTGGGATCGCCCTCCCGCACGCTTAGGTGGGAAGAGGTGATCGAATTGCAGCCCGAGGTCGTATTCATTGCCTGCTGCGGATTCAGCGTCGAACGAACGATGCAGGATCTGCCTTTGCTCTCTGGAGTTCCGGGCTGGAAGGAGTTGCCTGCGGTACGCAAAGGAAGGGTCTATGTGGCCGATGGATCTCAGTACTTCAGCCGTCCGGGCCCCAGGCTTGTTGACAGCCTCGAGATCCTGGCGCATGCCTTGCATCCGGAGATCCATCCATTGCCTGAGGGGCTTCCGCCGGCCCGAGTGATATCTGCCGCGCACGAGGGCGTCGGTGAGGACACGGGCCGGGCCGTTGGACGGTCCGTCTGCGATGAGGGCATCGGCGACGCCGTATACGATGCGGCCGCTGGTGAGCATAGAGAAGTTCCGACCTCATGGCCCGGTCTCGCTCCCCGACATCACGGCCCGGCTTAGCGGCTTGGTTGAGCTCTCCGGCCTAGCGGCCCGGCCTAACAGCGCGGCCTATACCCCGGCCGCGCTTCCCGGCCTAGCGGCCCGGCCGGGCGGCACAGAAGAGAACCGATCCGGCCGCCGGCAGGCTCGACCTCATCTTCGGGCTATGTGTTGAATTCACCGGTCTCGGGTCTTGCGACGGCTTTTCTTAGCTACCAGCAAGCCCCGGGCACCGGACTCTTCTTTCGGTAGAGATTCGAAGACAGAATCATCCACGGGCCCCTGGGGTCGCCGGTAGAGTTCGCCGGGCGTCGAGGTTCTGTTCTGCGTTTCATTCGACCGGACTCGGATCCGATCGTCTTAGCTTCGGCTCCCTTCCTCTCCTACTAACTAAGTGGTTCATCAAAAGCCATGCGGCCTTGAGGGATCTGATAAATCGACAATAAGCGCTGTTCGGTGGGCCAGGGACCGTTGCAGCCTCAGGCCGCTTTCCTGTCCTTGTCTTCTCGAGGCACAGGCGGTAAGGCTTGAGTGTCGGGCGCCGGCCCGTCCTCGGTAATTATTTTCGAGAGAATCATCAATACGAGGCCACCGAGTGTCGGGGCGTGGCGGAGAAGTTCTCGCGGCATTGAGGTCACGCCCTGCACCAGATCGGCGACTCCTACCGCCACCAAAAGAGCCGTCGCTATCGAGACGGCAAGGAGCCTACCTTCTATCCGGCCATCGAGTGCGGAGATCAAAAAAATTGTGGCGACCGTAATATTGAAAGCCGCTACCTCTCCCGCTAGGTGTCGGGACTCGATCGACCCATTGAGAAAGCTCAAAATATCCAGGGATACGAGCCAAAGGCTCTGCAAGGCGGCGATACCGAGGCCGATTCTCACCATCGACGACGCGGTGGCCCGATTAAGCCGCGCCACCTCTTTGCTTTCGGGGCGGAACTCTTCCTCCCACGCCCTGAGAGCGGTTGCGGTGTGGTCGAGATTTCCCAAAGGCGTCAGGGTCAGCAGCCTATCGATCCTCGCCGACTCCTCTAGCCAAGCCCTGCAAGCACTGCAAGACGACGCGTGAGCTTCAGCCGAATCGAGTTCGTAAACATTCGGCTCGTTGTCTCTAGCTGCCGTGATAATCGCTCGCGCTTCGTCGCACGTCATTTTCCGCACCTCCCGGTCCGCCGGCGCATACAGCGTCGCTTCTGCCGCCGACGGCAGTTTCGTCAAACTTCCCTACGGCATCTACCAGTAACTTTCTGGCTCTGAATACGCGGGACTTGACGGTTCCCTCATTTGTGCCCACGATCGCTGCCGTTTCTCTGTAGGAGCAACCCAGGATCCGGGTAAGAACTAAGACCTCCCGCAACTCTCGAGGAAGATTCTCCAGCGCTCTGAATACTTCGATCGCCTGTTCCGGTATCTTCTGGCAAGGATGCCGCATCCCGAAGATTTCCTCAGGAGCCACGCCGACGGGGGTCGGAGTGTGGCGCCGCTTGTGGAGCAAGTCGGCGACGACTCTTTTGGCGATGCTTATCAGCCACGTAGTAAACGCGGCCTCACCGCGAAATGCTCGCAGCGAGCGCACGACCCGCGCCCAGGTCTCTTGGGTCGCTTCTTCTACGAGATCAGGCTCTCGGAGCAGGCCCCATAAGTAGCGCTCCAGCACCGGTGCGGTAGTGCGCACCAACGCTGAGAACGCTTCACGATCGCCGCAAGCGGCGCTCCGGGCGAGTTTTTCTTGCAGTCCCATCCCTACTGTACGTCGCTTCATTTCCTCTCCGGGTTCACGTTCGAGATCGGCGATGAACTTTCCATTCTCAAAGCGGGACGAACGATTAAGGAAATCGTCGGCAAGGCAGCGCTGACAAAGGCAGAAGCAAAACGATTACGGACGGACTGCAGAAGTCGTCCCGCTGTTTGATTCTTGAGGAATCCGGGAGCGTGGAGGTGAACATCAGAAGACTAGTCAAGCAACTGGGCTGCACATCGATTGCTTTTCTGATCGGGACTTTACTCGCCGCACCTGCCGGCGCCCACATAACGATATATCCAGAGCAGGCTAAAAAAGGCGGATACGCGGTTCTGAGCTTTCGTACACCCAATGAAAGAAACGATGCATCGACCATAAAAGTCGAGATCGTCTTTCCCAGAGAGCACCCGATAAGCAACGTAAACGTCCAGCCTATTGCGGGATGGACCTATTCGATCGAGAGACACGAGATGACCGAATCCGCCCAGAGCTCGCCGGAGGCCGAACATCGAACACAGAGCTACCGGGAGCAAGAATCAGGGAAAGCTACAAGGATCGCCGCTTCGACAACTCGCGGGCAAGACGTCGTACTGGTTCACACAGCCTCCGAACACGGCTCTGCGAAGCAGACCGGCCCTGTTAGCAAGATCACATGGGAGGGAGGCAAGATCGGACCAGGTGAATTTCAAGAGTTTCGAGTGTCGTTAGGCCCGCTCCCCAAAGAGGTAGACGAACTGGTCTTCAAGGCGATTCAGACATACGACTCGGGCGAAGTCGTGAGCTGGATAGAGACTCAGGCCCCCGGTGCGCCCGAGCCTGAACACCCGGCACCGATCCTCAAGCTAATCGGAGTGTCCGAGTCGACATCGCCTACTCCACAGACTCAAGCTAGTCCCGCTTCTAAGACCGCTGAGGGGTCTACGGCCTCGATGCCCTTGTCCGTGATCGCGTTGGTCGTTTCGGCCGTGTCTTTGATCGTTGGAGGCGTGGCGCTATCGAGGAGTTTCGGCAAGCAAGCTCCGACCTCCTGAAGAGGAATCCGACTCTGCAGTCCCGCGCCTCAAGGTGCGTCCTTCGGGCTCGGCTTTACGGAATTGGATTCCGCGTCATCCCGAGGGCGATCGCGATCTCTTTGATGTTGGTACCGGCGCAGTCGCTGCCGGCCCGGGCGCACGCTGTGCTCGTAGCGACTACCCCCTCCAACGGAGCGCTTCTCACCGAAGCACCCGAAGAAGTTCGTCTCGAATTCAACGAACCCGTCGAGATCGCCCTCGGGGCTGTAAGAGTCTTCGATTCCAGCGCCCGTCGAATCGACTCGGGAAAGGTTACTCATCCGGAGGGAAACCCTAACGCTGTAGCGGTAAAGCTCTCGCCTTCCGGTGCCGGTACATACCTCGTCGCATGGCGGGTGGTTTCTTCGGATTCGCATCCGGTAAGCGGGGCGTTCACCTACAGCGTCGGGCGCGCCGCGCCGGATGAGCAGGGGACATCCTCTGTGGAAGTGGACTTTGCACCGGACGCGGCTACGGCGGGTCTTTACAGAACGGTGAGATTCGCCGCTTACACCTCTATCGTCATGCTCATAGGAGGGTGTTTTTTTCTTGCGGCACTGTGGCCGCAAGGCAGGGGTACGGCGAGGGCTCGAAGGATCCTTTGGGGTTCATGGGTCGCAGCTACTCTTCTATCGATAGGCGGCGTACCGATTCACGGTGTATATGCGTCGGCGCTTCCGCTGTCGTCAGTATTTCGAATCGATGTTCTTCGCTCTGCCTTTAGTACAAAGCTCGCTGTGCTCTGGTTGGCGAGAGGAGCATTGCTGCTCGTTTCCGCCCCGCTGATCCTGTGGCTTTTCAAGGAAAAGAGGGATCCGAACGAGAACGGCGTCGAAGATGCGGGACGACCCCACTCGCTTTGGGCGGTATCGGCGTCTACCGTGGCCCTGGCAATCGCAATTTTGACCGCACTCTCCGGACATGCCGGGGCCACTCCGCCGGTAGCGGTCTCGGTGTTTGTCGCTGCTCTGCATTTGCTCGGAGTATCGGTCTGGGTGGGCGGCCTTGTGATGCTGGTGGCGGTTGCGGCTTTCCGAGCGAAAGACGCCGAGTTAGCAAAGCTCGCGCCGGCTTTTTCGACGACTGCACTATGGAGCGTAGGGGTGATCTTTCTCAGCGGAGTGCTTCAGTCCTGGCGCCAGTTGGGTGGTCCGGCGGGACTGTACACGACTTATGGGGTTCTGCTCGGGGCCAAGGTCGTGCTTTTCGCCGCAGCTCTTTTCGCGGCTTCGGCGAGCAGGAATTGGGTTCGCTCCCTTGCAAGAAGAGCACAGGACGGAGATGCAGGACATGCGGGACCGGATTCGATCGATGAGGATCGAGCAGCGCAGCCCGATGCTGCAAACTCCGGGGCAGAATCCACCGCAACATCTGCAGGGGAGGCTCAGGTAGCGCTGAGAAGGCAAGGTCTGACACGCCCCGTATTTGTCGAGGTTGTAATCGTCTGTGCTGTTCTTTTAGTCACGGCTTTTCTTGTCGATACCGAGCCCGCCAAGAGCGCGATTTCGAAGCCTTTTACAGCCGAGGTCGAAGGTTCGAACTTCACGACCATCGTCATAGCAGACCCTGCCAAGCGGGGGGCCAACACGCTTCATTTCCTGGCGCTCACCCCGGAAGGCAAGCCAAAGCCAGTCGAAAACATCAGGGCACGGTTGACGCTTCCGAGCAAGGAAATCGGACCTTTAGTTGTAGAGCCGGACTTTGCCGGTGTTGGTCATTACATTTCCGAAGGCTACCGAATTCCCCTGAGCGGCGATTGGCAGATGGAAGTCATCCTCAGGCTGTCGCCCATAGACGAAGAAAGAGTCGTACTTACCGTCCCTGTTCGTTGACGATCGTCTACTCGAAGGGTCTCGGTAAGATGTTCTTTCCATTAGAGAGGCGAGTAGATCTGGTCGGCGCCGGATAGATATGGTCTTCTTAGCTCCTGGCTAATTCAGGTCCGCCCCATGCGAAGTGATAGGCGTAAAGTGCGTGGGCCAGGGCGCCGGGATCTCCTACCTCCATTGCCATCTCGACCGCGTCGCAAACCCTCTTGTTCGCTGCCTCGTAGGCCTCTTCGGGGGTCATCTTTCCGCTGGCGATCTCAGGGGCGAACATCAGAGCGCGGCCGTAGGAAAGCAGCCTGGCTCTTGTCGCCGAGGGAGTCTCGGGCAGTAGATCGAGCGCTTTGTTGGCCATCCTTGCTATCCGGTTATCGTCGAGAGCACCGACGAAGCCGCTCGGTCCTGTGTAAGCGAAGACGATCTTTGCGAGGAGCGCGCCGTCAGAACGGGAGAGGGCAAGCCGTTCCGCTGCAGCGAGTCTTTTCCTGGCCTCCAGTTGCCGGCCGGATCGCCACATGGCAATGGCAAGCTCGATGAGAAGCTCGCACTTGAGGTTCTCGTCTTCGTAATCGGAGACATCGAGAGAATCGAGAGCCCTTGCCAGAAAATCGACAGCGGTCTCGAAGGCCATTCGCCGTGTAGACCTGGATGCCGCTCTTCTGGCGAACTCGATGGTTTTTTCGATGTCGGAGGCCGGTTTGGCTCGAAGCAGGTGAGTTGCAATCTCCTCTACGGGGAGATCCGATCCTTTGCCGGTCGGCTTTTGGAGGATCTCCGCCAAAGTCAGGTGCAGCCGTGTCTTCCGTGCGGTCGGAAGCTCGCTGTAGATGGTTTCGCTTACAAGCGATTGCGAAATCTTGTAAATGGCGGGATTCGCAGGGTCTGCTTCGATCAGCTTTTTGTCTTCCGCTTCTTCTAGGATGCCGAGCATCTCGGCGTGACCGATCCCTGCCAGGGAAGCGATGATTCTGGTGTCGAAGCGCTGGCCGGCGACGGCTGCCATTCCGAGAACTTTGTTGCAGTTCTCGGATAGTCCTTCCAGCCGTTGTTGTACTACCTCGCGTACCCCTTCGGGGACGACGATATGGATTTTCGCTTTCGTGGACGGGGTGCGCTCTTCGGTTTCGGTCGGTTCTCCTCGTTCTTGCAGCAAGCGAGCTATTTCTTGCGTGAAAAACGGGTTTCCTTCAGTGGTGGAATAGATCGTCTCGATGAGGACTTTTGATGGAGTTATGCCCAAGCACGCTTCGATCAAGGCGCCTGTGGCTTCTTCGCTGAGCTTGGTAAGTACCACCTTGCGCATGTCCACCGTGCGGGAGAGATCTCGCAATACAGAAGTTAGCGGGTGGTCTCTTTGAACCTCTGTATCACGGTATGTCCCCAGAAGGAGGATTCTCGAGCCATCGATTGTTCGGGCGAAGTACTGGAGCAGACGAAGAGAAGGCTCATCGGCTAAGTGGAGGTCCTCCAATACGATCAGCAAAGGCGTCTGCAGCGCCGCTCTTCGAATAAGGGCCGACATAGCATCGAAGAAACGCAGTCTTTCGTGTTCGGGATCGGCGAATTCGGTGGTCTCGAGCCGGGTTTGCGAAGCCGAGGACGAAAGCGGATTGGAACGTGCAGCGAGGACTCCGGCTGCCCAGATTCCGCTCTCGGTTAGGATTTGGGGAAGCTCATCGGATGGAAGGGAGGTTCCTTCTGAGTGCGGGGTCGAGGGGGTCGACGGGGACGGCTGGCGGGTGATCTGGCGGACTATCTGATTCCACGCCCAGAAGTCGGGGGCCGTTCCGGCTTCCCCGGCCTGTCCTTTTGCCACCCGGCCCCCTCTTGCCCTTACATAGCGCTCGAGTTCGTAAGCCAGACGGGACTTACCGATCCCCGGCTCGCCGGCTACTAAGACCAATCCGCCCTTGCCTGTCGATGCTTCTTCGTAGGCAGCTTTTAGGATGGCGAGTTCTGCGGCTCGACCGATGAGCGGGATAGCGCCCGCAGCGATTCCAACCGTTCGAAGAGAACCATCGGTCGCTTCTACTCTCAGGCTGTCGCTTCCCTCAACGGACCTCTCCGTCGTTTCGAGTTCGGCCAGCACCGCCGCTGCAGAAGAGGGCCGGGACTCCGGATCTTTTCTCAGCAGTCGCAGGATGAGATCTTCGAGCAGATGCGGGATATCGGGTCTGTATTGAGATGGAGGAGGCGGATCGTCGGATACGTGTCTGCTCAAGACGCCTGCTACGGTCCCTTCGAACGGCGCTCTCCCTGTGAGCATCTCGTAGATGACGATCCCCAGGGAATAGAGATCGGACTTGGCGGTAGCCGCAAGCGCGCCCGCATTTACGATCTCAGGCGCCATATAAAGAGCCGTACCCATGATCATGCCCGAGTCCGTCCGACGGGGAGCGTCGGGAATGACGGCGAGGCCGAAATCCCCCAGGCGGGCCCGGCCGTCGGCGTCGAAGAAGATGTTTTCCGGCTTTAGGTCTCGATGGACTATGCCGTGAGAGTGTGCGTGGTCCAATGCTCTGCAGATGTCCTTGGCGATAGTGATGGCCGCCAGCACGGACAGCTTGTGACCCTCGGCTTCTTCGAGGACGTCGTCGAGGCTCCCTCCGGGCATGAACTGAGTGACTATGTACAGCCGTCCGGAATCGACTTCGACATCGAAGATCGTGACGACGTGGGGCCGGTCTCCAAGGCGCGCCATCAGTTGGCACTCACGTCGCACCCTTTCGGCGTCGTCTCGATCCATCGACTCGGATTTGATGATCTGCAGGGCGACGTCTCTGGCAAGAAGGGTGTCGTGAGCTAGAAAGACCTTTTTGTAGGTGCCTTCGCCGAGCGGTCGGACGATCCTGTAGCGACCTGCTACCAGATCTCCCGGAGCCTTGGTGGCCGGAGTGCGGGCGGCGATTGCGGGATGTGGTGGCGGCGGCACCGCTGGTGCGGCGTCTTTCATCGGCTTTTGGTCGTGGGCGATCTCACCTAGCGCTTCCCCGCATTGAGGACAGGTTACGTACTGCGGCCGGATCTCGCCTCCGCAACTCGGGCACCTCAGTAGCGGAAGTGCGCAAGACGTGCAGTAGAGAGCGTTTTCGGGATTTTCCTGACCGCAAGATCCGCACAGCATCGAGAACTCGATTCGAGATGTCTCGTAACCTTTTGGAGAGGTCGCTCAGCTCAGGCGTGACTTCTTCCTCTTGCAGCCTTGTCCAACCAGCCCGTCGCGATACTACCCGAATTTCCAATAGCGGGCGGCTGGAGCGCAGAAGATTCTGGCGAGTCCTTAGGAGGCTTCCGGTACCGGCCGAATTTGCGATGGGGTGCGGCTGGAGGCCAGAGAATCCCGCCAATGTCCTTGGAGGCTTCCGGTACTAGTGGAATTTGCGATGGGATGCGGGCTCGGGAGGATGTGCACGTCGGCGGGTCAGCGCGTGAGGCTGAGGGGAGCGCGAGGTGCCGTGGACATCTTTTCAGAGCTCGGAGGCGCCTTAAGTGTGGGACGGAATCGCCGTGGCGCCGGATTTGCAAAATCCTGGCTTCGACGTTGCTGCTATGGTCGAGAGCATACTCACCTAAAGGTCCTTCTTCGGCCGACCCTGATTGCATTGGGTCTTTCGTCAGCGGACGTTTCTCATTCCGTAGGCTGCGCTGTTACTGTGTAGACCCTTCGACTTCAATGATTTCTTTGATGGCGAGATGCAGTTGGGGTATTTTATTCGTCACGACATCCCAGACTATTTCGTAGTCGACACCAAAGTAGCCATGGATCAACCGGTCACGCATCGCGGCCATGGCTGCCCATTCCACATGGCTGTACTTTCTCTTGAAGCTTGCCGGTACCTGCTTCGATGCTTCACCAATTACTTCAAGGCTACGCACAAAGGCCCGCTGCAAGGTGGCATCGCGCATAAACCGCTCGACCGTTAGAGTCTTTACCTGCTCGATGAGATAGCTGGTTTCGGCAACGATATGGCGTAGGTATTCAACCGCCGAGCGGGACATATTCGATCTCTCTGATGATGTGTGGGCCGATATAGGGACTGAGCGCCTCAGGTGTTACTAATTCGACCCGCCTCCCTAACAATTCCTCGAGAAGAATCGCAAGCTGTATGAAATTGTCGAAAGTCTTGAATCCTTTCTCAAACTCTACCAATACATCGATATCGCTGGACAAACTTTGTTGTTGGCGAACAAAGGATCCAAATAGCCCCAGTCTTTTGACACCTAGGTTCTCAAGTTGGCGCTGATGTTTTCGAAGGAGCGTCACGATTTCATCCTTCGTTCTTACGGTCATTGCAGTACCTCTGGGGCCCTTACGGATTGCTTCGGGCACGGCCATGATGGGCCGCTCTCCGGTTCTTCCAACTCGCCGCGAGATCGGCCGGTGTGCGGAATCCAACATAACATGCCGTCTCGCCGCGTCGTTAGCGATTCGGAAGATACGATTGCTAGGGAAAATCCAAATGAGGGGTGAGCAAAAAGCTTCGCATTCGAGAACCGCGAGATTGCGTGCTGGGAATGCAGCATAGATTTCAGTAGATTGTCGTTTCATAGGGCGGACGAGTGCACGGCTTCGAATTGGGCATTGAAAGTTTGATGAAGAAAAGAGCAGTCTTTTAGGTCTTCCGTATATGGACGACTTGGTAACGGTCATGTCAATAATATCAATAAGGATGGGGTGAGTATCTTGTCCGATGGGGATGGGGCTGAGAGTAATTCGTTACTTACAACGATTGACGACAGTCGGCGATTATCACCAATATTGGAGTGAGTCGGAGATGATTGGAGTCAATGACGTTTTTGAGCGGAATCTTGGTACTGGGATGTGTAGCGCTGGTTTTACAAGTTCACTGTTTGAACTGAGACTCGATAAAGGTTTTGAAGGCCTCCCCTGTCGGTCGCAGGCTGCCGTCTAGGTTGACGAGTCCTCTGGCCTTTGGGCCGTCGAGACCGAACCAGACCACAACGGGAAGAGCCATCCTCAGCGCCTCGTCCATGAGAGCGATCGTATGGTTGGGATCGTCGGTGTACTGTCCGATCTCGTTTGTGATGACCTGGAGGCCGGTCTTGCTTCTCATATAGCCGATTGCCTCCTCGAGGGCTTTGGCATCGGTTATATACCAGTGGATGTTCACATAGTCGGCAGAAGCGTCCACGTAGGCCGAAAGCAGCGCTTTGCCTTTTTCGATCTGTTCTTTTGCTCTGGCAGAGTTCAGTTGTTCTCGTATTTCTTCGTTGAACGCTCTGGAGGCGAAGTCCTCGGCTCTGGCTTTCTCTCCCGTCTGTAGGTAGTTGTCGTAGACGAGAAGAGCGACCAGCGTGCTTACCATCCCCCCATTGGCGCAGAGTATTCCCCTTTGGTGCGCTACCTCGCAGGCGGCCTTTAGTTGGGCTGCGTACTCCTCAGGGCTGCCGGTATAGAAAAGACTTGAGTTCTCTTCGTTCTCGACGACCAGGACTGCCGGCTGGTACTTGTCGAGTACCTGGTTCAGTTTGCGACGGTACTCGCCTAGGTCGCTCGGTGGGGCCGTGGCCGAGGGGCCGCTGTTGCGCACGGTCAGCACCAGGTTCAACCCCGCCTTGAGAGCCAGATCGCATTCGGCGCAGGTTCCGTTCCATTGATCCAGAAATATAGACGAGGGTCTGTAGTAGCGGGCATGAAGCGTCTTAGCTACTTCCATTCCTTGGGGCGACCGGACCAACTGTGAAGGGAGCATGACGCCGAACGGGTTGTGTTCTGGGTCTCTCAGATAAGTAGGAACGACCGTCGGCAACAGCGAAGAGGTGGGGGTCGGTCTTTGTTCTCCTCTGGGTGGCACTGCCCTGGCGCACGACAGAAAGAGCGAGCTCAAAAGAATTGCCACGGCGGGGATGATTCTGGGGGTTTTCATGTGCATGCCGAATTGTCTTTTACGTTCACGACCCGCAGATCTTCGCCTGCCCGGGCGACGGGGGATTTTCATCTGTATACCGTATTTTCTTTGACCCCATATAGCCGGCATAAATCGGCGGTCGGAAGGTCGGGAACTCGATTCGGTGCGCTTTCTCTGTGGCGATGGAGCTCCCCGATTCAGGGCTACGGAAGCCGATCCAATCTCGCTGCCTATGTGAGGCGCCCAGCCACAGTGGCTGACGCCCGGGTAAGCTGAGCGACTCGTCGGCCTCTTCAATTTTGGATCTCTCCAGGCCCGTAAATTGTCGCAGGGGAGTAGTATCTTTTCTTGTCGTTTGCGGAGTCAGCAGAATCACGCTGTTCGGTTTGCGGCGACTCTGATCTGGGGAAGCTGTATGTGCTGTTTTGCTGGGGCGGTGATATGACTGCGGGCCCGTCGATTCGAGAGGGCGATCGGGTCGCGGTCCGGGATCGTCCCTGGCGCGTCGAGGGCGTCCGGGAAATAGCGCCTGGGCGATATCTCTTGAAGCTTCTGGCGGCCGAGCCCGATGGGAGGGGGCGGCTTGACGTAATCACCCCTCCCGAACGGGTTAGGCAGCTTCCGCCTGAAGATCTTAGGTTCGATCCGAACGAGCTGGGTCCCATAAGGCCCTGGGTTTCAGCCCATCGAGCCCTGGCCCTGACCGCAGTACGAGATGATGCCCTCGGCGGCGCTCGGTACGGGCGCGTCTCCTTGGAGGCTTATCAGCTCGCGCCGGTACTTAGAATCGTTGCCAAGCCGCGACCTCGCCTTTTGATCGCAGACGATGTCGGGCTAGGCAAAACCATCGAGGCCGGACTGTGCTTGCTCGAGCTCATGCACAGACGACGGGCGGAGCGGGTGCTCGTTGTGGTGCCTCCCGCTCTCATTCCTCAATGGGAAGAAGAGCTGCGAGAGCGGTTCGGGTTGTCCTTTACCGTCATTGAAAACGCTGCCGCCCTCGCACGAGTACAATCCGAACTCCCGGCCGGGCTCAGCCCGTGGGTCCTCCCAGGTGCGCGGATCATCACGTCGGTCGACTACCTCAAAAAAGACGAGGTGCGCCGCCGAGCTCTCGAAAAGCTCTGGGATTTGGTGGTAGTAGACGAGGCACACGCTCTCGCCGAATCCGGAACCCCCAGAAACCCCTACCGGACCCGTCGCACCCGCCTGGGCGAAGAGTTGAGGGATAGCTCGAGAGGATTGCTGCTCCTGACCGCTACACCTCACAACGGTTATCCACACTCCTTCCGATCGCTCATCGAGTTGGTCGAACCTACTTCTGCGACTTTGAAAGGGATTTTCCATTCCCTTTCGGGATAACCCTCAGGTAGCGATGGGCTGGCATCGAGTAAGCGACGGTTCTACGGAAGATTGCATTACGGACGGGCTGGCTCTTGGGTCTGGGGTTACACAGGAAAGACACCTGAAGCTGCCCTTCCGTTCCTACTTTTAGCTTCAGGGCGTGATTGAGGTGGTCGAGGTATCCGTCCTTTCCATAGAGAATTCCTGCTTTCTCGCAGAGATC
>VAPR01000849.1_pt1 | contig 17640 bp, 17 predicted proteins | sample 3380701 | NCBI WGS metagenome assembly VAPR01 (sample SAMN11536904, study PRJNA540576) | hot springs metagenome | isolation source: hot spring wet sediment | place: Spain: Lobios | collected 2014-01 | reverse complement strand
AAGTCTTGGGCTCTTGCTGTTGGAAGGAACTTTTCAAGGGGCATGAGGGCGATGGCGCATGGAAAAAACTATTGCGCAGTTGCGAAACCATTACATTGTGTGCGGCGCAGGGCGAGTAGGTGAGGTGATAGTCCGAGAGTTGTTCTTAACCCGCCATCCCTTTGTCGTGATTGATCGGGACGCAGGGAAAGTGAACGCATTGGCGCAGGAACTGGGAGTGCCTTTCATCGTTGGGGACGCAACAGAGGAAGCCGTGTTGAAAGCAGCAGGGATTGACCGGGCGTCGGGTCTGTTAGCCGCTTTGGGTAACGACCACGACAACTTGTTCCTTGTCATCACAGCTCGCTTTTTGAACCCCAACATGCGCATCATCGCCCGTGGCAGTGAATTGTCGGTGGTAGACAAGATGCTAAAGGCAGGCGCCGACGAGGTGGTGCTTCCTGAAAGCATTGGGGGGATGCGGATGGTCTCGTTGATGCTGCGCCCCGCTGCAGTCGGCTTCATAGACCAAATGTTGCGGACCCACGAAGTGGTAGTGAGGGTAGAAGAAGTTTTGATTGCTTCCTCATCCCCTTTTGCAGGCAAGCGGTTAGCAGAACTTCGGCTACCTCAAGAGTGGAACCTTTTGGTGCTGGCTTGTCAACAGCCTGATGGTTCGCTCCTTTATAACCCTTCGGGGGACCTTGTTCTTCAACCGGGGATGCTGTTGTTTGTGATGGGCGATGTGCACAAACTGAGAGAGTTTCGCCGACTCGCTCAAGTGTCTGCCGCAATTTGAAATTGAGAGGGCTGTTCTATTGCTCTGAACGGGCTTTGGCAAAGAGGGGATGCAGCTTTTCGTAAGTTTGCTCCAGCAGTTCAGGCAGAACTTTTGTGTCGGCGATAACCGGCATGAAGTTGGTGTCACCGTGCCAACGGGGCACGATGTGGATGTGCAGGTGATCTTCTATCCCTGCCCCTGCGCACCGACCCAAGTTTAACCCGATGTTGAACCCATGAGGTTGTAACGCTGTCCGCAACGCCTTCTCAGCAATTTGCGTTACCTTCATCAGTTCCGCCAACTCGTCGTCGGTCAAGTCCAGCAGCGAAGGGACATGGCGGTAAGGCACTACCATCAAGTGACCGTTGTTGTATGGGAACGCATTCAAGATCACAAAGGTGCGTTCAAAGCGCGCCACGATCAAGTTTTCTCGGTCGCGCTGCTCTTTGGGCTTTTGACAAAAGATGCACTCTTGCTGTTTGTCGGCAGTGGTCACATACGCCAACCTCCACGGCGCCCACAGGATTTGTGGCATGCCTATCACCTAATCGCTGGTTCGACGCATTGCTTCCACAGCGATGGTGATTTCCAACAACTCTTTCGTGATGTTCCACTGGCGGATCTTGTTAGCTTGCAAGGTGAGTTGCTTGATGAGTTCTTCAGCATTATCGGCGGCTTGGCTCATTGCGTTCATGCGGGCAGCGTTTTCGCTGGCGAGGCTTTCCAGCAGAATAGCGTAGACTTGATGCTCCACATAACGAGGCAAAAGGATGCCCAAGAGGGCGGGAGCAGCAGGCTCAAAAATGTATTCTCGCTCTCCTTCCCTATCGCTGACTTCCGCTTCTTCAGCGCGGATAGGGAGCAACGAGACGACTTTGGGTTGCTGCACCAACGCATTGACAAATTCTCCGTAAGCAATGTGCACTTCGTCCACTTCGCCGCTGAGGAACCACTGGGTGATGTCTTCGGCAACTCGTTTGAACTCGGCAAACGGTGCTGTCACTGCCAGTTGGGGTCGGTAGCGGGCGACAGGATAGCCGCGTCGGGAGAAGAAGTCATAACTTTTGCGCCCAATGCAGTAAAGCACGAAGGGTGCTGCCCCATCTTGACTGATGAACCCTTGAGCGGTGCGGATGATGTTGTTGTTGTAAGCGCCGCATAAGCCCTTGTCCCCCGTGATGACCACCAGACCTCGCCGTTGAACAGGACGCACTTGCAGCAGCGGATGCTCGACGGCTTTCAAATGGGGGGCTAAGGTTGTCACCAGCCACCGCAGTTTTTCGGTGTAGGGTTTCCCTGATAGCACTCGGTCTTGCACGCGACGCAACCGAGCCGCTGCCACCATTTTCATAGCGGTCATGATTTTTTGTAGGTTGCGGACAGCCCGAATTTTTCTTCGGATGGCTCGCAGGCTTTGCACCGTTTGCCCCCCTTTAGGAAGCTGCTGCGGCAGTAACTTCTTCTTTTTGAGCCGCAAGGAAGCGGGCTTTGAACTCCTGGACAACTTTGTGCATTTTCTGCTCTGTCTCCGCAGAGAAGTCCTTGGTCGTTTCTATCTCACGCACGATCTCCGGGTAGCGTTCGCGCACCCAAGGGAGCAAAGCACGCTCAAAGGGGCGCACCTGTTCAGCGGGCAAATCATCCAAATACCCGTTGATGCCCGCAAAGATGATGAGCACTTGCTCCCACAACGCCATCGGTTGGTATTGATCCTGCTTGAGCACTTCTACTAACCGTTCACCCCGGATCAACTCTCGTCGGGTTACTTCGTCCAACTCCGTTGCGAACTGAGCGAAGGCGGCCAACTCAAAGTAGCGCGCCATGTCCAACTTGAGTCGGCGCGCCACTTTCTTCATCGCTGGGTATTGGGCAGCGCTACCGACGCGGGAGACACTGATACCCACATTGATTGCGGGTCGAATTCCAGCGTAGAACAAGTCGGGCTCAAGGTAAATCTGCCCATCGGTGATGCTGATGACATTCGTGGGGATGTAAGCGCTATAGTCGCCCAATTGGGTTTCGATGACGGGGATAGCGGTGAGGGAACCGCCACCCAACTCATCGCTCAATTTCGATGCCCGTTCCAACAACCGAGAGTGCAAGTTGAACACATCGCCGGGGAAGGCTTCTCGCCCCGGGGGGCGACGCAACAGCAAGGAGACTTGTCGGTAGGCTTGGGCGTGCTTGGTCAGGTCGTCATAAAAGACAACGGCGTGCATCCCATTGTCGCGGAACCATTCGCCCATTGCGCAACCAGCATAAGGGGCGATGTATTGCAGCGAAGCAGCTTCGCTGGCAGGGGCAGAGACAACAATGGTGTATTCCATGGCTCCATAGCGCTCTAATGTCTCCACAACGCTTTTGACGGTGCTTTGCTTTTGACCGATGGCGACATAGATGCAATAGACGGGATCACCAGCTTCGTGGAACCGCTTTTGATTGATGATGGTGTCCACGATGATCGCAGTTTTACCAGTTTGGCGGTCGCCCAAAATCAACTCTCGCTGACCGCGCCCGATGGGGATCATGGAGTCAATGGCTTTTAGTCCTGTCATGACGGGTTCTTTCACGGGTTGGCGCTTCACAACGCCGGGGGCTTTGACTTCAATGCGGCGAAACTCCTTGGCAGAGACGGGTCCTTTCCCGTCCAACGGTTGACCGACAGGGTTAACAACGCGCCCAAGGAGTTCCTTTCCTACCGGCACTTCCACGACTCGTCCAGTGCAGCGCACCTCATCGCCTTCCCGGACAAATTGATCGGGACCCAACAGCACGATCCCCACGCTGTCCATTTCCAAGTTCAGAGCGATACCGTAGAACTCTCGTCCTAACCGTTCACTGGCTTGAGGGAAGTAGAGCAACTCGCTTGCCATTGCCCCCTGCAAGCCGTAGGCGCGAGCGACGCCGTCGCCCACCTCAATCACATAGCCGATGTCGGTCATCTCCACAACCTTTTCTATGCCTTGCAGTTCTTGCAGGAGCACGCTGGTGATTTCTTCCGCACGGATCATACTTGCTCACCTCGTTAGCGAAACAACTTTATCTGATCGCTTTTGAGCTTTGCTGGTTAGCGCAACCTTTTAGGGTTTTGGATTGCCGAACGCAGCGTTTCCTTCTTCGCTGTTGGGTGGTGCCAGATAGACTTGGCGCAGACGCTCACGGATGCGTTCCAGATGCCCCCGAACGCTCAGGTCCAAAAGTTTGTCACCGAAGACGATTCGCATTCCGCCAATGAGGGATGGGTCTACAGTTTCGGTCAACAAGATGCGCTTGCCAGTGATCTCCTGCAGTCGTTGAACGACCGTTGCTCGTTCCTCTTCTGTCAAGGGCAAGGCGGTGCGCACCTCGGCAACCACTTCACCCCGATACTCCCGCAGCAAGTCGTTGAAGACGCGCACGATGTGTCCGAAGGCTTCAATGCGCTTGTGTCTAACGATGGAAAGCAAAAAGTGCAAGGTAATGGGGGAGACGCGATCGCCCAGGCGCTGTCGCAATCGTCGTTCCTTTTCTGCGAAAGGGATTAAGGGTTGAGCCAAAAACTTGACCAATTGGGGCGAGCGAGCGAACAATTCGTCGAGGCTATTCACTTCTGCTTCTATGCGCTCTAACTCGCCCCTTTGGGCAGCGGAAAGGAGGAGGGCTTGCGCATATCTTCGGGCTTTCCAACCGCTCAAAGTTCTTGGCACGCTCTGTCCTCCTTTAAACAAGGAACGGATGAGGGAGTGCCTGAAGGGTCACCCCCTCACCCTGTCAGTTTCCTAATGGGATGAGCGTTGAAGCAACTCTTTCTGCAGAATGCTGTTGATGAGTTGGTGTTGAGCGGTGTGGTCCAAGTTGCGCTCCAAGATCTTCTCTGCGATGCGGATGGACAAATCCACGACGAAGTCGCGGAGTTCCACCATCATCTTTTCGCGCTCCAAAGCGATTTGCTCTTGGGCTCGCTGCAAGATGCGTTCGGCGTTTTCCCGCGCCTCTGCCAAAAGAGCGTCTCGGGCTTGGTAAGCTTGCTGCATCGCCTCTTGCAAGCGGGCGCGGGCTTCTTCCTCAATGTGGGCAAGGCGCTGTTCGTATTCTGCGCGCAACCGTTCCATCTCTACCCGTTGGGCTTCTGCGTCCTCTATGGCTTGGCGGATTCGCTCTTCGCGCTCCCTTAGGATGTTTTGGATTGGCGCAAAGGCGAACCGACGCAAAAGCCAGTAGAGGATCAAAAAAGCGATCGCTTGCGAAAAGATCCACTTCCATTGTAGGTGCATATTGCTGAGCACATCCAACGGGTTTATCATGCAAGCATCACTCCGTCAGGCTGTGGACCTTTTTGTGGTCCCTCACTTGATAGCAGCCTTTGCCAATTCCAACACTTGCTCCACGCCGGGCAACTTGCCTTGGATAACGAAGAATGCGACCAACACATAAATGACCAGCGACTCAATCAACGCCAGACCCAAAATGAGGGAGAAGCGAATGGCGCCAGCAGCTTCAGGTTGGCGAGCGAGGCTTTCCACAGCAGCGGCGGCTGCCCTCGCTTGAGCATGAGAAGCAAACATCACTGCCAAGGGCAAGCCAAGCCCGACAGCTAATGCCAACGCAGCCAAGTAAGCACCAACAGCACCCATCCATCGGTCCCTCCTTGCTACCCAGTTTGTGCTCTAATGCGCTGCTTGATGAGCAGCGTGCTCTTCATGCGCTCCTTCATGGTGAGCAACGAATAAAGCGATGTAGACGGCTGTCAGGGAGCTAAACACAAAGGCTTGAATAAACGCCACCAAAACATGCAAAAGCACGACAGGCAATTGGAAAGGTAAGGGCACAGTGATTGGCTTAGGCAGTAAACCGAAAGCGTGCAAGGTGATCATGCCCAGTGAAGCGAACTGAAAAATCACTGTGTCTTCGCCAAAAATGTTGCCGAACAAGCGGATGGAAAGAGAGACCAGTTTAGAGAACTCACCCACCAAGTGCACAATGGGTGCTAAGGTCACAATGTTGAACGCTACATTGATGAAGGGGTTAGGGAAGGGTCGGTCTATGTAGTGAAGGATGTAGTTTTTAAGCCCTAACTCCTTGACAGCGATGCTGTGGACGATGGTAAGGGATGCAATGGCTAAGCCGATAGTGATGTAAGGGTGCGCTGTCGGCGACATGAAGCCGGGAATCAAGCCAACAAGATTGAGCAGCAGGATGTAGGTGAAGAAACTGCCGATAACAGGGGCGAACCGTTCGCCTCCCGGTCCAATAGCGCTGCGGCAAAGGTCCTCAAAAAACTCCACCGCTATCTCCCAAAGGGTCTGAAATCCTCTGGGGAACAGCTGTAGGCGACGAGAGAGCCGCCAGAATATCACGACCAAAAGCAACCCAATCAGGAGGGAAACTGCTAACCAATCAGGAATACCAAACCAGAGGTAAAGGAAATGGAGCCAAGTCTCCTCTGGGGCTATAATGGAGGCTCCACCATGCCCAGCCCCATGAGCAAGCCCATGGGCACCATGCCCTGCAACAGCTAACTCACCGCCAGCCATTTAGACGACCACTCCTTTTCTGTTCACTTCTGTTCACTGTAGCGGGCTCCCTTCCCTCCTGTGCGTTTCCGATGGTCTCCTTTGTCTTCTGCACCTTGCAACAAGATGCCGATGGCTTTGAGGATGAGGACAACATGTAGCGTCGCCAACCCAGCAGCTAACGACATGCCATCAAGATAACGCAGCCGATGGAGCAAGTAAAGACCTGCCACGAACAAGACCCACTTGCTTACCATCAAGACAGGCACCCATCGGCGCTTGGCTATCGGTTCGTTTGGTGCCCGATAAGTTTGTGTCACGAACAATTCCGTCGTTTTGAGGAAACTCAAGGATGCCAATACACCCAGGGCATAGTTGAGCACCCATTTAGCATTTGCTGTAGCACACAGCAAGAGGGTCCCCACACTGCCAACGATCAAGGTTGTCCGATAAGTCCGCTGCAAAAACCCTGTGTCCACCGTGAAGCCATTGTCCATTGCTTACCGTGCTCCTGCAAAAGGGACAGCTTTTACAACCCCACCGCTTCGTCAACCCTCACCTTATCGTCAGCAAGGTATCTTAGGGGTGAAAGGCTATGCTACCCATAACAAGCCCCTTGCAAGTTTCGGTTAGCCCTGCCACCTACTTAAACTCAATTTTGGGTTCGCACAAAGACCGGGTTAGTCATTGCCAAAGGCATAGATTCGCCTTTTCTCAGGACCCGCACCAATACCCAACCGTCTTTCAACTGCAGCCGCACTTTTCCAGTAAACGACTTTTGGTTGTCCAAGGCAATAGTGTGGATCACTTCGCCGTTATGCACGACCTCCAGTCGGTCTACGGGGAAAGCGCTTTGCAGGTGCACCTTTAGAAGGGCATCTGAACCGGAAACCGTTTGCCCAGGTAGCGCTTCGTTGACCGTTACAAATAGCAACGCCCCGCGACTGAGGAAACTGTGACCGTTGCGCAAGGCTTGGATGATGTTGGCAGCAGTCAAAGGAGCATCGCCAAGGTAAACATAAGTGCGCCGATGCCCCAAAGGCGAGGTTTTGCGGTTGTGGCTATCAGTGCTTGTCTCGGCAAAGACCTTCAAGCCTTTGCCCAAAAAGTCCCACCAAAGAAGGGTAGTCTGGAATCCCCCGTCACCGTTGTCGTCATTCCACAACTCAATGAGGGGTAACTGGGATAACTGACGGGCCAGTTCCGGCGCTTTTGCAGTCCCAGACCAGTGAGGGTGGTTCAGTTTGATGGTGATGGGGCGTTCTGGGGTATCGGCTTTCAATACCGCTTCGATCACTTGCTGCAGCGATGCAGTCGGTAACTCCAACACGGTTCCGTTGAGGACATTAGCATGGTAGTTGGGAGTAGTGAACTCTTCGCCTGGGATCACCACAAACTTACCCGGTTCCGAAAAGAGCAGGGCTTCTTGGTGGGCGGTAAGCACATGCTGGATAAGAGGACCAACTCCGTGATCGGTCAAAACGACCCAATCCAAACCTTCTCCTCTTGCTGCCTCCACTATTTGTGCTGGGGTATCGTTGCCGTCAGAGTAAACGGTGTGGACATGGTTATCCCCACAATACCAACCGGGCAGCCGGTGCAGTTGGCGACTAAGGGGCAAACTGAAAGCCTTACTCTCCGCTGTCACGAAGGCGACGCTGGAAGTAAACTCAAATCCTCGCGAGGCAGTGACCCGATAGGTGATTCCGGGGAGCAAAAAGAGGACCCCGCTGCCATCCCTATCAGTGAAGGTCACATAGGTTTCTGTAGCGGTTTGAGGCGAAGAGAGGTCTAAACGAGCAGGAACCAATGTGCCCTCTTCAGGGACAAAAGTGGTCACCGTCACTTTCTGAGGCATGGGCATTAGGGGTTGGTCAGTAAAGAACACCCGCAACTCTTGCTCTATGCCCAAAGTGTAAATGCCCTTAACCTGCGTGACGGTTAACTGCCACAGCCCTTGCAGATTGGTGCCATTGATTTCCAAAAACTCTATTGACCCTCGGGGCAACCCACCCCACCGTTGTTGGAAAAAGACACCTTCGGGGGCTTGGAGTTGGATTTGGACGCTCTGCTCTTCTCGTGGGCGCAAGAAGTTGAAGCGAACTCGGGGGAGTTCAGGAATTGGCACAAAGAAGCGATGCACAGCTTCCCCGCCGAAGCGTGGTTCTGAGAAACGCAACCCTCGCGCCACGACTACTGGTTCAGGCTTCGCAAAAAGATCCACTTCACCCACTGTTCGGACGAGGAAGTGATTGCGGACAGGTTGCCGCTGCCCTTGGGGCGGTTGGGGTCCAATCACTGTCAACCGCCAGATGCCCCATCGCCCATTTACCCCAACGAGGTATTCTGACCAAGCATTCTTCTGCGGCCTATTCAAAACTAAGGCTTCAGACCCATCGGGAGCATAAAGGCGAAAGGAGGAAGGCTGACCAACGGGACCATCCTCGTCTTGATCAAAGATCCCCAAAACCCATTCGTTGGTGGTCGGGGGCACATAGACAAACAGGTTGAGAATGCGACTGGCTCCCGTGCTGTCCACAAAGAGGCTATCTGGGGATTGACATACCCGTTGCGCCCAAGCGGAGGAAAGGAGCAAAAGCAACAAGAGCCCGGTAAGCCAAAACGAACGACGCATTCAGTGCACCTCCTTGAGGCTCGCTCAACCTTTCGCCCTGTCCTGCTTCGCTGAGACCAACTTTACAGGCTCAGCAACCTTTCCAGATCTTCGTTGCGCCCAAACACCAACAAGTGGTCTTTCTTTCGGATGACATCATCGCCACCGGGGTTGGGAATCATCTTGCCATTGCGCTTGATAGCGATGACAGTGACATTGTATTTTTTGCGCAGTTCCAACTCCCTGAGGGATTTGTCCACCATCCAATTGGGGGCTTCCAGTTCCTCTAAACTCCAATTGGGGTCTAACTCCAAGTAAGCGCAGATGCGCCCCGGCGAGATCAATTGGTGAGCCAATTGTTCGCCTGCTTCCTTCTCAGGGAAGACAACCAAATCGGCGCCGATCTTCTCCAAGATGTCTGCTTGCCGCTTCGTAACCGCCTTGGCAGCAATGAATCTCGCTCCGAGTTCCTTCAAAGTGGCTGTGATAAGCAGGCTGCTTCCCAAATCCGTGCCTGTTGCTACAACGCAAGCATCAAAATTGGGCACCCCTAACTCCTTTAGCACCCGTTCGTCAGTAGCGTCAGCACAATGAAGGTCTTCCACGGTGTCGCGAAACTCCTCCACCAAGGTTCGGTTCTTCTCCACCACCACGACTTCATGCCCCATGTTGATCAGTTCTTGCACAACAGCCTGTCCGAAGTAGCCCAATCCGATGACTAAGAAACTGAACCGCTTCATAGTGAGATCCCTTCCGTTTTTGGTTCTTAGCCACAGCAAAACTGTTAGCCAAGGGGAAATTGTAACCCGCTCCAGAGGGAAAGAGAAAGGACAAGAGACAGGCAACCGAAGCACCTTAAATGGACCTTAACAGTCAGCAGAAGAGTTAGCCGATAAGGATGTCGCCCCGAGGGTAGCGGATAAGGACACTCCGTTGCCCTACGATGGCAAACAACAAAGTAAGCAGGCCAACACGCCCCACAAACATGGTGACAATGAGCGCTAATTTCCCGGCTACACTTAAGGCACTTGTAATCCCAGTGGATAACCCAACCGTGCCAAAGGCGGAGACCGCTTCAAAGAGCAAACTGAACCCGCCATAGGGGATGCCTTGTTCCAGTAACCTTCCTTCCGTTAAGCAAAGGACAAATGTCGTTACCCCTACAACATTGGCTGCCAAGAAAGCGAAGAGGGTGGCTTTAGCGAGTTGCTCGGGAGGGATGCTGCGTTTGAACAAAACGACTTGGTCTCTTGCCTTGAGACCAGACCAAGCAGTGGCAACTAAAACAGCCAAGGTAGTTGTTTTGATCCCACCCCCGGTGCCTGCTGGTGAAGCCCCTACAAACATCCACAAGCATAAAAGCCAGAGGGACGCTGCTGTCAACTCCCCAATAGGGACAGTGGAGAAACCCGCCGTGCGGGCAGTGGCTGATTGGAAAAAGCACGATAGGAGCTGATTGGCGAAAGGTTGGTGGGCTATTGTGCGTGGGTTGTTGTGCTCAAAGAGCCAAAGAAAGACCATCCCCCCAAGCCACAAACAACCATTGACCATAAAGACGGTTCGGGCGTGCACAGACCAGAGAAGCGGTGGGGAAGGCTCTTGAGTCCAACGGCGCCTAAATTGGCGTAAGTGATCCACAACTTCTACAACTACAGGAAAACCGATACCGCCCAGCATCAAAAGCAGTGCAATGGTAAGGACTACAAAGGGATCGGTAGCGAAGGGTTGGAGGCTGCCGCCCCAACCTCGCTCCTGACCGATCAAACCAAAAACATCTAAGCCCGCATTGCAAAAAGCGGAAACGCTGTGGAATAAAGCAAACCACGCCCGCACAGGCAAAGGCAACTCATATCGTCCAAAGGCAAAAAAGAGCAGGAGAGCCCCCAGCAGTTCAGCAAGAGCAGTAAAGACCACGGCGTAACGCACCAATCGCCAAGTCTCTACCAATTCGCCCATCATGATCTCCACAGTAAGCCTCTGGAGAACCGAGAGGCGATAGTTTAGCACCATTGCGAGGAATGTCGAGATGGTCATGTAGCCCAATCCACCCAACTGAATCAATCCCAGCAGGATCAATTGTCCCCAGAAGGAGAGGGTGCTACCTGGGTCGATAGGGGAAAGACCTGTGACGCAAACAGCACTGGTGGCTAAGAAAAGGGCATCTACTGGATCCAAGTGACGGGTTTGGGCAAAGGGTGCCATCAACAGCACAGCCCCCGTTCCAATCACCAAGGCAAAGCTCACAACGACCAACTGGGCAGGGGTCATTCGCCAGTGCCGTCTCATGAGAAGTCGCCAACCCAGTTCTTAAGCCTCAGCAACTGCGGCTGCATAATGATGATAAACCTCTTGAGCAGCGGAGAGGGCTTCGTTAACATCGCAAGGGAACCCCTCTTCCCTTAGCACCTCCCCTAAGGCAGCCAACGCAAGGAAAACATTCCGCTTTTGAGACGAATACCCCATCAACCCAAACCGCCAAATTCGTCCCTTTAGCGGTCCCAAGCCCGCACCGATTTCCAAGTTGAACTCCCTGAGCAGGCGCAACCGAACCCGTTGGTCATCTATGCCTTCTGGGACAAGCACAGGGGTTAGCACTGGAAGACGATACTCCGGCTCTGTCACCAGAAGGGTCAAGCCTAAGGCTTCTAAACCCTTGGCTAACGCTAAGCCGTTGACTCGGTGCCGTTCCCAGCGGTTAGTCAACCCTTCTTCCTCGATAAGCCGGAGGGCTTCCCGAAGGGCAAAAACCATGTTGATGGGAGCAGTGTGATGGTAAACGCGGTCCTCCCCCCAGTAACTGCGCACCAGCAAGGCATCGAAATACCAACTGCGACACGGTTTTCGGCGGGCTTTGAGCATCTCTACTGCTCGGTTGCTGAAAGTCACTGGTGCTAACCCTGGAGGAGACCCGATGCACTTTTGAGTCGCCGAATAGCAAACATCTATGCCCCACTCATCCACTTTCAAGGGGACGCCTCCCAAAGAAGTGACTGCATCCAAAATCAACAAAGCGTCGTGCTCCCGAGCACATCGGGCAATCTCAACTACGGGCTGCAAAACCCCTGTGGAGGTTTCTGCATGAACCAAAGTCACGACTTTAGGGCGATAGTGGCGGATAGCTTGACACGCTTCGTCGGGGTCAAAGGCTTTGCCCCATTCCTGCTCTACAACGATCACTTCCGCTCCCATCCGGCTCGCCATCTGTGCCATCCGGTCTCCAAAATAGCCCTTGACAAAAGCGAGCACTCTGTCCCCTTCCTCAACGACATTAGCCAAACAGGCTTCCATGCCTGCCGACCCGGTGCCGGGCACAGGAAAAGTCAAACCGTTTTGCGTGCAGAAGAGGCGTCGCAACCCCTGCCTCACTTCGTCCATAATCGCAAGGAAATCGGGATCCAAGTGTCCAATCGGCTGATGCCCCATCGCTCGCAAAACCCTCGGGTCCACATTGCTTGGTCCCGGTCCCATCAAAATTCGTTGCGGCGGTGCTAAATCGCCCCAATTGCCTTGTTCTGTTTTAGTCATGTCAGCCATACCCCCTTGTGCCTTCCAGATGTTCCCCATTGGAACTCGCTTTCGGATTCCTCGAAAGCGACAAGCGAGGCTTATTCAAAGGTTAAAGCATAACACACCCTCGCCCCAAAGTGCACTGAGAAGAAAGAGGTAATTGCTCAAACCTCGGTGGTTGATTGGAAAGACAGTCGGAGGAACTTGAAGGACGCTTCTTGTGAGGGGTTGAAGTTTGGTTTGCCGGGTGGCAAACCCTCTAAGCGCAAATATCCTCGGCAATGTGTAGTAACATCACCCTTCAAAAACTGTCGGCTCCGAAGGCAGCAAAAACTTGCGAACTCTCCCCTCTAAACCACCAACTTTTGAACGGTTGCTTCTGCCCGGAAGGGCGTGGGGGAAATCCCTAATGCCTTGTCAAAACGCTCCTCCCCGAACCTCCAAGCGTTAAAATTGCCATGGTGTTTACTTGGTCAAGGGGAGACTCTGAACCCTTTACAAAGGAGGGAGAAGGGACGATGGACACTTTGAGTTCGTTAGTTGCCACAGTCGCGCCCTTGCTGGGCATTGCAGGGATTGCGATTGCTGGCTACAACTACTGGACTGTGCTCAAGTATCCCGATGGCATTGATCGGATGCGCCAGTATGCTAAAGCCATCCACGATGGCGCAATGACTTTCTTGCGCCTCGAGTATCAAGCCATCGGTGTGTTTGTTGCTGTGATGTTCGTTGTGCTGACCCTTGCCTTCTGGCAAAAGGCACCACTAATTGGGTTCGCATATGTGTTTGGTGCTGCCTGCTCTATGTTGGCAGGGTTCTTGGGCATGAAAGCCTCCACCCGTAGCGGGGTTCGTTCCACTGAAGCCGCCCGCCAGAACGGGATGGGAGAAGCCTTGGTCGTTGCTTTCACCGGCGGCTCCGTAATGGGCTTGTCGGTTGCTGCTTTAGGGGTGTTAGGCTTAGGTGTCGTCATGTGGTTAGGACAAGAGTTGGAGGCATCTACGCTCCTCCAATATCTCACTGGCTACTCTATGGGCGCCTCTTCTGTTGCTCTGTTTGCGCGTGTGGGTGGTGGGATTTACACCAAGAGTGCCGATGTGGGCGCCGACTTGGTAGGTAAGGTGGAAGCAGGCATCCCCGAAGACGACCCTCGCAACCCTGCCGTCCTTGCAGACAATGTTGGTGACAATGTGGGCGATACCGCAGGGATGGGTGCGGACCTGTTTGAGAGTTATGTTGGCTCTGTTGTCGCAACCATTGTCGTTGGTGCCGCTTTAGGTGCCGCCCAACAAGAAGAAGCATGGCGCTGGATGACTTTGCCGCTGGGATTGATTTGCCTGGGCTTGATCACCTCGGTCGTCGGGGTGCTCTCCATTCGCGCCTTCCGCAACCTGGATCCCCAATGGGCACTGAACGCTGCAGTCGGAGTGGCAATTGCGGTGTTCGTGCTCGTCTCTGCTTGGCTCATCCCCACTTGGGTTGGCTCCTTTGCCCCCTTCTGGGCAACCTTGGCAGGGTTGTTTGCTGGTGTCTTCGTCGGTGCGGTAAGTCAATTCTACACCAGCGGTCCACCAATCCGAGAAATCGCCAGATCCGCTCAATTTGGCGCTGCTCCCAACATCTTGGCGGGTATCGCGGTTGGTTACCTGAGCACTGTTCTCCCCCTGCTGGGAATTGCTGCTGCCATTTGGTTCGCCTACTACACCAATGGGCTTTACGGGATCGCCCTGGCAGGCGTGGGCATGTTGGCGACAATTGGCATCGTGATGAGCACCGATAGTTACGGTCCCATCGCTGACAACGCTGGCGGGATTGCTGAAGTCGCAGGCTTTGGTGAAAGCGTGCGGCGCATCACTGACAAATTGGATGCTCTTGGCAACACCACGGCAGCAGTTGGCAAAGGCTTTGCCATCGGCAGCGCTGCGCTGACCGCTTTGGCACTGTTCGCCGCCTACCAACAGCAAGCCCAATTGAAGACTATTAACCTCACTGACCCTGCTACTTTGGTTGGCATGTTCATTGGGGTGGCGATGCCTTGTTTGTTTGCTGCTTTGACTTTGCGGGCAGTGAGTCGCGCCGCTGACCAAATGGTTGCTGAAGTGCGCCGCCAGTTCCGTGAATACGGGATTTTGGAAGGTAAAGGGCAACCTGATTACAACCGTTGCATTAACATCGTCACCCGCGCCGCTTTGCGAGAAATGATCGTGCCTGGTATCTCTGCCGTCGTAGCGCCGTTGCTGGTTGGCTTTGTGCTGGGGCGCGAAGCTTTGGGTGGGTTCCTTGCAGGCGCCTTGGCAATGGGTGTGGTCATCGGTCTGATGATGGCAAATGCTGGCGGCGCTTGGGATAACGCCAAAAAGTGGATTGAAGAGGGCAACTTGGGCGGCAAAGGCAGCGATGCCCACAAAGCCGCTGTCGTTGGTGACACCGTCGGCGATCCCTTTAAGGACACCACCGGTCCCAGCATGAACATCCTTATCAAGCTGATGAGCATCGTTGCCCTCGTCTTTGCCCCACTGTTCTTCAAGTAAACCGAAGCACATGGAGAACGAAGGGAGAGGACTTGCGAGACCTAAAGGTTGAGCGAGTCTCTCTCCCTTTTGCTTTCAAGCGGTTGTTAGGGCGATTTGACCCAACCCCATGGTTGCCAGTTTGCCCACCTGCACCCACTCCATCAGCCGAAGCAAAGGAAGAACAGGGCGCAAATCATCCCCTTCCACCTGCAGCCAACCCATGACGCCGCCTATTTTCAACCGTGTCTCTTGACGACGAGAGTAGCGGGTCAAATCCAACCACTTCTGCTCGCTGCCGACCAAGACGGTTCTCTCCGCCAAGGTGAACAAGTCTTGCTTGTTCCAAGGAGGGTCTTCGCCCTCGTAAGCCCAAAAGAGCGCTTGCGCCCGTTGGTGAGCAGCGCGGACCAACGCTTCAAAGGACACCGGGTTTTGTAGCTTCCCTTTCAAGTCAATCCGCAAAGGGGTCAAAAAGCGAACCGTGAGGTTGGGCACCGGCTGCGGGGGCACAGTAAACAGTTGGTCAACGAAGCAAGTAGGCAGCTCTGTCGCTATAGTTCCTCCGTCGGCAGTGTAGATGACTGTTTCTTGTCCGCCCTCTGCGATTACAACGACACGGTTTAATTGGGCGGTTACTTTTTGCCCTAAACCTTTTGTCAAGACACGCTGCACCGCTACGATCAAGTAGGGCAGGAAGAAAGCGGGTTGGTGCCAAAGGGTGAAGCCAAAAACTAACCGGTCGCCGACAGCGAAAGATTGGGGATTGTTACTGGGGGGAGACACTTGGAGGGCAAAGGGGCGAGGCATTTCCCTCAGCCGGGCAGCGAAAGGATGGTCAGGTGGCGCCGAAGGTTCGAAAAACGAGGGTAGGAACACTGAAACCGAAGCAAACAAGGGGCGCATTCGTCCATGTGGGTCACACAGACTAACGAACGAAACACCAAACCCAATCCGCCCCGCAAAGTCGGTCCCCAAAAGCGAGGCAACACCCCTTCGCTCGTGACAGTCGCTTCAAACCGCACCCGCACCAACTCCATCCGCTTCCTCCCCTCACCAAAGGATTGAGAGACAGCAAATTTTCCTCCCGTTGTTCGCTGTTATCCAATTCTGCTGAAGCGAAGTTGTTGGGTAACCTGAAGGGAATTTTTGTTGCACCGAAAATCAGCTTAGCACAATTGGAGGGCGCATCTCCCGATATGCCAAGGTGTTTTTCCGGTGTATCAAGTCAGGAGACACACCCTCCACAAGCACTTGTTTTTGGGAGGACAGTTTTACGGCAGTTGATAGGTCAACTCCCAATTGACCTTCACTGCTTGCCCATCCGCTTCCCCGTAGGGGTAGATGAAGTATTTGAGGGAGTCACCCTTTTGCTTTGGCTCCAGTTGGATATCGCGCCCGCGAGAAACGGCTACTGCTGATCGCTCCAACACCAAATTGCCGAACAGGTAATCCTTCTTGTCCGCTTGCCCTGCATCCACCCATCGGCGGGCGTCAGAAGCATCCACAGGAAACCAACCCACTTGCTCGTCGTAAAGCCAAGTCCAACAGTGGTAGCCACCGATTTTGCCTTCTTTCGGCAGTGGCGAAGGCAGCGGAATCCCTGCTAACGCAAAACCAAACTCCAGGTAAGCGGGAATCCCCAAACTGCGCACCAGCGAAATCAGGTAACTGTGGAAATCGGTGCAATTGCCTTTGCGGAAATCGCAAACAAACGCCACATCCCCTTCCCCTAACTTGGGCGAGGCCCGTTGGTAGTCGTATTCAAAAGTCGCCACCACATGGTCGTAAAGTGCACGCAACTTTGCCATTCGCTCCGTCTTGCCTTGAGTGATCTCATTGGCGATGGTCAAAAACCGACCACCAACAGGCACTAAGGTCTCCGGTTGAACCGCCAACGCTGCCAACCGCCGGCTCTCTTGACAAGAAGCACAGGTGCAGTTGGAAGAACAAGCGTTAGCCTTTTCCCTCTCTTGATGGCTCGCCAACACCCGGACTTCCTTCCGTTCCACCAGAAAACTAACCGTCACCGTTACAGGTGCGCTCGGCTCACTAACTGGCACGAAAACCATTCGGTTGCCGTATTTGGGTTCTTGCGTGATACGGTAGGGACCAGGGCTATCTACAACCAACTCCTTGACCTTTTGCCAAGGCGAATCAGAAGGGATAGGAAGCCAAAGGTTGAGTGTTCTTGTTCCTTTCGGCACTTCGGGCACAACGGCTTTGTAGGTAAAGCGAGTGGCTAAACTGCGGACGGCTGGCGCAGATTTATGGGCACAATCGCTGCAGTCGGCGCAGTCATCTGCCCTGTTGGCGAACACTGCAGCAGCTGTTAAAGTCGCCATTGTCAACGGAAGAAACCACCAACGCATCAAGAGACCCTCCTTTTAGGGCAAGTTTTTCCACATGTTGCGCGGTTGCAAAGTGGCTTCGTAGCGAAACCATTTTGCGTGCCCGTCAAAGAAAGCGTAGTTGGCGCCCTCCAAATGACGCTTGTGGTCTACTGGGCGCGCCCAAAAGTGCATGTGCAGCAAAGGCAAGTGGGTGTGTTCCAAAGGACACGCCCGACAACCCGCCAAGGGGATTTCTGCAAACTGAATCAGTTGGGCAGGGTAGTGGATTTGAGCAAGGGTGCCAAACCAAGGGAAGCCACCAAAATTGGGGTCGTTGGGATCATTGGAAGTGCCTGAACACACATAACCGTAACTACCTGCCGCTCCCCGATAGCCCGAACCACCCCCATGAGACAAACACATG
>VAPR01000848.1_pt1 | contig 17643 bp, 9 predicted proteins | sample 3380701 | NCBI WGS metagenome assembly VAPR01 (sample SAMN11536904, study PRJNA540576) | hot springs metagenome | isolation source: hot spring wet sediment | place: Spain: Lobios | collected 2014-01 | reverse complement strand
GACTGTTGTAGGAGGGAGGTCATGGATATAACCGAAAATATGACTATAACTTTGCGCAGTCCCTTTCCCCGGAATCCCTTGCCCGGTATTGAGGTCAACAAAGTTGAAATCATATTCAGAATTTGGAGGATCAAATGTCAAGAAAGCGGATTTTGGAGAGGTAAGGGTAGCACCGATAGGGTAACCGAAAAGGATATTGATATTGGGGTCCGGCCCGATATAGAAAGAAAAATACTTACCTGGTGGTGCAAGACCTAATGGATCTGCTGGTGGCAAAGTCGTGAAAGCCTTAAAGGACATTGAGTCGAAGAAGGGTGAAGAACTTGTGCTATAGTGATGGATTTGGTAGACATACACATACTTGCCTGCTGCTGCACCTTTTCCAGCGTAGACAGCGGAGATAATTTCACCATCAGCAGGTGCAGTTGCAGGAGCAAAGTCAAAGAAGTCCGTTAATGGAGCTCCAACAACCACTGAAATGTCAGCGAAGGTGAGGAAATTGCTCCAACTGATGTTCGTATTCGATAAAGGTGCTGCCTTTGCTGGTGAAACCCCGAAGAGGATCAATGCCAGCACCGAAGCGCTCACTATCACCGTTGTCCAGATTCTTGACTTTACCTTCATAACCGACCTACCCCCTTCCTTAGTCGTTCTACTGCCTCACTATATTATTACGACTTCGGGGGCAATTTGATAACCTTTTTCCCCATTGTCGTTGCCGTCTGTCGGAGCGCCGTAAGGGGCGATTAACCGTCGGTGATGAGCATCCAAGCGATGCATTCCAGCTCCTCCTTTCGCTCTGGGGCTATGGTGCTTGGTTGAGTTGTGGTAGGATGGGGATGCGATTGAGCGAACTGGGTCAACAAATGCAGCATCTCCCTTTCTCTCGTCTTAGAGCGTCGTTGCCAGAGGTGCCGCAGTTCTTTCAGATCGGGTCCAGCAAGGGGTCCTTGCTCGAAATACTGGAGCAGGTTGTTCTTTTCCCCAAGCAAAGCCCGTGCAACCCCCGTCAAACCAAATGCCGCTGCGGTAAGCGAACCAATTGCATGTTGGACTTGACATGCTGTTGACGGAAAAAGTGATCGGGAGTGACAGTGGCAACGGTGAATTAGGTCAATGTGGCTGGCAAAGATGTTGGCGTCTGCCAACGCTGCTTTTGCCGCTTCCACATCAAATTCGCCTCGCTTGTCCATTTTGCTCCATGCTCCTTGACCTGTAGCCATGACGAGGTTATACTTGCTCGCAGCTAAGGTGGGAGGTGAGAAGGGATGTGGCGGCTGTCCGTGTTGCTCGCTTTGACGGTGGGTTTAGTTCGATTAGGGATGGGTCAAGGAGTTGAATCCGTTGTCGGGCAAGTTTTCACCCCTGATGGCAAACCTGCCGCTAAAGCGAAGGTCTGGCTTGTCGTCCACCGCTGGGAAACTGACCACCCTACCGTTGAATCCACCGCCTTCACAGATGCTCAGGGCAATTTCCGACTGCCTTACAAAGCCCCTCTGCGCGTTTACTATGCTGCCGTCGTCGCTCATAAACCAGGTTTCGCTATCGGTGTGAAAAACTTTGATCCTCGAGAGAGGAAACCTTTGAAGGTGCAGCTAAATTGGGCGGCGCCTTTGAAAGGGATTGTCCTGACCCCTGACGGAGAACCCCTTCCGGGAGCAAGGGTGTGGGTGATGCGCTTACAGCGATTTCTCTCCCCACCATGCTTTGAGAAGCCAAAGCAAGCTGCTGAATCATTCTGGATGGAACAAACACCTGAAGAGGTTACGCCCTTGTGGGCAAAGACGGACTCTATGGGTCGGTTCGTTTTGGAAAGTTTGCCAGCGAGCATCGATATTGAGTTGGTGGCAGAGCACCCAGATTTCTCTCCTCACTCCCTTCAGATTTCCGGGTCCTTACGCATCCCGCCGGACATTGTCTTGGTGGTGGCGCCTAAAAGCTCCTTGAAAGGGCAACTGATCGCTGACGGCAAGCCAATTGCAGGGCAAGTCATTTGTCGCCCCCGAGAAGAGTGGGAGATATGGGAGATGAAGGGACGCCGATTGAAAACTGATGAGCAGGGGCAATTTGAGAGCGTCCTAAAGCCCGGCAGTTGGCTTGTCTGGGCGATTGCGGGAGAGGGGCAATGGCAATGTGAACCCCAACCTGTCACAGTCGTCCCCGGTGGCACTACCACCCTCTCCATTCAACTCAACCGAGCTATTGAAGTGAGCGGCACAACTGTTGACGCCCAGACGAAAACGCCCGTTCCCTTCGCTGAAATCTATGCGGACCGCTTGATCACGCCAACAAAGGAATGGCAAGAATGGTGGCGCCCGCAGGTGGTTAAAGCTGACGAGCAAGGCAAATTCCGCCTCTTTTTGCTGCCAGGCAAATGGGAGCTGAACGCTTGGGCATCTTACAAGCCAGACCACTGGATTGGAGCTTACAGGGAGTTGGAAGTCACGAAGGAAGTGACAGTTACGCTGGAGTTGAGCGAGCAAAAGGAACCGACGGTGCAAATACAAGTCGTGGACGAAAAGGGCAAACCTGTCCCCCGAGCTATCTTGACGGATGATTGGAACACTCGGCAGGCAGATGAGCGAGGGCAAGTTGAGTTTCTTTTCCTTTCCCGCCCCATTGTCGCAGCGACGCCTGATTTGAAAGCTTTCGGTGAGGTAAAAGTTAAGCCAAACACCAAATCAGTGAGGGTCGTGGTGCGTAAAGGCGTGCCCGTTCGAGGGCAAGTGACCGATGAGAAGGGGAAACCTGTCCCCAAAGCCCAAATGGTGGTCTCCGCTTTGCGATATGAACCGCAACCCATCGCTCATGAGTGGCCTGTTGACTGGTTTACGGTGACGGCTGACGAGCGGGGTCGCTTTCAGTTTTACCTGCCCGCTGGTCAAAAAGCCATCTTAACTGCCTATGCCCCCGGATTCTTTCCGACGACAATGGATCCGTTTTCTCCCGATCCCCAAAATCCCCCAACTTTGTCGGTGCGGTTGAAACGACCCGATTTCACCTACGAAGGTGTTGTCGTAGATGCCCAAACGGATGAACCTGTCTTTGGAGCAGCTGTCAAGTTCTCGGTCTTTGGAGCAGCTGTCAAATTCTTGGCCTTCCTACCCGGCGGTTCGGTCATTGGACCTCAGAGACAACTCGCTTTCACCGACCAAAAAGGTCGGTTTCAATTCACCAACTTGCTTCGGGAGCACTTGACGAGGGGTGAGTTGATGGTTTCCCATCCTGCCTATAGGACGCTTCGCATTTATTTGCCTCTTGATGCCCTCACTACCCCTTCCCGCATAGAGTTGGAGCGCTACCGCCCAACCTTCGCCCCCGAGGTGGCAGTTGGCAAGCCTGCCCCACCTTTGAGCGATGTGCGTTGGTTGGACGGTGAAGCCCCATCCCTTCAAGGCAAGAAGACTTACTTGCTCTTCGCTACCCCCTTTGACCCTGCCTGCGAAAAGGTGATGGAGCGCCTCAAAGTGCAGCAAGCAAAAGCACCCGATACAACCCAAGTCATCGTCATCTTTGACGCCTCTTTGCCACCCGACGAAGTTCTCCGTTACGCTCAGGAAGCCAGATTGCCCTTCAAAATCGGCATTGTGCCTGAGGGACGATTGAACGGATGGGACAGCGAAACTTTCCAGCGATACGGTGTTCAGTCAGTCCCAATGCTTGTCATCGTTGACGAGCAAGGGGTAGTTCAGGCAGTCAACCCAAAGGGTGACAGCGAATAATCAAGACTGAGCGACCATTTTTCAGCAAAGGGATGAGGTGTGAAACGGTGGCGAGGACATTGAAGCGCTGAAAGGCGCAATCAGTCAATTGCTTTCGGGGGGTGACTGAAGATGCGTTGGATGGCGTTGCTCATGCTGTTAGCAGGTGCAACGGCTTGGGCACAGGAGCGACAAGCCTTCCCGTTGCGCTATCAACTTTGGTGGGACGAAGGAAGTTTCTGGATAACCGGTATGCTCAAGAAGACCGAGCCTGGCAGTGCCAAGGTTCCGCCCCTGCCTAATGCCCAATTCTTCGCCCACAAGTTCGTAGATGGCGAGCGGCTTTTCATGCTGGTGAAAGAGGGAGAAAAGTTTGTCTTGTATGCTGATACCGATGGCGACAACGATTTGACTGACGAACGCCCCTTCCAATTGAGGCAACGAGGTAGTGCGCAGGTTTTCGGTCCCATCCCGATGCGCTTTCGGGTCAACGGAAACACGCTCTTGCGCCATCTGGGTGTTAGGTTGTTTTTGCGCAACGATGAGATTTCGCTTGACCTGCTTGTTTCCTGCTGTTGGAGGGGGACAATGATTTGGAGAGGGAAACCGACACCTGTCATGGTGATAGACCGAAACTGCAATGGAGCAATTGACAGCAGCGACACCCTTTGGATAGGGGAAGAGGGACAAATAGAGTGGCTTTCTGCTACCGGGCAGATAGGCATCAGCGGTCAGTTTTGGCGCTACCGCGTTGCCCCAACGGGCGAAGAACTGGTGATGGAACCTATTTCAGTGCCGACAGCGACGGTCCGTTTTCAGGGCGAATACCTTCGTTTGTTCGTGGAGAATGAGAGCGGCAAGTGGATGTTAGAAGGACAAGGTGGGCAAATGATTGCCCCTATTGGCGAATTTCTGCTAATGGGGGTGGAACTTTCCCGCAAAGACGAACGGGGACGGCTGTGGAAGCTCCAAGCTGACGCCACCGGACCAGCCGCACCCAAGATTACCATTTCTCCATCCGGGACGAATGTAGATGTGGAGCCTTTAAAAGTCAGCGTGATTTACAATCCTGTGGAACGGGATTTGGAGTTTTCGTTGGAGATCAAGACAGCCAACGGGATGAGCATTGGTGGCTTGTGGGTTAACGAACAGCTCCCACCTGAACCGAGGTTGCAGTTGGTGGCAAACGGTCGGGTTATTGACGAGCCCCAGTTCCATTACGGCTGAGGCTTCACCTGCTCGCTCGTGTGGCGAGCACCTAAAAATGCACCGAAGAAGCTGACCGCAAAGGTAGTCTTTGACACAGGACCCTTCACCTGCGAGTTTCAGTTGACCGAGGTATCTTTGGCAGCTGAGGCAACGAAACGAAAGTAGGTGTCGCTCTACCAACTTGCCAGTCCCTTGCTTCGATGCTTCAGCTGATAAGAGACGAGGAGCGGGAAGGGAATTTGGGGCAGGAAATGACACAGCTACAAACTCGTTTGAGAATAGGTGACTCCCTCTCAGACGACTAACATCCAAGCGACGCACTCAAGGTCTTCTTCTTTCGCAGGGGCGAGGCGAGCAGTTTCTTCCGGCGTTGTTGAAGCTGGATGGGGATGTTGGTCAGCGAACTCTAAAAGACGATCCATCAACTGAGCTTGCGAAACCTTTGAGCGTTCCCGCCAAAAGCGCTGTAACTCCTTCAGGTCAGGTCCAGCGAGCGCTCTTGCCTCAAAATACTGGAGCAGGCGGTTCCGAGTTGCTGACGGAGGTAAAGCCCTGAGCCAGTTCACAATCTGGCGTTGCGGAGAGGGTAGGGTAGCAGGAGCAATCTCAGCCCTCCGAATTTGGTTCCAAAGGTGCTTGCGGAGTTTGGCGATGTGCGGTCGGGGGTCAAAATTTTCGGGCAGCGGAACGGCTTGTTCAGAAGGCTCGCAGCGGATATGAGCAATCGCTTTGAGGTTTATGTCGATTATCCGCTTCGTGGCATCTTCGTAAAAAAGCCAGTGGTGGTGCTTAGTTACAGGGTTGTAGAAGGCGGCAAAGAAACCGGGGCTGCCATCCTTTCTTTTCCGTGCTGTCCCAACCCCTCGAGGGATGCGTTTCAGCTGCTCTTCACCCAACTTTTTGAGGAATCGCAATAAGTCCTGCTTCAGGAACTCGCCCACTGTCAAATCCCGCTCTGCTTCCAGTTCTTGCACCGCTAAGTTGTCCTCCTCTTGGAGTCGCCGTAGGATGTTGAAATCCATCGGGTTAGGTAGCTCGCCCAGAACGGAAGCATCCAGACCGACGGTGCGGTTGATAGCATCCAGCTTCTCGTAAAGCCTGTTCAACAAGCCTAAAATTTCTTCCAACTCCTGCTCAGGGAAGAAGTTGTAGACATGGATGGTTGGATGGGGAGACCCAAGGCGGTCTAAACGACCGATCCGCTGGACCATGCGGATGGGGTTCCAGTGTAAGTCGTAATTGATAATCACATCCGCATCCTGGAGGTTTTGACCTTCCGAGAGGACATCGGTGCTAATGAGGAGGTCAATTTGCTTCCCTGTTGGCAAGTCCGACTGCCTGTTGGCACAGGGGGCGAAGCGGGCGATTCGGTCCTTTCGCTCCTCCGGGCTTACCTCACTGTCCACGATGGCAATGCGATTGTGACCAAGGCGTTCGAGGAAGGCAGGGTCATTCATCAACTGCCGATAGAGGTAGCGGGCTGTGTCTCGGAAATAGGAAAAGAGAACGATTTTCCTGCCCACAAGCTCGGGCGATGTCAAAAGGTCTTTCAGGGTTGCCAATTTCCCATCGCGGTGTTCTTTCGCCAGTTCGGACAAAATGTCTTTTAGCGTGTGGATGTCTGCCTTGGTAGCGGCAATGAGCCCATCTACATCGTAGCGTTCTGTGTCCAGTTCGGGGAGGGAGTTGAGGAAGTTTTCGAAGTTTGTTTCCTCCAACCCCTCTTCATCGGCGGCTTCTATGCGGAGCCATCGGCGGTAATCCTCGGTGCTTAAAAGCTTCCCTTGCTCCAAAGCCTCAAGGAACCGTTCCATGTATTGATACAAACGCTGCAGGGATATCCGCAACGCTTCGATGGACGATTCGAGTCGTTTCAAGTAAAGGACACGCATGATGTGGGCAAGTGCTGTCTGGCGTCCCACGGTCATCAGGAATTTTTGGGCTTCTTGATCTGACCACCCCAGCACCTTCTGAAGCCGCTGGATTATGGACTCTCGAGGCCCATCCTTGTCTTTGAACAGGTTCAGTTGTAACGCCCATCGCTTGTGGGCTTCTATCAACTCACGGCGATAGGTATCCACCTGATACGGGGCGAGCAATAGGTTTTCAATGGCTTCGGCGATGCGGTGGTAGAGGTCTTCCCCATAAGTCTCCTTTAGGCTGTAGCGGACGGTGTGGAGCTCCCGTTGAGGGAAGCGGATTTTTTGACCATCAATTTCGGCATCAGGGTAGTTTTGCTGGATGAACTGCCGGCTACGCCGAACCGCCAATGCTTCCAGAACCTCGTAGAGCGCCTCCCGGTTCTGCTCTGCCCGTCGGAAATACTCCTGCAAGTTTGAGATGCCCACCACCAGCAAGAAACTTGGGTCGTCACGGGTGATAAACCGCAGTTGGTGGTAAAGGTCAAACACGGTGTTGTTGACAGGGGTAGCGGTGAGCAAGATGACCTTCTTATCGGGATTGCCGTTTCTAATGATTTCAAACAGGTTGCCCCAACGGTTGGTTTCTGGGTTGCGAAAGTTGTGGCTCTCGTCCACGACGATCACTTGGAAGCGCTGGGCATATTCTTCAACGGGGAAATCCTTTTGGCTCACCCTCTCCATGGAGACGATTTCGTGCGGGATGGCATGCTGTTGGAGCAGGGGACGCCACACCGTGTCAATGATTGCAGCTGGGCAAATCACCAGAGCCATCTGCCGCTCCCGGTAGGCGTAATCGTCCAAAAGCCGTAGCGCCAAGTAGGTCTTCCCAAGCCCCACTGAATCGGCAATTAAAACGCCGCCATAGGTCTCAAGAATCTCCTTGGCTGCTAAATAACCCTCATGCTGGAAATCAGCGAGGGCGATGGGTGACGAACGCCCATCCTGCTCGCTCAGGTCTTGATCCAATTTGTCCCGCAAGGCTTCGTAAATGACCTTGATGTAGATTTCGTAAGGGGTGTAGACGAGGGTAAAGCGCTCCAGAAGGTCCAGCAACTCGGCTTTGTAGTCCTCCGCTTCTGCCCACAACGACTCAAACCACTTCTGTAGTTCCTGGACAGCCGATGCCTGCTTCAAAACGGCGTTGAGTTCTAAGTTGGTGGTCAATCCTGCGCCGGTGAAGTTGGAGGAGCCGACGATGCCCAGCGTGCCCAAGGTGGGGACTCCGCTCACAATGTAAGTCTTGCCATGGCAGAAAGCCTTGATGTAGCGCCGAATCTCCACCTTCTCCTGCGCAAGGAAGTCGCGCCAGCGCTGGATCTCTTGTGCGGTGGTCTCAGCTTTTGCTGTGGCGTCCTCTAACTCAGCCAGCAGCCGTTCGCCGACCACGAAGGCTTGCTCTTGCTCCTTGCCCAACAGGAGCCTCAGCCGAACCACCTTGTCGAGCTCCTGCCTCAGGAGTTCCAATGCCCTCAGATTGAAGAAGGCGGTGACCACTCCCATTTGGGGCTCATGGGCTTGAGCGAGGATGTCTTTCAGCACCTCGCCTAACTGATAGTTTTGGTTGTCGATGAGGTCTGGGATGGGTTTCATGGCTCACACGCTCCCTGCTTTCACCAGGCGGTCTTTCACCAGTTGGGCTACCGCTTGATAGACCTCAAGACGCTCTTTGTCCGTCAGTCCCAACACATCAAAAACCACCCTGTCCAGCTCAAACCGGTCAGGCGAAGCCTTGCGCACTTGCTCTAAAGTTAGCTTTTCTGGCTTCACGAACTCGTAGGGGTGCTCGGGGTGCTTGCACCCACGCTCCCGACAAGGCGCAAAGCCCAAATCCTCAAAGATGCTGTGCAAGTTTCGTTGAGCTCTTTTCTCAAATGTTTCAAGGAGATACTGGTTTGTAGATTGATCGAATGCTTGAGGATCAGGAACAAGCAATTTTTCAACCTCGTACACTTGACTCTTGAGAGGTCCTCCACCTCCTCCATAGTGCCTCGCTGTAATTTCTGCCATCAGGTCCAGCAAGGTTGTGTTGCAAAGGGCTACCAAACTTTCATTTTCATAATAAACATCGAAAAATTCATCTCCAACAAAAATGTGCTTGCTATATGGTCGACATAGTCGCTCTCGGACTATGTAAATCCAATGCAGGCTTGCAGGTTTTCTCTCTCCCACATCCCACCACCACTGTCTGCTGGCACAGGTGGGGCGGTTTTGGTAGCCTTGCGCTTCACCCCAACGGATGTATTCAGCAGCCAGAGGGTAGCTGCGCCAGGGCTTATGGTGACCCTTTTCAATGGCTTTGCGCACATCGTCAGGCGGCATGAAGATGAGGTAATGTAGGTCTTCCAATCGCACCCTGAGGGTCTTGATTTCCCTTGGGCTCTTAATGACTGGGCGCAGCCAAGCTGCTTCAATCTTACCCTCCCAGCCAGCGCCGTTTTTGACGCGCACGGGCGCGTAGGGGTTTTTCTCGCGCAACTCTGCCACTTCTTTCACTGTCAACCCTATCGGCTCCAGATAGAAAAACTCGTTAGCGCCTGTCTTAATGCCGAAGCGCACTTCGGCTATGTCGCCTAAGCGAACAAGTTTGCCTTTACCTTTTTCCAAGATGGTGAAGAAGATGTCTGGGGCACGCAGGTATTTGCCGCCCCATTTGTTTCCTGCGTAGCGGTCGGCTTTGAAGAATTGCCTTTCTTCCCTTTCCTCCAAACCCTCTTGGTAGAGCGACCATTGGTCATGCAAGACGGCACGGAACTCGGGACGCGTCAGCACCCGAAAGCCTGCCAGAGATTGATAGCTCGCTTCATCCTCTATCTCCATGAACACAACTGGGCTGATGGCTTCTTCAAATGGCACACGGAAAGCGACGAAACGCACCTGTCGCTCCCTCATTTGTTGCTCCGTGAGCGGTCGCTTCCGTTCTGGTGGTCCTGCCAGCACGATGACCGTGTTCACATCCGCCTGAGCGAAACTGCGCTTGGCTCGGTTGTCAATCACCATCTTCAAGTGCCCGTAGCGCAGGAAAAACTCTTGCAAGTCTTTGCCAAAGTCCACATCCAGCCAAGAGTTGGAGGTGATGAAGCAGAAGGTGCCTTTTTCAGCGAGGAGGGAGAGCGCATGCAGGTAGAAGTAGAGGTAGTAATCGGCTCTGCCGCTGATTTGCCCTATCTTGCCCATGAAGTCGGGGTAGATGGCTCTGAGGCTTTCGTTGAGGCGGCGCAAGTATTCTTTTCGGTCGAAGCGCTCTAAGTAGTCCCGAATCTTTTCCTGCCGCACATAGGGTGGGTTGCCGATGACGATGTCAAAGCCGGGGTCATCGTCCTCAAAGATTTCCACGAAGGCTAAGTCCCACACGAAGGGCGGGGGTTGGTCGGGACGGAGGGCTCTGAGGGTGCTAAGGGCTTGTTCGTATCGGGCTTTATCTTCCTCCAGGGCTTTGATTTCTTTTTCGAGCTGGTGATTTTCCGCCTTATTCAACGGAGTTCCCATGCCTGATAAGGCAAGCTGACGGGTTTGAGCTTCCAGACGCTTTGTCTTGATCTGTCCATCGAGTGCGTGGATTCTGCTTTCGAGGATGTCGCAGAAAAGGGTGAACTCTTCCTGTTTGAGTGTTTGGGCGACCAAGCCTTCGTCCTCTCCCTGGAAGAAGCGGCGCTTCTTTCCCTTCAGTTGGGTGAGGCGTCCCTTAAGGTGACGGGGCAAGGGGAGTTCCGAACGGCGGAAGGGGCTGAGGTCTAAATCCCCAACGGTCTGGAGGAGGCTGTCGCCGGGGCGAAGTTTGAAGTCTAAGTTGGGGAGCAGGGGGCGATCCTTCAATTCCTGCCGTTCAAGCTCGGTCTCGACCACGAGTTGCAGCCAGAGGCGCAGTTCTGCCACCCGCACCGCCCACTCCATCACATCCACGCCGTAGAGTTGGTCTTGAAGGATGCTTTTGCGGCGCTCGTAGGGAGTTTTGTTTTCGCCCAAGACGGCGTTGCAGCGGGCTCTCAAATCGTCCAGAACCAGCATCATCCCCACGAGGAAGGAACCAGAGCCGCAAGCTGGGTCGCACACGCGCACCTTACGCACTAAGTTGCTCAAGGTCTCCCACAATCCTTCTTTTGTGACCTCTTGATCAGCCTCTGCTTTTTCTTCTTCCGAAAAAGCGAAGACCCACTGATAGAGCAAGTCTTTCTTGTCGTTGCCCAGCTGGTTGCTCAGCCAGTCTACCAAGGCGAGGCGACACATCAAGTCAATTTCAATGCGGGGCGTGTAGAAGATGCCGGCAGTGCCACGCAAGTCTTTTGTGTCAACGGCGCTTGGACCCTTCTCGTCGGTTTCGTAAGTGATGTTGACCAGCCGCTCGTAGACGGTGCCCAGCATCTCGGGGTCTACGGCTACCTCTTCATCAAAGCGACCAGTCTCCACCACTGTGAAGTTGTAGCGCTCGAAAAATCCTGGGGTTGTGTGGTCAGTCCACTCTTCAAACAGAAGGGAGAAAAATTCATCGGGTAGAGGGGTTCTGAGACGGTCGTCCAAGTCAGGTCGGCGGGTGTAAAGTCCGCCGTTAAGATAAGGGGCTTGAGCGAAAGCATCGAGCAGCCATTGGGGAAAACGCTCCAAGTATTCGTGGCGGTTCTGCCAGCGGTTGTTGAACGCCTCAAAGAAGAGGACAGGTAGCCACTCGGTGTGGAATTTGTCCTTGCTGTTAGATTGCTGATACGCTTCCCAGAAGTGACGCATGAAGTCCCTATCGGGCGTTCCATCAGGTCCCAGTAACCAACCCTTGCGGGCGATGAAGTAGATGAACATGATGCGGTTGAGGAGCTGGTGGGTGTAGTCGTGTGCCCATTTAGCGCCGTTTTGTTTGTGAGTGTCGTGCAGGTGTTTTCGGATTCGGTAGAATATCTCGCTGTAGTCTTTGAAGAATTGCTCTGTGACCCTTTGGACGCTGAAGGCTTCTTCGTGGCGTTTCCAGATTTCGTCAGAGGTTTTAGCGTCGTCAGCGCATATTCGGCTGAGCACTTCTAAGTCAGTTCGGTATGGATTGGTTCTCCGAACCTGCAGGATGCGCAACCAGAGGCGCACCTTCATCGAGTCGCGAGGGTCAGGAATCCGCCTTGGGGAAACGAAAGCCAATTCCTCGAAAGAGCCTTCAGGTGAGAAGACAAACAAGTTTTCCCCCTGAGGTTGGTGGCGGTAAAAAGCTTCAAGGAATCGGCGAATGTCGGTGCGGCGGATTGCGTTGGTCTTGAGTTGGGCGTGGAAAATGCGGAAGAGAAAGCCAACATTCAACTGCACCAATTGTTGCAGGGAAGCAACCGCCTTTTGGGCTGATTCCGGAAGGTGGGAGAGATCGTGGGACAGCAGTTCCAGAGGATACCCCAGTTTACGGAAGAACTGGGCAGCACCTTCAGGGGAGTTGAAGGACCTCAATGCCTCTTGTAACTCTTGTAGCCGCAAGCTCACAGCAAGTCCACCTCGCTTGATGCCACTTGCAAGGCGATATGGCTTGGCTTTTTACCTCATCTGCTCAGTCTTCGCTGGGACGGCAGATAGATGGTTGTTTGCGTTCTAATTATGCTCAACTTTGCGCGCTGATAGATAGGGCTTCCGCAGTTGGGGTGAGTTCATAGTCAAGCTGTGCCAGATAGGCTCAGATGGCGCCCTGAAGAATTTCTGCTTTCGCCTCAGACTTATCCCTGTCTGTAAGCGATAAGCTTCTGATGGAGTTTGCAGGCAAGGCGTAACCCCTGTCTCAATCTTCAACCACCGTAGGTATCCCTGCCCGATGGCATGCCTCGATAATCTCTTCCTGCATCCGTGCGTTCTGCTCCCGCAATGCCTTGGTGAGGGGTGGGGGCGAAGTCCACCGAAATTCCCTATCCCTCATTCTTACGACGAGCGTCCTCAATCCTCTGGCCGCAAAGGGGATTGCCAGACCGATGTAGAGAACATAACCAGCACCAAGGAGGGCGGGAAGCAACAGAAACCACGGTTCCCGCACCTCCACGAGTCCCACAGCCACAAGGTAGATTGCCACCAGGAGCATTACCACGATGAGGCTTGATAGCAGATAGAAGAGCACTGGTCTGCTCCTGACCCACCGAACCTCCTTCACTTCCTGCAGCGGCACGCGCTCGAAATACAGCGGCAAGTTCAAAGCCGCAAGGCTCTTGGGCGCGGGCAGATAAATGGCTTGGTTCGAAATGACTATAGCGAACACGCGCCCGCGACCGAAGCGGTATTCTCGCTGGAAGTGCACCTCTTCCCCCGGTTGTGGGACTACCTTGAGTGCCATCTCGCTTACTCCTTCTCCAGATGGAATAGCGAGTTGACTTTTCGGTTTGTCAATTTAGGTTCGCGACAGTGCTCATCGTGAGCCCTTTCAGATTTCCTGCAGCCTTAGCTTAGCGATCAAGCCCATAGCTTGCTCTAAGGCTCTTGCGACCTGAATTACATCGGTCACATCCCACAGGCGAAGGGCTCGGCGGAACTGTTCAGGCAGATCTGCGCTCTCGCTCTCAATTCGCTGGAGTTGATCCTTGTCGGATACAGCGATGACCTTTTGGACTGTAGGCGAAGCGTTTAGAGCCTTCTGCAAGTTCAGGATGAGGCTGTCAATGGAGCCTGAGCGGTGAACCTCGAAGACATAAGTCACCTGACCGAGGTTGGCGATGCGTGCTCGCCAGACCACATCTACCCTGGCTCCCCTCGCTAAATGCACCTCCGTTTCTGTGTCGAACCCGAGGAGAGTTCCGATGTTTGCGATGAGGTCCCTGATCTCGTCGTGGTCGAAGCCTTCGGATGTCTGCACTTGTTGACTTGCCACTTCCTTATCTTCCGAGGTGGCTACATGGTAGAGGAAGAGGTGAGTGACGATCATGTCCACATCGCCCAGCCCTGCCTGGCGCAACTCCTTTGCAATTTCCTGGGCGACGGAGTTGAATTGACGATACTCTTCTTTGGAGGGGCGGTAGGCTTTGACCTTGACTTTGTCGTCCAGCCCCAGCATCTTCAGTGCTTTGCGGGTCTGCTCGTTCCAAATGCAGCAGCGGTCGGGATAAATGTAGGTTAGCATCTCTGTCACCGAAGCAGGTCCCCATCCCCTGACATTCGAGAGGAAGCGGTCGTAAGCCTCCTCGGGGTCATCCTTTTCGCTGTAGAGCATCCTGAGGTTCTTTTGCAAGGACTCCAAGCCGTTTCCTTTCGTAATTTTTTGAGCTATGAGGGCTTTATTGCCCCGCCACCAGGTGTAAGCCCAGAGTAAACTCACGATCTGTTCCACATCTGCCTCGGAAAGCTGATCAAGACGGCGCCTCAGCTCTTCTTGGAAGAACCTTTTTCGCTCCTTTTGCTCTTTGAGGTAGCTTTGATAGCTCTCCGTTTTGGTGTAGCTCTTGAACTTGTTTATGGCTTGTGTCAAGGCTTGGCGTTGCTGGGTAGACCACCCCGACAACTGCACCATGTTGTCCCCTCCTTCTCACCGAACCAAAAGCCTTTCGTCCATTCCTGAACCGCTTGAGCCCGCCCCCCGTCAGCTCGACAGCGATTAATATCCTTCGTCTCTCCAACCTTTTGGCAATAGGCTGGCAAAAACAAGTTTATCGCGGCTGCCTTCAACCTTCATCTCATCAAAGGTGGTGGCGAGTTGCCTTGAACGCGTTCAAGCCAAGCCCTTAAGATTTCCGCTACGCTCCAAGCTTGTGCGAAGCAGCCTCTTGGCTGATGAGGTTTGACACCGTCAAAAGTTTCGGAGCTTCAGGGGAAGTGCCTTCTGACAAGCAGTCGCCCCAACTTGACATCCTGCAGTTGGTTTGCTATGCTCTCAAAGTAAGAAGAATTGAGCATCGGCAATTAGCCAAAACCGAGGAGGTGTGGGCACCATGATGGCGGCTACACCCACTGTTGAGGCGTTGCTGGCGCAGGAGCGAGTGATTGAACCTCCTGCGGAGTTTCGCTCCCGAGCGGTTGTTCAGGACTATAGGGTTTACGAGGAAGCCTCCCGCGATTTTGAAGCTTTTTGGGCAAAAGTGGCGGAGGAGATGGTGACTTGGTTTCAGCCGTGGCAGAAGGTGTTGGAGTGGACACCGCCCCAACCGGGCACCCAACCGCCTTGGGTAAAGTGGTTCGTTGGGGGCAAATTGAATGTTTGCTACAACTGTGTGGACCGACATGTGCAAACTTGGCGGCGCACGAAAGCCGCCATCATCTGGGAAGGGGAACCAGGCGACGAACGAGTGCTTACCTATCAAGACCTTCACCGAGAAGTTCAAAAGTTCGCCAATGTGTTGAAAAGCCTCGGGGTGCGCAAAGGGGATCGGGTGACGATTTATTTGCCGATGATCCCCGAGTTGCCTATTGCCATGTTGGCGTGTGCCCGCATTGGAGCGATCCACAGCGTGGTGTTTGGTGGCTTTTCCGCTGAAGCGCTGCGGGAACGCATCAACGACTCCCAAAGCAAACTGCTCATCACTGCGGATGGTGGTTGGCGGCGAGGCAACATCGTCCCCCTCAAGCGCAATTCTGACGAAGCCTTAGAATCCTGCCCTACGATTGAGCATGTGGTTGTGGTTCACCGAGGTGTTATGGATGCGACTCATGTGCCGATGAAACCGGGGCGTGACCTTTGGTGGCACAGATTGATGGAAGAAGCTCCACTCACTTGCCCCTGTGAAGAAATGGATAGCGAGGACCCCCTTTACATCCTTTACACCAGTGGCACTACGGGAAAGCCGAAAGGGCAACTCCATGTGCACGGCGGTTACTTGGTAGGCGTAACCATGACCACCAAGTGGGTGTTTGACTTGCGTGAGGAAGACATCTACTGGTGCGCTGCCGACATCGGCTGGGTCACGGGACATAGCTACATCGTTTACGGTCCGTTGAGCAACGGGGCAACGACAGTCATGTATGAGGGCGCGCCTGATTACCCTGACCGAGACCGTTGGTGGGCGCTGATTGAGAAGTATCAGGTCAACATCCTTTACACGGCTCCAACGGCAATCCGCACTTTTATGCGATGGGGTGAAGATTACCCACGCCGCCACGATTTGTCCTCTTTGCGGCTTTTGGGCACGGTAGGTGAGCCAATCAACCCTGAGGCCTGGCTGTGGTATTGGGAGCATATCGGAGGCAAACGGTGCCCAGTGGTAGATACTTGGTGGCAAACGGAAACGGGTTGCCATGTGATTGCGCCTTTGCCAGGCATCCTGCCGTTGAAACCCGGTTCGGCGACCAAACCGCTGCCTGGCTTCTTCGCCGAAGTAGTGGACGAAAAGGGGCAGCCATGCCCTACGGGCGTTCAGGGCTACTTGGTTTTGACCAAACCTTGGCCGTCTATGTCCCGCACAATCTGGGGCGATCCCGAGCGGTATGTGCAAACCTATTGGTCCCGTTTCCCGGGGCTTTATTTCACTGGGGACGCTGCCGTGAAGGACAAGGACGGCTACTTCTGGCTTTTGGGGCGCGTGGACGATGTGATCAATGTGGCGGGGCACCGCATCAGCACGATGGAACTGGAAAGCATCTTGGTAGAGCATCCCGCTGTTGCTGAAGCAGCTGTGATTGGGCGTAGCGACGAAGTAAGAGGGCAAGTGCCCATCGCTTTTGTTTCCCTACGGGAAGGCTTTCAGGGAAATGAAAGCTTGAAGCAAGAGCTGCGGGAGTATGTTGTCAAGCGCATCGGTGCGATTGCCCGACCTGCGGACATCTTTTTCTCTGCCGAGCTGCCGAAGACGCGTTCTGGGAAAATCATGCGCCGATTGCTCCGAGACATTGCTGAGGGGCGGGTATTAGGCGACATCACCACTTTGGCAGACCCAATGGTGGTGCAGCAGTTGAAGCAGATGTATGAAGAACGCTACGGCGAAGGGACAGCCTAACTCGTTCCAAAGATGGGACAAGCGCACGGAAACCTTGTTAGCGGCATCACGGGATGCTTCCGAGCAAAGGCAGAGGCTCTTCTACCAACGCAAGGGCATCTGGCTTAGGGGAAGGTTGCTCAACAATTTGCCCTTCAAAGCCCCAGAGGTAGGCTTTGGTGGTGCGCACCAAAACCAACTCTTTCCGCAGCGTTGCCTCACCGTCAAAAACCACCACTTTGTTACCTCTTGTTCGCCCCGACAACTTTTGCGGGTTCTTCTCGCTGGGACCTTCCACCAAAACTTCCTCCACCTGTCCCACTTCCCTTTGGTTCTTCCGCTGCTGGATCTCGTTTTGCAGTGCAATCAGTTCTTTCAACCGCCGCTTTTTCTCCTCTTCGGGCACTTGGTCGGGCAGGGTTGCTGCCAAGGTGTTCGGGCGAGGCGAGAAAGCAAACATAAAGGCTTGATCGAACTGCACCCTCTCCATTAGCCGCAAGGTGTTCTGAAACTGCTCTTCTGTCTCGCCCGGGAAGCCCACGATCACATCGGTGGCGATTGCGATGTTGGGCACTCTCGTCCTTAGCTTCTCAATGATTTGCAGATACCGCTCCACTGTGTAGCCTCGCCACATTCGCCGCAGCACTTCGTTGTCTCCGCTTTGCACTGGCAAGTGGATGTGTTCGCACACGCTCTCCAAGTGCGCCATCGCTTCAATCAGCCGATCGGTCATGTGGTTTGGGTGGTTGGTTGTAAACCGCACTCGCACCTTTGCGGGGGCTGCCAGTTTGTCAATTTGCTCCAGCAGCCACGCTAAATCTAACCGATGACCGTTGACAGGGGGCAAGTCGTGACCGTAGGCGTTCACATTCTGCCCCAGCAAGATGATTTCTCGGTAGCCAAGGTCTATCAGTTGCCGCACCTGGTCCAACGCGATCTCGGGCGGGATGCTTTTTTCTGGACCACGGGCAG
>VAPR01000847.1_pt1 | contig 17700 bp, 17 predicted proteins | sample 3380701 | NCBI WGS metagenome assembly VAPR01 (sample SAMN11536904, study PRJNA540576) | hot springs metagenome | isolation source: hot spring wet sediment | place: Spain: Lobios | collected 2014-01 | reverse complement strand
GCCTCCTTAAGGTATACTCAATCATACTTAATTTATACCTTAAGGAGGCCTCTTATCTATATCTTTGCAACAGAGCAAGCTTTAGATATTATTATTTTACTCTCCTTATCAGCCTCTGCTCGTATCCTTGTTGCTTCACTCCGCCCCTCCGACCTGTATTTTTTTGCCTGTCTTTCCCTCTCTGCAACCATCCTCTGGAAAACGGAGTTTTCGTTCTCCTTAGGCAAATCCGCACTTTTTATTCTGATGTCCTGAATCTCTATACCATATTCCCCTGCTTTCTCATTACATCTCTCAGTAACTCTTCTCATTATTCCCTCTCTCTGCTGAGCAATTATCTCAATCTGATCATGACTAGCAGTCTCAACCCTTAGCTCTGAGTATATTATGTCATCAATTCTGGTTTGTGCTCCATTTTCATCCCTTACAGTTCTAAGAAGTTGCACAGGGTCTACGATTCTCCACCTTGCATAGTTATCCAGTATAAGGGTTTTCTTATCCCTTGTTATAATCTCCCTCGGCTGTGCATCATACTGAAGAAGTCTTTTCTCGAATTTAATTATGCTGTGATAGGGCCAAGGCAACTTAAAATGAAGCCCGGGATCCTTAGCCGTTTTCAATGGATCAACCCCCCACTTTAAAACCACAGCCTGCTCAACCTCATCCACTATATAGAACGGATTAAAAACATAAACACCAACCAGCAAAACAACTAGAAACAAAACTAACTTTTTAGGTATCACTCTATTCCTCACTTTCCTTCTCTCTTTCCAGAAGAAGGTTCATCAAATCCCCTTTTAAATTTATAATATTAAAAGAAGAGCGATTTTTTGAATCCACAATAAACTTATCCATATTTAAGAAAACAGATTCCATGGTCTCAAGATAGAGTCTTTCCCTTGTAATCGTTTCAGCTTTTTTAGTTTCATCAAGTATCTTTATAAACCTTTGCGCCTCTCCCTGAGCCATATTTATCTTTTCAACCTTATATGCCTCGGCTTCATTCAAAAGCTTTTTTGCCTCTCCTTGAGCTCTGGGGATAATCTCATTTCTATAAGCTTCGGCCTGATTGATAAACTTATCCCTATCCTCTTTAGCACTCGCAACATCTTTAAAAGCTCCTATAACAGGCCTAGGAGGCTCAACATCCTGGAGTTGAACCGCAACTATATGTACCCCAGATTTGTAGCTATCTAGAATCCTCTGTAGCAACTCCCTGACTTCCTCTTGAACCTCAGCCTTTCCTATAGTCAATACATAATCTATTTCTTTATCTCCAACGACCTGTCTTTTGGCCGATTCAGCAGCATCCCTTATTACCATGTCAACATCCTTGACATTAAAGAGATAGTCCCTTGCATTCTTAATTCTATATTGCACTATAAACTCCGATTTAACGATATTCAGATCTCCAGTTAGCATTAAGGACTCATGTGGAACCTCCCTGTAACTTGCAGGAGGCCCTGGATCTACGGTTCTAAAACCTATTTCGATTCTCTGAACCTGAGTCACCTTTGGTTTTTGGACAGTCTCAATTGGCCATGGGAACTTAAGGTGAATACCAGGGTTTTCCGTTCTGCTGTATTTACCAAACCTCTTTACAACTCCCTGTTCATCTGCATTTACTACATAGAAGCTCGAAAAAGCAATCCACAAAACAAGGATAACGCATAAAAGGAAAGAAGAGTTAATCTTTTTTAAGATACCTTCTAGCTTTTTACCACTTCCATCTACTGAACCCAATTTCTTTCTAAGAAAGCTATTCATTAAATACCTTTAACCCTTTGATAGCATTTAATACTATATTTTCACTTATGTCAACTAAAGACCACAGAATTCAACTTTTTTTTGCAATCCGTTAAGATTAATATATATACAAAACATGGAGGAAATATGAGAAAGACCCCACTATATGAATTTCATGCTCTTAAGGGAGCCACGTTTGATACATCCTCTGGATGGTTAATACCCAAAGACTATGGAAACACACTGCAGGAGTATGCTGCTGTAAGGGAAGGAATAGGGGTTTTTGATCTATCTCATCATGGAAAACTTCGCTTAACAGGTAAAGAGCATCTGAAATTCCTTCAGGGAATGCTAACAAACGATGTACTAAAACTCGAACCAGGTAAAGGGGTATATGCCTGCCTTCTAACGGCAAAAGGAAAAATGGTTACAGATATGAAAGTATATCGTAATAGCGACTCAGTGCTTGTTGAGCTTGAAGCAGGACTCAACGAAAAGATAAAGGAATTGTTGTTAAGATTTAGACTATCATTTAAAGCAAGTATCGAAGATCTAACCGAAAGTGTTGCACTTATCTCAATCCAGGGGCCAAAATCCCAGAAACTCCTTGAATTGATTCTCTCAGAACAGATCCCAGAGCTAAAGGAATACGAGTTCATAAAAAGAGATCTAGACGGAACAGAGGTGTTAATAGCAAGGGTAAACCGTACTGGAGAACCCGGGTTTGATATATTTATCCCATCCGATACAGCCCCCAGAGTCTGGAATCTGTTACTTGACACCAAGGAACCCGATCTGAATCCAAGACCAGCAGGCAAACAAGCTCTGGAAATTCTGAGAATAGAAGCCGGGATCCCGGTATACGGCATAGATATGGATGAGAACACAATACCTATAGAAGCAGGGCTTTGGCACGCACTTAGCTTTGACAAGGGGTGTTATATAGGTCAAGAGGTTATTGCAAGAATCAGATGGAGAGGACATGTAAACCGACACCTGGTTGGGTTTGAGATCGAAGCCAAGGACATCCCAAAGAGAGGGAATAGAGTGATTATAGATGAACGTGAGGTCGGATATATAACAAGCGCTACCTTTTCACCTTTTCTGCAAAAACCAGTTGCCATTGGATACATAAGGAGAGAGTTTAGAGAAGCTGGAACAAGAACGCTTATTAAGCTAGATAGCGGTGAGTTAATACCTGCCTCGGTAACAAGTCTGCCTTTTTTCTCAAGAAATCAAATATAGAGCACCTTAGCCTTCCTTGATTTTATATCCACCTAATTTATAGTATCCCTCATAAATCCCATAGCATGACAAATAAAGAAAGAATTTGGGAAGGGAGGAAAAAAATGCTATTCGATTCAATAATGGGGCTATTCTCAAACGATCTGGCTGTAGATCTGGGAACAGCAAACACCCTGGTTTTTGTAAAAGGGAAAGGGATAGTGGCAAATGAACCATCGGTTGTAGCAGTACAGGAAGATTCAAGAGGAGCAAAGAAGATCCTTGCAGTGGGCAAAGAGGCAAAGGAAATGGTAGGACGTACACCGGGTACCATCAAAGCCATTCGTCCACTCAAGGAAGGAGCCATAGCAGATTTCGAGGTTGCACAAAAAATGCTTGAATACTTTATAAGAAAAACCCATAACAACCGGAAAAGCTTTGTAAGACCACGTATTATCGTATCTGTACCAATAGGGATCACAGAAGTAGAAAAAAGGGCTGTAAAGGAATCAGCAGAAGCAGCAGGAGCCAGGGAAGTCTATCTTATCGAAGAAACAATGGCTGCAGCACTTGGAGCAGGACTCCCTGTAACCGAACCAATAGGAAATATGGTTGTAGATATCGGAGGGGGAACAACTGGAGTGGCCGTAATATCCCTTGCGGGCATAGTGGTAAGCAAGTCAGTAAGGGTTGGAGGAGACAAGATGGATGAAGCAATAATACAGTACATAAAAAGCGCTTACAGCATGCTTATAGGAGAAAGGACCGCTGAAGAGGTTAAAATAAAACTCGGAAAGGTATTTGGGGACGGAGATATAGGAACAATGAAGGTAAAGGGAAGGGATCTGAGAGCGGGGGTACCCAAGATAATAGAGATAACCTCAGAGGAGGTAAGAGAGGCTTTGGTAGAACCAATAAATGTGATAGTAGAAGCTATAAAACAGACTTTAGAGAGAACACCACCTGAGCTTGCAGCAGACCTTGTGGATAACGGTATAATGCTTACAGGAGGTGGAGCACTCTTAAATGGACTCGACAGGTTGATAATGGAAGAAACTGGTCTTCCCGTACGTGTTGCAGAAGACCCATTAACATGTGTTGTGCTGGGATCGGGAAAAGCCCTAGATGAACTCGATATACTAAAGGAAGTAAGCATGTAATATAGTTTCTAGTAACTATGAACATTATAAAACGCTATCCTATAGTGGTAACACTGATTCTTTTCTTTTTTGCAATTCAGATTTTTCCCCTAAGCTTTGAAGGAAAGAACAAAACAACTTATCTTGCTAGATTTGTGTTAACCCTATCCTACTACCCTCAGAAGATAGTGTATGAAGTCACAGAAGGGATAACATACCTATGGAGTAACTATATAGACCTTGTAAAAGCCAAAGAGGAAAACAAGAAACTAAAACTCCTTGTAAAGAAACTAAGAAACGAGAGATTCCAGCTTTGGGAGGTAAAGCTACAGAACGAAAGACTGAAAAAGCTTTTGGAGTTTAAGGAAACTCTCCCCTACAAAACCCTTACATCAAACGTAATCGCAGGAAGCCCTTCATTACTTAGGTCTCAGACTGTAATCATAGATAGAGGGGAAAAAGACGGTATAATGGAAGGGATGCCGGTAGTAAATCAGGACGGTATAGTTGGAAGGGTTCTTCTAGTGGGAAAGAAAAGTGCAGAGATTCTTCTGATAACTGACCCCATAAGTGCTGTAGATGCTTATATACATAGAACAAGAGCCAGGGGCATAGTTAAGGGAACAGGCAATGGATGTGTAATGGAATACATAGAAAACGAATCCGATGTAAGCACGGGAGATAAAGTGGTTACCTCGGGTAAAGATGGATTCTTTCCGAAGGGGGTTACGATAGGAACCGTTATAGATGTTGAGATAAAGAGCGGATTGATAAAGGCCTATATAGATCCGGATGCTGACCTAAATTCCCTTGAGGAAGTTCTTGTAATACTTAAAACACCTGAAAACACTGTTTTTAATGAGTAAATCACTGGTATTTGCACTGATATACATCCTAATCTCTTTTGCCCTGATAATCCTTCAATCCACCTTTTTGGCCCCCAGAAGGCTTGGGGTTTTAAGCCCCGATTTTAACCTTATAATGACACTATTTCCCGCCATTTATCAAGGCATCAAAGGAGGAACTGCACTTGCTCTTGCAAATTGTTATATAATGGATGTTATGTCTGGAAATGCAATTGGGGTTCACATTCTCTCCAGAATGGGTGTGTTTGTTATCATACACAGGATATCAAACAACGTATACCATAGAAACTCTATTATACAGGCCCTCCTTCTTTTTACCGGCACACTTGCCTCATGGGGATTTATATATACCGTAATACTTATGGAAACAGAGTTTGATTTTCAAGTATCTCTGGGAAAAGTAATTGTACAAGGGATATCCAACTCAACGGTTGGACTCCTTATATTTCAGTTGCTAGATAAAATAAATGAAAGAGTACAGAGGTAGATTCTTAATAGCAACAATTGTTGTAGTTCAGGCTTTTTTCATACTAATTGCCCGGATGTGGTATCTCCAGATTCTAAGAGGAGAAGAGTTTGAGAAGTTCTCCCTAAATAACCGAATTCGTCTGGTAAGAATACCAGCACCTCGTGGAAGAATCTTTGATAGAAAGGGTAGGGAATTGGTGGTAAATAGAGCTTCATTTGATGTATATGTAACACCAAGTGAGGTAAAAAACATAGAGCAATTAAGCACAAGTCTTTCAAACGTATTGGGAATAAATAAGGATGAGATTAAAGATAAGATAAAAAAGGCCTCAGTTGAGAACAGATTTAAACCAGCCCTTATTGCTAGGGATATAAACCGCAACCAACTTGCTTTCCTAGAAGCAAGAAAAAGCTCTCTTCAGGGCTTAAGCATTGAGGTAAACCATGTAAGGAAATACCCATACGGAAAACTCGGAGCATCCTTTCTTGGATACGTAGGAAAAGCAACTCAGAAAGAGCTCAAGCTATATACAGACATAACAAGTAACAACATAGTTGGGAAAAGCGGAATAGAAAGAGCATTTGATAGTTACCTCAGAGGAAAAGATGGGTTTATACAAAAGGTAACGGATGCACTTGGAAGAGAGGTAAAAAACAACCTGTTTAACAAAGAATCTATAGCCAGAAACAGCATTCCAGGAGCAGATATAGTTCTTTCAATTGACCTTGATATCCAGAAAGCTGCAGAAGAAGCCCTAGGAGATAGAGCAGGAGCAGTTGTGGTATTAGACGTACGAACTGGAGATATACTTGCACTTGTAAGCAACCCAACGTTTAATCCTGCTGATTTCATAAACGGGATAGACCCCCTAAAGTGGAAAGAGCTTGTAAACAACCCCTATCACCCCCTTCTAAATAGGGCCACACAGGGTATCTATGCTCCGGGTTCCGTTTTCAAGATAGTTACCGCAGCTGCGGGTATGCAGGAAGGGGTAATTACCCAGACTACCTCATTTTACTGTCCGGGAAGATATAAGCTGGGACGAAGAACGTTTAAGTGCTGGAAAACACAGGGGCATGGATGGGTAAATCTGGAGAAAGCAATAGTAGAATCCTGTGATGTGTACTTCTACTATGTTGCTGAAAGACTGGGAATAGATAGACTTGCACCTTACATAAAGGAGTTTGCACTTGGAGTACAAACAGGAATCGATATTGAAGAAATATCTGGAATAGCTCCAAGTGAGGAATGGAAATTAAAGCTATTTAAAAAACCGTGGTATCAGGGGGAAACGACGGTAACAGCCATAGGACAGGGGTATTTAAGCGTAACGCCGCTACAGGTAGCAGTAATGACAGCTGCTGTTGCAAACGGTGGAACGATTTTAAAACCTCAACTGGTTAAAAGGGTTCTCTCTCCTGAAGGGGAACCCATAGCTGAGTATCAACCTATAAAAAGAGCCCATCTACCGGTTTCAGACAAAGTGCTAAACACAATAAAAGAGGCCCTTAAAGGGGTTGTAAACAACCCTAATGGAACAGGACGTAGCGCAAAATCAGATAAGGTAGCAATAGCGGGAAAAACCGGTACCGCCCAGGTTATATCTCTTGGGAAAGGCACCCATGAAAGACACCAAGATCACGCTTGGTTTACCGCTTATGCCCCTGCAGAGGCACCAGAAATCGCAGTAACGGTGCTTGTAGAACACGGAGGAAAGGGAGGGGCCGTTGCTGCACCAATCGCAAAAGAGATAATCGAGGCATATATAAGGTTAAAGGAAGGGGGAAATGTCTGAATATGATGCTCGATAGAAGACTTATCAAGAACTTCCCATATATTCCACTCCTTATTACCCTCTCCATCTGTACAATTGGGCTTGTAAACCTCTACAGCGCATGCTATCCAAATGAACTAATCGTGTTTAAAAAGCAGATTATGTGGGTAGTCATAGGGACCATTGGTATGATAGTAATGTCCTCTATAGACTACAAAGTCATAAAGAGATACACCACCCATATATACCTGGTCTCAACCTTAATGCTTATCCTGGTACTTATTTTGGGAAAAGAAATTTCTGGTTCAAAAAGCTGGCTTTCCCTTGGCAGTTTAAGCATACAGCCTTCTGAATTTGCCAAGCTTTCCGTTATACTGGTTGTTGCAAGATTCTATGAATACGGTTTCCAAAAAGAACCATATGGTCTTTCTGACCTTGTAAAACCCTTTATATTTATAGCTATTCCCGTATCTCTCATAATGCTTCAGCCAGACCTAGGTACCGTACTTATGATCCTTACCATAGCCGGAAGCATGATTTTATTTATGGGGATAAAGACAAAATCACTTGTTATACTTGCCCTTCTTCTCTTAGGGCTTCCATACCCGAGCTGGAAATTCTTTCTTAAAGACTACCAAAAAGAGAGAATAAAGACCTTTCTCAATCCCTATCATGATCCACTTGGAGCCGGATACAACTCTATTCAATCGCAAATAGCAGTTGGTTCCGGAAAACTCTGGGGGAAATCTTTTAAGAAAGGTTCTCAGACACAGCTAAGGTTTATACCTGCGCAGAAAACCGATTTCCTCTTCTCAGTACTTGCAGAAGAATGGGGATTCATAGGAGGGTTCTTTACACTTCTTCTGTACTTTCTAATTATAATGTGGATTTTAGATACCTCCAGTCGTGCAAAGGATATATTCTCTTCATTGGTATCGCTTGGCATAGCTTCCATGTTTTTCTGGCACACTTTTATCAATGTGGGTATGGTAATAGGCATACTACCTGTCATGGGAATCCCACTGCTGCTTTTTAGCTATGGAGGTTCTTCGTTAATCACATCCATGCTTGGTATAGGTCTTGTTCTAGGGATAAGAATGAGAAAACTTCCCGTATTAAATGAAGAGATGGAGATAAAGTGCATATCCTAAAGGTATCCTTCAATATCCGACCAGCTTGGGATTCCCCCCAAACCCCTTGCTTTTTTCACCGCTCTAACTATAGCCTCTGAAACGAGCTCTGCAGCAACCACCCCGATTACATTTGGATCCCCTGCAAGCTCTCCACATGAAACAGCAAATACCAGATCCCCATCTGCAACTGTATGGGCAGGCAATATAACCCTTGCAATGCCTGTTTGACCCATTTTTGAAACCCTCTTAAGCTCTGATCTGTTTAGTTTTGCATTTGTGCATATAACGGCAAGAGTAGTGTTTTGAAAAGATTCTACCTGCCACTTAACCCCCTGCTTTAACAGATTTACAGACCCAGGAAAATCCCTTCCACCAGAAGAATCCCTAACACCTGCTATGATCCTGCCACTTTCTGGATCAACTACATCTCCAAAAGCATTTACAACAACAAGTGCTCCCACAACCACCCCATCACTTAAGGTGTAGCTTGCACTTCCAACACCGCCTTTTGTTGCGTTTTTTATTCCGAGAAGCTTACCTACCGTTGCTCCGGTTCCAACACCCACACTACCTTCCTCAAACCCTAAAGTCGATGCATTTAGACAGGCTCTGTAACCCATATCAGAATCTGGTCTTCTCTTTCCATTACCAATTCCAAGATCAAATATAACGGCAGTTGGCACCGAGGGAACAACCATACCGTAACCAACTTTAAGCCCTATACCCCTTTCTTCTAGATAACGCATAACACCCCCGGCAGCATCCAGCCCATAAGCACTACCTCCGGTAAGCAGAATCCCGTTTATACTTCCGTATGAGTGAGAAGAAAAAAGAGGATCGAGTTGTCTGGTACTTGTTCCTCCTCCTCTTAAATCAACAACCCCTTCTGCGCTGTTTTCAAAAAGTATGACTGTACACCCTGTAATGTCCTCATAGTTAGAGACATGCCCTACCATAACTCCCGGAACATCTGTAAGCAATCCCATATCTATCATTATAAACCAAACTTGACATAACCAAATAATCTGCTTACAATCTAAACGTTTTTCTTTAAAAGAATATCTCAGCTAGAATACCAAATCCTTTAACAGCGGGGTTTATTGGGTAAATTATTATTAAATGAGTAAAAGGGGCAGGTTTTAACGATGCTGGGTTTAGTATCTTCTTTAAGAACCTTGATATGGATTTTGGTCTTAACCCTCCTTATCCACTCTCCTCTAAGCTATGCTATATCCAACATAGCAGACCTAAAAGAGGTTGGAATTGAAGAGAAACTGGGAAACTATATCCCACTTAACCTTGTTTTCCACGATGAGAACGGAAAGGAAATAGAGCTTAGAGAATTCTTTGGTGACGGAAAGCCTGTGATTTTAACCTTAGTTTATTATCACTGCCCACGCGTATGCTCTTTCATACTGGATGGAGTGCTTAGTGCCGTAAACAACCTCGATTCACTCTACCCGGGAAAGGACTACAAGATATTAACCATAAGCTTTGACCCATCTGAAACACCTGAGATGGCAAGAGAAAAGGCCAAGAAATACATAACAAAGGGTAGCACTAAAAGTTGGTTTTTCCTTACGGGATCAGAGGAGAGCATAAAGGAACTAACCCGGGCAATAGGGTTTAACTACAAGAAGGATGGAGATGATTTTGCTCACCCCTCAGTTATAACCATTCTTTCCCCTAATGGAAAGGTATCTCGCTACCTTTACGGAGCTCAATATGATCCAAATGACCTTAGGCTTGCCCTTCTTGAGGCAGCAGATGGCAAAATCGGTTCCTCCAAACTAATAAACAAGGTTTTGCTGTTCTGTTATCAATTTGATCCTGTAGGTAAAAAATACGCCCTTCAGGCCCTAAATGTGGTAAAAGCTGGAGGGGTACTAACTCTTTTATTGGTGGGCATGCTTTTAACTTACCTGTGGAAAAGAGAGAAAAAAGACCCTAATAGCAATGGAGGTTAAAAGAGAGAATGAATTGGCTTCCAGAAGAGGCATCTAACCTTGCCAGAAATGTAGATACAGTTATTTGGTTTGTAACCATAATTTCACTTGTATTTTTCTTCCTTATAACGGTTGTCCTGGTCTTTTTTGCAATAAAGTACAGACGGAAAAGTGGTGAAGATGAAACACCCTACATAACGGGTAATCATTTCCTTGAAACACTTTGGACAATTGTTCCCTCAATTCTTGTTCTTGTGATTTTTGCCTATGGTTTTATAGTTTTTAAACAAATGAGAACCCCTCCTCAAGAAGCTCTTGAGGTAAACGTTATAGGAAAGCAGTGGCTCTGGCAGTTTCAATACGATAATGGCAAAACCACAATAAACGAGCTATATGTCCAGCAAAACAGGCCTGTAAAGCTTATAATGAGATCCGAAGATGTAATACACAGCTTCTTTGTCCCCGCCTTTAGGGTAAAACAAGACCTTCTAGGTGGAATGTACACTTATCTCTGGTTTACCCCTACCAAAGTAGGGGTATTTGACCTCTACTGTGCTGAATACTGTGGAGCTGCTCACTCTAAAATGCTTGGTAAGGTAATAGTGATGAGCCCAGAGGCATATGAAAGATGGAGAAAGGGAGAGGAAAGAGAGGAACAAAAAGGGGTTGCATCCATTTCTCCGGTTCAGTTGGGAGAGCAGTTATACCAGCAGCGGGGCTGCAACGCATGTCACACCATAGATGGAACACCCTCTGTAGGACCCAGCTGGAAAGGTCTTTTTGGTCATGAGGTAACCCTTCAGGATGGCACAAAAGTAACCGCAGATGAAAACTACATAAGGGAGTCCATACTAGAGCCCCAGGCAAAGCTGGTAAAAGGATATCAACCGGTTATGCCATCTTTTAAAGGCATTTTAACTGATGAGGAGATATCAGCTATAATTGCTTATATTAAAACCCTAAAATGAAAGCTTTTTTAAGCTAGGAGGTGCTTGATATGGCGAACCACACGGTTGCTGAGACCATACATGTTCCGTATCTGGAGGAAAAGGGAATACTTTCATGGATTCTCTCTACCGACCACAAGCGAATAGGGATTATGTATTTAGTATCCATATCTACCTTTTTCGTTCTTGCAGGTATTGCAGCACTTCTTGTAAGGCTTGAGTTGCTCTCACCTGGAAAGACAATAGTTGATGCACACACATACAATGTGCTCTTTACGTTTCATGGCTCCGCGATGGTGTTTCTCTTTATAGTGCCAGGTATTGCTGCAAGCTTTGGTAACTTCCTTATTCCGCTTATGATAGGTGCAAGGGATGTAGCGTTTCCAAGATTAAATCTTTTGAGCTACTGGCTATATCTTCTTGGGACAGTAATTATTCTGTTTTCTCTTCTAAAACCAGCAGATACCGGATGGACATTCTACACCCCTTATAGCATACAGACTGGAACTGATGTTATCCTCCTTACATTTGGTGTTTTCGTACTAGGTTTTTCTTCCATCCTTACAGGGCTTAACTTTATAGTTACCGTCCACAAACTAAGGGCACCGGGAATGACATGGCATAGGCTTCCTCTCTTTATATGGTCTTCATACGCAACTGCCATACTTCAGCTTCTTGCCACCCCTGTCCTTGGTATAACACTTCTTCTTCTGATAGCAGAGAGGGTATTTGGGATTGGTTTTTTTGATCCCGCAAAGGGAGGAGACCCGATTTTATTTCAGAACTTCTTCTGGTTTTACTCCCATCCTGCTGTGTATATCATGATAATACCTGCAATGGGGGTTATATCTGAGGTAATACCTGTGTTTGCAAGAAAACCAATTTTTGGTTACAAGGCAATAGCCTACTCCAGTCTTGCAATAGCACTTATAAGTTTTCTTGTTTGGGCACATCATATGTTTGTAAGTGGGATGTCAGAGGTAGCTGCCACTGTTTTTTCCTTTCTTACCTTCCTTGTTGCAATACCAACTGCTATAAAGGTCTTTAACTGGCTTGCAACCCTTTATAAGGGTTCTATAGAGTTAAGGACACCCATGCTTTATGCCCTCTCTTTTATATTTCTGTTTACAATAGGTGGCCTAACAGGGGTTTTTCTTGGCACACTGGCTGCTGATGTTCACCTTCATGATACCTACTTTGTTGTAGCACATATGCACTACGTTATGATAGGTGGCACTGTTATGGGCTTTTTTGCTGCCCTTCATTTCTGGTACCCAAAGATGTTTGGGAAGATGTACAATGAGGCGGTAGCAAAGGTTGCCTGGTTCCTTGTGTTTGTAGGATTTAATGTTACCTTCTTCCCTCAGTTCATACTGGGTATGGAGGGTATGCCAAGGAGGTACGCAGACTACCCACCTCAGTTTCACACGCTTCATGAGATATCCACCATTGGCTCATGGATACTGGGTTTAGGGATACTGATTATGGCCTTAAACCTGCTTAGGAGCTTAACAAATGGGGAGAAAGCCCCAGATAACCCATTTAATTCCCTCTCGCTTGAATGGCAAATACCCTCTCCACCACCACATGAGAACTTTGAAAAGATACCCCATGTAACAGACTGGACATATGGATATGGAAAAAAGAACAACCAGGAGGGTTAGCTAACAATGGAAGAGATAGGAATAGATGTACATGCTCACCACCACGTAGACCCGGTAGTAGAGTACAAGGCCTCAAAGCTTGGGATGTGGCTTTTCCTGGCAACTGAGCTTTTACTCTTCGGTGGGCTTTTTGCAGCCTATGCAATCTTTCGGGCAAAGTACCCTGAGATGTTCCATGAGGAACACAAAGAGCTTGATAGAACAATAGGGGCTATAAACACGGTTGTGCTTATATGCAGTAGTTTAACAATGGCTCTTGGCGTTGCTTCAATCCAGAGGGGAAAGAAAAAACTTCTTTCCCTGTTTCTGCTTCTCACCATTCTTTTCGGTATCGTGTTTGGTATTAACAAGTACTTTGAATACGGCCATAAATTCGAACACCACATCTACCCAAGCACAAGCATATTCTTTGCCCTCTACTTTATGATGACGGGTCTTCACATGCTTCACGTTCTTGCAGGGGTTTTGGTACTAACTGCTTTACTCATTCTATCTTTAAAAGGCAAGTTTTCAGAAAACTACTATACACCAATAGAGTTAGGGGGACTTTACTGGCACCTGGTTGACCTTATATGGATATACCTCTTTCCCTTACTCTATTTAATATCATAACGGAGGTTACATATGGAAACGAAAGCTCATATTGAGGAACACCATGTAGGATATACAACCTACATTCTTGTATGGCTTGCACTTATAGTTCTTACGGGGATTACCGTATGGGTTTCATACCTTCACTTTGGGGTGTTCAACATAGTTGTTGCCTTACTGATCGCATCTATAAAGGCTTCTCTTGTGGCTCTTTACTTCATGCACCTTAAATTTGAAGACAAAACTACATGGATATTTGTTCTATACCCCATAGTCCTTTTGGCACTGCTTATAGGACTAACCGCAGTTGATGTTTTCTTTAGGACCGCACCCTAATGCTTGCTAAGGTAACAGTTTCTCTTTTCTTTATCCTGCTGGTTTGGGGAAATGTTGTTTCAGGGCTTGGAGCAGGGCTTGCCTGCCCGGATTGGCCTTTGTGCCATGGCAAGTTTATTCCTCCTCTTAGATCGGATATCTTTATGGAATGGATGCATAGGAACATTGGACTTATAGCATCCATTTTTCTTCTTCTGTTATCTTACAGAAGATTTCAAAGCTATAGGGGAAAAGTAAAACTTATTCCAATCCTTACCGTGTTGCTTTTGCTCGTTCAGGTAGTACTTGGGGGTTGTGTTGTACTCTCAGAGCTTCCAGTTGACCTTACAACAATCCACTTTGCAATAGCACTTATAATATTTTCCCTTGTGTTCTATATGGCTTTTTTCAGTGAGAATAAGGGCACTTTAAGAATGGATAGCCCCTTTTTCCTAATAGCTCTAATGATCTTTATCCAATCGGTTCTTGGGGCATACGTAAGACACTCAGGAGCAGGACTTGCCTGCCCGGATTGGCCTACCTGTCTTGGGTACTGGATTCCCCCGGAACTTTCAGGTTCTGTTCTCATCCACTTTACCCATAGAACACTTGGATATATTATATTTGCTCTGGCTTTACTTTTCTTTGCACTTTCTTTTTTAAAGGACAAAAACATTCGATTAAAAAGCTTTATTATCCTAGCCCTTGTTACCATTCAGATTTTAGTCGGTGTAGGTATCGTTCACTCAAAACTCTTTTTTCTTACAACAGCCTTTCATCTAGCAATTGCCCTTACAATACTTTTAGTTTCACTTTATAGCTGGTTTCAAGAAGTAGAAAGAAGCAATGTATAATGTTAGTATGAACCTACAGAGAAAAGGTACAGGGGTTAATATCTTTACCTCTACTCTTATTCTCCTTAAGCCCGGGATAATCCTGAGTGTGGGTTTTACCGGTTTTACAGGAATGGTACTTGCCAATAGGGGAATTCCATCTTTAGAGCTATTGCTTATAGGATTGGCCTCTCTGTTATTAAGCGCAGCAGGGGCAGCAATATTAAACAATCTACTGGACAGACGTATAGACACCCACATGAACCGGTTGAGCAAACGTGTAGAAGCCCTACAGATTGTTGGAGGAAAAACCGCTCTTACCCTTGCAATCATCTTTATACTAACATCACTTTTTTTATCATTTCGCTTTATCAACACTCTAAACGGAATACTTACACTGGTGGCTATATTAAGCTATACTGTACTCTACACACTCTACCTCAAACGCAGTTCTCCATATGGAACAATTATAGGGGGTCTACCAGGGGCCCTTCCGGTCCTAATAGGATACTCGGTTGTAAATCCAGAAATTGGAATCGATGGGATAATTCTTTTTCTCTTTATGATACTCTGGCAACCACCCCATTTCTGGGCTATTGCCCAAAAATATAAGGAGGATTACAAGAAAGCGGGTATCCCTGTTATGCCTGTTGTGCTTGGGACACGCTATACAAATATCTTTATGGTTCTTTACTCCATTTCTCTGCTTCCACTCTCCCTTTCCCTATGGTTTTTTAAATACTGCTCAAGTTACTACGCAATTGCAGTAATTATCTTTGGTATATACTTTGAATATGTAATGATTCACAGCGCACTTACAAATTCAAACTACGGAAAGGCATTTGGGGTCTCTATACTCTATATGCTTGCGGTTATGGCATCTCTGGTGATAGATATCTCCCTTCAAAATAGCATTTTTAAACTCTATGCCCTATAATACTGATATAGCAATTACACCTTAATATACGTAAAAGGAACCTTGTTAAGAAGCTGGCTTAATTTACTAGTTCCTCCAGAAGTAGGGCCATGGTCGCTTCGCCGTGAGTTTATAGCTGGTGTAGTTAACTTTTTAACGGCAGGATACATAATAGTTGTTAACCCTTCCATCTTATCAGAAGCTGGTATGTCCAAAACTGCCCTGGTGTCTGTAACATGTTACAGCAGCGCTATAGGATGCTTTTTAATGGCTCTCTGGCCACGAGTCCCAATTATTATGGCTCCCGGTATGGGCATAAATGCATTCTTTACATACACTCTTTGTTTAAAAGAGGGTGTTCCATGGCAAACCGCTCTGGGAATTGTCTTTATCTCCGGTGTCCTATTTATAATAATTACAGCAGGAGGGCTTAGAGAACGTATCCTATATGCTATTCCGTCAAACCTTAGGCTTTCAATACCGGTTGGTATTGGTTTGTTCATCTCACTTATAGGGTTCCGTAATATGGGTCTTGTTGTCGAACACCCAATAACACTTGTAACACTGGGTCCACTTACCCCTACCCTTATACTGGCTCTACTTGGCCTTATAGCAGTTATAGTGATGGAGCAGCTAAGAATACCCGGCAGTATCCTGGCTATAATTTTGCTTATTACCTTTATTGCATTGGGATTGGGATGGGTAAAAACCCCAAAAGACTGGGTTGGACTTCCACCCCCAATATACCCTGTTGCGTTCAAACTGGATATTCTCTCTGCCTTAAAACCCCTTTACTGGGTTCCTATATTTGCCTTTCTCTACATAGCTCTATTTGATAGCCTAGGAACACTTACCGCTATCTCATACCAAGCTGGTCTAAATGTAGGAGACAAAATCCCAAAACTTGGGAAAATGCTTATGGCTGATGCTATTGGAGCAACCACAGGGGCTATACTAGGGACCTCAACAGTTACAGCTTATATTGAATCGGGAGCGGGGGTAGCAGCAGGTGGACGAACGGGCTGGACTGCTTTTTTTACGGGCATCTTCTTTCTCCTAGCCTCATTTTTTTCCGGCACCATATCCGTTATACCGCCATATGCAACCGCTGTGGCCCTTGTGGTGGTAGGTATATATATGATTAAGCATATAAAGGAGATAGATTTTACAAACTGGGAGGAGGGAGCACCGGCATTCTTTACTATACTTCTTATGCCTTTTACCTACAGCATAGCAACAGGTCTATGTTTCGGAGTACTAAGCTACGTAGCCATTCTCCTAGTAACTGGGAAGTGGCAAAAAATAACCCCCATCCTTGCCTTTATAGGAATCCTCTCACTTGTATACCTCATTATAAGTCCTACAGGGTAGGTTTTTAAATTGTGTAGAAACTTTTTAACCTAAAAATCATCTAATTAAGATAACGGTGGCGATTTAGGTTAAAAATCCCACAGAAATCAATGGAGGAGACTTTGGGTGATCCTGGGTTCTTTAAAAGATTGTTTAAGTCCCTTTCCACACCAGATACCAAATATAGTAGGGAAAAGCTTGAAGATGAACCTGATCAAAGGCTTATTGAAGCATTTATAAATGAGGGTAATGAGAGGGCATTTGAAGAGATAGTAAATAGATATGCTTGTAAAATCTATGGACTTGCCCTAAGGATAACCCGTAATCAGAGTGATGCTGAGGAGGTTGTTCAAGAGGTTTTTCTAACCCTTGTTAAGAAGCTTGATACATTCAGAGGAGAGTCAAAGTTTTCAAGCTGGCTCTACAGGATAACAATAAATGCAAGCTACATGCACATTAGGGCTGAGAAAAAACACGAAAGTGAGCTAAGCCTTGATAACTACGCCCCATACGATGAGAGAGGAACCCTTATGGGCAAAGTTGCCTCTAAAGACTGGAGTGATAAACCAGAAGAGGTACTTCTAAGTAAAGAGGCAATAGATATAATAGAGAAAGCAATAGATGAACTCCCTGAACCCTACAGAATAGTTTTCCATCTAAGAGACATAGAGGGTTTATCAAACGAAGAGGTGGCTAAAGTGCTTGAGCTATCCGTTCCAGCAGTAAAATCAAGACTACACAGAGCTAGACTCTTTCTAAGAGACAAACTCTCAGACTACTTCTTTGA
>VAPR01000846.1_pt1 | contig 17706 bp, 17 predicted proteins | sample 3380701 | NCBI WGS metagenome assembly VAPR01 (sample SAMN11536904, study PRJNA540576) | hot springs metagenome | isolation source: hot spring wet sediment | place: Spain: Lobios | collected 2014-01 | reverse complement strand
CCTGCGGCGCTCCCTATTCTTTCGGTTCGTGGTCTTCTTTTTCTGCTTCGTCTTTTTTCGTCTGGATGTTGACGACCACGTCAGTGTCTCCCAACGGATCGTTATCCAGCCTGCCTTTTTCAATGAGCTGTTTGATTTGGTCAGCATCCAGCGTCTCGACACGCAGAAGCGTATTGGCAATCAGGTCCAACTGGTCGCGGTGCTTGATCAGCAGCTCTTTGCATCGCTCGTAGCATTCGTTGATGATACGCTGCATTTCCTGGTCGATCTCGTACGCAATCTGCTCGGAGTAGTTGCGTTCGTGTCCGATGTCGCGGCCCAGGAACACTTGGCCCTGTGAACGGCCAAACTGCATCGGCCCCAGATTGCTCATGCCGTATTCGGTAATCATGCTGCGGGCGATCGCTGTCGCGCGTTGGAAGTCGTTGTGCGCACCGGTACTGATGTCGCCCAATACCAACTCTTCCGCCACACGTCCGCCCAACAGGCCGGTAATCTTGTCGAGCAGGTCGCCCTTGGTTGCAAAGTAACGGTCTTCCTTCGGCAGCATCACGGTGTAACCGCCAGCCTGGCCACGCGGGATAATCGTCACTTTGTGCACCATCTCTGCGTTTTTCAAGTGGTAGCCAATGATGGTATGTCCTGCTTCGTGGAAAGCAACTAGACGTTTTTCATCGTCGCTGACGACGCGGGATTTCTTCGCCGGACCGGCGATCACGCGGTCGATCGCTTCGTCGATTTCTTCCATGTTGATTTGCTTTTTGTTTTTGCGGGCGGTCAGGAGCGCCGCTTCGTTGAGCAGGTTCTCCAGGTCGGCACCAGTAAAGCCGGATGTACCGCGCGCAATCACATCAAGCTTGATGTCGTCGCCCAGCGGCTTGTTGCGGGCGTGTACTTTCAATACCGCTTCGCGTCCCTTGATGTCTGGACGGTCTACCGTAATCTGACGGTCAAAACGTCCCGGACGCAGAAGCGCAGGGTCCAGAATATCTGGGCGGTTGGTTGCGGCAACGATGATGATGCCCTCGTTGGCGCCAAAGCCGTCCATCTCAACAAGCAACTGGTTCAGCGTTTGTTCACGCTCGTCATGGCCGCCGCCCAAACCAGCTCCGCGCTGGCGACCAACTGCGTCGATCTCGTCGATAAAGATGATACACGGCGCATTTTTCTTTGCGTTTTCAAACAAGTCGCGAACGCGGGATGCACCGACACCCACAAACATCTCTACGAAGTCGGAACCGGAGATGCTGAAGAACGGCACGCCTGCCTCACCGGCTACGGCACGCGCCAGAAGCGTTTTACCGGTACCCGGAGGACCTACGAGCAGCACCCCTTTTGGAATGCGGGCGCCTACAGCAGCGAATTTGCGCGGATCCTTGAGGAATTCCACAACCTCCACGAGCTCCGCCTTTTCTTCGTCAGCTCCTGCCACGTCGTCGAACGTGACTCGTTTCTTCTCGTCGTTATACAGCTTCGCGCGGCTCTTGCCGAAGTTCATCACCCGGCTGCCGCCGCCTTGTGCCTGATTCAGGAGGAAGAAGAACAGAATGAAGATGATGACAAACGGAATGATCGAGGTCAAGAAGGTAAGCCAGATGCTGTTGCCCTCCTGCGGCTTGAACTCAACCTTTTTCACTTTTTGTTCATCGATCTTTTCGTTCAGTAATGCGATTACATCGGAGTCGTACAACGGTACGTTCGTGTAAAACTTCTCCTGACCCGGAGCAGCTTTAACCAGTGTACCGTCTACGCGATATGTACCCCCGTCAGGGCGCAGAGATAATTCTGAGACGTTGTTGCTCTGCAGTTGGACGCGGAAGTCTTGATAGCTCAGCTGCGTCAACTTATCTGTCCCGGAGAGGATAAAATTCACGATCCCTACCGTGACAAGGAAAATAAGCAGATAGAATCCGGTGTTACGAAAAAAACGATTCATTTCTTACCTCCTCTCGCGAAAAGACACTTTTCACATTTTACCATATGGAGTTGGGTCTTCACAACAAACCTACTTGGTGTATACCTCTGGCTTTAGTACGCCAATATACGGCAGGTTTCGATACTTCTCGTCATAGTCCAACCCATAACCGACGACGAACTCGTCCGGAATGGTGAAACCGCTGTAGTCCGGAGTAATGTCCACTTTGCGGCGTTCCGGTTTGTCCAACAGCGTCACGACTTTGACGGATGCGGCTTCGCGGTGGTGCAAAAGTTCCACCAGTCTGCTCAAGGTGAGCCCGCTGTCCATGATGTCTTCGACGACAAGCACATGTCGGCCTTGTACGGAGGTGTCGAGATCTTTGAGGATCTTCACCATCCCGGTCGACTCCGTTCCGGTACGGCCGTAACTGGAAACAGCCATGAAGTCCATTTCGCAAGGGATGTCCATTTGCCGGAGCAAATCCGCCATGAAGAGAACGGCTCCCTTCAGTACGCAGATCACCAGCGGGTTTTTGTCGCGGTATTCGTTGCCGAGAATGCTGCCCAGTTCCTTGATCTTCGCAGCGATCTCATCTTCTGTAAGCAAAACCTTCTTGATGTCCTGATTCATGGTAAAAAAACCTCCCGCCACTCTTCTCCAAACTCTACTTCCATGTACAAAAAACGACCAGTATTGCGGTCAACGGGGGCTGCGGCAGAACGACGCACACCAGGGACCCAGATGACTTCTTCCCCGGCGACGAACACCGGAAGCCGCTCCCGGTATGCTTTGGGAACCTTGGCGTCAATCAGCAGCTCCTTCAGCTTCTTTACGGCACCCGATCCGAACAGCGTGAGACGATCTCCCGGTTTTCGGTTTCTCACACGTACTGATCCTGACAAACGATCCGCATCGAACACAGCCGCATTCCGGGGGAGCTCTTCCCACCGGGGCTCGTGTTCAAGATACGAGGTATGTACTGCAATCCCGCTTTCTGCAATCCAGGTAGATCCAGGGACTGCCACTTCATAAGAAAATTCACCTGCTGGCTCTTCCTGCCCACCTCGGCTGAAGCTGATCCGCTCATACATGCGGCTGGCGACAAGCCGGTTCGGCAAATGCAAAACGGCGGACGGATGAACCCCCTCCATCATGCGCAAAACGGCCTCCACATGCTGCGAAGACCATTCTGACTGCCTTGAGAGATAACTTAATATTAGAGTAATCATTCTCCTTTGTAAAGCAACGTCACAAGTTTGAAACTTGTCGCCGGAGATTACTATTTTATTCGGTTTTCGCTCGATTATGACCTGTTCCAGCCTCTCTCGGCTCATCTGCTGCAGGTACGCTTCGTCTTCGCGGACCGCCTCCGCCAGGGAAAGAACGTGTTCCCGATAGCGCTCATTCACCTGTTCCAAAAGCGGCATTACGTCCATACGAAGCAGGTTCCGCTTGTACTTGCGCGATCGGTTGCTGCTGTCCTCCCGCGGTTTTAGTCCGTGCTCCAGGCAGTATTCCTCGAGCTGATGACGACTCACCGCAAGAAGCGGACGAACCACCTCGATTTTCTCCGGTACCAGCCAACGCCGAAGCGGCATGCCGGATAGCCCGCTCAAGCGGGTACCGCGAAGCATCCGGAACAGAATCGTCTCCACCTGATCGTCAGCGTGATGGGCCAGCGCCACTTTGGATGCCCCCCACTGCTCCGCCACCTCCTGGTACAATCCGTAGCGAATCTCCCTGCTGGCTTCCTGTGCGCCCAGTCCCGTCTTCTCCATATACGCCGGAACATCTCGCTCAAACAGATGGCACGGGACACCTAATTGCCGACAAAACGATTCAACATAAACGGCGTCCTGCCTTGATTCTTCCCCCCGAAAACAATGGTTCAGGTGAACCGCATGAAGCTGCCAGCCGTACTGATAGTGTTGATTGAGCGACCACAAGATATGCAGCAGTGCGGTTGAGTCATTCCCCCCTGACACTCCGACGATGATCGTTTCCTCGGGGAGCAGCAATTTCTCCTCTTCTACCTTGTTATGCACGCTTGCCAGCATAGCGCGCTCCTTTCCACACGGTAACAAAAGAAATCCCAAGAATCAGACCCGAAGCAATCGCCCCTGCTACCATCGAGGTTTGTGTCGCAAGAGTAATTCCATGTATGTACTCGCCATTGACGAATGCCAGCATGGCTCTGTATGCCATCGAACCTGGAACGAGCGGAATAATGCCGGCCACACTGAAATTGGTCGAGGGCACTCGCAGGTAAATCGAGAGCATCTGACTCAACAGCGATACGGCAGTTGCTGCTACAAATGTAGATAGCAACAACTCGGCCCCCAAAAACGGGAGGAGGTAAAAAATAATCCATCCGACCATGCCTGCCAAACCGCCCGCCATCAGGGCGCGGACCGGCACATTGAACAAGAGGCCGTACGACACCGCAGATACCAGGCTAAGCCCCAATCCTTGCCACCACGTCATCCAATCACCCCAGAAACGAAAGAATAATAGCTGTAGCCGCCGCGACCGACAGCGCGGTGAGCAGCGCTTCTGCCCCGCGCGAAACGCCCGCCACCAAATCGCCCGCCATCAGGTCTCGCAGCGAGTTGGTGATGGCGATACCTGGGAATAGGGGCAGCATCGTGCCGATGATGAGAATGTCGAGGTGCAAAACGGGAAACAACATGACAAACAGGCCGACTGCCAATCCGCCAGCCAGCGCAGACGTGAACTCGGCAAAAAATTTGATTCGCAAAAACTGTTCCAAAAATTCCAGGCTGATATTGACCACCATGGCTGCCAGCGCCGTCGGGATCAGATCGTACCAGGCGCCTCCAATGAGAACAGCAAAAGAGCCGCTGGCCAGGCCAGCCGCCGTATGCAACATCCACCGCGGGTAGAGCGATTTTTTTTGGTCGATTTCCAACAGCAGTTGATACGCTTCGGCAAGCGTTATTTTTCCTGAGACAAACCGGCGGGACACATCGTTTACCAGTGTCACCTTGTTCAAATTGATCGTCCGGTTCGGCGTGCGGATCATCCGTGTATGGTCCCGATCCATTGAGCGAAACGAAAGAATCAGGCTGGTGGGCGTCGCCGAGCTGTTGACCGAATCCATACCGGCCGCGCGTGCGATCAGCGCCATCGTCTCTTCCGTCCGGTACGTCTCTCCACCGTTTTTTAACATGATTTCGCCTGCCAACAGGCAAGTATCCATCACGAGGTCTGCGGACACCAGCATTCACATCCTCACATCCATGCGTAATACAAGGAACCGGCAAGCGTGAGCAGCGATGCCACAAACAAGCCGCCAAGCCACTTTCCTGCGGTTCCAGACGCCTGTCCATCCGGCGACCCCACCGTCCGCTGCTGCAGCGCGGCGAGTAGTTCGGCCTTCATCGCCTCCGCAGAACCACACTTGCCGTGAAACGCTTTGACGAGCGGGATGCGGTAAGGGTACAGGCTGTCTTTTTTCCGTATTATATCACACAAATGTGCGGTTTGACGCGGCTCCCGTCTGATTGCTTTCCACTCCTCGGCATCGCACATCAGCCGGACCATCATCACTGCCAGCGAAAACAGATCGTAAGCCGGTTCAGCCCGCCGATCGCCCGCCAGCCATGCCGCTCTGTCGTACTCTTCCGTAAACTGGCGTACAGCGTTGCCCAGCTTGGTCACCCCGCCAAAATCGATCAACCGCACCTGCTTCTCTGCGCGGGTGACAATCACGTTTTCCGGCTTCAGGTCGCCGAACACCCAGCCATGCCTGTGCAGGACCTCAAGCCTGGCCAAAAGCTGAATCATGAGGACGGGCACCCACTCCGTTCCGACTCGCTTCACGTATTGATCCAGCTGTTCTCCCGCAAGGTATTCCATCGCGTAGTAGGTGTAGGTTTTCCCGTTGATCACCACGTCGTCCACTTCGCACAGAAGCGGCCCTATGCGAACGTCATGCGCCTGCTGGACACTTTTTAACATATTTACTTCCATTAAGATATCGATGGGGTCTGCACCGATTTTAACCGCGCGTTTGACGCCCCCCTGGGTCGCCAAATAAACGGCTCCGTTTGCCCCCCGCCCCAATTCGGCTGCTACCTGATACGGCTTTTTGTTCCATCTGCCTTGAAACTGCCTCGGCATAAGCGGAAATGTCGAATTAGAAGACATGATCCTGCAGGCTTCCTTCTTCATCTTCATCGTTTCGACGATAGCGATCCGAGAGCGTGGCCGGGAGTTGTACGTGCTCAAACAGGGCGATGGCCTCTACGATGGCTGGACCCGTTGGCGTAATTCCGCTCATCGACAGGCCGGAAGTGAGTTGATGCGCCTTTTCCACCTGATCTGTCCACGGGATGCGCACATCTATGTGCTTTTGTTTCCCAGGAAATGAACAGACCGCCATCCTGCTCTTGCCGCTGCGGGATCTCAGGCTGATGCTGAAATCGTGGATCGCCTGCTGCACCGCGCTCAGCTTGTTCTTCATGCTGGCCGACGTGTCGACAAGCATCACCACGTTGAGACTGCTGCGCTCGCCCAGCTCGTCCACCATGCCCGCTACCTGCACCCGTTTTTCCGGAGCAAGCCCTTCGAGGACCGAGTCTCCCAGAATTTCTTTCAGCTCCTTGTTTACCACCTGATGAATGGTGCGCGTCATTGCCTTGCGCGTGAGCATTTGAACCGTCTGGGCCAACTGCTGCGGGTAGACGATGTCATGCAGACCGCCGCCCGCTTCGGCGATCTCCTTGATCTCCTTTTCCCCTTGCTCGCCCATCTCGTTTTTATCCACCACACCGATGACATTGACGGTAATCCCCTGCTCGCGAGCCAGAGTAGCAGCAGCGACCGGACTCATGCCGGAGTTGGAGCAGCCATCGGTAACCACCAGAATTTGTCGCAGTGTTGCTTCTTTCATGAAAAATCTCCCCGTTCTACCAGTTTTTCTACCAGTATCGACGGGGAGGTGGGAAAACATACTGTATTTTGAAGATTTAGGGGGAGTTGTTGCCAAGGACTTGATGAATGAAGATCGACTTTTCCTTTGCATACTCTTCCTGGCAAAGGTTCTGTTCCCAGATCCATTTCTTTTTCAGGTCGGCGTATGCTTGTGCCAACTCCGAAGAATGCGTAAGATGATGTCTGAAATAGACAAGATTGTTCCAAGCATCACTGTTTACTTCCGTTACAAAGAGCTGGATACCGTACGGCTGCAATGGGCTGTTGCGGAATGTCATCATTCTCGGATACTCGAAAACATTTGGCATACGGTAGTATGTTTCCATTAGATAGTTAAGGCTATCACCAAGGATCATTTCTAACGAATCCAAGCCGATTGCCACATCTACGATGGGCCTGGACAGCATGCCGGGAATCGAGGTGCTGCCAACGTGTTGTACTTCAGATACAATCCGACCAATTGACTTCAGGATACTTTCCTTTTCCCGTTCGTATATGGTATTCCAAACAGGGTCGTAACTGGTAAGAATCATATCTTTTTCGTTCTGACGTTTTTTTTCCGTTGGCATTATTGGCTGTTTCGTGTTGATCAGGCTGACTACTTTATTTTCAAGAGTACCAATGTAATCCATTATTTCCTGGTCTATTCTCATGATTTTGTTCTGCTGCAATGTTACAAAAAAGTGTTTCGCTCCTTCTACTAGTTCCATTAAAAATGTCTTCTTAGGAACTATCCATTCTTGTTGAACCGTTGCATGGGAGCTTAGTACTGAAAATCGAATCTTTTCTTCGGATTCAAGCTCCATTTCATAACAGATATTTTGTCCGGGAGAAGTCACTTTGCCCTTGCCGTGTTCCAGCGTGTCATCGATTAGATTTAATATCTGTATCCAAAGCATGTCGATGATGTCAGTGTTACCTAGTATGGTATGAGTAAGATAACGAACATGTATCGCACCATGATACACTACCTCGTTTTTCGGAATTTGTTTCACATCTTCTGAACGATTAAGATCAAAAAAATATTTATCAGGTTCGAAAATGAGACGACTCCAGCTGTCTATCTTCACATTTGGTCTGAAAATGTAGGATTTGATCTCAAACATGATACCACTCCCACGAATTTATTATGGAAGAAGATCCCTAAGGTTACTTAGGGATCTTCTTTGTTTCTTTTGAGGAACATTACACATTACGCTCATCGGTGGCTTGACCCCAGCCATCTGGATAAAAAGTAATTACCGTTCCATTTTTGATTACTAACTTAATAGATCTCCATTGACTATCGACACCATATACTACCGTACCTGTAGAAGTAAAACCATACCTGGCGATTTTTGATTCATTATTAGTGATAGCGTTTGAAATCAGACCTTCAATGGTATTAATAGACGTATTGGGGTCAAAAAAGGAATTTTCGCTTTGGAGCAACCTCTCAACATAGTACTCTGGTACATGTCTTGCCAAAATGTGCGTCATACCCGATCCACTGCATGTGCCGAATTTTAGTGTAACCGATTTACCAGCGGTAGGCAAATACCAACTTCGTATTACCCTATATGATGATTCATCTGGGAAACCATAGTTTGCTTCAACCGCATCTCTAACATATTCCTCTTGTCGAGAAACATATTTTGTGTAACTTTTATAAAGCAGATAACCCACTCTAATAGCCCAAACAACCACATTATCCGGTTCCGCACCCTCAGTGATGTTCTCCCCGTTATTTATCTCTTCTGTACTTTCATCAGTCTCAGTGGGATTATTTTGATTAAGTAATTGTTCGTTACTAGTGTTTTTGTGAAATGTTTTACCCTCTTTAGCATAGCTGAAACCAGGAAGTATTAACGTTAACATCATCGTAATACTTAACAATAAGGCTATTTTTTTCCTCAAAAATACCATTAAACTAGTCTCCTCTTCTTTAAATGTACTTTTCCTAAAAAAGTCATTCTTGGCGGAATTTTTAATAAAACTAGTATGGACTCGGTATAACGACTATGAACATAAAGCTTTCATACCGCGTCGTTTTTTACCGTTCCACATTAAAAAACCACTCCTTTCGGAACCCAGATTCATTTGTATTTGAACGAAAGAATTGTTATAATAATCTTCAGACTTCTTTCTCAAATACAAAGAAGAAAGGGTCGGGATTAAAGCCGTTTACCAGGTGGACTGCCAAATCTACCTCTGGTAGCGGCTTGATTTTATTAGGAAAACAGTATATGGATACTGTTGCCCGAAATAGGAAATATTGTTTTAATTTATAAATAAAGTAAATTTAACTAATTAGAACTTTTGATTCGAAGTCCGGTATAGTTAAATTTTTACAATAACAAGTTGAATAATAATAGAATTATGCATAATTTGTAAATAATTATATATAAAGGGAAATATAAAAAAATATACTGCAAGGTATTGCCGCTTCGAATGTGTGGTCGGATCAATCAACAAACCACTCTACAGGAAAAATACCTTTGTTATGGAAGCAATGGTGTAACCATTCCATAGAAAAACAGGCTTCAATGCAAACAGATATAGACTATCAAGGATGGTGAAAAGCCGAAAAGGGCACTCTTCTCCAAAAAAGTGTCCGAACCGAAATGACAGTATGCTGGAATGGTTCAAGTAGACTACTCACGTGAAGTGAGCCGTGACTTAGTGAAGAACATCTAGGTTATACGAAGATAAAAAGACCCATCATCAAAAGATGACAGGTAGATTTAGTCGAAATGGGTATATATGCGAAATGGTGAATATTTCGCCCTTGCAAAAATGCACTTAAACTAGAGCATTTACACCGTTTATATCGCCTGATGCAACAGGGAGTATTGTAAACCTAGCTCACAATCCTTGGCCGCTCCAACCTCTCCATCCCATGCACCTGAATCGCCGACCACTGCGGCACGAAGCGGTCGATGCGGGCCACCAGCACAGTCATATCATCCACGATCTGACCCGAATGCTGGCGGATGACCTTTTCCAGCAGCAAATCAGCTACCTGCTGCGGATCGTCCGTCTCCAGCTCGGAGATCAGCCGCTTCATCCACATCTGACGGTTCTCGATGTGGCGCGGGGCCTCGTAGATGCCATCCGACATCATAATCAACAGATCGCCAGGCTTCAGCGTACGCGACACGACGTCCACTTCGATTTCCTCCAAAATGCCGACGGGCAGATTGTTGGCCGTCACGGTAATGACGTCCGACCCACGCTTGATGAAGCTGGGCGTCGATCCAATCTTGATAAACCGGGTATTCGCCGTTTGCAGGTCGATCAATGCCAGATCGACAGTGGCAAACATCTCGTCCGTCGAACGGAGCGCCAGCACAGAGTTTACCGTCTTGATCGACAGCTTCTCGTCCATACCGGACTTCAGAAGCTGCTGCAGCATGTCGAGAGCGGACTGGCTTTCCAGATAGGCGCGCTCACCGTTGCCCATTCCATCGCTGATGGCCAGGGCCATTTTGCCGTTGCCCAAATCCATTGTCTTGAAGCTGTCGCCGGAAAGCAGCTTGCCGTCTTTTGCCGCTCCAGCCACGCCTATGTCAATCTCAAACGTTTTGGCTGACGTCAGGCACATCTTGCAGGTACCGTCCTTGTACGCTTCGCATTGACGCTCCTTTACCACGATGTTTTCGCCCAGAATTTCCGTCAGCATGGGCGCGACAATCTTGGCGCATTCATCCCTTCCGTAGCAGGTGGGCTGGCTGATTTCGATGTCCACCTTGCCTTCCTCCAGACTGTGAATGTCTACCCGTCTGACAGCCAAGCCCAGTCCCTCCAACGCCCGGGAGACCTGCTTTTCCTGAAAGCTGAGCTCGATGCCTTCCCGCTGAATTTCGCGCGCGAAGTCGCTCATCACCCGCGATACACCGGATAGCTGATCGGCCACCAGCTTGCGGCTCTCCTGCACCTGTTTTTTCAGCAATTCAAAAGCAATCTGCCGTTCGTACTCCTGCTCCATCACGGTCATCACTTTTTCTGTCTTGACGCACTTTCTCTCCCATTCTCGCGGCGGCGTGATGCCCTTCAACGTGCCGGATTCACATAAATGTTCGATCATGTTCCGCATTCCCTCGTAGGTGGCTTCCGTTTCCCGTTCCCAGCACTGCTCCTTCTTCCAGCAACGCTGGCACGTAAACTCCGTCACGCGGCTCAGGAAGTAGTCCACCTGTTCCTCTTTCACTTCCGCCTCCGCTGTTTGGGCAAAGCTGCGCGAGAGCTGCGTAAACAGCTCGGAAAACTGTTGAATCTTCCCTGCCGTCACATCCCGGACATTGCGCATGTACTCCTGATGGGACTGGATGTTTTCCGGCGTGCCGGGGATAAAGCGCGACACCTTTTTCCAGACCATCGCAGGCGTCAGGATGAACAGAACCATTGCCAGCCCCGTCTCGATCAGGGAAATGTAGAGCAGCTCCTGTGCGCCGCCGTAGATCGCGAGGATGGCCGTACCGATCAGAAGGCCGGCGGAGACGCCTACTTTTCCTCCTTCTTTCAACAAACCGGCCAATAGACCGGAAAACGCCAGCAAGTTGATCTGCTGCAGAGCGTCAACATTGGCCAGACTGAGAATCAAGCCGGTCACGACGCCAACCGCCGCTCCGATCGTCCCTCCGCCGACAAAGGCAAACAGCAGCAGCAGGTATCGGGACAGCACGTGCTCCATCGAGACGCCTTCGACCATCCAATCCACCGTTCCCGTCATCAGCGACGCGAGGAGAATGACCAGCGAGACAATCTCTTCGCTTTTCAACGGCTCATACGGCTTGGCCAGATGAACGATGGAAAGCGATTGGATAAAAATCAGCGTCAGCACGAAGCTTAAAATGGATTCCACCGCAACCATTACCAGCTTGTAGGTGGAGACCTGGTCCGTGATCGCAGCGAAAAGGAGATGACTGAGAAATACCGTTACCAATACAATGAGCGGCGTGCGGGAAAAATCCTTTCGCCGAAACCTCTCGCTCATCTTGCAGGCGACGAGCGCCATCACTACGCTGAGTACGGTCTGCAGCCCTAGCGGCACCGTCTGGGTAAACGCCCCCAGGATCAGGGCAAACCCGGTGGTCAACAGGCAGTCCCGGCGAAGGTAGTACATCACGATAAAATACGGCACCACAAACGGTGTCAGTTCCTCCAGGATCAAGGCTCGTCCCAACAAAAAGCCCATCAACAGCGGAAGCAGCTTCCACTTCTCCGCCGTCTCGGCAATGCGTTCTCCCCAGCTTCCCATCGTCGCGTCCAGCTGGTTGTGCAGTCGTTGGGACCAAACCTGCCCGGTATCGGAAATCACCTGGTTTTTGTTCAACATCATTGCCAAACCTCCCCGTTCGATTTGATGTGGTTCCCATTATACGGAGAGAGGTTTGTAAATTTTGTCAAAAATCCTTTGAATATTCCCAGAATCGTACGACAAATTATGTTACGCCCGTTTTCAGACAAAAAAAATACCGACGTTTTGGCGGTCAACGTCGGCTGTCAGGTGATTCGCGCTTAGCGAAACGGGCTTATATTATTCATTCGTCATAAGTTCCAAATGCCCTTCATCTTTTTCTCGTCAAATTACGCATTTTTGTCAAGAAAGAAAAAGTTGAAAAAATGCGAATATTTTCTATCTGCCCCGGCCTCTCTTGTCTGTGTTTTTGCGAAGCGAGGATTGGCGGTCTTCACTGTCCTTTAGAAACCGGTTCAACTTGTCCTCAAACCCGTCCCCGCGTTCCCGCTGATGGCGAGGTGGCCGCTCCGGTCGATCCGTGGCTTTTTTAATGGACAAGCCGATCTTCCCTTCGCGGATGTTCAGCACTTTGACTGTAACGATGTCACCGATCTTCAAATAGTCATTGATGTCCTTCACATAGGTATCGGCAATCTCGCTGATGTGGACGAGACCCGTTACCCCTCCCGGCAGTTCTACAAACGCTCCAAACTTGGTGATCCCCGTCACTTTTCCTTCAAGTTTACTACCTACCTCGACTCCCATGAACGCGGAAGGCCTCCCTCTGCAAGAAGTTTGAAAGGGTCATCTACTCGGGAATGACGTAAATGATTTCGCCCGGTTTGGACAGGAAATAATGCTTTCGCGCAAGCTCCGCAATGTATTCCTTGTCGTTCAGGCGGCTCACCTTGTAGGTCAATTCAGCCTGTGTCTGCTGAACGTTGGCCGCTTCCTGCTTCAGGGCCGCCAGCTCAGCTTCCTTCTCGGCCAGGACGCCGCTTTGCATGTACAGGGTATAGCCAGTCCAGACGGAAAAACAGAGCACAAAAAAGAGGAACAGACGGATTCTGCGCTTTTGACCTTTTCTGTTGGGGACGGGGGTCGTTCCATTCATTCTATGCCACCTCGGATACTGTTACTCCTGCTTTTTCTTTGAGTGTAACCAATTCTTCCAATTTGTCCAGATCCCTTTTCCCTTGTGGTGGATTCTTTTCCCCATATTCTGACCCCACCTCGCAAAAGGAGACGTGAGGAACTTCACGATCCTCCAGAAAAACCCAAGGATCGTCATCAGAACGGAAAACAGAAAGGCAAGGAGCATCCAAACCAATCTGTACAAAAACAATACGGGGCGGACAATCAGCATGTCAATCAGATTCACTACCGTACGGTACAACCACTGACAGAATTTTATCACGGTCATCAGGAATTGGATATACTTTTTGCTGCCTATGAGAAAATAACCCCACGCCCCGAAGAACATTCCCAGAAAGATCGGAAAACGAACGACCCCCTCATTGACCCGTACCAGGAGGAAAAAAACGAGCGCCATACTGCCGACCCAAAACAGGACGTCCAATAGAAACACCAGCCACGGTGGAAACCGGCCTTTTCCCTTAAACACGTGGTAGGTGTCAAACCCCATCCCCATCAGAGCCCCGCAGGCCGACATGGCGAGGATGGTTTGCAGCTGAACACTGATGCTCACTTGAACAATTTACCGAAGAATCCTCGTGACCGATCTCCGGATTGCCCCTGTTCAAGATAGGCCATCTCGTGCACCAACCCCTCGATTGCCACTTCGCCGGTCTCCAAGCTCAGGTTTTTCATATGCAGGTTCTGGCCCCGGATGGTTAAAAACCCGCCTTCCGTCTCCAGCAAAAACTCTTCACTGTCAAAGCTCTCCACGTTCTTTACCCCGGAAATCGCCAGACTTCGACGATTGATCATCACGATTTCATGGCGAGGACGCTTTACATGCGTGGTATGGTCGTTCATGATTACCCTCCTAACATACCGGTTCTTGTACCATCGTATGGAGGGGGATGTCCGTTTAGAACAACAAACTAACCGTGGGAGACAGATGCCTCCGCTTCTGTTGAAATGGGTTTGTGTCGAGAATAAACAAGGTGGAACAACAGTTTATGGAAGACCCAACAAAAACTATGTTAATTAAAAGCAACGATTTGCCTTTTTTGAAGTCTAAACACATGGAAAAATATAGAAATGATGATGGCAGGGAGGCGTCGTGAATGAAGAACCTATTCATGAGACTATGGCTGGCTGTCCTGGCCTTTTTTGTCTGGAATGGGCCAGATCCTCTACACGTTCTCGCAGTTCAAGAACCTACACAGCCAGGGCAAACCAAACCCATTATCGAGCATATGACGGTGATTCGAAAAGGGGTGGCATCTATACAAGTAGAGGAATCCTGGTTCAACCCAATAACCGGGGATGCACGTACTGACGAAATGAGTTATTTCAACTCGGTGGACGCCAGGGAAAAGGTGACCTTCCGAAGAGAACTGCTCGTCGAACATGGAACACGGAGGTATGCAATCAAGTCGGTTGGGGCCCAATTGACGGGGGAAACCTGGCTCAACAAAGTTCCGGTACAATATTACGATCCCTACAATTCCATGTTTCAAAGTGTTGCTCAGCGATATAAACAGTCAGGATGGGGACTTGTTGGTACCTTTGAATTCAATGGCACGGGTGTCACGAAAGTAACGTTTGTGGATGCTCCTCCACAAGGCTCTATCGGTTCAACATACACCAGGATCGCGTATCTTGATCAAGCAACAGGGTTGCCTGTAAAAGAGGAGTTTTATATCGACAACGATTCTCGCCCATTTGCGGTACATATCTATTTCTTTGACCGCGTCAATGACCCGACAGGCGCTATTTTCAAGGATTTCTCAGGGGCATCAATTGTGGAAGTTGCTTCTCCATCCAGAACACCTTAAAAAAGCAGAAAGTGGCGTACCGGACGCCACTTCTTTTTACTTCCTCCTATTGAAGTACGAAAACACAATGATCAGCAAACATCCAATAAAACCTGTCCCATTATTCAACGTGTCATAGTGATGGTAATGGTGACGTGAAGCTTGGATCATCGAAACTCCCCATAGGAAAGCAGGAATCGCCATAATATAAAACAGGCTGTAATTGGATGAGATCTTGATGTAGATTACAGCACATAACGTCGACAGTACTATTGTCACAACGAGACTTCGCATCTCTCGCAGGAAATCACAACAGGGATGTCACTTGAAAGTAGCATGCTGTGGCACCATAGAAGGAACATCCACAAACTGATCGCGAATGGAACCCAGGCATTCAAAAATTTCTTCATTTTCCTCCTGAGAATCATTGAAGGCGCGCCCGCAACACCTTGTTACGCCGTACCTTTTTTTATCCAGGACAAAAGCGCCCAGCGCCTTTCCATACGTCGTTTGTATTTCGGAAGCCCGCGATATACCTCTACCGCTTCACGAAACGCCTGACTTGTCTTCTCTTTCTGCCCAAGCTGCGAATACAGCTGTCCGAGCCGGTAATACACCTCACAAGAGGACGTATGCATGCCTGTCAGTTCCTCCAGATAAGCGAGCGCTTTTTCTTGTTGATGGTGCTTGCCGAATGCCTCACCCAAACGCAGATACGGTTCACCGTACTTGACGCGCTGGTTCATCTGCAACGCCTGTTGGATCAGCTTCTCTCCCTCATGCATGCGCCCCAGCTCGAGATGACAAAAGGCCAAATCGCAGAGAAACTCCGGAGAATCCTTCATGATGGTTTCGATCGGTTGAAGGTACTCAAATGCTTCGCGGTACTGATTCTTCTCCATCAGCAAGCGGGCTGCTTCTACCTTTGCCGACGTGTCGTGGGGGTTTAGGCGAAGTTCGCGTTTTAATTGACCGAGACGCCGGTTCCGTTTAAACGGCTTGGTGATGTCGGGAAGCAGTCGAACAAAACGCCGATCCACCACGTATAAAATCAATAAAATGACCATCATCGCAATGAATGGATTTCCCGTCAGCCACCACAACAACGAAAACAAGAAAAACTTTCCCACGGTAATAACCTCTATTCCTTCTGATTTCTCTTCACTTCAATATAGGTTCCAATTCCTGTCAATGTCAACAGTCGCAAACAAAAAGAACTACCCTTTCAGGTAGTCCTCCTCTTCCTTCTCGTCGCGCGGCACCGGCACTTCGCCGATCAGGGAATAGAGCGAAGCCGCTTCTTCCTTGCGCGGGTTTTCCTTGATGTCCTCTACTTTGACCACGACGATCTTCTGCCCAAAGCGAATGGCCAGCTTGTCGCCAATTTTCACGTTGCTGGACGCCTTGGCCGGACGATCATTGATCTCGATCCGGTTTTGGTCGCATACTTCTTTGGCCAGCGTGCGCCGCTTGATCAGGCGGGACACCTTCAGATACTTGTCCAGTCTCATCTGTAATCTCTCCCCTTATGGTAACTGTTTCGCCTCTTCCCACCATTTGTCCATCTCTTCCAGGTTGGTGTCGGCAAACGTGCGTCCTGCTTCGCGCAGCTTTTGTTCGATGTAGGCAAACCGCCGCTGAAACTTCCGGTTGGTCAGACTGAGCGCCTCTTCAGGGTCGATCTTGTAGAAACGCGCCAGATTCACCACGGCAAACAGCAGATCACCCAGTTCTCCCGCGCGCTCGTCTGCAGCCGCTTCCCGCAGCTCCTGATACTCTTCCTCTACCTTGCGCAGGACGTCAGCCACGTCATCCCAGTCAAAACCCACTTCCGCCGCTTTTTTCTGCAGCTTGTAGGCGTACATGAGAGCGGGCAGATCGCGGGGAATGCCCGCCAGATGCGATTGCGCAGCGGTATCGATGCCTTTCGCCGCCTTCTCTTTCGCCTTGATCTCCTGCCAGTTGGCGAATGCTTCGTCGGCGTCTTCCGCGCTCTTTTCCCCGAAGACATGCGGATGGCGCCGAACCAGCTTCTCATTCAACCCAGCAACCACATCATCGACGGTAAAGTAGCCTTCTTCCGCCGCCATCTGGGAATGCAGCATGATCTGCATCAGCAAGTCGCCCAATTCCTCGCACATCGCATCTGGATCGTCGTCATCGATCGTCTCCAGAACCTCGTAGGTTTCCTCGATCAGGTTTTTGCGGATGCTTTGATGCGTCTGTTCCCGGTCCCACGGGCAGCCGTCCGGACTGCGCAGAATGGCCACAATCTCTTTTAGATAAGAAAACTGGCGATAGCGAACCCGTTCATCATCGGCTGGCGATACGTACACGAGGCTGAGGTTGCCGAAGTGATCCACGCGGTCCAACTCGTACAGCGGAACTGTCTCCACTCGCTCCAAGCCGGTGATCCCCACGGCTGTAGCAACGGTCACCGGATACTCGTCGGGAAACACGTCCATCAGCGTCAGTTTCACATCAGACGCGGTGAGTTGATCATACACCTGGGCGATGACGTTGTGCAGGGACGGATTTACCTGCTCCGCCCGCAGCGAGGTGCCATCCAGCAGGGCAAATCCTTCGATCGGATCGATCTGCAAACGGGCAAACAGCGGGTCAATAAAGCTTTGCCCGCCCCCGATTTCAATCGTTACATCCCGCCC
>VAPR01000843.1_pt1 | contig 17727 bp, 18 predicted proteins | sample 3380701 | NCBI WGS metagenome assembly VAPR01 (sample SAMN11536904, study PRJNA540576) | hot springs metagenome | isolation source: hot spring wet sediment | place: Spain: Lobios | collected 2014-01 | reverse complement strand
ATGGCCAGGGCTTCGGCATACGGCTGGCGCGGATTCCCCGTCCAGATCTTGGCCCCGAGGATCACAAGATCGGCCTCCACCTTCGGCCGACCCCCATTCGCCAGAGTGAGGATCGAAAGCAGCAGCATCATCGTCACACTCCGCATCGTGTCCCTCCCACCAATCCGCCCATAGCGTATCCGAAGGAAGCGGCTTCTGTAAACATCGGGGATTCTCATCGAATCGAGCGAATGGTCGCGGCGCATTTCCGGGGTAACTATTCCAGAGCTGAAGATTCCCCGACTCGCGCGGCCAAAAGCTAGAGCTCATCCTGAGATCGCCCTCAAGCGGATGGGGAAGCAGGCCAACAAGAGGAAGGCCAAGTAAGTGTGGGCCCTCCGCTCCCACCGCACCACCCACCTCCGAAAGCTCCCCAGCTCGGCAAAGGTCCGCTCCACCACCCACCGCTGTCGGTAGCTCGATCAGGTCCGGCTTCCTCCCCCTGGGGATACACGGCTTGACGACGCGGGCCCAAAGCCTTCTGCGCACGGCCTCGCTGTCATAGTCGGCAACCCCACGCGGCCTACTCCTGGGCCTTCCCACTCGCCTGGGCACTCTCACCCTCCTCAAGGCCTCTTCCGCCAGCCTTACTTCGCCCCTCCGGGCCCTCTCCGACTGAGGCGCGACCGAGCGGCGGCCTCACCTCACCGAGGCTAACAAGCCGTCAAGGAGCCTGAGCACCTGGTCTCGGTTGCGATAGGTGGCGCGGTCGCGGAAGTCGTTGAGAAGCTGAACGTAGCGGCGGACGTAGTTTTGGTTCTCCGACCAGATGACATCGCCGCTATGAGCCCGCATCAGGACAAACTCATCACCGCACACTCCGACGGATTCGAAATCTCTGAGAGCCATCACAAGCTCGCGCACACGATCGTCCTCGGCGACGATCAGCTCGATTCCGCACGCCGAACGTTCGATCACGGCGCGGACATTCTCCAAACAGGATCGCCGTATCGCACGGGGAATCCTCCGATACTCATCCCTGCCGCGGCAGATCTTCTCCAGATCCGACAGCAACATCAGTTGGGTAAACCGCGAAGACCGCCCTCGCTCCATCCGACGTGCTCTCCGCGCATGCCCGATCCGGTCGTAGACTTCGACTAAGTCCCGCTTGCGGTCCGTGAGACCGATCTCGTCCAACTCGCTGAAGAGCGCCTCGTGACGCGCATGGACGAACTCCGGCGTTGTCAACGAGCACATCAGCCCGTCGGCCCACACGATGGCCCGTCCCGTGCGATCTTCATAGTAGTTCAGTAGATGGAGGATCTCCTCGGCTCGATGGGAATGGGCCAGCGCATCCCAGATGATCGGATCGGGATTGTCCTTCTGCCCCAGAAGCCACTCGGGGGAGACGTTCAGTGCCCGAGCCAACCCTATGACTTCTCTGCATGAGATGACCTTGGCTGCGGACTTCCGCGGATGTCGCCGGCAATTCATGAGAATTTTGGCGATGCGATCGCGAGTCATCGGAAACGCCGGATCAGCCAACGAACACCTCTGTTCGATCCGGCTAAACGTTTCGTCAGAGCTGTTGCCATCGCCCGTCGGGTCCCGATCTGGAGAGCTTCGAGCGGCATCGGCGCTTCTCCCGTATCCTTCGCTGCCCTGCTTCGCGGTTTGCCGGTACACCAGATGATTGTATGCATCAGCCAGCTTCTCTGCGGTCATGCCCAGTTCGTACATCCGAAGCCGGAGACGGCAGGCGATCTGGTGCAACTGACCGCGTTCGACGACGGCGAATGGAGAGGTCTTCGGCATACATCCCTCCTTTCGCAAGAGCTTTTGCGTCGTCTGATGAGCGATGGTCTCTCACATATCATGAACTGCGTGCGACCCTGCGTAACCGGAGCCGGTCAGAGCCTCTCTCGAACCGTGGACCGCAGAGCGATCACGCTCCGGAGCGGATCAGCGGCGGTGTTTTCCGGGTTTGTGACGAGCGAAACATTGCGGATGAACCGTTCGATCAAACCCAGAGAGAGGAAGATCGCTTCACCATCGCTGTTGGATGATCGAAGCGCTCCCTGGAAACGGGTCGCTTCAGCAAACCGCTATGTTCGCTGCGTCACATGCGCTCTGGCTGTCAGAGCAGATTTCGCCCTCGGACGAGCGATCGCCTCAACCATCGGATGCAGGTCATCTCTGAGCGCGTGCAAAAGGGCTTTGCTTTCATCCCACAGGTGCAGGCTTTCCCGCACTCCCCACGAATACCCGGACGCTATCGAATCGCCATCGAAACTGACGAACGTTTCACGGCACCGGCGTGCGACAGGCTCGGACCATCCCGGCATGCTTTCTGAAACGCCGCCGGGCTCGGCAGAGGCCGCTGTAACGGCTGATGCGTCTCCGGCACGAGCCCATGCCGAAATCTTGGGGGACCGACGAGAGCTGATCGGCCTCAGGAAACGACCCTGACGACCCCCGACCTGCTGTGCAGCCGAATCAGCTCTCCTCATCCGTCCCATTCCCGTTTGCCCTGCTCGACAGTGTGCGACGTCAAGCATAGACAGCGGCGAAGTTATTAGCACAATATTAGGCCGAAGGCAAGATGAACGGCTGACCCGAGGAGGGGCACAAGGGGTGGAATTCACATCGGGGTCAAATGATCACGTTGACGAATCTCGCCAATGGCTGGAGGAGGGCGAGGTGGAATTCGCATCGGGGACAAACGATCGCACCGCTGCGACGACCACCCGCCCGTCAGACCGGGCGCGAGAGGCTTCCCCGAGGGCCGATATGAGAGTGGAGGACAAAATCAACATGTGGATGCAGGTCACGGATGCAAGCTTTGTCAGTATGGTAAGCCACATATGGCAAGAAACATCGGGTATAATCCATCGAGTGGGGGGGTGATGAAGGTGGCTAAATATCACCAGTGTCCCAATTGTGGGAACACTCAGAAAGGGACAACCCTTACTTCAAGGTGAGGATAGCCATGCGCTGTCTACATTGTGGATGGGAATGTCCTGAAGGTGCCCGCTTCTGCGGTGGGTGCGGGAGGCCGTTGACTGCATCTATCCACCCGGTTCCACCCGGCGCGGAAAGGGCAGTTCTCAAACAGTATATCGCTAACGGCGACATAGGTGAAGTGGTTGCGCTCCTTGAGACGGGTGAGAAGAGATACAAACAGGCATTCGTTGAAGCGATTAAGGAAGTTGCGAGTACCACCACCAATATCCTGGGATTTCTATCGCAATTGATTGAGACAGGCGGCGCGCACTCTCTGATAAGCTGCCTTGATGGAGTTCGAGCACTCATAGAGCTAGATGCACTCCCTTATCTGCCGCTGGTAGTGTTGTGCGAGGAAAAAATTGCAAGGATGGCGGAAAATATGGAACAAGCCGTAGCCGCTGAGTATTTCGTTTCCTTGCTTATGGTCTACAGAGACTATGGTATGTATTTCTTCCGAAGAGAAGAGTGGACCAGCGCCATTCCGTTTCTAAAAGCATGGCTGGAAAAGATAATGGTTGTCAACGACCTCTCGATGGAATCCGCAAGCCGAGTCGCGGTTGCACAACAGTTAAGTGCTGCGATTAGTCTATTGGGGATTGCTTGTTCCAGTGCTGCAGAGGCGGGTGAGTCGTCAGAAGACTGGACAGGGATTGAAGAGCTTATGCGCAAAGCGTTGAGCGCAGTGTTCGCCCACGGTGACGATGGGGCGCTCAGATTGCAAGCTATCTATGGGCTGGCATTGGTTTACAGCGGTCTGAGGAAGCATCAAGAATGCTACAGGCTTTTGCGGGACAACTTACCTTCCGTTCGGACCGTGCTTGCATCGCTCGATAAGAGCGCGAAGGAGATTTATTTAGAGTGTTTGCGGCTGTTTATGCTCACTATTTATGATCCAAAAAGTCTTCGCTGGATAATGCCTGAGAAAGAAGGTGAACTTTTGGAAACCATTTGCGAGCGTCTCCAAATACTTGATCAGATGCGCGATCTCAAAGCCAATCCGGAGAAAGCTCACCCGGAGGTTGCGCTTCTCATCCACGCCCTTAATGTGGAGAGCCCTGGCGAGTTGCTTATAGCGCTTAACGAAAAGGTTAGGCAGGGAAAAATAACTAGCGAGGTGATGTCTAGATTGTTTGCTCAGGTCTTCATAGTCGTACGGGACTCTTAGTGCTGGAAGTGTGGATGATGGCGACGGTGCTCAATCTCACGGAGGGATGTTAGGGTTGTAGGATCAACTCGGAGGTGATGTGAAGATGGTGGAGCAAAAGCAAAAGTGTCCGAGGTGCCTGGGCGATGGCAAGTGCAGGCCCTGTAACGGGAAGGGATGGGTTTCGATAGGGCGCTGGCCCGAGCAGGTAAAGGAAGCGCAACGGACGGAATGCCGGCTCTGCGGTGGAAGTGGTAAATGTGTCTCGTGCGGAGGCTCAGGTTACCGCGAGCGTTGACTATGGACTTAAGTAGGGAAGAAAATCACGCAGATTGTTAATCAGAAGGAGGTGGTCATATGGCTCAGGTTTTCGTAGACCCTGAGAAACTTGAGGAGTTCGTTAGTCGGTTGGTGGCTTTCAATGTCGAGGTAGCAGGAGCCCTGCGTGCCTTGCGGGGTGCTCTTCAAGCCACGGGAGAAACGTGGCGGGATCAGGAATACGAGAAGTTTCGGGAGGCATTCACTCGCACCGAGCGATTCCTGACAGAGTTGATGCGGGAAATCGAAAACGTGCACCCCAAGTTGAGAGAAGATGCGTACTATATTCGGGAGTATCAACGCATTAATCCACCAGGAGGATAGGAGGTGTGGTATGCCGAAGGCCATTGCGAGCCCAGAAGAAATTCGGAAATTTGCCCACGTCCTGCTTCATTATGTGAATGACTTGCGGACGATTCGTGGCGAGGTATCCCACCGTTTTAACCAGCTCCATGACCACTGGCAGGACCAGAAGTATGAGCGTTTCCGAGAGCTTTTCACGAGGGCCATGAATCAGCTGGATCTGTTCTTGCAACAATCGGAGGTGTACGTGCAGTATCTCCACCGCAAGGCGGAGAAGCTGGAAGAATACCTGCGCCATCGTTACTAAAACCAACGGGAGGGGGCAAGATATGGGTAGTGAGGTACATGTTTCTTCCATTGCCGCCTTCCGGGAGTTTGCCGTTCGATACAAGCGCTTCGCGCAGGCCGTCCTTGAGATTCTGGAGAAGGCTGAGGCAGACTTTCGTCGCCGGTGGGAGATTCTCGAGGAGCGCTACCGCCTCCAGCAGCGGCGGGTAGCCGAGTTGCGCCGCCGTTTGGAAGAAACTGATGATGAGGAGGAGAGGCGTTACTACGAGAACCTCCTGGCGGAGGCAGAGGAGGACTTACAGGAAATGCGCCGTCAGATGGGGCAAGTCCGCGAACAGTATGAAGCATACCGGCACCACGCCCAGCGGATTAGGGAACTGGCGAACCAGCTGACCCCGAAGGCAGTGGCGTTCCTTGATGGGCGGGCTTCGGAGCTGGAGGCTTATGTGGCTGTTGCGATCCCCGGGACTGAGGCAGGTCCGGTAACACCTTCGACAACAGCCTCACCTCCTGAGACAAGTGCTTCGGCGCCGGCGTCACCTGCGGCTCCCGACATCACTCGATACGCACTGCCCCCAGGCTTTGAATGGGTACCCCTGGACGAGATCGCTATGGATGACCTTCCCGAAGATACGGAGTTCCATAAAGCGAGTAGGGAAGAAATGTTGGCCGGGATGTCCAAACTCCCTCAGGTCCTGGAGTTACTTCAAGATCGTCTTGACCAATCCCGCACGGACAATACCCTTTACTTCTGGCGATTAGACCGGCAGGCGGGGCGATCTTACCGTGAGGGGTTACAGGGGGCTTACGAGGCCTTCTTTGGGAGTGAGCCCATCCGACTGGAGCGCAGTGCCGAGGGCGGCCGCTGGAGGATCACTAATGGGCGGCACCGGGTCAAGCTGGCGAAGGAATTGCGCTGGTCCGCCGTACCCGCTTCTGTCTCGGATTACGATGGCCGTTTTTAAGCCGTGTCCCACCTGCGGTGGGAAGGGATGGATTTATCCCTCCCATCCACTCCGAGGTGGAATTCCTGGTATGGGCATCGAGCAGTTCGAACGCTACCGGAATCCAGATACAGCTTGGCCCTGCCCAAAGTGTATGGGTACAGGAAAGGTTAAGGAAGCGCCATGAGAGCAATGGACTGTGCATCAGAACTTCGTGCCGAATGGAGAGCCTTGCAAAAGGAGTGGCAGGAATGCCATGAGGTTTGGAAGGATGCGGTGGCAGAGCGTTTCGAGCATGATTTCCTTGAGCCCTGGGGAACGTTAGAGGTTCTTGCGAGGGAAATGGACAGACTGGAGGAAGCCCTGCTAAGGGCGGAAATACACTTCATGAAGTAAGGAGGGGATTTTCATGAGCGAGCGCAAAGGTACTTCTCAATGCCCTCGGTGCGGGTCGGAGAATGCCGACCAGAACCGCTTCTGTATCCAGTGCGGAGCACCTCTGGGAGGCGTTGGGAAGGTCGTGCCGACCTCCCGTGAAGACACCTGGGAGACAGAGTACTTGCGGCTTATCAGGGAGGCAAATGGAATTGCTACGCAGGTGGGCCTGGAGGTGACGGCAGCAAATCAGAATTTCAAGAATGAGCTCAGCAGGGTTGAGAAGAAGTTAAACGATGCGGTGGAGCAGCTTAGGGAAAAAGAGAATAGCATCGAGAGGGCAATCACGGAGGCGGAAGAGTCGTTCAAGTCCTTTGCAGATAAAGTCGTCACACAAGCAAACTTAGAGTATCCGAGTGATAATCCCCCAGACCCGAAATGGGCACAAGAGAAATTACAAGAGTTGACCAGAGTTGCCCGTGAGTACGCGTCAGGGCGCGGTGTGCTGCCATTGGACCCTGTCGTTCTGACCCAAAACATCCTGGGAGCCTATCGGTCGCTGCGGAAGGCGGAACGCAGGCGTAGGAGCATTAGGCCGGGCGAGGGCTTCGGCAGATGGGGCTGTCTGACCACAGTACTTTCTCTTTTTATGATAGGCGTTGCGGTAGACCTGTTTGGCGAGCAGAGCATGCTTCCTTTGGTAGCAGGTATTTTCACATATGCGTTTGTCTATTACTGCGCTAAAGGCCGTGTCTCGCGGGCTAGAAACCGGGTGCTACAGGAGGTATCCCGGGCACGGCAGACGGTCGAGCAGACTATAGGGAGTCTGCGGAATGCGGTTGCAGAGTCACTCTCTCAGGCAAAGGGGCAAGCCGCGTCGGAAGCTGCGGCTTCGCTGCAAAAGGCGGGGGAAAGGTGGGCGAACGCGGTGCGGGAGACGCAGGAGAAGGCGCGAAGGGCCTTGGAGGAATGGCGGATACGACGTAAAGCGTTTCTGGACACGATCGAGCTGTGGGTTCGCCCGTGGGGTCTGCCGAACTGGGCGAGCTGGGAACCGAGGGAAACTCCGATACCCGCTTTGCGGGTCGGCGAACTCCGCCGAGCGATTGCAGTGGACGGGTCGGGGATATCCAGGGTGTACCAGGTTAAAGGTGCGGGCCCGGTACCAGTTCCCCAGGTCAAGCCACTCCGGGAAGAGATGAGGCTACCGCTTCTGGTGCCGTTCAGGGGCGGGAAGGGGCTCTTGTTCCTATGCGACAGTTCGAGTCGGGATGCTGCCATCCGGAGCATTCAAGCCTTGTGTTTTCGGCTCCTGGTAGCCGTCCCGGCAGGGAAACTCCGCTTTACCTTCATGGACCCCGTGGGTTTGGGCCAGAATGTAGCGACCCTGATTAACTTGAAGGACTACGATGCCTCTGAGGAGGACTCGCTGGTCACCTTCCGGGTTTGGACAGAGGCTGACCACATCCGCCAGCAGTTGGTGGCCCTGAAGGACCATATCACGACCGTCATTCAGGAGCGCCTGCGGGACCAGTACCCCGATATTGAGACCTATAATCGGGAGGCCGGCGAAGTGGCCGTTCCCTATCGGATCCTCGTGGTCCTGGACTTTCCGGCCAACTTTAACGATGAAGCAGCCCAGCACTTGCTGAGCATCGCCCAGACGGGACCCCGTGTCGGTGTCTATCCCATCGTGCTGATGGATTCCGGCCGGAAGCTTCCATATGATTTTAAGGCTGAGGAACTAGTTCGTTCCCTGGTCACTGTAGCATGGTCTGAAAAGGAGAGGCGCTGGGTGTGTCTGGAGAGGGACTTCCAGCCCTGGGATGTGCAGCAGGATGGGCCCCCATCTGAGAATTTAACGGAGGTCTTAATCCGCCGGTGGGGTGAGAAAGCCAAGGAGGGCATGAAGGTAGAAGTGCCCTTCACGAAGTTGTTGGAGGCTGTGGGGCTTCGCCCGGATGCCTGGTGGCAGACGTCGAGTCGCGACGGCCTTCAGGTGCCTCTGGGGCCCATTACTGCCCGGAAGATGCAGTATCTCGAACTCGGCAGGGGAACGCTGAATCACGGGCTCATCGTGGGCCGGACGGGTTCAGGCAAAAGCAACCTCTTGCATGTTCTCATCACGGCGTCTGCCCTGAAGTATCCGCCCGACGAACTGCGACTTTACCTCATTGACTTGAAGACTGTTGAGTTCACCACTTATCGGGACTTGCCCGCCGCCGAGGCCGTGGCGGTGGATGCCGACCGCGAGTTTGCTCTCAGCGTCCTCGAAGGTCTGGACCTGGAGATGCGTCACCGGATGGAAGCCTTCAAGCAAGTCTCGGCGAATGACCTGGCCGAGTACCGGGACAAGGCCCAGGAGAAACTTCCTCGCATTCTGTTGATTGTCGATGAATTCCAGGTTCTCTTTGAGCGGCAAGATCGGGTCGCTGATGAGGCGGCCCGCTTGCTGGACCGCCTGGTCCGCCAAGGTCGGGCGTTTGGCATCCACGTCCTGCTGGGGTCTCAAAGTCTGGCGGGCTCGGCCCTGCCCCGGGCGACGATTGACCAGATGGGTGTGCGGATCGCTCTGCAGTGTAGTGAGGCCGACTCCCGGCTCGTCTTGGCGGAAGACAACCCGGCCGCCCGCAGGCTCAGCCGTCCAGGCCAGGCCATCTACAACTCTCGCAATGGCCTGATTGAGGGAAATTCGGAATTTCAAATAGCATTGTTCAGCGATGAGGACAGGGAGAGTTACGTCAAAAGGATTGTTCGGAAAGCGGAGGAGATAGGGTGGAACCGGAAACCCATCGTGTTTGAGGGCAACGAACCGGCGAGACTGGAGGCCTGCCTCCCCCTGCTGGAGCGGATGAAAACAGGACCATTGGGTTCTGTGCGAGTCATCGAGACATGGATAGGTGAGTCGGTCTCTATTCGACCACCGGTTGCCGTCCGATGGTCGCGACGGAGCGGAAGTCACTTGGTCGTTGTGACACGGGAAGAGGAGGAAGGCGTCGGTGTCCTGATGGCTGTAGCCCTGAGTCTGCTGGTGCAGTATCCGGCGAACCGCCTGCAGGTTTGTATTGCCGACTTCTCGACCCCCGACGCTGAATGGGCTGGGCTTTCGGAGATCCTGCAGGCCGGTTTCCCGTCCTCCTGTCGGATCCTGGGTCGTCGCGATCTCCCGACAGTTCTTCAGGAGTGGCAGGAGATGCTTCAGCGGTCTATAGATACAGGGATGCCCCCTCAGGAAGACCGCTACCTCTTCCTTGTAGGCCTGCACCGGATACGGGACCTCCGCAGGGAGGAGAGTGTGGGGTACGGCTTTGGGGAGGAGCGAGAACCCGCCCCTTCCGAGCGCCTTGTGACACTTCTGCGGGAAGGACCAGAGGCCGGCATCCACGTAGTTATTTGGTGTGACACGGTGGGCAACCTGAGGCGGAGTCTCGAACGACGAGCGCTGGGCGAGATCGGCTTCCGGGTGGGAGGAGCGATGAGCGAACAGGACTCCACCGAACTCCTGGATTCCCCGGAGGCTGCCCGTCTGGACAAGCCACATCGGATGGTCTTCTATGATGACGAACGACCAGGACACCCGGAGAAGTTCCGTCCCTATGTTATTCGAAACCAGGACTGGCTACGGTCGATCTGCATGCTTTCACAGAATGCGGAAGGCGGCAGATCCCAGGTACACTCCATCGAGTGTGGAGGTGATGAAGATGGCTAAGTATCAGCATTGTCCCAATTGCGGGAACACTCAGAAACAGACACTAAACCTTGGGGTCAGGCTTGCGTAAATGCGTATCAGAAAAAATAGAGAGGTGTGCATATTGCGTTTCGGTGCCGCGGAGAGTGCGATCCAATAATGGCAATGGGGAGGGATCAAGATTGTTAGTAATCATAGTGCTGGCACTGATTTTTGTGGAAGCTATAGGAGTGTACCAACCCGTGCGGTCACTGTGGCGGACGCAGTTGTTCCAGCTCATGGAGGAGTTCTTCTCTGGTCATGGTCCTGCTTCACCTCGTCGTCTGATACATCTCGATGCTAGCACAGGCGGTGATGGCGTGCCACGTACAGTATGACAGTATGATCGTCAGTTAACAGGGGTGACTCTCGAATGAGGCGGTTGACCTCCTCAGCATCCTCGATGGTGATGCTCTCATCCCACGCGTCCAACAGGGCGGAGAGTGATTCGCTCGATCGGTTCGATGAGCCCGTTTCGAGATACTGCTGCACGATCGCCCGCTCCTCTTCTGAGAGGGCATCAAGCGATTGGAGAATCAATGATAGAGGTGATGCCATGAAACTCTCCCGCTTTTGCTTTGTATGGCTCAAGGCAGGGAGTATAGTAGAACCAACTGATGAGGAAAACCGGCCCGGAACCCATTAACCTCGTCAGGGCCCACAAAGAATACTGGCATTAACTATGGGTTAATTCAACCACTCGCAAGCTGCTTCTGATTGGTAGCGGTGGGGCCCTTGGGTCGGCATTGGCGCTGCCATCGGCGGTAAGAAAGGCGCCGGTATTGGGGCGGCCATAGGAGGCGGCATCGGAACCGTCATGGTGCTCACCAATAAGCCCAGGCGCGCTTTCAATCGCCAAGTCCGCGGCAAGGACGTACTGGTCAATTAGGCCCTGGCGTGGTCGTTGGTGGGCTGGCCAGTGGCAAGGGTGGTGCTCTGGCGGACGCTGTGATAGGCGGTGGCAGCGGTTCCCTGACAACGGTCATGACCGGGCACCGTCCTTGATTGCATGAGTTCAAAAACTCCTGGTCCTCTTTGGAGGGAGGAGTTCCTGCGCTTGTGGCAGAAGGGAAAAGGCTTGCTGTGGGCCTGCTGCTCACCCGGAGAGACCGTGGGAGACAATCGCCCTCTCCGTGACAATGTGCGACGTCAAGCACAGAAAAAGCCCGCATATTGGGCTAGAATATCGGGGCCGGAGGGAAGAGTCGGGGCTCAACCGGCAGGAGGATCGAGGTGGGGAGATGACGAGTCCAACGGGAACTACAGCTCTTGCGCTCTGGGGCACCGCCCGGTGGATCGCCAGGCCCGCGCCCAACGGGAACTACAGCTCTTGCGCTCTCTCGGCAGCACCTATCTGATCGGCCACTGCAGCATGTCCCCGCAAGTGAATCGTCGTGTACGTGGTCGCAATTGGCCCACATCGCTTGCAGACGCTCGGTGGCGGGAAATCTGAGATCTCGTTGCACTGACCCGACCAGAACCGCGTGGCGAGCCCAGACATCTTCAAGGGAGGTCGGTTATGTCGCAACGAACAAGGCCGGGAAACGGTGAGAGCCCGACCGCCGAAGTGCCGATGATGTGGAGACAACCGGAGGGTCTCGGCTCTCTCGGCGTCATGGCAGTGAGAGCTAATAGCGGCGAGGAATTTTTCTGGTCTCCCTCATGGAGGCCCTTGACAGAGACAGTTCAGCACACATCCGGCGGAGCGAGTTTTGCGGGCGACCCTATCGGGGAACCTCGGGGACAACAGACACCCGCTTCACCGGCATTTCACCTGGCCTGGCTTAATTCGAGGGGGAAACGAGCTGGGGAGACATACGGGCGCCTGCCGCAGAATTTCGCCGCGTTCTTTTATCGAAGCCGCACTACCTGCTCGTCGAATTCGGGCCAAGTCTTGTGGTGTCGTTTGACGCCGCGCCGGTGTTCTGCTTGGCGCCGAACGTTGAAGGGGCTCCTCCTCTATAGCCTCCTCCAGGTTAGTGTGCTCGGCTCCCTCGGCTGCGGGAGCACGGCCATTCGTGAGCTGACTCCCGTGCAGCGTGAGCTGACTCCCGTGCAGCTCGTGCCTTCGACGAGCGTCGTCATGGCGTTGTTCCGCTGGGCTGAGGTACATCGGGACGATCACCTGAAAAAGATGGTCGAAGGGGTCGAAATCGAAAAGCTGCTCAATCGTCTGGGACTCTCGGACGAGAGCGTCGAGGAAGTCATCATTTTCAGCGACGCAAATGTTTCGGCGGGTGGAAGCATGGGGATGATCGTGAGCGGATCGTATGATCCTCGGACGGTCGTTCGCGCTCTTGAAGCCCAGGGATGGACGGTCCAACGCTATCGCGGGCACGAACTCTACTTCCATCCGACAGAGGAAATCTGGCTTGCGCCGTTCGGCTCGGGAAGGATCATCGCCGGGACCAGGAAGGGCGTCGAAAGTATCTATTGATGTCAAGGCGGAGCCTCAGATGAGCTTCGTTGCGAATCACCCGTGTGCTCGGCTTGTGCCTCAACTCACCGCAGGAGGGCATCCCATCTCGGTGATTGTGGCCTTCCCCCAGGCCTTGCAAGATGCAGGGGGAGCGGCCGTGGAGCTCTCTTCGTCCCTGCTGGACTTCGCGGGATTGGGACCGCTGGGGGAGCTTCTGAGGAAGATTGGTTTCGCCAAGGGATTGGGATATTCTATCGCGCGGAGAGGAGACGCCTTTCCGGTAGAACTTGTCGCCGTCATGAAGGATGAAGAGGCGGCGGGTCTCGTTTCCGGGACGTTGAATCTGCTCAAAGGACTGGCCTTGTCCCTCCCCCAATCGGCGGACGACAGAGAGGCGATCCGACCGCTTGAGGACCTCTCCGTGGAAAGAGAAGGAGAGATCCTCACGATTCGCTTTGTGATGACCGAGAGGGATCTGGCGAGGTGAAGATATTGAGTGGCGACAGTGCCGGAGAGCTTGGTGAGCCGCAGTTCACTATGAACCTGATGGTCCTATCGGTCGCGGAGGGACGATAAACCGGAAGCTTCATGGGTGACATTCTCGCCACATGAGGAGGCCAGAACGTATGGCGGAAGCACGAGGGTATTGTCGGCGGTGTGATCGGGAGTATCCGCCGGACATGAAGTTCTGTATGGTCTGCGGGGAGCAGCTCGTCCTCCGCCCGCAGGTGGAGGCGACGGCAGGTGCGACGTGTCCCCAATGCGGGAGCCCGGTCCAGGAGGGAGCGAAGTTTTGTCTGCACTGCGGGGCGCGCTTGCCGACGCCTCAGCCGCCCTACCCCCAAGCCGGAGAAATATCACCGCCGATGGCCTCGGAGCCTGCGCCGGCTGTTGCCTCGAGCCAATGCCCACGGTGCGGAGCTTCCGTTCAGGAGGGCTGGACCTTCTGTATGGCCTGCGGGGCTCGGCTTGATGGTCGAGAGCCCGAGGCGCCAGCGATCGTCCCGCCTGAGGTCGAGAAGGATGAATCAAAACCGGCCACAACCGCCCCGACTCCGCCCCATACTCCTGGCGCACCTCTTTCTCGAACCGGCGTCGAATCTCCCGCTGAGTTCCCCGTGCCAACGATTCCGCGAATATCTTGTCCTCAGTGTCAGGCCGAGGTTGAAGTCGAGATGGCGTTCTGCCTCTTTTGCGGAGCGCCTCTGACTGCTCCGTCTCCGGTGGAAAGTCCGAAGGTGATTGTATCGTGCCCGCACTGTGGCGCTCAGATGGGAGCAGAAGACAGGACCTGTGCCGCCTGCGGATGGACGGCGATCCCCGAAGAGCCGACTATTTCCGAGGAAGAAAAAGCCGAGGTCGCCACAACGAAAGAGACCGTCGAAGTCACCACACCGTGTCCGCAGTGTGGTTCTCCCATCAACGTCGGTAGTACATCTTGCGACGCTTGTGGGTATGGCCTGGTGGCTCGACCAAAGCGCGTCTCGGGTGTGTGGAGGAAGCGTGTGGCATGGTTTGCTGCCATCCTTGTGGTGATCGGCGTGGGCGGATGGTCGGCGTATCGTTATCATGCGCCCACGCGCGCGGCGGTCAACGGCGTTCTCTTCAGGATGGGGCTCCTCGCCTCGCATCTTGTTGTCATCTCTTCTCCCCCCGAGTGCCAGGTGGTCATTGACGGCGAGGCTCAGGGGGTGACGGACGCTGAGGGACGACTGGTCATCCGCGTGTCGAGAGGCTCACATGTTCTCCGCCTGGCACGCGATGGGTATGAGGCCGTGGAGCAGTCCATCGAGGTGATGGAGCCGGAGATGACGGTGACCGTTGCCCTCACGCCGCGCGCACCGGAGGGGATGGTGTTCATCCCCGGCGGGACCTTCCGGATGGGGCGGGACGATGGCGATGAGTACGAACGCCCGGCTCACGAGGTGACCGTGGCCCCCTTCTTCCTTGACCGAACCGAGGTGACGAATGCTCAGTATTACCAGTTCATTCGTGCGACCGGACATCCGGCTCCGCCGCATTGGACGGAAGGGACCTATCCCCTGGGACAGGAGGAATGGCCGGTGACGCAGGTGAGCTGGAGCGATGCGGATGCATACTGTCGGTGGGCGGGAAAGCGGCTGCCGACGGAAGAGGAATGGGAGTTCGCCGCACGCGGAACAGACGGTCGGTTGTATCCGTGGGGGAATCGGTGGGAACCGAACGCTGCCAATGCAGCTACGACGAGCCGTGGGACCGTGGCGCCGGTCGGTTCGTTCCCCCAGGGCGAGAGCCCCTTCAAGGCGCTGGATATGGTGGGCAATGTGTGGGAGTGGACGGCGAGCGTGTTGCGCGCGTATCCGGGAGGCCATATCCCGGAAGAGACGCTCCCAGAATCCGAGCTTCGGAAGCTGAAAGTCATCCGGGGAGGATGCTACTTGAGCAGTGCTTCCCAAGCCACTGCGACCTATCGTATGGGATGGCCCGAACAGGGGGCCGATTATGCCCAAACGGGCTTCCGATGCGCCAAAGACGTCCGGAGGTGAGAGAATGAGGATCAGCCTGTTGCGTCTCGGCGGGAGGGGCTTGGGGCTTCTGTTCCTCTGTGGATTCTGTGCGTCCTCTGTCGCGGGACAAGGGGCCGGGAGACCGTCGAAGCCCCGTCCGCCTGAGCCACAGGAGCGGGAGGTTCGATTGGTCATCCTCTCACAACCCGGTCTTTGCCGCGTCTTTCTCAACGGTGAGTTCCGCGGAACGACGGACGAATCCGGACGACTCGAAATCCGGGTGCCGCGGGGACGCTACACCGTGCGGGTGGTTCGGGAGGGATATGGGGACCAGGTGCGAGTCGTCAATCTCTTGTTGCCTCGTGAAGAGCACCGGTTCATCCTTTCGCCCATTCTCCTGGATATAACGGTCTCGACCGATCCGGCGGGCGCGCGGATCTCGCTCGACGGAGAATACAAGGGCACGACGCCGGTGAGCGGCTCGATCGTCATTCGTCAGGTGCCCGTTGGCTCTCACACGCTGCGCGTCGAGAAAGAGAGGTATCTCGTCAATGAAGCGAAGATCGAAGTATCGCGGGCGCGCACCCGATGGCACGTGACCCTCTCTCCGGACCCCTTCTGGGTGAAGCTCGAGAGGCGTATGGCACGGATCCGGGACGTACTCCATGAGGGGAACATCGCCGTAGCTCTGGAGGAGTGTGTATCGTTCGCCCCTCGCCTGAAGGGAAGCGATGCCGATGCTCTCGCCATTTTCGGGTCGACTTGCCGGGAGGTCGCAAAGGCGATTCAGATCCGGTCCCGTTCGTTGCTCTCCGGCATCGGGCTCTTTGGGCTGCAGGTGGAAGCCAAGCACGCCGAGGAGATGAGCCAACTCTACCAGCGATTGCACCGTCTTTACGAGTTGCTCCGCAGCCCGGACGAGGCGGCCCTCGCCCTAGCTTACGCTCAATATTGGCGGGCCAAGGCCAAACAAGAGGAATTCGGCTCATGCGGCCCGGCAGACTTCGATCCTGATGAGGCGGAGATTCAATACGACCTCGCATGGTGCGCCTTCGCCGATCGTCCGAGGGCCGAGCGTCACTTCTACCGCGCGCGGGATCTCAAGAAGGATTGGGCGCTGCCTCATTTCGGCCTGGCCAAACTCTCCTGGGACGAGGCGGACCGCGAGCGCGACAAGGGGCGGAGAAGAAGAAAGTTCGAAGCGATCATCGCCGATCTGACGCGGGCGATCGCTCTGGGAGGCGAATTCACCTACTACTTCCACGCTGAGCGCGCCCTTGCTTATGTCAAGATCGGGAAACTGATGGAGGCCATCACTGATGGCCAGCAAGCGGTGCGGCTTCGGCCCGACAGCGCTTACGCCCATTATGCAGTGGGCTTCGCTTACTATCAGGTGGGCCGCCGGGAATTCCCCCGGGCGAAGGCCGAGCTGGAGGCGGCTCTGCGCTTGGAGAAGGATAAGCTCTCCCCCGACCAACGGAAGCTCGCGGCCGATTGGCTGGCCGAGATCCAGAGGAGGAGATGAGAAGGCAATTCTGGAGAACACACGGCGACCAAGGGGGAGGCTGGGAAGCCGCATCACTCTGTGCTTCCGAACCACCTCAGAGCACTCTCGGTCGGGGAGAGCGAGCCGGTTCGTATCGAGTGGAGTCTGACAACAGAAATAGGAGGTAGCCGACGATGATATGTCCGCATTGTGGAAAAATCCATCCGGATATGGCGCGATTTTGTCCCGTCAATGGACGACCAATTCCTCAATCTTCACCCTCCACCCCGGCGACCAGTTTCCCTTCCGTGTGTCCCTTTTGTAATGCGGAGAACCCGAGCGAGGCGAGTTTCTGCCTTAGGTGTGGCCGTAGGTTAAAGGGAGAGTCTGCCCAGGGGGCAGGCGCGCAGGTCGTGATCCGGGTGCCGTCAACCCTGGCGGCGGTGGATCTTTGGCTGACGGCCATTGCCGTTTATGTGGCCGGTCAAGCAGTTTTCTCCATCCTCGTCGCGGGAGCTTTATGGCTCATGTCAGGAGCCATAACAGGAGTGGGAGGAGTAATAGAAGAGATAAGCAAGAGCGAGGTTGAGACGGCCTCAGTCGCCGCAGCCTTCCTGGCCTTCGTGGCCTGGTTCTTCACCGTCCTGGCGGTGTTGGAGGCTACAGCGGGGGTGGGGCTGTTTCGCCGAAAGGCTTGGGCGGGAACGCTAACCGTGGTCCTTCAGATAGTGACCGTGCCCGTGAGTTTTGTGGGGCTGATGATAAAGGTATCTGGAGCGACCCTGGTCGTGTTCGTTGGGACCGCGGTTTGGGCGGGGCTGATCTGGTACTACCTGAGGCGATCGGAAGTGAAGGAAGCGCTGAAGTGAGCGACTAGATCGCAGATGAGGAAGAGGCCAACCATGACGCATTGTGCAGGATGTGGGGCAAAGCTTCTGCCTGGAGCGCAGTTCTGCATCCGGTGTGGGCAGCTGGTGACGGGCGCGCGACCGGCGCGGAGGCAGGGGTGGATCTGGGTTCTGGTAGCGGCGGCCATAGTCGTGGCCGGACCTTCACGGAGGGGGCCGAGAGGCTCCCTCTTTGCGTGTGCAGGCCGAAGAGGAGTCCGGGCATCGGAAGTCAAAAAGACACGCCAGCTCATTTTTGATTCGGGAGGCAGGTTGCACCGACGGCAAGCCGGACCCCTGTGCGGCCGGCGGCCCCGCGGGGGGGCCGGCGGGTTGTTGCTGCTGGTGGCGGCGATCCTCGGCCT
>VAPR01000842.1_pt1 | contig 17736 bp, 16 predicted proteins | sample 3380701 | NCBI WGS metagenome assembly VAPR01 (sample SAMN11536904, study PRJNA540576) | hot springs metagenome | isolation source: hot spring wet sediment | place: Spain: Lobios | collected 2014-01 | reverse complement strand
TCAGGAGGGTGGTTTGAGCCAGTTCTACTTGCCAATCTTGCTGCTTGCCCGATTTGCCGGTTAACCCGGCGCGAAAGAGGGAAGCGACGAAGGTGTAGTTGTTATCTCGTCCGGGCGAATCAAAAAACTGCCAGTTTTCCGCCCGAACCCGCCAATTAAAGGTTAGGGGCAAAGGTTGCCCCAATGCTATAGAGACCAACCCGCAAAGCAAACCCCAAACGGCGAACCGACGCATCCACTCATCCCTCCTTACCTATTGGTTTGGCGATTTCAGGGAAGTTATTGCGTGTGTTAACTGAGCGGTTGTGGTGCGGCTCCTACTTATCACACGAAGGCTTGTTCAAGCCTCTCCTCCATTTTTGCCAACTATTGGCACCAGAGCGTGCAAGGGGCTGCGTTCAGGTGCCACATAGATGGCATCTACAGGGCAGTATTCCTCGCAGAGGAAGCAACTCTGACATTCGTTGCGGTAAACGATTTGCGCCACTTTTTTGCCGTTTCCGTTGCGCACCATGCGCAACACATCCACAGGGCAGACAAGCACGCACTTGCCACAACCGATGCAGATGTCTTCCTTGACAAGTTCTATCATCGGTCACTGCCTCCTGTGGGGTTGGGCTGGAAAACCTTTGGGTCTCGGTAGTTTGCGGGTTCTATGCGCAGCCGCACATCGCCGTTGGTAGCATCAACCCAAGTGAGCGTCCAACAATCCCAATGGACATCGTCGCGTTGTGGGAAATCCAACCGACGGTGCCAGCCCCTTGTTTCTCGCCGCTGTTGGGCAGCAGCAAACATAGCAACAGCCGTCAAGGCAGCTGCACGCACAGCATGCCAGTTCGCTAACTCGTGCCAATCGGTAGCTTTTGCCTCATTCGCTTCGTGCCAAACTCGCTTTGCTTCCTTTTCCGCTTCTGCCAGTTTTGCTTCAGTGCGGAAGAAGTTAGTCTCAGGGTCCACAACCCAGCGCTGCAGTTGGCAGAGCAACTCTATTGGTGATTGCCCTTTGGAGCGAAAGAGTGGGGCAACGGTGGCTTCTAAAGCCTCGTGCACTTGATTGCGTTCAGGATGCACATTTTCATCTAACTCAAGAGCATAATTTGCTGCTGCTCGTCCAGCCCAATAGCCGCTGCTAATAGCCCACGCCAAGTTCATGTAAGTGATGCCGCTGGCAGCACCGACGACTGAAGCACGGCATGCAGTGTCGCCCGCCACATACAATCCCGCCACATTGGTATCGCCTGCAAGGGAGTGGATAAAAACACCGCCTCCTGCTGCGATAGAGCCTGTAAATCCGGGGAACCATTCGGTGGGTTCTTCAAAGACATCCACGCCGGTGCGGGAAAGCCCTTTTGCTACCAAATGGAAGTCGGTGCGCCAACGGTGGCGAGCTTGTTGGGGAATGGAGCGCAAGTCGAAGAGGATAGGACCGCGCCCTTCCTGCAGCTCCGTGAGCATGGCTAAGGCTAACCGGTGAGTAGGGGCAGGATCAGGTTCCCCGTGCCGCTCCAAAATGTTTTCGCCTAAGCGGTTGTAGAATTTGCCCCCTAAAGCAGCCAACACGCACTGACCATGCGTGTCAAACAGTCGGCAAGTAGCGATGTAACTGGTGGCGTATTCAATGCACCCCAAGGGAGCTCCTACTTCCGCAGCCAACCCATACCCTTCACCCATTGCTGAGTGAACGCCCATATGAGCACCGCGCCATGCGCACCCACCAGTTGCCAACACAATCGCTTTGGCAGAGATGAAGACCAGCGATCCTTGCTGACGCCGAAAACCCACTGCGCCGCAAAGGCGCCCATCAGGGGAGCGTAGGAGTTTCGTGATAACTAATTGGTCAAGGATCCGCACGCACGAACGACGGGCTTGACGGCGCAAAAACTTCATCAACTCGACGCTATTCAAGCAAAGGCGAGGGATATGGGTTCGGCTACCCACATTCAGCCAACGGCGGTTCAGTTGCCCATCAGCAGTGCGTTCTAACGGTGCACCAAGCCTCCCCAACTCAGTCCATAGGTCAGCGCTTTTCGTTACGGTTTCTTGGACTGCTTGCGGGCAAACCAACCCTTCCGCCCATCGCAGGTGGTCGTCCATGAAAGCCTCCAAGTCGTCACCCGGCAACAAGTAAGCGGTCACGCCACCAGCGAAAGGGCTAACGCCATCCGCACCAGCAAACCCCTTGCACGCCACAAACACACGGACACCACGACGGGTTGCTGCTAACGCTGCCATCAAACCCGCTAACCCACCGCCAACCACCAACACATCGCAGCGAAGTTCTTGGGTCGGGATCCCTCGCCAGGTCATCGGGTAGACCACCCCAGTCTGGATTCAGCGAACCGAACGATTGTGTCCATGAGAAATCCCAAGGCTCCGATGGCTAACACCGTTGCGGCTAACTCAGAATAAGCCAATCGGTCCCGAGTGTCCAAGATCAAGTAACCCAATCCACTGGTAACACCCAACATTTCCGCCGGCACCAAGACAATCCACGCCACACCAGTTGCCAATCGGATACCGCTGACCACTTGCCCGACAATAGCGGGCAGTGCCACATACGCTAAGATACCCAAGGGAGATGCGCCAACGCTGCGGGCAACCAGCAACCAACCCCGATCCAATGCCTTGACACCAGCTGCGGTGTTTAAAAGCACTGGCCAAACAGCGGTGATTGCAACCAGAAACACAACTGCTCGATCAGCAATGCCCAACAGGATGATTACGATGGGCATCCACGAAAGGGGTGAAATGGTGCGCAATAGTTGAAACACGGGCAAGGTGGTGCGTTCTATGTATCGGAAGTGCCCAACAATGAGCCCCAGCGGGATGCCAATCCCGATTGCCAACGCCAGACCAACCAATACCCGCCGCAGGCTAATCAGGGCATGTTGCCACAAAGTGCCATCAGCAATCATCTTCCCCAGAGCGCCAAAAGCAAGGGTCGGACGAAACTCGGAAAGCAGGGAGGTCCGATCAGCAGAAGGAAGAGTTAGCAGCCACCAAATGCTAAAGGCGATGACAAGGCCCAAAACAGGTAGGAAATAGTCAGTCCAACGGTAGCGCCGCCAACGGCTCATATTCGGATCACCTCGCGCCGCTGCAAGTTGCTGGGCTGTCCGAAAGCACGGGGACCACCAAAGCGCTGAAGGGCTTGTCGCACGAAGGTAGCGTCTACCAGATCGCGCGCAACAAACTCAGGCTTCAGTTTTTGGAGAAAGTCTGTCTCCCCTTCCACCTTTGTCACTCGCAGCATCCGCACCAATTCCTCCGTGTAAGACGAGTAGGGGTAGGGCTGAAAGTCAATGCGGACATTGCCCCAGTCAGGGTTCTTGATAATCCCCTTGCGCACATAATCGTCGAGGTCAGCACCGAGGACACGGCGAACAGCAGCCTCAGGATGGGGTAGGTAACCTTTGCCCTCACGGGACAAAATCTTGGCGGATTCCAATCGGTTTTGGCGCATCCAAAGTTGGGCACGCACCACTGCCCGCACAACTGCTGCCACCCACTCTTTCCGTTTCTCTAAATCGTCTTCGTGCACAACGACCACGCAGCAAGCGTGGTCTTTCCAAACATCGCCTGTGAAGCGGAAGATTTCTCCGTGTCCGCTCAGTTCTGCCAACGCATTGAAAGGCTCTGCGACGATGAAACCTGCAATTTGCCCAGAAACCAACGCAGGTGCCATGTCTGGCGGAGGCACAACGATCAACCGCACTTGGTTTGGTTGCAGTTTTCCGCTACCGCCCAAAACAGGCTCCAACCCTGCTTTCCGCAATAGCGCTTGAAGCACCACATTGTGGATGGAATACCAGAAAGGCACTGCAACCGTTTGCCCCGCCAAATCAGTGATCTTACGGATGCCCGACCGAACAGTGAATGCTGAGCCGTTCACATGGTTCCAAGCCACAATCTTGGCAGGGAAACGACGAGAGTACCGAAGCCAAATTGCGGTTGGCATGAGCAGGTGAACCACATTGACTTGTCTCGCTTGAAACGCTTCTACAATCTGTGACCAAGTGCGGAACAGAACGGGTTGCTCCGCCGTGAGCCCTTCTTCTTGGTAGTAGCCCAAAGCATGAGCGATAAGCAGCGGGGACGCATCGGTGATGGGAATGTATCCAATCTTAACGGGTTGATCGTCTGTCCCTGCCTGCGCCCAACTCCACCCCAATGCGCTGATACCTAATGCTGTTTCCAAAAACTGACGGCGCGTAATCGGTTGCTTGAAAGGAGAAGGTTTGTTAAGGAGCGCTGCCACTCTTTTTGCACCTCCTGTGCAATCAAGTTGGTTGCGCTAAGGACAAAGAGAGGGCGTTCGCCCTCAAGGTGTTGAGAATGGCTTCCCGCAAGTGGCCATTGTTGCTCGTTTCACTGCTGAAAAGCACCCGGGCGGGTCGGGACGAAAGCAGCAAAACCCGATGCCCCACTGACAACGCCTCAGTGATATCGTGAGTCACCATGACCACGGAGATGTTTTCTTCTTCAGCGAGTTGGCGCACCAATTGCCCAAGGGATTGTCGGGTGGGGGCATCTAAGGCACTGAAGGGTTCGTCCAGGAGCAGCAAACGGGGTTGACGCACCAATGCCCGCGCTAACGCCACCCGTTGCGCCATGCCGCCAGAAAGTTGGTAAGGTCGCCAGTCCGCAATCTCCCTCAGGCCCAAGCGTTCCAACACTGCCGTCACCCGACGGGTTCGCTCCTGCCGGTCCCTAACGGTGAACATCAAACCGAACTCCACATTGCCCCAAACAGTGCGCCAAGGAAACAAATGGGGTTGCTGAAAAACTAAGCTGACTTTGGACGACCCTTGCTGAACGGGTTGACCATCCAGCAATACCTGCCCGCTATCAGCAGGCTCCAAAGCAGAGATAAGGCGCAACAAGGTGGACTTGCCGCAACCGCTAGGACCCAACACGCACAACACTTCTCCTCCGTCCACAGAAAAGGACAGGTTGTCCAACACCAATATCTGTCGGCGACGATAAGAATAAGTTTTCCGAAGTTTGTCTACAGTCAGCACAGCCATGGTTCCCGCCCCCTACGCAGAAGCATCGTCTGGCTCCACGCGGGTAACAGCGTCTACAGGGGCACCTACCACTTGGCGAGCACGCAGGACATCCTGCTCTGTTTCCGCATCGTAGAAGCAGATGCACTTGGTCATGTCTTCGCACACATAGGTGCGCAGGAATTTGACTTCAGGCACCTCCGCATACTTGGGGGCGTTGGCTTGCTTGCGGGCTAAGTATTGCTCCATTGTCAAACCTTCGGGGAAGTTCCATTCCACGACAAAGTCAACAGCGTTGCGGCTCTGGCGCACCGCTTCGATATCCTGCCCGACCAACCGCACAGGCTTTATGAGCGTGATGGAAAAGCCTTCCTCTCGCAAGAGCCGCTTGGCTTCCTGGTTGTCTGTCGCTTCTACAATCACGAACAAGCGCGACAGATCCTGCGCTACTTGGGCTTCAAGGAGATCGCCACCGAGTTGGCGCGCTTCTTCTGCAACCCGCTGCAAGGCTTGCCGCACTGCAGCCCTATCGTATCCGCGAGGCGGAACCGACTCAATCAGAAACAGACCCATAGCCATCACCTCGGCACAAATTCTTAACTTTTTAAGTCAGAAAATTCGGAAAATATTCTGGAGCACTTGGTCGGCAATGTCAAGACCTGCGGTCCGAGAAAAGGTGGGCAATTTGGTGGCTTTTCGCCGCAATTTTGCCTGTTTTTGCTCAGGAGTCGCAACGACGGCGACTCAAGAGATCGTTCAACCTTTGATGGTTGGCTTCAAGAGATAACTACAGAAACTTGGAGGTCACCTCTCTTGAAGCACCGATTTTCGTTTGCTGGAAGGCGCATCTCTCAATGCGCCGAGCAGTTTAACCTTCGTTTTCGGTGCATCGGGAGACACACCCTCGTTGCTCCTGCAACAAAAGAAGGCAGGGCGAGACAAACCACCAGGAACTCAGTTCCTTCAAGGACCTTTTAAAGCAAGTTCGTCACGACCCCTCTTGAGAACAACCCTGCGCTACAGTTTTTGGTGGTGAACGGCTATGCGACGGACGAAGATTGTGGCGACAGTGGGGCCAGCGACGATGGAAGAGGATGCGTTGCGTTCGCTCCTTCGTGCCGGGGTGGACATTGTCCGCATCAATTGCTCGCACGGCACTTATGAGCAGCATCGAGTCATCGCCCAACGGGTCCGAAAAGTGGCTTCGGAACTAAACAAACCCGTAGCCCTACTTTGGGATTTGCAAGGACCAAGGATTCGTGTTGCTGCGCTTCCCCAACCCATTGAGTTGCAAGAAGGTAGTGAAGTGATCCTAACCCATCAACCCGATGGGGTTGAGGGCACGGTTTTGTCAGTGGAAGCGGCTTATTTAGCGACTTTCGTAAAGCCAGGGCAACGCATTTTGATTGACGAAGGGCGCGTTGAGTTGGAAACGCTGCACACAGACGGCGTGCGGATTCGGTGCAAAGTGGTTCGGGGTGGCGTGGTCAAATCTCGCAAGGGGATCAACTTGCCTGGCACCAAGCTTTCAATACCCATCCTCAGCGAAGAAGACCTCGCCGATTTGCGCAACGGCATTCAATCAGGAGCCGACTTTATTGCTCTTTCGTTCGTCCGTTCTGCTGAGGATGTGGAAACTTTGCGCACTGCTATTCAAGCCCATGGGGCGGATACTCCCATCGTTGCCAAATTGGAGCGCCCAGAAGCCATTGAGCGATTGGAAGAGATTTTGCCTGTTGTGGATGGGGTAATGATTGCTCGAGGCGATTTGGGTGTTGAGTTGCCCATTGAGGAGGTGCCTGTAATCCAAAAGCAGATCATCGCTATGGCGAACCGCCACTTCGTGCCAGTTATCACCGCCACCCAGATGCTGGAGAGCATGATAGAATCGCCCCGCCCAACAAGAGCTGAAGCGTCTGATGTGGCGAATGCTGTGTTGGATGGCACTGATGCGGTGATGCTTTCGGGCGAGACGGCGGTGGGCAAGTATCCTGTGGAAACCGTTGAGACAATGGATCGCATCGTTTGTGCTGCGGAGGAGGAATGGTTTCGGCGCCACCCCACTTATGAAGGGCGAGCGGAAGGCGAACCAACGATCGCTCATGCTATCAGCGACGCCGCTTGTCTGGCTGCCAGCGATGTGAAAGCCAAAGCTATCGTCGTCTTTACCAAATCGGGCTGGACAGCTCGGTTGGTAAGCAAGAGGCGCCCTGCCACTCCAATTATCGCTTTCACGCCCGACGAAAAAGTGTTGCGTCGGCTCGCTTTGCTTTGGGGTGTTGTTCCTCGGTTTCTTCCTTTCACTGAAAGCACGGATGCCTTGCTGGCAATGTTGGACGAAGAACTGTTGAGAGCCGAATTGGTGCAGCCGGGCGATTTGGTTGTGATTGTGGCAGGTATTCCCGTTCCCGCAAAAGGGCAAGCCAACTTCCTGAAAATCCACCGCGTTGGTGGCTGAACACCTACTTTGTCAAGATCAGTAACCCTTACTTGTTTAGCCACTCAGCAACCGTGACTGCCAAGGGTGTAGTCGGGCGACCAATGAGTGTCCGCAATTGTCCACTGTCCTCAAACAAGCAATCGTTGGCGATAGCCGTTTCCCAACTCGCCAGCATCTTGGCGACAGGTTCAGGTAATCCCGATTGAGCCAAAAAGGCAGCGTATTCGTCGGGCGGCAAATTGCGGTATGGGATTTCCTTGCCTAAGTGGCGGGACAACACTTGTGCCAACTCCTCCATCGTCCAACCTTCGTCTCCTGCCAACTCGTAGGTTTTTCCTTCGTGCCCTTCAGTGGTGAGCACAATAGCAGCGGCTTCGGCATAGTCCCTGCGAGCCGCTGAAGAGATGCGCCCCTTCCCGCAAGCGCCAACCAATTCGCCCGTCACAACAGCACTTCGCACCCGCATCTCGTAGTTCTCGGTATACCAACCGTTGCGCAAGATGACATAATCAAGCCCCGAACCTTTTATCATTGCTTCCGTTTGTTGGTGCTCTTCAGCAATCGGCTGCAAGGGAGATGTATCGGCGTGGAGCAGGCTGGTGTAGACGATGAGAGAAACCCCAGCGTTTTTAGCAGCCTCAAGGACATGGCGATGTTGCTCTATGCGTCGTCCCACAGCGGATGAAGAGATGAGCAACACCTTGTCCAAACCTTTGAATGCTTGCTCCAAAGTTTCGGGACGATCGTAATCGGCTTCTCGCACTATGACGCCTTGAGCTGCCCACTCAGCGGCCTTTTCAGGGCTTCGCACAGCGGCGACAATTTCGTGAGTAGGGCAGCGTTGCAGCAAAAAAGTCAAGACCCAACGCCCCAACTGCCCTGTAGCGCCGGTAACCCCAATCATGCCCATCGCCTCCTTTAGCTTGCGGCTATTTTCTCCCTTGCGGCGATTTCTTTGGTTCTGATTGAGCTTGCTGCAACTCCTTCAGTCGCTGAGCCACTTGTTGCCCATGTTGGCGCAAGTCCACTTTGGTGATCACATCGCGGATGATCCCCTGAGGGTCAATCAAGAAGGTCACTCGCTGAGCGATTCGTAGGAAGGGACGGTAAACCCCGAACCGTTGAGCAACTTCCCCCTTTTCGTCTGCCAGAAGCCGAAAGGGCAGCTTTTGTTTGGTGCAAAAGTCCTTTTGCGTTTCCACCTTGTCCACACTTGCACCTAACACAACAGCGCCCAACCGTTCCAACTCGGTCACTGCGTCCCGCAGCGATCGCATTTGGATTGTTCAGCCCGGCGTCTTCGCCTTGACAAAGAAAGCCAAAACGACCCACTTACCCTTGAAGTCTGCCAACCGGACGGGCTTCCCGTCTTGGTCAATAGCCTCAAAAGCAGGTGCCCGATCACCAACAGACAACGGCTTGTTTGCCATAGCGATTCGCCTCCAATCAGAGCACAATCTCATTTTGCCTTGTGCTTGCCTACATCCTTTAAGCCTTCGCCCCTTGCGCAAAGTTCCGATGGATCTCTCTCACGGTCAACCACTAAATTCTGAACGATCACAACATCCCGAACAAAGTAGCCAGAAGCGACGAGTTTGTGCTAAAGTCTGACGGCGCTAACAAGAATGAGCGATCGGAAAAAGGGAGAAACCAAATCGCAAGCGAGGAGGGCAATGACGGATGCAGTTCCGATGGCAAATAACTTTTGCGGCGTTGTGTTTGCTGGGTTGGTGGTGTTGGACGGAAGCGAGTCCGCCAGCAATAGATGGGCAACGCTTGTTTGTTCGGCATTGCGCTTCATGTCACGGTCCAACAGGCAAGGGCGATGGTCCCTTGACGAAAGCAACGGGTTGGCACCCAACGGACTTGACAAAAGGTGTGTTCAAGTTTCGCTCTACCCCTTCTGGTTCACTGCCGACGGATGAAGACCTCCGACGAACCCTTCTAAAGGGAGTTGGCGGAACACCGATGATTGGCATGGAGGGACTGTTGTCGGACGAAGAAGTGCAGGCGTTAGTGACTTTTATCAAGACCTTAAGCCCTGCCTTTCAGGAACGGACGCCAAGCCCACCTCTGTCCCTTGTGCCATTGCCACCTTCTCAAGACCTCCTTAAGTTGGGGCAGCGCCTTTATCGCGAGTTAGCATGTGCCACCTGTCACGGCGAACAGGGCAAGGGAGACGGTCCTATGGCGAAGACCTTGAAAGATACCACGGGGCGACCGCTACCCGTTCGGAGTTTTGAGAACGCTCAGCATTTCAAAGGCGGCAGCACCCCAACGGACATTTACCGCGCCATCATGGCAGGGTTAGATGGGACACCAATGCCTGCGTTTTCAGAACTGCTGAGTGAAGAAGAGGGTTGGGCGTTAGCTTACTATGTCCACTCGCTTATCCGCAACCAATCCCTACCCCTTTGGGGAACAAACCTTGCCGTCACAACCGTGCCGCAATTGCCAACTCAAGATAACGATTGGGAAAAGTTGCCTTCTACCCTTCTCGCTTTGCAACCGACTTGGCAGACCAATAGCGGACCGCAAACCATCCGTGTGCGCACTGCTTACGACGGACGCTTCCTCGCAGTGCGGTTGCAGTGGCAAGATCGTTCTCCAGAAGGAAATAAAGGCAAGTCGTTGCGAGAAGACGCAGCAGCGGTTCAGCTGCCTATGCGATGGGAAGCGTCATTACCTTCAGTGTTCCAAGGCGACAGCGCTTTTCCTGTGCAGTTGTTGGTTTGGTCGCCACAAAAACAACTGCGCGTCTTGCGAGCAGCGGGCGTGCTTAGCACATCGCCAATGCCTTCGAGTAGCTACCGTGCCACTGGTCGGTGGCAGTCAGGTCAATGGACGGTCACCTTCACGCTACTTTTGCCTTCAGGGCAAACTCGCATTCCAGTTACTTTTGGGGTTTGGGATGGACAATCAGGTGACGAAGGGCTGCGTCGGCGCTTCAGCGGTTGGCACTTTCTGACCTTGACAGTTGCTCAGTGATTTTCGGATCAGTTTCCAGAGTGGTGAAGGAACACCAGAGCTGCTGCGCCTAAGAGTCCTGCGTTGGTGCCCAACTGACCGGGCACGATGCGCAGGTGCTGCGTGGCAGCAGGCAACGCGCGCCGATGCACTTCCCATCGCACTGGCTCCAACAACCAATCGCCAGCTTGGGCAACCCCACCACCAATAGCAATGCAGTCGGGGTTAAGCAGGTTGACGATTCCAGCCAAGGCAACGCCCAAATACTTTCCTGCCTCCGCCAACACAAATCGGGCTAAGGCATCCCCTTCCGCAGCCGCACGGGCGACATGTTCAGCAGTGAGTTCTTTGGGTGCAACCATACTTGACAATTGCGTTTGAGCACCCCGAAGCACATACTCGCGCGCTCGTTGGGCGATGGCAGGACCAGAAGCGAAAACTTCCACGCAGCCGTAACTCCCACAACCGCAGCGAGGTCCATCAGGGTCTATCGGGATATGTCCCAGTTCGCCAGCAGCGAAAGCGGCACCATGCACCAACTCACCGTTGATGATCACAGCGCCACCAATCCCGGTGCCAACCGTTACGAAAACGAAATGGCGACAACCCTTTCCTGCTCCGAAAACGAATTCTCCTAAGCCTGCAGCATTGGCGTCATTTTCCAGAAAGGCTGGCAATCCAATCACTCGTTCCAGTTCGCTGCGCAAGTTTCGTCCTTGCCAATCGGGGATGTTAACGGCTTCAGACAGCATGACTCCTTGTTGGGTATCCACCACGCCGGGAGTGCCCATCCCAATCCCCAGCAGTTGATTGGGGGACAATTTGCTTTGCTCCAGCGCTTCCAACGCAGCCTCCTTCACCCGATTGAGCACCCAATCGCCTCCCCGAGCCGCGTCGGTAGGACGAGTGGCTTGAGCGAGGATGGTTCCGTCCTCCCGCACCACGGCTGCCGCAACTTTGGTGCCACCCAAATCAATGGCTAAGGCAAAGCGCATCGTTGCTGTTCACCTCCTTGCAGGATAGGGCACTGCCCTTCACTTGCTCCAACAAAAGCAATCGCTGCTTTAGTGCAACCCCACCGCTAAAGCCACCCAACGACCCATTGGAACGAACCACTCGGTGGCAGGGGATGAGCAATGGCACAGGATTGTTTGCCATTGCCCATCCCACCAAGCGAGCAGCCTTCGGCAATCCACACCGATGTGCTAACTCGCCATAGGAAACCGTTTGACCGCGCATCACTGTTTGCTGAAGGGTTTGTAAGATGAGGCGGGCTTTTTGCGGGACAGCCGTCCAATCTATTGGCACGACACTTAAATCTGTCGGTTCGCCTTGCAAATACCGAACCAACAAGTCCGCACATTGCTCCGCTAAAGTTTGAGCGGAGTCGTTCTCAAAGGGGAGCAATTTGCGCTTCACTGCTTGCTTTGTTTCTTGCGGCAACACGACTTTCGCTACACCTCGTTCCGTTGTGCCGACACCGATCCAACCCCATGAAGGCACTTTGCGAATGGCGATACCCAAGACACCTCATCTCCTCCGAAGGCGCACTGTGAAGGCATCTTGTGGATTTTTTACCAACAAGCGTTCTAACAAAGGTTCGTCAAGCCCCGCCTTTCGCAAAGCAGGTAGCAATTGATCCATCAATGCTGTGTAGGGGCGAATTTTGCTTTTGCCTCCTTCCGGCTCTCCCACCCAATACCACCCCGCATCGTGAGAAAGCAGCAGCCGGTGGGTAAATCCCTGTCGCACCATCAAGGAGATCAACCGAACATGCTCTTCCACCGGTTTTGACCCGATCGCATCGTATTCCACCCATGCCCCCTCCGCAGCCAACTGGAGGTGCAATTGCTCGTCGGGAATGCTATCGGCGTGGACAATGATGAGGGCGGATGGGTCTACGCCTTCCTCCTTGACAACTTGCAACACTTGCAAAGCGGCTTGGGCTTCTCCTGTGTGGCAAGCGATGGTCAAGCCCGTTTGCAAATGGGTTCGGGCAGCAGCTTGAACCAACTTGCGGTCAATCTCGCTAAGGGGACCAGGGTCAACGCCAATTTTGATGAAGCCGGGTTTGATTCCTGTTTGATCAATCCCGTTGCGCCACTCCGCTACCCATCGGGCTGCTAACTGGTCAGCCGTTTCCGTGAACGCATGGGCAGGCAGGAATTTGTCTTGGGCAGCACCGTAGTAGCCTGTGTTGGTTAAGATGTGCAAACCCGTTTGTTCCGACAATTGCCGGAGCACCTCTGGGTCTCGCCCGATGTAGGCAGGGGTAGCATCTACGAAGCCCATGAACCCGCGTTCGCAAACTTGCTTTAGAAATGGCAACATCGTTCGCACCACTTCATCAGGGCTATAACGATGCCGTCCTGTTTTGTCAGCGCCGATGAAATCGCACATCACATGTTCGTGGGTGAGGGTGCGCCCCAATGCCTCAGGGGCAATAGCACCGCGCACGGTCATGATGATGCCTTGCGGCTCCAAAACTAAAGCACCCAATAACCAACCCCAAGCCAACATAGCTATCACCTGCCTAAAGTTTAAAGCAGCCAACTGGCAGATCGGACAAAAGATGGTTAAAATTGTTGCGACTTTGGGGCAAAAGCTCTTTGTGAAGTGGAAGGAGGGATTGATGGTGGCTGGGCACGAAGGCTACAATCGGCAGAGGTTGTTTGTGGCGAGTTGCATCGCGTTGGTCACAACAGCGATGGCTTTCTCCATCCGCGCAGACATCCTCAAGGAATTTGGTTTGGAGTTCAACATCAGTCACGAGCAGCAAGGGTTTGTCAACCTCATGGGCATCTGGGGCTTCCCCATCGCTATTCTCATCATGGGACCTTTGTGCAATATCGTAGGCATGGGGCGACTCCTTACCTTGGCAGCTATTGGGCACATCACAGGCACCCTCTTGACTATCCTTTCCCCCATGTTTGGCTTCCCCATGCTGCTCCTTTCCACGCTCCTCATCGGTTTGTCCAACGGAACAGTGGAAGCAGTCATCAACCCGTTGGTCGCTACCATGTATCCCGAGGAGAAAACCCACAAACTCAATGTCCTCCACGCTTGGTGGCCTGGTGGTCTGGTCATCGGTGGGTTGTTTGCCTTCTTTTTGGGCGAGTTGGGCTTCGGTTGGAAGGTTAAGATGGCAACCATCATGGTTGCCGCCATCATCTATCTTGCCCTCATCTTAGGTCAACGATTCCCACCTACCGAACGAGCGGAAGCAGGCGTGCCTATGCGGGAGATGTTTGCAGAAATTTTGCGCCCCGGTTACCTGATGCTCATGCTTACCATGTGTATGACTGCTATCACGGAACTGGGACCTGACCAGTGGGTTGGTTCGGTGCTGACTGACATCGTCGGCATCCGAGGCATCCTCTTCCTCGTCTACACCGCTGGCTTGATGTTCGTGCTGCGCCAGTTCTTTGCCGGTTGGGCAGTGAAAACCTTCTCACCGCCAGGCTTGATGTTGGTTTGCTCCGTTTTTGCGGTGATTGGTCTCTTCTGGTTGAGCGCTTCCTTCGGCTCGCCGGGGATGGCGTTCTTGGCAGCGACTTTGTTCGGCATCGGGAAAACTTACTATTGGCCGACGATGCTTGGCATCACCTCCGAACGCTTCCCGAAGGGTGGCGAATTCTTGTTGGCGGTCACAGGTGCTACAGGCATGATCGCTGCGGGGATCGCTGGTCCCATCATGGGGCGCATCTATGACCACTACACTATTGCTCAACTGCCTCCCGACATCGCCGCTAAAGTAGTCATTGATGGTCGCTACAGCCCCGAAGCAGCCCAAAAGTTAATGCAGGAAAGCCCTGAACTCCAAGCGATCATCCAACAAGCCCTCAGTTACGGTGCGTCTATGACTTTCCGCTATGTGGCGGTGTTGCCGCTGATCCTTATCTTCGTCTTCGCTGCCATGCACCTCTACTTCCGCGCCAGAGGCGGTTACCGCCCTGTCCGGTTGGATGAAGAAAAAGGCGGGAGTTTGTGAAGGGCTCAAGAGCCGATTGAGGTTTACCACCCTTTTTGACCCTTAGCAGTGCGCTAAGATTGTTGCGGTGATTTAGGTTGCTGCGGAGCATTGCCGTGCTCATTGCCCTTGCTGTGACAGGGCTATTGGCGTTCGCTCCTTCCGCATCCACACCGTTGCGTATCGTTTTCCTTGCGGAGGATGGGACGCCAATAGCCAACACTTCTGCCCAAGCCGATCTCCTCCCTGCGCCGCCTGCACGAGGATATCACTCGGGGCTGCAGAGCGTGACTGATGGGTTGGGTCAATTTTTAGTGCTGTTGCCCGATGAACGACCTTGGTGGGTTCTGGTTGGGGTGCCTGGGGCAGTTTTCTTCTTGGACGCCAGCAAACGAAACCGTTTGCCTGAAACTATCAAGTGTTGGTTAGGCGCAAAACCTTCGTTGGTTTGTGCAGTGGAAGGACCCGCTGACAAAGTTGCTCTCTTCTTGCAGTTAGAGGCGTCCGAATGGTGGGTTCGGCTCCCGCCGACAAAAGGTGGGCAACTGGTATTCTTTCAACTGCCACCGGGCGAACACCAACTGGTTGTTACCTCTGCTCACCTTCTCTCCTATTGGTCACGGGCGATGGCGTTGTTGCCCCCGCAAACAGTGCGGGTGCAAGAGGGACAAACCACTTTCGTCACTATCCGTGTGCCTGCTACGGGTTCCATCAAAGGGCGTATTGTGGATCCCCAGCAACGCCCCATCCCCAGAGCGTTTCTCTCCCTTTCCGACGAGATGGAATCCCAACTGAACACCAACAGCGATCCAAACGGTTTGTTCTCCTTCGACGCTGTCCCTCAAGGCACCTACCGCTTGTTGGTCACTGCCGAGCAGTTTGAAGCCCACGAACGAAAGGTAGAGGTGAAAGCAAACGAGACCGTAGAGGTCACAGTCATTCTCAAACCACAGCAGTTTGGGATTGTGCGAGGGCAAGTGGTGAGTGAAGATGGTAGCGTGCCCCAACGAGGGGAAATTCTCATAGAGCAAATTTTGTCGCCCACCTTGCGCCAACCTATGGCTGTGTGGCTCTGTCAAGCCGATGGTCGGTTTGAAGGGAAGTTGTCCCCCGGCACCTACCTCCTCACGGCGCAAGCCGGTGGGCGCCGAAGGAGTCAAAGAGTCCAAGTGATTGCAGGCAAGATTGTTGACTTGGGCAAATTAGTCCTCCCCTCTCCTGCCCTCGTGGAAGGGTTCGTGAAAAGCCCTGTTCCGCTGACAAACACCCGAGTGCGGGCAATCATTCTGCGCAGCAATGAAGACCTGCTGCAGCCTCAATGGGGAAGTGTTGTCGCTGATGTCGCTGTCAACCCTGACGGTCAGTTCCGATTGGAGGTGCCTGCCGAACGCTTGGCAATCGTCCTCTTCCCCTTCGGGAGCGGTAAGACCTTATGGCAAATCGTGCAGCCGAAGACAGGGCAACGCACCTTCGTTCAATTCACCTTGCCTGCCATGGGTGCGATTGAAGGGCAAGTGGTGCGCGCTGATACAGGGCAACCTGTAGTGGGCGCCATCGTTACCCTGTTAGACGATGCGGGAATCACTGTCTCCGAAGCGATGACGAACCGACTGGGGTTTTACCGCTTTGAGCCCTTGCTGCCCGGTCGCTACTCCTTGCGTTGCCGAGCCAAAGGGTTAGCCATGGGCTTTCGCCATAATGTCCGGGTGGCAGAAGGCAGTCGGGTGCCTGTAGACTTCGTGTTGAGCATCGGTGGCAGCATCCTGGGTCGGGTCAAAACTAAACAACCCCAACCCCTCAGCATGTATGTCATCGTGGATGCCGATACCAACTTGATGGCTCGGGTGGGTTTTGACGGCTCCTTCCGCATTGACCACCTCTCGCCCGGTCGCCATATCGTTATGCTCTTTCGCTTAGGGGAGCAAGTTGCTGCCAAAGAAGTCTTCGTGCGAAGCGGTGAAACAGTGGAGGTCGTGTTTGAATTGCCATGAACGAGGAGGCAAAAGCATGCGGGTGTGGAAAGGTTGCGCTCTTTTGGTGCTACTGATGATGTTCGCCCTTGCGTGTCATGAGAACGATGCCTTCCCTTCGTTCAATGCCTCACCTTCTTCCGCCCCTGAACGCATCACGCCAATCGTGGAAAATCCCTCCCCTCCTGCTTACGGCGACAGTTACACCTTCGCAGGAGGCGGTTGTGCTGTCGTAAATGTCAATGGGCGTGTGCCCGTCGTTGCGCTCAACGGCGTGAATGCCCTCAAGGTGGAAGTGACAGGTTCGGGTGGGTATTGGGGCGTCGGAATTGCTCGGCGCGGTTGGGTGCGATGGTATCTGGACGATTACTTGCCCGACGGCATGATGGAGTTTCAAGTGCGGGGCGAACAAGGGGGCGAGCGCTTCCGCATCGGTTTCGCCGACTCCGATCGCGACGGCAACGGAGCTGACACTGACCTCAACGCTTATGTGCCCGTGACCAAATACGCAGCCGTCACGCGCGAATGGCAAACTGTTCGCATTCCCCTCAAAGACTTCGTCGCTGCCGAACCGAAAGTGGAGTTGACCGACTGCATTAAAGTCGTTCTCGCTAACGACGGCAATGCGACACCGATGACCGTTTACTTACGCCAAATCCGCTTCATCACTCGTTCCCCGGAACATCCTGTCCCGCCCATCAAAGTCAACCAACTGGGCTATCGTCCTCACATGGTCAAAGTCGGCAAAGTCTCAGCGCCAAACCTTCGCCTTGCAGACCCTCGGTTTCGTATCGTGGACCTCAAAACAGGGCGCACGGTGTTTCAGGGGCAATTGCGCCGTGTTACGGATCACGACCCATTCTCTGGCGATGCGGTTTGGGACGCTGACTTTACTTCCTTGCGCCAACCGGGGCGCTACAAGTTAGTGGTGGACGGTGTCGGCGAGTCGTTTCCCTTTGAAATTCGCGACGACCTTTACGACAACTTGTTCCGAGATGCTGTTCGGTTCTACTACTTGCAGCGGTGCGGGATTGCGTTGGAGCCCAAATACGCTGGTCCGTTTGCACACGAAGCCTGCCACCTTGGTGACCGCCAAGCCCTCACCCGTGACGGAAAAGAGCAGCGGGATGTTAGCGGCGGTTGGCACGATGCAGGCGATTGCAACAAATATGCCCCTTGGGTGCGCTACCCATTGTTCCTGATGCTGGACCTCTACGACCTTCGCCCTAATGCTTTTCGCGATGGGCAACTGAACATTCCCGAATCGGGCAACGGAGTGCCTGATTTACTGGATGAAGCGAGATGGGAGTTGGATTGGCTGCTCAAGATGCAAATCACTGACGGGCCGCAAGCAGGTTTGGTTTACGACCGCATCCACGAAAG
>VAPR01000837.1_pt1 | contig 17787 bp, 16 predicted proteins | sample 3380701 | NCBI WGS metagenome assembly VAPR01 (sample SAMN11536904, study PRJNA540576) | hot springs metagenome | isolation source: hot spring wet sediment | place: Spain: Lobios | collected 2014-01 | reverse complement strand
TGGACCGACGTCGCTCCGGTTGACGACATCCCCGATGGGGAGCCGGTCAAAAGGGCGGTCGTCATCTCGCAAGACGGCGGCTGGGGGCGTTTCAACACACAGCAGCTTGTCTGGATCGTGAAAAACGGTGACCATCTGGTGGTCTACTCGGCCATCTGTCCTCATCTTGGTTGCACCATCAATGCGGCGGACAGCGGGTTTATCTGCCCGTGTCACGGCAGCGCCTGGGCCCGCGATGGCCGCAAACTCGGCGGGCCGACGCCGCGCGGGATGGATACGCTGGAGCATCGAGTGAAGGATGGCCTGCTTCAGGTGAGATACCGGTTTTTCCGGCAAGGCGTGCCAGATAAGCACGTCATCGCGTGAGGAGAGCAGCATGGCGAGTCTTTACGATTGGATTGATGAGCGGACGGGCGTCAAGAAGATTTCACGCGCTATCCTGGATGAGCCGATTCGCGGCGGGGCGCGCTTCGCTTATGTGTTTGGCAGCGCGCTCATTTTTCTCTTTTTGCTTCAGGCGGCCACGGGTATTTTCCTGACGATGTACTACGTGCCGTCGGCCGACCACGCGCACGCGAGCGTTGCCTATATCCAGAAGGTCGTGCCGATGGGAGGGATCATTCGCGGACTCCATTCCTATGGGGCCAGCGCCATGATCATCATTCTGATTGCCCACCTGGCACAAACGTACCTCTTCGGCGCGTATAAACAGCGGCGCGAGTTGCTCTGGATGGTAGGCGTGGTCATGATGCTTGTCGTGCTCGGTTTTGCCTTCACCGGCTATTTGCTGCCGTGGGATCAGGAAGCGTACTTCGGCACCAAGGTGGGCACGAGCGTCGCCGGTGAAGTCCCGGTCGTTGGCGAGGTGATGCAGCGCATCTTGCTCGGCGGCCATGATCTGACGACGCTGACGCTGTCGCGGTTTTTTGTCACGCATATTCTCTTGCTGCCGCTGGCGCTCCTGCTGCTCGTTGTGCTTCACCTCTACTTCTTTCGGCGGGCGGGCGCAGCCGGACCGTATCATCATCGGGATGATGCGAAGGTCGAACCGTTCTATCCGTATCAGCTCTTCAAAGACATGCTCTTCATCTTCATCGTCTTCCTCGTCCTTTTGATCCTGGCGGTGAAGTTCCCGGCGCGGCTGGGGCCGCAGGCCGATCCGACATCGGATTATCTCGCCCGGCCCCCATGGTACTTCCTCCCGCTCTTTCAACTGCTCAAGTATTTTCCGGGAAAGCTCGCTCTGATCCCGACAGTAGGTCTGCCGACGGTGCTCTTTGGGGTGCTCTTTCTGCTCCCGTTCATTGATCGCCGACCGGAGCGACACCCGCTTCGTCGGCCCATCGCCGTCAGTGCGTTGGCGTTGGCGCTGGGAGGCAGTGTCGCACTCGGAGCGCTGTCGAAATACCAGGATGCGACGCATCCCGAATTCAGCGCCAAGCTTCGCGCTCAAGAGGAAGAGGCGCGAGCGTTCATAAAAGCTCCATTTGTCCCGCAGGAGATCGGTCGTTCGATCCCGGTCAACCCGCCGGTCGTGAAGAATCCTCCGGTTGTCGGGTCGCGGGTGCTCAAGATCTACTTCGCCAACTGCGCCAACTGCCATGGCGCGGACGCCATGGGTGGGGCGATGGCTCCAGCCCTGGTGAAGCTGGCCAGGAATCGGCATCTGAGTAAATCCTTCCTGATTGATTATCTCGTGGGTCACCAACGAGAGCCGTCACCTGGCTCTATGCCGAAGTTCAAGCAGCTCGCGCCCGAGGACCGAGAAGCCATCGCCGAGTGGCTCCTGACGCTTGATCAACCGATCCAAGCGCCGAAGCCTCAAACGGTGGCTGTCTCAACACCACCTGCCAAGAAGATCAAGATGGTGAAGCGGGTCGTTCAACCGGAAGCGGCCGAACGCGCTGCGCTGCCTCCTCCGGCCGCCTTCACCGCCCATTGCGCGTTCTGTCACGGCCCGCGTGGCGAAGGGAATATCGGCCCGCGATTGATCGGCGTTATCGAAAAGCCCCATCGCCGCCCGGAGGACCTGCTCAACCTGCTTGTGGATCCGCGCGCCTATGGCCTGAAAGACCCGATGCCCGCCCGCTTTCCGCAGCTTTCGGATGAGGACCGGAGGCAAATCGTCGAGTGGTTGTCCAAGTTGAAGTGAATCTGAAAACGCCTTCATGGGAGTTTTGAGGTTGGAGTTTGAGGATTGTGACATCGTTCATATTCTCTCTCCTCGGCATCGCGTATAGTGGCCGGTGGAGGAGAAAGCCAATATGAAGCTCGAAGACATCGAACGAGTGTTGGCCACGCTTGGATGTCCCCTTTGCTCGACGCGGAATTTCGACCTCAGACTTCGCTGTGACCTGGGCTATGCGGAATGCCTTCCCACAGTCCGGTGCCGACAGTGCGGCCATGAATTTGACGCCGAGTGGTTAATTCGATCTCAGCCACAGGAGTCTCCGGCCGATCTTGAGATCGGTTGGAGTGCCCGATCTGCGGTGAACGATGGCCAAGATGACGCTCACAGGCGCGATGCTGTGCGCCCATGAATGCCTGCCGGCGGCCACTCTTCGCCGGTTGGCGCAATGGGCCAGGAGACTGGACTTCATCCACTGCTCGTCGGAGTTCAACATGAGGAGCGAGAGGTTATGGAGATCAGGGACCTCATTCTCCTGTTCTTCGTCTTCTTCTTCTTCCAGGCGAGCCTCGGGCTGCTGCTCATTAGCCGCTTCCTGGTGAACGTCTGGGGCCGCTTGAGGAGCAAGACGGACAGGAGGGAGGCAAAGAACCGAGTATGACATCACGTACAGACGCACTCACAGATGTGGAGTTGGCTCAGGCGTCGGCGGCGGGGGATGTGTCCGCGTTTGAGGAGCTGTACCGGCGCCATCGGCGGAAAGTCTATAGTCTGTGCCTGCGGATGCTGGGCAATGTGCCGGATGCCGAGGACCTCACCCAGGAGGTCTTCCTGCAGCTCTATCGCAAGATCGGGACCTTCAAAGGGGCAGCGGCCTTGAGTACCTGGCTCTATCGGCTGACGGTGAACCGAGTGTTGATGTATGTGAGAACCCATCGCCGACAGCAAGAGGGACAGCTCCACGAGGGTGAGGAGATCGCGCAAACGGAGGCGATGAAGCGGCCACGGCGGGATGGCTCCATCCTTGACAGGATTGATTTGGAGCGAGCGATTCGTCGTCTCCCGCCCGGTTATCGCGCGGTCTTCCTGCTCCACGATGTCGAAGGATACGAGCACGACGAGATCGCTCGCCTTTTAGGTATCACCGTCGGGACGACCAAGTCTCAATTGCATAAAGCCCGGATGAAATTGCGCGAGCTATTGGGGGCAAGTGCATCCGGTCACTCGCTGCGCGGCCAACCCGGAGGGTCTCTCTTTGCGAATGAAGAGGAAGTGATCCGGGGCGGAGTGTAAAAATCGGTCTCCGACGAGGCGAGATGGGGAGCACGGTCCCATCTCCATTGATTGCTCGAGAGGTCTCGTCAGAAGGAAGGGAGGAAAAACGGTATGTCAGGGAAGGTCGTTGAGAGTCGTCTCATCGCTTACGAGTCCGTGCTCAGGCGCAGTGATGAGGGCGATGTGACCCAAATGATTAAAGAGCGTCTCATTGGAGTCAGCCGATGGGCGACCGAGGCGCGGGCGGCGGTGGCGGCTCATGCCGCTCATGATCATCCGATCCTGATCGAAGGGGAGCCGGGAACGGGGAAGGAGTTCGTGGCCCGCTTGATTCATGAGTGCAGCGCCCGCCGTCACGGGCCCTTCGTCGCTCTCTCCTGCGATTCGCTCTCCGAAGAATCAATCGAAGCCGCGTTGTTCGGTTCGATCCGTGAGTTGCCGTCCGGAGGCAATCGCACGCAAAGAGGGCTGGTCGAAAGGGCCAAGGGCGGGACGCTCTATATCAGCGGGATCTCCATGCTCTCGCCTCTGTTGAAGACCGAGATTGCCCGATTGGTTCGGTATCAGGAGTTTCGTCGCCAGGGAGACGGTCTGCTGGAGACGGCGGATGTGCGGGTGATCCTCGGTTCTACGCCGACCTCACCATCGAGTTCGAGAATGTCGTGGGCCTTGGAAAGCACGGCTCTGACCCTCCGTGACATTTTGGTTATTCCTCCATTGCGTCAAAGGCAAGCCGACATTGAGCCGCTGAGCCGACACTTCGTTGAGGAGGCGTGTCAGCAGTTGGGGAGGGAATCGAGGGACATTTCACCTGATACGCTCGCCCGGTTGCGCCGGTATGATTGGCCGGGCAATGTCGGTGAGCTAAAGAAGGTCGTCGAGGATATGGTTCGACGATCGAAACCGCCTTGCCTCGACCCCTCGCTGCTGCCCGCCCACCTGCTCGATCCCTTGAAGGTTGACGACAGCTCCCTGCCCGCCTCGGGGATCAACCTGAGCGAGGAGCTGGAGCGATTGGAGAAGTCGCTTTTGTGTGCGGCCCTGCGACAATCTCAGGGCCGGCAAACGAAAGCCGCCGAATTGCTCGGTCTCAAACGGACCACTCTCAACACAAAGCTCAAACGCTATGGGATCAAGGGGGCATCATTCAAGTGATCAACCATCAGCCATTGCCGCGAGCCCATTGCTTTCCGAAATCCTGGAAGGTTCTTCGGATTTCTCGGATCCCTTTCCGGGGGATTTTTGCCGGATGGTGTAGTGTGAGAGGACTTACTTTCACACGCTATATGATGCAAAGCCATGGAGAAGAAGGAGACCGACCCATGTCGCGATTTCGGCACGAGGCGTCGGATTTTCGGCGAATTCAACCGGCATGGGAGTTGCGTTTCTCGGCTGCTGGGGTTGAGGCGGGGGGGACGACAAAGCGACAAGGAGGACGGCACATATGAGGAAAGAGAGGAGGAGCTGGACACCACTGCTGCTAGCTCTGGCGTTTATATTGATCGCGGCGGCGCCGGCGGCCTCGAGGGCCCAAGAGTCTGCCGGCAGCATTGAAGGGACGGTGACCGATCCCACGGGGGCGGTTATCCCCGATGCGACCGTGACTGTGAGGCAGGTAGCCACCGGCCGCGTCTTCATCACCACGACCGGTCGGGGTGGTGTTTATGCGGTGCGGTTCCTTCCACCCGGTGAGTACGAGGTGAGGGTGGAAGCGCCTGGATTTAAGACCGGGGTTCGCAAAGTCACGGTCGTCGTGGGAACGACGGCGGTCGGGGACCTGAAACTCGAAGTCGGAACACCCACTGAAGTGGTCACCATTGAGGCGGAGGACGTTCAGGTCAACACGGTTCGGTCGACGATTGAAGGTGCCATCACGTCCCGACAGATTGATGAGCTGCCGCTCAATGGGCGCAACTATCTGGACCTGGCGCAACTGGAGCCAGGCGTTCAGGTGGTGGACGCGGGCGGGTTCGATCCCACCAAGAACGGCTTGAGCGGCATTGGCGTCGGCGGGCGCTCGGGTCGAACGACTCGCATTCAGGTGGACGGCATTGACATCACCGATGAGGTCGTCGGGACGACGACGCAGAATATCTCGCAGGATGCGCTGCAAGAATTTCAATTGAGCCGGAGCACCTTCGATCCCTCCACCACCTTGACGTCTTCTGGAGCGGTGAATGTGCTGACGCGCAGCGGGACCAATGAGTTTCATGGCAGCGGCTTCTTCTTCTTCCGCGACGAAGAGGTGGCGGCTTTCCCCGGAACGACCCGGGATCCCGAGAATCCGAGTCCGGAATTTGACCGCGAGCAGATTGGCTTCCGGGGCGGTGGACCGTTCGTCAAGGACAAGGCCTTCTTCTTCTTGAACTACGAGCGGAACAATCAGGATGATACGCGATCGCTGTCGAGTTTCGACTTCCCGCAGTTCCGCGGGCCGGCGGCAGCTCCGTTCGATGACCGCATGTTCCTGGGGCGGGTAGATTGGAATATCACATCGAGCGTTCGAGCGTTCGCCCGCTTCAGCCACAACTGGAATAAAGGGATCGCCGACATCGGCGGCGGGAATCAATCGCCCTTCAGCAACCAAAACATCACCAATGTCACAGCCCTGGGCGTGGATGGAACCCGCGGTCGGTGGGCCTTTTCCGGACGGTACGGTCACACGAGCTTTGACAATCACATTGATGCCAGCGAAGTGGCCGGCATCAATTTCTTCAAAGTTGGCGGCAAACCTCTCCTCCTCAGCGTGGGCGACCTGGAAATCGGTCCTGATCTGCTGGCTCCGCAGCGGACGTTCCAGACGTCGGATCAGTTCAAGGGGGATGGCAGCTATGTCTTTGGCAACCATACACTGCGGTTCGGCGTCGAGTTCAACCAGATTCGCATGAACGTCTTTGCCGCGTTCTTCGGCAATGCGCCGCTCATCATTGGTGAGTTCAATGAGGATCTGAGGCGGCAGGTCATTGCTCGGGGCGGCGATCCCTTCGATCCTTTGGAGTATCCGCTGGCCGATGCCACCATCGCTAATGGCCTCGGGTTCTTCTCCGAAATCGCCAACAATGGGCGACCGTTCGGGGGGAAGAACAACCTCAGGTTCGCCTGGTATGTGGGCGACACCTGGCGTAAGGCTTACGGTGAGGGGAAGAATATCACGATTAACTATGGCGTGCGCTACGATCTGGAGTCGGGCCAGGTCAATGATGATGAGTTCATCAATCAGCAGCGGCGGAAGGCCGGGTTGGATCGCTTCTTTGGACCCGCCGGACTGAAGGTGAGTCAGGATGATAATAACTTCGGCCCCACGGTTGGCATCGCGTGGGATCCGATTGGTGGCGGGAAGACGGCGATTCGCCTGGGCGCGGGCATCTTCTATGACACCAACATCCTGAACAACACGCTCTTTGAGCGCAACGACCTGATCCCGGCGGGCATTGGGGAGATCGACTTTGACCTCTTCACGCCCTTTGTCGGGCCGGATGGGCGGCCGATTGACATTGGTGGCTTCCCGACAGGGGAGTATTCTTCGCTGGCGGGGCGGCCGCTGCGGGAAGTGGTTGGAACGCTGCGACGATTGCACGACGCGCTGCAAGCCGCCTGGTCGGGTGTGCGATTCGATCCCAATGGCGATCCGCAGTTTTTGACCAATCGCTTCGCGGTGGGCTTCTTCACCAACCGGTATTCGCAACCCTACTCGTTCCACCTGAACGTCGGCGTTCAGCGGGAGATCCGACCGGGCCTGGTCTTCTCGATTGATTATGTGCGCAGTCGAGGTGTTCACTTCTACCTGACTCGCGATGCCAATCGGCGGTTCGCTGCCGATACATTTGATCGAGTGCGGGCTGAGGCGCAGATTCGGCGGACGCTTGCTCGCTTTGGGGTGAACACCATTGATGAAGCGATCGCCCGCGGGGCGACGATCGCCGATTTCGGGCTCTTCCGCGCTTTCCCGGGCGTGGATCCCACCTTCGCCAATGTGTGGGAGACGCAGACGTCTGGGCAGTCCAAATACAATGCGCTGCAATTCAAGCTCGATGGGCGGCTGACGAATCTCTCGTCCGTGGTGAAGAACCTGTACTTGGGCGTCTCGTACGCGCTATCGCGCTACACGGCCACAGCGGGCGACATTGATTTCTTGAATCGGCCGGTCAACAACGACAACATTCTCTTTGCCAATGGACCTGCGGGATCAAGGAGCATCCTGACCGGAGCCATCTCGGCCGGCGATCGGACGCATCAACTGGTGATCAACTCCATCCTGGATTTTCCGCGCGGGTGGACGATCTCCAGCATCTGGCGCGTGGCCACGGCCTTTCCGGAATCGCTCACGCTGCCGGCCGTCTTTGGCGGGAATACCGACATCTTCACCATTGATCTAGAGGGAGATGGGCGGCGCGTGCAATTCCTGCCCGGAACGAACCGCGGCTCGTTCGGGCGCGACGTCGGGAGCATTGAAGAGTTGAACCGCCTCATCACGCAGTTCAACAGTCAAGTGGCAGGGAAGTTCACGCCGGCGGCGCAACAACTGATCAACGCGGGGTTGTTCACGGCGGATCAATTGAGGCGTCTGGGGGCGGTCGTTCCCTCATTGGCGTTGGCGCCGACGAACAATCCGATGAACGATTCATTCATTACGACGGACGTGCGCATCGCCAAGAAGTTCACCTTCTACGACGAGCACATCGCGGTAGAGCCGATGGTGGAAATCTTCAATCTCTTCAACATCGCTAACTTCGAGACGATCTCGGGCGAACTCGGCGGGGCTCCCACCGATATCAACGGTCAAGCGCGGCGACAGCGGCGCGGCATCGGTTCGGGCAGTTTCGCTCAGGGCATCCCGCGCAATATCCAGTTTGGGCTGCGCGTCTCGTTCTGATGTGAAACCGTTCAACTAAACCGGCGGGGAGGAAAGGAATATCCGCTGCTTTCCTCGCGCTGGTTTCTTAAATCACGGATGAGGGCCTCGAGGCTGGAAAGCACGGGTGCCGGTCCTGAAGGCCCTCATCCGAGGGAGGAGATGCACCATCATGAGGTTTATGAACCGGAGAACAGGGTTCCTCGCACTCCCCGTGGCGCTGGTTTTGTGTAGCGCCGCAATGTCTCAAACAACCACCTCGCGGCTCGATGGTAGCGTCAAGGATCAGACCGGCGCCGCCATCTTTGGAGCCACGGTTACGCTGACCAATGTCACGACCAATGAAACGATCACCACCACGACCAACGAGCAAGGGCTCTTTGTCTTCCCGCAGGTGCGCAGCGGGCTGTACCGCGTGATAGCGGAAGCCTCGGGGTTCAAGAAGACAGCGGTCGAGAATGTGAAAGTAGACGTCGGCATCCCCACGACGGTGAATTTCACGCTGGAGGTGGGGGCGATCACAGAAAGCGTAGAGGTGACGGCCAGCGAGGGTCAAACGGTGATCAACACCGTCAGCGCCGAGCTGAACACGATCATCACCCGGCGGCAAATTCTGGATCTGCCGCTCAATGGCCGCAATCCGCTGCAACTAGCGGGACTGCAGGCGGGCGTGGCCGGCAACGCCGGCGTGCGCACCTCGGTCGTCAACGGACTGCGTGGCTCGTTCAACAACATCACGCAGGATGGGATCAATATTCAGGATAACTTCGTGCGCACCGATGGCTTCTTTGGCCTCACAGCGCCCAATGTGGAAAACGTGGCCGAGTTCAGCATCACCACCCAGAACGTGAGTTCGGTGGATGGCTTCGGCGTGGCGCAGGTGAAGCTGGTGACGCCGTCAGGCGGCAACGAGTATCACGGCAGCGCCTTCTGGTTCCACCGCAACACGTCGCTGGATGCTAACACCTTCTTCAACAACGCCATTGGATTGCCGCGGGAGAAGCTCATCCGCAACGAGTTCGGCGTCAGCGCGAGCGGGCCGGTTTTCCGCGACAAACTCTTCTTCTTCGGATACTACAGGGGATTCCGGGAACGAAGTGCGAGCGCGCTCCTGCGCACCGTCCTGACGGGACCGGCACGGCAAGGGCTGTTCACCTACCGGCGGCAGGATAATGGGCAGCTCCAGACGGTCAACCTGCTGCAATTGGGCGGCGTGACGCCTGATCCGGTCACGACTCGACTCATCGGCCTGACCCCAACGCCCAACGACTTCACCACCGGCGACCGGTTGAACTTCGCCGGCTTTCGCTTCAACAGCGGTGTCATCAATGATAACGATCTCTGGGGCTTTCGGGTGGACTATCACCCGCTGGCGAACCATCAATTCGAAGCGGTCTTCAGTCAGTTTCATTCGCGGTTTCCCAATGACACGTTCAATGACATTGGCGAGCCCTTCCCCGGTTTGCCGGGCGGCGGTCAGAGGTCGCTGCGCCAACTGGGATCCTTCGCCTGGCGGTGGACACCACGGGCAACGTTGAATAACGAGTTTCGCTGGGGCTTCCAGCGGGCACCGGTCGCGTTCATCAACCGGGAGCCGTTTGCTTCCGGCTTCCGCTTGGACTTCCCTCTGGTCACCGACCCGGTACAAAATTTCCTCAATCAGGGGCGCAACTCGCCGGTTTTTGAGTGGATTGACAATGCCACCTGGGTCAAGGACAACCACAGCTTCCGCTTCGGCGGTCAGTGGCGCCGCGTGCATGTGGACTCGTTCAACGACGCGGGGATCATCCCGATCTTCACGCTCGGCTTCAATCAAACGGGCAACCCCAATCCGCTCAGTCGGAGCGCGTTCCCGGGGGGCATTTCCACCAACGATTTCAACAACGCCTCCTCGATCCTGGCCATTCTCGGCGGCTTTCTCAACGACGTGAGCCAAACGTTCAACGTGACCAGCCGAACGTCGGGCTTCGTCTCGGGCGCGTCCAACGTCCGGCAACTGCGGCAGAATATTTTTGCCTTCCACGGCGGCGACACCTGGCGCGTCCGGCCCAATCTGACGTTCAGTTACGGCATTCGCTACGAATGGTACGGCGTGCCGACGGAAGCCAATAGTCTGGCGCTTTTGCCGAAGCGGCGAGACCAGGGCGTCGTCTTCGATCCGAACGCCGTCTTCGATTTCGCGGGCGATGATGTGGGCCGAGCTTTCTTCAGCAATGACAACAACAACTTCGCCCCCAGCTTCAGTTTCTCCTGGGACCCGTTTGGCACCGGCAAGACGGCCATTCGCGCCGGCTACAGCCTCTCCTATGTCGTGGACAATAACCTCACCACCGTCAGTAATGCGGTCAACTCCAATCAAGGGTTGCAGCAAACGGCTGTGCTCCGCAACCTGAGCGGCAGCGTCGGCCGTGGAGGGATCATCACGGTTCCCCCTCCAGCCTTCAAAGTGCCGCGAACGCTCCTGGACAATCAATCGCTAGACTTCGCCAACGGTCTGTTCACCCTTGATGATGACCTGCGCGTGCCTTATGTCCAGCAGTGGACACTGAGCATTCAGCGCGAGATCGCTCGCGATACGGTGGCGGAAATCCGGTATGTCGGCAACCACGCTGTGAAGTTGACCCGTGCCTTGGATTTCAATCAAGTCATCGTGCGGGAGAATGGCTTTGTGGAGGATGTGCTGCGGGCGCAGCGCAACCTGGCTGCCACCGGTGATCCGGCGCGGGGCGAACCCTTGCAGATCTTTCCCCGGCTCGGACTGGGCGGCCTGCTCAGTAACGCGACCATTCGCAATCTGATTGCTCAGGGCGAGGCCGGTCAATTGGCCGCGATCTACCTGCTCAACGCGAACCTGTTCTTCAAGGGGTTTGGCGGCGAGCAGTTCGGAGCGCAACTGACCCGAGATTTCTTCTCGCCCAACCCCAACGCACTGTTCACCGATCTGGTGACCAACAGCTCGGGATCAACCTATCATGGCTTGCAGGCAGAAGTGCGCCGCCGTTTCTCTCAGGGGTTGTGGGCGCAGTTCAACTACACCTTCAGCAAGGTGCTGACCGATTTCGAGGGCAGTCAAACGAACTTCTCCGCGTTTCTGGATATTCGAGGTGGTCGAGCGCTGGAGCTCAAACGGGCGTCGTTCGATGTGACGCATGTGTTCAATTTCAACTTCGTCTACGACCTGCCGATTGGGCCCGGACGACATTGGTTGGGCGCCACCGGCGGCTTGGCGGGCAAGCTGCTCGGCGGATGGTCCATCACCGGCATTGTCCAGGGCCGGTCCGGGCGCCCGATCTCGATCGTCTCGGCGCGCGGTACGGTCAATCGCACTGGCGGTGGCCGCTCGAATAAGAACACGGTGCTCACCTCACTGACCCGAAACCAATTGAGCGAAAACACCGGCGTGTTCACTGGGCCCAACGGGGAGAAGTTATTGTTCGATCCCCGCTTGATCGGTCCCGATGGGCGAGCCAAGACGGACCTCTTCCAGAACCCGAACGCCGGGCAGTTAGGCACGTTGGGATTAACGCAGGCGAGCGGGCCCCAGTTCTTCAATGCCGATTTCGGGCTTCTGAAGCGCACTCGCTTCGCCACGCCGCTCAATGAGCAAACGGAGCTGGAGTTCCGGGCCGAGTTCTTCAATATTTTCAACGTGCCTAACTTCTTCGTTGGCGAGAGCCATAACATCAACAGCACCAGCTTTGGTCGGATTACACAAACATTCGACCCGCGCATCATTCAGTTTGCATTCAAGGTGAATTTCTGAGCGGGGGTGGAAGATAAGGCGAGAGACAAGGCCTCAATCGTTCCCCGACCCCGACCCTTCGATTGACGGCCTTGTCTCTCTTTCTCGCATCAGCGCCGGTGGGCCGAGTGAACTCGTGCTCCGAGCGTGCCCTCCGGCGTTTTCGTCCTCATAAGGGGTATGAAACGTCGAGCGGGGAAGAGGCCGATTCCTCAGATCCGAGGCGCTCCCTCCTCCGGGTTCTCGTTATGCGCTATTTCCCACCACGGATTCGCGCTCGAGGCGACGAGGTTAGATAACGATCCGGCGATGGACCGGCCTCAGACCAGATATTGGTGCAAATAACGCTGGAGTTGATCTCGATTCACGGTGACGTAGCCGTAATGCGACTGGACCAGTCCCTCGCCCTTAAATTCCTGTATCAGCGCATTCACGCGTTCGCGGGTCAAGCCCAGCAGATGGGCCAGTTCATCCTGGGAAAATCGCACAATGCACGTCTGGGGGTCACGGTCTTTCGTGGTCTCGTATTCATCGCACAACTTGCCCAGCCACTTGATGAACCGTTCTCGCGCGGTGGAGAAGGCCAAATCCTCTACCTCTCTTTGCAAGTTTCGGAGCCGTTTCATGAGCGCCCCCATAAGGGCCGCCACCACCTGCGGGCCCCCCAGGCGATCTATAGATCGCCTGGGGACCCCGTGGGGAGTGTGCCGGCAAAGTTCCAGAAAGGCGCGGCGAGTCACTATTGACACAAGCACATCGGTGATGGCTCGCGCTTGCTGTTGGCCTCGGTCCTTCTCGTCGAGAAACATCTCGCCGAAAATGTCGCCGTGGTGGAGGATCTCCAGAATCTTTTCCTTGCCGTCGAGAGAGAAGACCGATAACGTCACCTGCCCTTCTTCGATGATGTGGAGCGCGTCAGCCTTATCGCCGACATTGTAAATTATCTGACCGCTGGCGTACCGTCGCCCGGAGATGATCCCATTGATTGCCGTGAGCCCCTCGGCGGTGCCCAAGCCTGCAGGCAGATCAATCTGAGGCCAGGTGTTTCTCATGACTTTGCTCTCCTTTCGGCGTGGTCATCACAGGGTGTAGCTTAGCCGAAGGGAGAGGAAGCGTTCTGTAACCCTGACTACTTAAGCTCTTCGGGCCAGCGGGTACCATCTTCACGCATGCAGGAATCTGATCAAAAACTCATGGAGGAACAAAATGGCAACAGTACCTTTGACTTCTGAACAGCAAGCAACAGGGAAGGTGAAAGACATTTTTGATGACATCAAGCGCACCTTTAATTTGCCTTTTGTCCCGAATCTCTTCAGAGCGATGGCGAATCATCCAGCCTATCTCGAAGCGAGCTGGAATCGTTTCAAAGTGATCATGGGGCCGGGCAAGCTGGACCCGAAGACGAAAGAGTTTCTGGCCCTGGCCGTCTCCACCGTCAATAACTGCGAATACTGTATCAACGCTCATACGGCGGGATTGCGACGAATGGGTGTTTCCACTGAAGAATTGCTGGAGGCCCTCGCCGTCGTGGATCTCTTCATGGGGATCAACAAGTTTCTCGATGGATTGCGCGTCGAGTCGGATCTCAAGTGAGACGGCATGACCGTCGTCGCCTCCGGCTTTTGACCGTGTGAGTCCTGATCAACCCTCGTCCGGTGACCCCACGGCGGGCGAGAGCGGGGTGACCGTGAGTGCCTGGCTCCATCGGCTCGTCGTGGGTGCAGTATTGGTGCGCAGGGGATCTCACCGCCGACAGCGCAGGGGACAGCCGGGTGAGGAGGCGGAGGTCGAGCGGGTCGAGAGGTGACGCGGCCGAGGGCGTCTCTCATGGATCGGCCCATCGGGAGCAAATCATCCGCTGCTTGTCGCCCGGGTGTCGCGCTATTTCTCCCTCAGGAATCGCTCATGTGCGAATGCACGCCACACACGATGAAAATGGCACACAGGCGGGACGCCCGTGCCACATTTCCACAGGAGCCATCCGTGTTGATCCGTGTGCATCCGTGGTTATTTTCCGAGGAGGTGAGCGGAGGTGGAGACGAAGAAATCGCCGGCCTCGTGGAGATCGCTGGGGGCGCGGTGAAGCGTCGGCGACGCCAAGCGCCTGAGATCGCGCCGGTCGCGAGAGACGATGTTCCGTCGGGGGCTGTAGCGCCGCGCGCGCCCGGGGGCATGCGCGAGCCTTCATCAACTTCGGCGAAAGCTCGATCTACGCTCTGGGGAAGGGGCCGGATGATCGTCCTTGGCGCGTCTCCGTGAGGGATCCGGCCCGGCCCGAGCGCATGGCCTTGACGCTCGCGCTGAGCGATATGGCCATTGGCTCTTCCGATTCGTATGTGAGAACGCGACGCGAGTGGCCGGTCGGCGCATCGCTCACATCATTGATCCGCGCAGCGGGATGCCTGCGCCGAGCGATTTGGCCGTGACGGTCATCGCGCCAACGGCGTGGGCAGATTCGAGGGCAGGGCGTCGTTGATTCGTGCGAGATCCTCCCAAGGGATATGATGCCTGCACGCAAAGATGACAGCTCGATGAAGGCGCGGCGGCTGCGCCCGCGTCCCTGTGAGCCGGAGGCCCTCTTCAGGGCGGCCTACCGGATGTCAGCGGACCGGCTGTTGCTGTGACGGCTCCTCGCCGTAGACCTCCGTATCGGGATAAAAATCGCTCCACGCGAACCAGAAGAGCGCGATCGAAGGGATGAGAATCCCACGCTCATCGGTGACGTATCCGGTCTCCGATTTTTTGTCGAAGTGGATGATGACCTTCTTCCCGCTGACATGATCCTCAAATCGCTCGGGCTTCTTCTTCAACACGGAGAAGGGATAGGCCTTCTTCACGCCGTCCACTGAGAGGCCGAGCACGCGCTCCATGGGCCTGAGTTTGACATCCGACTTCTTCTCTTTGGGCGGGCGCCGGAAACGGGGCGGCTGGCCCATCTCCCAGTATTCTTGATAGGGATTCAAGCCGTAATCGCGGCGGAATCCCGTCTCGGGCGAGAGGACGAGCGTCTGAGGATGTTGCGCCCGCCAGTGCTCCCACGTCGTGTGGAGGCTCGGCAGGATGGCGAGCTTCGCTCCTGTCATCGGGCCGGCGATGGCTTCTTGCATGAGCTGCGACCAGAGGCTCTCGGTCTGGCGGTCGTACATGACCAGAGCCGCCTTGTAGAGCTTGCCCGACACGCCGAAGGTGAATCGCTTGCCGTCAATGATCGGGTCGTACACGACGCCCGAACTGCAGAGCGGTCACCAGGTGACGAGAATGGGCCGATCCCCAACCTGATCGTTGACGATCTCGTGCCAGTTGAGAATCTTGATCGGGTAGGCTTTGGCCGCGCCGGCGAGCGAAACGCCTAAGACGCGATCCCAAGGACGCAGGAATTTTTCGGCCTCGCGAGCCGAGACGAATGTGGGCGAGTCGAGAGCCGGGATGCCGTCTTTAGGCGGTCCGCCGCCTTGAATGTCTTCGAGCGGAACCGAGCGCTTGGTGACGTCGAACGGGCGCTGGCCCGGACCCGCATCGAGGTATTGTTTCTCTTGAACGAACGCGATGAGCCCGCCCGGACCCATCATGAAACAGAGAGCGGCAATCAGAACCGATGTCTTCATCGTTGACCTCCCACCATGGGGTTGCTGAAAATGCTGTCGAAAGGACTCACGCCCCGGCTTTCGGCGGAGAAACCGCACGGGGATCCTCATGCGATTCGGAGATCGCATGGGGCACTCCTCTGCCGAATGAACTTCTCCCCGGTGTCGGCTCAACCGGTATCGGCAGCATCCTCAGCGAGGTCCTCCATCTCGAGCGAAGTCGTGATGGTCACGCAGCCGCCGATGGTTCGAGCGACGGGGCAGTATTCGGCGTGCTTTTCGTGAGCCCGGATGGCGGCCTCGCGCTTGTCCGGTCTCAGGCGCAGGTGATACGTCACGTGAATGCGCCGCACGATGAGCACGCGCCCGTCGGCTTCCACTTCGCCCGTGGCCTCCGAGGTGAGCCGTCCTTCTCCGGCGGGGATCCCGCGCGCTTCCAGCGCGCCACCGAAGGTGCCGGTGAGTCAGCCCGCCGCCGCCGCCACCAGATAATCGAGCGTCGTGGCGTGCGGTTCATGGACACGCGGATCAACGCCGTAGTGCGCGGCGACTTCGGAATGGACGCCGAAGAGAACGGGCAGCGCTTCCGCCGGAAGATAAGCCCGCCGGAGCGGACCCGCGACGCGCTCAATCCGTACCCGCGAACGATAAACCACAGCGCTGTTCATCGGTTGACCTCCACATAATCTATTTTGGCCGAATGCGGAGTCCCTTTCCGTGAACCTCCGCTTGAACACCCGATGGCGGCGATCGCGAAAGACGTGACATGGGCGCTCGGGCACCCCATGCGATCTATAGATCGCATGGGGACCCCGCGCAGTCATATGCCTCTACTTCTGGCGCTCCCTTTGACGAGCGGCCGAGGTGTAAATCTTCGTATCCGGGAAGTAGGCGGCCCAGGCGTACCAGGCTCCCGTGTGAGCCGGCACGGCTGCAAGTTGCTCGCCGCGCAGTCGGCCCGACTCGGCGCGACCGGCCAGGTTCCACCGGGAACGCGTCGCCGTATCCACCGCCTCGAGCCGTATGGGGTCCCCACGCGAACTGGAGGTCGCGTGGGGTGCCCGTTCGCCCTGCCGATCTGCGTTCTCGAAGCGGAGCACCCGTTTGCCCAGCTTGCGCTCGTAAGCGGCGGCGGTGTTCGTCTGTGGATCGTAGAAGACGACGATCGGCACGCCGCCGACGACATCGTTCACCACGCCGCCCGCTTGCTTGAGCGTGGATAAGGGATAGGCTTTGCGTTCATCGCCCAGGGCCACCGCCAGGACCAGCTCCATTCTTCCCAGTCGCTCATCTCGATGCGTGAGCGTGCGCTCGAAAACGGAGCTGAGCTGGCGCGGCTGCCAGCGAAACGGCTTGTAGTGGGCTTGATGGGGCGTCCGGTTGGAAACGATCAGCGTGTCGGGATGGAGCTGTTTCCACTTCGCCCAGGTTGTCTGCACGACCGCGAGTTTGTTGAGTCTTTGGCCTGCGAGCGGACCCTCCATCGCCTCGCCGCTCGTCAGCGACCAGACGCTTCCCGTCTCGGTGTCGGCGAACACGAGTTCGGCGTTGTACAATCCGTGCGGCTTAAACATGAGCCGCCTCCCCTGCTGTGTCACGGAGTCGAACCCGACTCCCGTCCCGCAGACCGGTCAGTAGGCCAGGACGATGGGGCGGCCCCTGACGACGTCATTGACCACATGATGATAGGCCATGATCCGGAGCGGATAGGCCCGGCTCTCTCCCTCGAGCGCAATGCCCATCACCGTCTCGGTGTCATCCAGGTAGCCACCGTCGGGATGGGTGGCGGGGATGAACTCCGGATCGTTCAACTCCGGGGGAAATTGGGTGACGACAAAGAGTTTGTCTTTCTGGAACTGAGAAGCAGCGCTCATAAGTCCCATCGTCAACAGAGCGACAAGCGGCGCGGTCAGCCGGCCGAATCGTCGAAGCGTCACGATCATTCCTCACCTCCTTCAGGGCATCCCTTGCGATCTGTACCCCGTGTCGGCCGTTTTCGGCGAGTCACGGAACATGAGTCTACCACATTCGCATCATCGAGAGGAGAAGCGGAGCCGGGATGAATCACGGCTCCGACAGCAATCGTTCGACCTCGCGGACGAAATCTTCCTCGTCCATGAAACCGGCGTGCTCGGCACGGATGCGCCCTTTCCGATCAATGAAAAACGTCATGGGGAGTCCCGTCAACGCGCCGAACTTCTCCGCG
>VAPR01000835.1_pt1 | contig 17814 bp, 18 predicted proteins | sample 3380701 | NCBI WGS metagenome assembly VAPR01 (sample SAMN11536904, study PRJNA540576) | hot springs metagenome | isolation source: hot spring wet sediment | place: Spain: Lobios | collected 2014-01 | reverse complement strand
TTTGCAGCGGAGAGTGGTCACTGCTCCTCTATATATCGTACGGCTCGAACAAAAGCGATCAGCTGATTGACCTCCCCTTTGGATAGGGGCTTTCCATCTACTGTCAGCGTGACATCGCGCAATTCTGTCAATTCGAGGTCACCAGCCGCGGCACTCGTGTTGGGATCATCGACTCTTCCGACGAGATAATCAACGGACGTTTCAAACAGATCAGCCAATGTTTTGATGGCTTCCAGCGAGGGTTCCCGATATCCGGATTCGTATCCGGCATAGGTGCTTTTCGCGATTCCCAGCCGATCTGCTATATATTGCAAGGACCAGCGTCTGCTTTTCCGCAATTCGATTAAGCGATTGAGATCCATCCTGTTTCCTCCTGACACCATTATTATAAGCACCAAGAAAAAGACAAACAAGCAAAAAGTTCGCGAAACGAATATTTTTTGCTTGATTACGACAATTAACGTACCTATAATAGCTTGTGAAGGTCGCGGTTAGCGTACAATGCCATGATAGGTGCTACCATGAAAAGAGGTGATCTCATGAAAAAGATTCTCTTGCTGGCAACGGGCGGTACAATCGCTTGCGTTCCGGGAGAAGAGGGATTGGCGCCAGGATTGCAAGGGCAGGACATGCTTGATCTCGTGTCAAGGGAAAACCACAATGATACAGTGGAATGCAAACTGTTGATGAATATTGATAGCACCAACATGCAGCCCGAATCCTGGGTAAAAATCGCGGAGGCGATTTATGAGAATTATCACAGCTACGACGGCTTTGTGATTACGCACGGAACGGATACGATGGCGTACACGTCCGCTGCGCTTTCATATATGCTGCAGCATTCGGCAAAACCCATCGTACTGACCGGCTCCCAGGTTCCGATCCAGGAAAAGAAAACGGATGCGAAAAAAAATATCACGGATGCGCTTCGATTCGCTTGTGAAGACATCGGCGGAGTTTTTGTGGTTTTCGATGGAAGAGTAATTCGGGGGACGAGGGCGGTTAAATTGCGGACAAAAAGCTATGACGCTTTTGAGAGCATCAACCATCCTTACGTAGCCTATATCCATGGCTCGGAAATCAAGTATAATAAGGGTACCGTTCAGCCAAAACATCAGTCCATCGAGTTGGACACTTCTCTGTGTCCCGATGTTTTTCTGTTGAAACTGCACCCTGGCACGAAGCCGGAGCTCTTTGATTATCTCAAACACCTTTACAAGGGCGTCATAATCGAAAGCTTTGGAAGTGGAGGAATTCCTTTTCAAGAGCGAAACCTTCTGCCAAAGGTAAAGGAGCTGATTGCTTCCGGCATCGCCGTTGTGATTACGACGCAATGCCTGGAAGAAGGGGAAGATGTTACTTTGTACGAGGTCGGACGGAAAGTGGCTCAGAACATGATTATTCTGTCCCGTGACATGAACTCGGAAGCGATTGTTCCGAAACTGATGTGGGCTCTGGGGAAAACGAACGATCTTCAAGAAGTGAAGAGGATCATGGAAACTCCGATTGCCTATGACACAAACGTTACGATTTGAAAAAAGAAAGCTGGTATGAAGATGATCGTCAACCAATCCTATCGACTGGAAAAAGATTTTCTCGGGGAAAAAGAGATCCCGTCAGATGCGTATTATGGAATCCAGACCTTGCGAGCGACGGAAAACTTTCCGATCACAGGCTACCGACTGCACGAGTCTCTGATCCGTGCGATCGCGATGGTAAAAAAAGCTGCCGCACTTGCCAACATGGAAACCGGATATTTGACGCCGCGTTTGGGAAACGCCATCGTTGCAGCCGCTCAAGAGGTTATTGATGGCAAGTGGCATGATCATTTTATCGTCGACCCCATTCAGGGCGGTGCCGGAACATCCATCAACATGAATGCGAATGAAGTGATTGCCAATCGCGCATTGGAGCTGTTGAATGAACAGAAGGGCAATTATTTTGCGTTGAGCCCCAATACTCACGTGAACATGTCGCAATCAACCAATGATGCATTCCCTACAGCGATTCATATCGCGACTCTGCACCAGTTGGAAACCCTGTTGGATACGATGCAGGTCATGCACGACGCGTTTGCAAAGAAAGCCAACGAGTTCGACCATGTCATTAAAATGGGACGCACACACCTTCAAGACGCCGTTCCGATTCGCCTGGGTCAAGAGTTTGAGGCCTATCGCCGGGTACTGGAACGCGACATCAAGCGCATCCGGCAATCCCGTCAGCATCTGTATGAAGTGAATATGGGAGCCACGGCCGTTGGTACAGGGTTAAATGCGGATCCACGATACATCAGCAGCGTGGTTCGGCACCTAGCTGCGATTAGCGGGCTGCCGCTCGTAGGAGCAGAACACTTGGTGGATGCAACACAGAACACGGACGCCTATACTGAGGTGTCAGCGGCATTGAAAGTATGTATGATGAACATGTCGAAAATAGCGAACGACTTGCGTCTCATGGCTTCCGGACCTCGAGTAGGTTTGGGTGAGATTTCGCTGCCGGCCCGTCAGCCAGGTTCTTCCATCATGCCGGGAAAAGTAAACCCCGTGATGCCGGAAGTGATCAATCAGGTGGCGTTTCAGGTAATCGGCAACGATCATACCATTTGTCTTGCATCGGAAGCAGGGCAGCTCGAACTGAATGTGATGGAGCCGGTCCTCGTCTTCAACCTGCTTCAATCGATCAGCATCATGAACAACGCGTTCCGTGTCTTTACCGACTACTGCCTGGCGGGTATCGAAGCCAACGAAGCCCGACTGAAGGAGTATGTGGAAAAGAGCGCAGGCGTCATCACCGCAGTAAATCCTCATCTGGGTTATGAGACGGCCGCCCGTATTGCCCGAGAGGCGATCCTTACCGGCAAATCGGTCCGGGAACTTTGCTTGCATTACAACGTTCTCACGGAAGAGGAATTGGATCTGATTTTAGACCCGTACGAAATGACCCATCCGGGTATTGCAGGGGCGTCCTTGTTGGAGCGGGATTAGATTTTTCCGTGCATATCTGATGAGGCAATCGTTCACCTTATAGACAGACCACTGTCTGGGGGTACAGCATGAACAACTCAGGAAATTCGGGAAACGCCCATTCCGACATGTTTGTCAGCAAACCCGGCGCCGACAAGGGGGACAAGCAGCAGGGCGGTTCCCAGCAAAATCGCATCGATCAGTTTATTCAAGAGGGAATTGAGGACTTTAAAGAGGGGGCTTTACACAACGATGTCCAAGAACAAAAACATGAACTTGCATCAGGAAAGCAGCAAGGGAAAATCTGCGGAAGTCGTGCCCCAGTCCTCTGAAAAAGAGCAAAAGCGAGACCAACGATAGCAGAATGAACCAGGTGCCCTCTGACGTCGAACAACGTGCAGAGGGCATTCCTCCTTCGCTAGCGTTCTTCCTCTTCTGACGGTTGGTCTTTCTCCAAAATGGCATTGATTTCACCAGCATCGCCTTTGGCATTGATCAACTGCACCAACTGCGTCAGCGCATCTGTCTCTCGTTCCAGCTCGTCTTTACCCATCTGAATCCCACCCCAGCCATATTCGTTGTACATCTGTAGGATGGTCAAATGGGAGATTTTTTACGAGTCTGATTTTGCCGAAGCCAGCGTGAAACTTTCGACCCAACGTATCGTATTACTCTATGGTGAATAAGTCCATTACAAGTCGGGAGGAATCAGGATGATCGTGACCACCACGAGCTCATTGCAAGGAAAGGAAATCGAAGAGTACCTGGATATTGTGAGCGGTGAAGTCATTCTTGGCGCCAATGTGGTCCGTGACTTTTTGGCAGGGATCACGGATATTATCGGCGGACGCAGTGGCGCGTATGAGAGCAAGCTGCAGGAAGGCAGAGAATTGGCGATTCGTGAAATGAAGGACAAGGCAAGAGCACTGGGTGCAAACGCGATTATCGGAGTCGATCTGGATTTTGAAACACTTCGAGAAGGAATGATGATGGTAATCGCGACTGGGACAGCCGTAAGAGTGAAGTAAGGTCGGGCAAGAGCCCGGCGGATATGTGGACCCGCCGAACGAGAAAGTGGATCGGCGGGTTGTTGCCTGCCGTAAAATGCCCTTTACTCGCTGCAAAATACATAATATTCTTACAGGAGATAAGCGGAATTCAGAAAAGGGGAGAGCAAAGCATGTCGGTACAACAGACGCTGTCTGCACTAGCTTTGAAGATGAATGAAGACCCGAAAGGCATCAGAGGTTTTCAGTCCGTCTACCAGTTTGACTTGAGCGGAGAGGACGGAGGAACGTATCAGGTCAAATTTGACAACAACCAGGTGTCATATGTCCAGGGAACACCGGATGAACCCAAGTGTACGCTGCAAATGTCCGACGCCAACTTCATCAAGCTGGTAAACGGGCAGTTGAATCCGACAGCAGCCTTCATGATGGGAAAACTGAAAGTGAAGGGAGACCTTTCCCTTTCCTTGAAGCTTCAATCCATTCTGCAGACCTACCAATAAGATCCGTTTTTGTTAGGGTGGCATCCTTGAAAAAGATGGGTGCCACTTGTTGTTTTTTCAGAATATTACATATTTAATGCAGAAAGGGACCACTGTTCCCCCAGGGAGGGTATCATGCAGAACACGTATTTTTTTACCGGTTTTCCCGGCTTCATCGCCGTGCGACTGATCAAACGTCTGATGCAGGAGAACGCTCAAGCACGCTTCCCAACCTCCAGCGCTACGTCTACTTCAGCAGAAGAGGCTCTTGACTATTTTCAATGCGCATCCCGGTATGATTGCAGCCAGGCCATAGCGGATCTGCATGGTTCTGGCATCACGTGCCCGCAGTTTGATGATTATGTCGGGGCAGCCGTGAGATATTTTCAGGTCCATCGCAACGATTCTGACAAGGTTATTATCGTTCACTGACAAGAAAAAAAGAGCCTAGTTCAAAAGAACTAGGCGCAATAAAAACGAACGTCTATGATATATGTCGGCATTTTGCAAAACATTATTTAGTTGTTTTTTTGCAGGTCATAAAATATTTTTTCTCGAAAAAGAGTAAAACAACCAAAATACTGGTAAAATGGGTAAAGTCCCATTACAATAAGACAAACGAACTACTTCAGTCAGAACGAGGGGAATTATGCGACATTTCTGTAACTTCCTAGCCGTCGTCAAAAAGGCCAGCGAACAACAAGTGCATTTTGACCTGTTTCACGTGCTGAAGCGGCCGGATGAACGGCGCGAACTGATTAAGCCAGGAGCAGATCTGCCCCGTCACTATTTTGACTTTTTGGTATACAGCGGTGTTTTAGAAGTAGAAGGACTGGATGCATACAAGCCGTCCGCTCATCATTCGGTAGCGATTGGAATGAACATCAAGTCGCTGGGGAGCAGCGTGCTTTTTGACATGTGCTTTTCGCCCCAGACATACAAGCTCTGGCAGAACGCTGATGCATACATCGAAGAGATCACGCTGCCTGCAGACATATTTGAAGAATACGTGTACCGTTTGGGGGCAATCAGCCGGTTTCGTTACCTGGGCCGGGTTGATGATCCGGCAGCGGCTACTCTGTTGGGCGAAAATGACATGATTGAGTTTAAACGAGACTTTTTGTATTCCAAAAACGGCATTATTAAATCGGTGGTCGCTTTTGCCAACTCCAACAACGGAAATCTGTTTCTGGGCATTTCTGATGAAGGGGAGATCACAGGGGTGAACCATGAGGTGGAACAATACGGCGACCCTGACAAGTACATTCTGGCAATTACGCAGTATATCCAGGACTAGACAACTCCCTTTCTGGCACCATTCCCGAAAATTTCACTCAAGAAGGTAAATGACAAATACGTTGTCGCCATTTTTGTCGAAGTTGGATCTGAGCTGATTTGCGGATTGGACAAGAATGGGGAAAAGTATGTTGCCATCCGCACAAACAATCGCTCCGTCATTGTAAAGGACCCGCACCAGATCGGGGAAATCTACGTCAAGCGAAAATTGGGAAGTGAAATCAGCCGCCGCTTGGGACTTCTGTAAGATTCGTATGAGCAGCGAATACGAATGGGAGGATTTCTTCATGAGAACTTGTTTTCGTGCCTATCTGCTTCCTGTTTTGTTGGTCAGCTTGCTTATGACAGGATGCTCGGACCCATCTGGCCGTCCTTTGTCCGATATGAAAAAACGGATGGATGTGGAAGTAGGTGCCGTACAGAAAGCAGCGGTGCTCTCTACGGATGGACAAGAAGTGCCGTTGGATCCTACAGTGTTTCTCAATGATCTGCCAGCCCAGGGGAAGGAGCTGGAGGTTTCCGATGCGCCGCTTAGGCGAGAAGATGTTCGCTATACCTTAATCTTGTACCGAAAAGTGGAGGCGCCGCTGGTTCTGGAAGTAGGCGAGCAAGCTGTTCAGTTCGGCGACAAAACCTACAGAGGGGACGGGACGGAGAGATTTTACCGTTGGATTCGCCAGTTAACGGGAAAAGCACTTTTGCAGTCCACGGTGCGTTCCGGTGAGCTATCGGCGAAAGACGTGGCACGCTCGCTTTCCTTGCCGGAACAGGAGGCCGTGTCCCTCTGGCAAATCCTGCAGACCTCAGAGTATCTGGATGCACTGGAGGAGAAGCAGTATCCACTCTATCCTCACTACCGTGTGAAAATGGATACGGGCTCAGGCGTAGTCGAGGTCACCGTGTTGACGCCAACGATTGTCTCCATCCCGTTTGGGAAAGAGACGCATTTTTACCGGACACACAGTTCGCTGTTTTCTACAATAACGGAGTGGCTGCCTCCGCATGAAGCGGGCACGGATCCGTTCGAAGCGTTGTTTCGAGCGAGCGACATACGAATCGACCCGGTGACCGATCGTTCGATTCCGCAGATTCAACGCAAAATGACGGACTCCACAGTGGATCAAGCGATATCTCATCAGTGCATCCGTCTCCTAAAGAGCGGAATTCTCCAGCGAAAGCAGACGCGTCTGCCCCGCCAGGAGCAATACCGGATCAGCTTTGGCATCGGAAACTCGGAAAAAGTCGTTCGGATGTACGAAGACCATTTTGTACTCGACGGCAATGTGTACTCCCATACCGGCATTCATCGGCATATCCTGCAATTGCTGGAGGCAAAAAGAAAATAGGTCCATGCTCTTATGAAGTTCCATCCTTCTGGTCACGATAAAAGAGAAAGTATCATTTCACTACCACTTTTGCAAAATTTGTCGTAGAATAGAAATGTTGCACTGATAGTGGCAGTATTTGGCCATGAGAAGCGAAATGCTCGGTTGGGCAAAAACTGCCGATCTTTATCTGCCATAGGAGGATGGAGAATGAACATTCATGAGTATCAAGGCAAAGCGATACTTAAGCAGTACGGTGTAAAAGTTCCGGAAGGACGCGTAGCCTTCACCGTGGAAGAAGCGGTGGAAGCAGCGAAGGAGCTTGGCACGCAAGTTGTAGTGGTCAAAGCACAAATCCACGCTGGCGGCCGCGGTAAAGCGGGCGGTGTAAAAGTGGCCAAAAATCTGGACGAAGTGCGTACATACGCAAATGAGATCCTCGGCAAGGTTCTGGTTACCCACCAAACCGGTCCAGAAGGGAAAGAAGTGAAGCGCCTTCTGATTGAACAAGGCTGCGACATTAAGAAAGAGTACTACGTCGGTCTTGTAGTTGACCGTGCAACAGGACGCGTGGTCATGATGGCTTCTGAAGAGGGCGGTACGGAGATCGAGGAAGTAGCAGCTCATACTCCGGAAAAAATCTTCAAGGAAGTTATTGATCCGGTTACCGGCCTGACCATGTTCCAGGCACGCCGACTGGCATATGCCATTAACATTCCGAACGAACTGGTAAACAAGGCCGTCAAGTTCATGATGGGTCTGTATCAGGCGTTTGTTGAAAAAGATTGCTCTATCGCGGAGATCAACCCGCTTGTTGTTACCGGAGACGGCGAAGTAATGGCGCTTGACGCGAAACTGAACTTCGACAGCAACGCTCTCTACCGTCATGCTGACATCGTTGCACTGCGCGATTTGGACGAAGAGGACGAGAAGGAAATCGAAGCTTCCAAATACGATCTGTCCTACATTGCACTCGATGGCAACATCGGTTGCATGGTAAACGGTGCAGGTCTCGCAATGGCAACCATGGACATCGTGAAGTTCTACGGCGGCGAACCTGCCAACTTCCTCGATGTAGGTGGCGGTGCTACCGAGGAGAAAGTTACGGAAGCGTTCAAAATCATCCTGAAAGACCCGAAAGTAAAAGGGATCTTCGTCAACATTTTCGGCGGCATCATGAAGTGTGACGTCATTGCCAACGGTGTTGTTGGAGCAGCGAAACAAGTGAAACTGGACAAACCGCTTGTCGTTCGTCTGGAAGGTACAAACGTCGAGCTGGGCAAGAAAATCCTCAACGAGTCCGGTCTTAATATCGTAGCTGCAGAATCCATGGCAGACGGCGCTGAGAAAATCGTATCTTTGGTGAAATAAGCAGGTCGACTAGATACGTAAAAAAAGGTGGGAAAAATACGCGATGAGTATTCTTGTTAATAAAAATACAAAGGTTATTACACAAGGGATCACGGGTGCAACTGGCTTGTTCCACACCCGCGGTGCTGTTGAATACGGTACACAAATGGTTGGCGGTGTTACTCCTGGTAAAGGCGGCACCGAGGTTGACGGAATTCCGGTATTCAATACCGTAGCAGAAGCGGTAGAAAAAACCGGGGCAAACGCGTCCGTTATCTACGTGGCACCTCCTTTCGCAGCTGACGCCATCATGGAAGCGGTAGACGCTGAACTGGATCTGGTCATCTGCATTACCGAGGGCATCCCGGTTCTGGACATGATCAAGGTAAAACGCTACATGGAAGGCAAGAAAACCCGCCTGATCGGCCCGAACTGCCCAGGTGTCATCACTCCAGGCGAGTGCAAAATCGGTATCATGCCAGGTTACATCCATACACCTGGTAAAGTAGGTATCGTTTCCCGCTCCGGTACCCTGACGTACGAAGCGGTTCACCAAACATCTACCCGCGGCATCGGTCAATCCACAGCGGTAGGTATCGGTGGAGACCCTGTAAAAGGCATGGAGTTCATCGATGTACTGAAATTGTTCAATGAAGACCCGGACACGGAAGCAGTCATCATGATTGGTGAAATCGGTGGTACTGCAGAAGAAGAAGCAGCTGAATGGATCGCTGCCAACATGAAGAAACCGGTTGTAGGCTTCATCGGCGGTCAAACTGCGCCTCCAGGAAAACGCATGGGACACGCTGGTGCCATCATCTCCGGCGGTAAAGGTACGGCGGCTGAGAAAATCGCGAAGCTGGAAGAATGCGGCGTTCGCGTAGCGAAAACCCCTGCAGTCATCGGCGAAACGCTGGTGGAAGTACTGAAGGAAAAAGGTCTGCTTGAAAAAGTAATGAACAAGTAAGAAGCAAATAGATGAAGAGGACGAGCTCGCTCGTCCTCTTTTCTTTCGTAAAGGTTTTCTAGTTGGACCTGCTGTCTCTTTTTATAATGAAGAAAAAAGAGGGCGAGAGAGTAGGGGAATGGTGGACATGGAAATGACAGAGCGGGATTGGCTGTATTCGCTGATGATAATACCGGGATTGGGTAGAAAAAGAGTACGTGATATGTATACGGAATGTGGATCCATTCATGAAATCTTTGACCGATTCCCTGACGTTGCGAAGAACAAGTCGCTAGATCAGGTGCGGATGGATAAATATGCAAGGATAAAGGCCGGTGTGGAGTTCGTCTGTTGGCTGGATGACAACTACCCGGCCATGCTGCGTGAAATTCCTGACCCGCCGCTCATCCTCTTTTACCGGGGAGATTTGACACTGCTGGAACGCCCCTGTATCGCAGTCGTTGGTTCACGTAAACCGACTGCGTATGGTCGAGCCGCATGTGGCTATCTGGTGAAGCAATTGGTGGAGACAGGGTTTGTAATCGTATCAGGCTTGGCGTACGGCATAGACGGAGAAGCGCATCGGACAGCGCTCAGAAGTGGAGGAGGGACAGTGGCGGTATTGGGCTGCGGAATCGATCAGGTTTACCCTGCGTCTCACCGATCGCTTTATCAGGAAATTAGTACATCGGGACTAATTCTGTCGGAGTACCAACCAGGAACTCCTCCCCTACCAGGCTTGTTTCCAGAACGAAACCGCATCGTCAGCGGTGTAAGTCTCGGCGTTTTGATCATGGAGGCGGCGGAACGAAGTGGTTCCTTGATAACGGCTGACTGTGCTCTCGAGCAGGGGAGAGAGGTGTTCGCTGTTCCGGGACCAATTTTTTCAGAAGTGAGCGCTGGACCGCATAACTTGATTAAGCAAGGTGCAAAGCTAGTAACAAGATGTGCTGACATCACATCGGAATTTATGCATTTGTTCCCGTCCCAGAAGCCGGTTTCTGAGAAGAACTCGCTCTCGCGCGAAATCGATCCGCAAGAGAAGCAGTTGCTTGATCTTCTCTCGTACGAACCGGTTCATTGGGATGAATTGCACGCTTCCGTGGATTCAGAGATACGGAACTTTTTGAATCACATCCTGCTCCGCTTGGAGACAAAAGGAATGATCAGCAGCTTGGCAGGAGGATACTATGTGCGAAAGTAGAATGGTATCAATGCCTGCAAGTGTTTGACAAACAGGATAGCCGTATTTAATAATAGGGGAGATTCATTACTGAAAGGGGAGGAAAAAATTGGCTGATACGCTCGTAATTGTCGAATCCCCGGCGAAAGCGAAAACGATTGGAAAATACCTGGGCAGCAAATATATAGTGAAAGCGTCAATGGGCCATGTCAGAGACCTCCCGAAGAGTCAAATGGGTGTTGACGCTACAAAAGGGTTTGAACCTAAATACATAACGATACGCGGAAAAGGGGACGTCCTGAAGAGCCTGAAGGACGCCGCCAAAAAAGTGAAAAAGGTATATCTAGCAGCCGACCCGGATCGCGAGGGGGAAGCGATTGCGTGGCATCTGGCGCAGTACCTCGGGCTTGACTTGAATCAGCCTCTTCGCGTGGTATTCAACGAGATCACCAAGGATGCGATCAAGGAAGCATTCAAGCATCCCCGTCACATCAACATGGATCTTGTGAACGCACAGCAGGCGCGCCGTATTCTCGACCGGTTGGTTGGCTACAATATCAGCCCGATTCTTTGGAAAAAGGTTCGGAAAGGGCTGAGTGCAGGGCGTGTTCAATCGGTGACGGTAAAAATGGTCATCGATCGGGAAAGAGAGATTCAGCAGTTCATCCCGGAAGAATACTGGACGATTACTAGCACCCTGTTGAGTCACGGAAAGGCGTTTGAGGCGCGTTTTCACGGCTTTGGCGAGGAAAAAGCGGAACTGAAGTCGGAAGCTGATGTTCAGCAAGTACTTTCGCGCATCAACAACCAACCCTACACGGTGCAAAAGGTAACAAAGCGAGAGCGAAAACGCAACCCGGCACCGCCATTTATCACCAGCTCGCTGCAGCAGGAAGCTGCCCGCAAGCTGAATTTCCGGACAGCAAAAACAATGATGGTTGCCCAACAGTTATATGAAGGGATCGACTTGGGAAAAGAAGGTACAGTGGGTCTTATCACCTATATGCGTACCGATTCCACCCGTGTGTCGATGACCGCTCAAAACGAGGCCAAGGAGTACATCACGGCGAATTTCGGGACGGAGTACATACCGTCGGAACAGCGTACCGCGCCGAAGAACGAAAAGGCACAGGATGCCCATGAGGCGATCCGACCGACATCTGTGTTGCGCACGCCGGATGAGTTGAAGGAATACCTATCCCGTGACCAGCTAAGGCTGTATCGACTGATTTGGGAGCGCTTCCTGGCCAGTCAGATGGCATCCGCCGTACTGGACACCATGGGCGTCGATATTGACGTAAACGGCGTCACATTCCGTGCTACCGGCTCCAAAGTCAAGTTCCCCGGCTTCATGAAGGTATACATAGAAGGAAACGACGACGGCAAGGAAGAAGAAAGCTTCCTTCCGCCGATTGAAGAGGGACAGAAGCTCGAGTTGAAAGAAATCGAGCCGAACCAGCACTTTACCCAGCCGCCGCCGCGATATACGGAAGCGCGCCTGGTGAAGACGCTGGAAGAGCTCGGGATTGGACGTCCGTCTACGTATGCTCCGACCTTGGAGACGATTCAGAAGCGAGGATACGTCGCTCTGGAAGAGAAGCGATTCGTGCCGACTGAGCTTGGAGAGATCGTCATCTCGATGATCGAAGAGTTTTTCCCGGAGATTCTCGACCTGGAATTTACCGCGAACATGGAATCCGATTTGGACAAGGTGGAGGAAGGCATCGCCAACTGGGTGAAGGTACTGGATCACTTCTATCAGGATTTCGCCAAGCGCGTCGTCGTCGCCGAAGAGCAGATGGAGGAAGTGGAGCTAAAGGACGAAATAGCCGATGAGAATTGCGAATTGTGCGGACGCCACATGGTGTACAAACTGGGCCGATTCGGCAAGTTTTTAGCATGCTCCGGCTTTCCGGAATGCCGCAATACGAAGCCGATTGTGAAGGAAATCGGCGTGAAGTGTCCTACTTGTGAAACCGGTTCGATTATCGAACGTAAGAGTAAGAAGAGCCGTATTTTTTACGGCTGCAATCAGTATCCCGAGTGCGAATTCGTCTCGTGGGACAAACCGATTGCCCGTCCTTGCCCCAAGTGCGGCAGCATGCTCGTCGAGAAGAAACGAAAGAAACAGGGCGTCAGTATCGTCTGCACGAAGTGTGACTACCAAGAAGAAGCAGACTCGTAAAAGGAAGTGTAGAGGAAATGTCCCAACCATACGTAACAGTCGTAGGTGCAGGGCTTGCAGGAAGCGAAGCCGCCTGGCAAATCGCCCAGTCTGGCGTAGCGGTCAAGCTGTATGAAATGCGCCCGAAAACACAGACACCTGCTCACCACACAGATAAATTTGCAGAGCTGGTGTGCAGCAACTCACTTCGAGCCAATTCACTGACCAATGCGGTCGGTGTTCTGAAGGAAGAGATGCGCCGATTTGAATCCGTGATTATCCATGCGGCGGACAAATGTGCCGTTCCTGCAGGAGGAGCACTGGCAGTTGACCGGCATGAATTTGCCGAATACGTCACGGACGCGGTACGCAACCATCCACTGATCGAGGTGATGACAGAGGAAATTACCGAGATCCCGGAAGGCATCGTGGTAATCGCCACAGGACCGCTCACGTCGCCAGCCCTGTCAGAACGCTTGAAAGAATTGACCGGCGAAGAGTACCTGTATTTTTACGATGCTGCTGCCCCGATTATCGAGAAGGATTCCATCGACATGAACAAGGTGTTTGTGGCCTCCCGCTATGACAAAGGGGAAGCCGCGTACCTGAACTGCCCGATGTCGGAGGAAGAGTTCGACCGCTTCTATGAGGCGTTGATATCCGCTGAGGCAGTGCCGTTGAAGGAGTTTGAAAAAGAGATCTTTTTCGAGGGCTGCATGCCGATCGAAGTGATGGCCAAGCGTGGACGTCAAACCATGCTGTTCGGTCCGCTGAAGCCGGTTGGTCTTACCGATCCGCGCACGGGAAAACAGCCATTTGCAGTTGTACAGCTGCGTCAGGACAACAGTGCAGCCACCTTGTACAACATCGTTGGCTTCCAGACTCACCTCAAATGGCCGGAACAGAAGCGTGTATTCTCGCTCATCCCGGGCCTGGAGAACTGCGAAATTATCCGCTACGGCGTGATGCACCGCAATACGTTTATCAACTCGCCGAAACTGCTTCGTCCCACTTATCAGTATCGGGACCGCGATACGCTGTTTTTTGCAGGCCAGATGACTGGAGTGGAAGGATATGTGGAATCAGCTGCATCCGGTCTGCTGGCAGGGTTGAACGCAGCCCGTCTGGCAAAAGGCGAGGAGCTGCTGGTGCTGCCGCCGGAAACCGTGATGGGCAGCATGGCTCACTACATTACCACGACCGACTCCAAGCACTTCCAGCCGATGAACGCGAATTTTGGTTTGCTGCCGAGTCTGCCTGTACGCATCCGCAATAAAAAAGAAAAGAACGAAAAACTGGCTGAACGGGCGCTAGACACAATTCAGAATTTTACACAAAAACGACACAATTACAGTTGATATCCGTTTTCATGCTGTGTTACTATTAAGTTGCTTTGAGGAGAGTGCATGTCAGATGGACATTTCGCCGCAAATATCCACGGAAATAGAGATGTTTACTCGCTATTTGAAAGTGGAAAAAAACGCCTCTCCCCACACGGTGAAACAGTATGTTGCAGATATCTACGAATTCGTCTCCTTCATGGAACAGCATCAAATCACCGTATTTGCTGCTGTTTCTTATTTACACGGGCGCTCGTTTTTGGCTCATCTTGGCAAACGTGGACTTTCGCGGAGGAGCATTGCGCGGAAGCTTTCCAGCCTGCGCAGTTTTTATCGTTTTCTCATGAGGGAAGGATTGTTGGAACAAAATCCGTTCCAACTGGTTTCTACACCAAAAGTGGAAAAGAAACTGCCTGCTTTTTTATACCCTCACGAAATCCAACCGTTCTTTGAGCTTCCCGACACCTCGACTCCTCTCGGGCTGCGGGACCGGCTGATTTTTGAGTTGTTGTACGCAAGCGGAATGCGGGTGGCCGAACTGGTCACGCTTACCGTTGATTCCGTCAACGTGTCCATGGGTGTCGCTCTCGTTTTCGGAAAAGGGGCAAAAGAGCGATACGTGCCGATTGGCAGTTATGCCTGTGACGTGCTTCGGCAATACCTAGAATATGGAAGAGATGAACTGCTGGCGGGGAAACAGGATGCCGGCCATCTCCTGTTAAATTACAGGGGAGAGCCGCTGTCGGATCGCAGCGTTCGCCGGGTGGTAGACAAGTACATCGAAACGCACGCGCTTCACCTCAATGTGTCGCCGCATACGTTTCGCCATACGTTTGCCACACACATGCTGAATGCGGGAGCGGACCTTCGTACCGTGCAAGAACTTCTCGGCCATGTAAATATATCGACGACACAGGTATATACCCACGTGACCAAAGAGCGGCTCCGACATGTCTATGATGCCGCTCATCCTCGTGCGATCCGGGGGCGAACACAAGCGTGAGTCACCTGCCGATTGCGGCCCAGTAAGAGTGGAGGAATGAATGATGGAACAGTTTCATGCGACGACGATATTTGGCGTTCACCATAACGGTGAAGCGGCGATGGCGGGTGACGGGCAGGTTACCTTTGGAAACAGCATGGTGATGAAACACGGTGCGAAAAAAGTGCGCCGCCTGTACCGCGGAGAAGTGCTGGCCGGCTTTGCCGGATCAGTTGCCGACGCCATTACACTGTTTGAAAAGTTCGAAGCCAAACTGGAAGAGTACCACGGGAACCTGCAGCGCGCCGCGGTTGAACTGGCCAAGGAATGGCGTGCCGACAAGATACTACGGCGCTTGGAAGCGATGATGATTGTGATGAATCGGGAACACCTGCTTCTCGTGTCGGGCAACGGCGAAATTATTGAACCGGACGACGGCATCCTGGCCATCGGTTCCGGTGGCAGCTTCGCGCTCGCGGCTGGGCGTGCGCTGAAAAAGTATGCTCCACATCTGAGTGCACGAGAGATCGCCGAAGCTTCCCTGCTGACTGCAGCTGAAATATGTGTGTTTACCAACTCCAATCTGGTAGTGGAAGAGATGAAACGATAGGAAAGGAGGATTCCTATGCTGGCTCTTGAGCAATTGACTCCCCGCAACATCGTGGAACACCTCGACAAGTACATCGTAGGTCAGGCTCAGGCAAAAAAGGCGATCGCGGTGGCGCTTAGAAACCGATACCGCCGGAGCCGTCTGCCGGAGAGCATGATCGATGAAGTGGTGCCCAAAAACATCCTGATGATTGGACCGACCGGTGTGGGCAAGACGGAGATTGCCCGTCGGATCGCAAAGTTGACCGGAGCGCCCTTTGTGAAAGTCGAGGCCACCAAGTTTACGGAAGTTGGCTATGTGGGACGTGACGTGGAGTCAATGGTGCGTGATTTGGTGGAAACAGCCATCCGGAACGTGAAGCAGGAGAAGATGGAATCCGTCAAGGAAAAGGCCGAGAAGATGGCGAACGAAGCGATCGTCCAGATCCTGGTTCCGTCCCGCAAACAACAGCAATCCTTTAAGAACCCGCTGGAAATGCTGTTTGGCGGTCAGCAAAACACACAGTCGCAGACCCACGATCCGGAAGAAGCCTCGCTTGAACAACAGCGCAGACAGGTCTCCTGGCAGCTTGCCGCTGGCCAACTGGAAGATCAGATGATTGAAATCGATGTGGAGGATCAGTCTCCGTCCATGTTTGATCTTTTCCAGGTTCCCGGAACCGAGCAGATGGGCATGCAAATGCAGGATATGCTCGGCAATCTTCTGCCAAAGCGAACGAAGAAAAGAAAATTGCGAATAAGAGAAGCGCGCAAGGTATTAATTCAACAAGAAGCGCAAAAACTGGTGGATATGGATGAAGTGATCCAGGAGTCGATTCGTCGTGCAGAGCAGCACGGTATCATCTTCATTGACGAGATTGACAAAATCGCCGGCAAGGACGGCCGCGGCCCTGACGTTTCAAGGGAAGGTGTGCAGCGGGACATCCTGCCGATCGTCGAAGGATCTACGGTTATGACCAAATACGGCCCGGTTAAAACGGATTACATCCTGTTTATTGCCGCAGGCGCATTTCATATGGCGAAGCCGTCCGATCTGATTCCGGAGCTGCAGGGACGTTTCCCTATCCGCGTCGAGCTGACCAGCCTGCGCGTCGAAGATTTCGTTCGAATCTTGACGGAGCCGAAGAACGCGTTGTTGAAGCAATACATCGCACTTCTGGAGACGGAGGGCATTCGGGTGGAATTCACTCCGGAAGCGATCCGTGAAATTGCCAGACTTGCTGCCGAGGTTAACCAGTCGACCGACAACATTGGTGCACGTCGACTTCATACCATGCTGGAAAAGCTGCTGGAGGATCTCTCCTTCGAAGCGCCTGACATACATCTCGATGTCGTGCAAATCACTCCGGAATATGTGAGTGAGAAGCTCGGAAACATCGTAGGAAATCGAGATTTAAGCCAATACATCTTGTAATGAGTTGGTTGATAAGCCAAACATTTTTGGGAGGAAAAAAGAAATGGATCTGTTATCGAAAACCAGAAGGATTAACCGCATGCTGCAAAAGTCTGCGGGTCATGCTGTAAACTTTAACGAAATGGCACAAGTGCTGAGCGACGTGATCGAGGCCAACATTTTCGTCGTCAGCCGCAAAGGCAAATTGCTTGGCTTTGCCATCCACCAGGAAGTGGACAACGCTCGTATCCGCAAAATGCTGGAAGAACGCCGTTTCCCGGAAGAGTACAGCACAGGTCTGTTAAAAGTAGAAGAAACGTCTGCCAACCTTGACGTAGACAGCCCTTACACCATTTTCCCAGTGGAGATGAAAGAAGTATTCCGTACCGGCTGGACTACTTTGGTGCCAATTATGGGCGGCGGCGATCGTTTGGGTACCCTGATCCTGGGACGCGTCAACAACCCGTTCGTAGATGACGATCTGATTCTGGCAGAAGTAGGTGCCACAGTAGTAGGAATGGAGATTCTGCGTGAGCGCTCGGAAGCAATTGAGGAGGAGGCGCGCAGCAAGGCGGTTGTTCAAATGGCGATCGGTTCCCTTTCTTACAGTGAGCTGGAAGCAGTTGAACACATTTTTGAAGAACTCGAAGGTAAAGAAGGATTGCTGGTTGCATCCAAAATTGCCGATCGCGTAGGCATCACTCGTTCGGTAATCGTAAACGCACTGCGCAAACTGGAGAGCGCAGGCGTAATCGAATCGCGTTCGCTCGGGAT
>VAPR01000834.1_pt1 | contig 17834 bp, 14 predicted proteins | sample 3380701 | NCBI WGS metagenome assembly VAPR01 (sample SAMN11536904, study PRJNA540576) | hot springs metagenome | isolation source: hot spring wet sediment | place: Spain: Lobios | collected 2014-01 | reverse complement strand
GCGTTATCTCTGACGGTTTCAAGATGACCGCGTTGCCGGCGACCAGGGCGGAGAGGACGGGCACCACTGACAACTGGAAGGGATAGTTCCAGGGTGAAATGACCGCTACCACACCCATTGGCTTGTAGGTAACGTATGATTTTTTCGGCCAAAGTACCAGGGGAGTGGGCACCTTTTTGGGAGCGAGGATCTGCTCGGCGTGTTTCTCGTAGTACAGCAGGCTGTCGGCTGTGACGAAAATTTCCGTCATCAATGCCTCCAGCGTGACCTTGCCGGTATCTTCGCTGATTTTGCGCGCCAGTTCTTCGCCGTGTTCCACCAGGTAGTGACGCAGTCTTGTCAGGTACCCGACCCGTTCCCGCACCGGTACTGTGGACCAGGATGCAGCGGCCGTACGCGCCCGATTCATCGTCATGCGCACGTCCTCCGGAGAGGCTTCCGGCAGTTTTCCCAGGATGGCACCGGTTGCCGGGTTTTGCATCGTCAAGAATGACATGGGACCACCTCTTTTCAATCGATTGGTGAATGGGTTGGAAGCAAAAAGGGAGCCAGCACGGCAGGCAGCGCCTGTTCCAAACGGCCGACTGCTTCCTCCGGCTGCTCGTGTTCGTCCAGGAGCGCCTGAAAAAAGAGGCCGTCGATCAGTGAGTAGATGGTGGCTGCCAGCGTGTCACGGCTGAAACGATCCGCCGTCATCTGACCTTCCGCTTGCAGGTGGTTTACCACGCGCCCGATCAGGTCAATCATGCGTGACCGGATCTCGTTCACGTGCTCGCGGAAGGCAGGGAGGTACATGGCCTGCACTTGAAAGTCGTACCACAGGCGGTGAATCTCCTTGTCGTGCACAAGCGCGTGGCGCAGATTGGCAACCAGTCGTTCCATCCAGCCAGATGCAGGATGTTCCAGCAGGTCCTGCTCCATTTGTTTAATAAAGCCTTCCTTGTAGCTCTGGATGACAGAGATCAACAGCTCCTCCTTGCTGGCGAAGTAATAGTGCAGGATGCCGAGAGAGACGCCTGATTCCCGGGCGATATCGCGAAGAGATACATGGGCATAGCCTTTTTCCGCCAGGCAGCGGGTTGCCTGTGCAATGAGAAAGCTTCGTTTTGCTTCTGCTTTTGTCTGTTTGGACTGTGATTGTTTTGCCATGATGAACACCACTTTTTTGGACGATCGTCCAATTTTATGACTTTATTGTAAAACCACCCTTTCAAAACTGTCAATGAAAAAGAAGCGGGCTGCTACCCCCGCTTCTTTTTGCTGTACATTTGCCGCTCCCACCGCTTGAGGTACGGATAGGGGTCAAACGCCCACTCATTATGGCCCATGTCTCTGTACATGCCGTAGTGGAGATGAGGTGGAAATTTGCCTGACGTACCAGGTTTGCCGTAACCGGAGCTGCCCACATACCCGAGCACTTCGCCGGGTTCAACAATATCGCCCGGTTTCAAACCCTTTCGGAACGAAGAGAGGTGGGCGAAGTAGTGGTAGACGTTGCCCATGTCCCGCATGCCGATGCGCCAGCCGCCGTAGCGGTTCCAGCCCACCACCTCAATCACGCCGTAGCCGGTGCTAAGCACTGGTGTGCCATACCCGGCAAAGATGTCCGTTCCCTCATGGATCCGTCGGCCGCCCCAGCCGCGGGCATCTCCCCAGGTGTTGTTGTAGCTGTAATTGTACCGCTTGGGGATGGGAAAGTGATGGGCATCCAGATCCAACGTCTGATACTTCTCGTAGACGGCGGCAAACTGATCGATCGTTTTTACAGCGCGATCCCGCTTATAATAACTCCACAGTCCGATTTTCCAGTCGTCCCGATTGAAGCCGAATTGCGAGAGGTAGCGGATCATGGTGGTGAGTACGTCCATATCGTTGTGACGGTCGGCTCGGTCGTCTCCATCGCCGTCACATCCGATCCCGCCGAAAAAACAGATGGAAGAGTGGTCCGTGTCGTCGTCCTCCGGGTTCAGAGAACCGCACCAGACGGAGGAAGGTATGTCGATGGCAGTCAAGCGGGAATCGGGTTTCTCCTGCTTTTGCCGTTTTTTCATGGTTCGCTCGTACTGGTCTATGGCAGCCAGGTACGACCATGGGATACCGTACACAAACTCCAGTCGTTGGAACAGTTGAAGCCGCTGCTGCAGGACGGGATCGACCGGAGCGTTTTTCGCCGGCGAGACGGTTTTCGGAGCAGCAGACAACCCGTTTGTGGCGGGCAGCGTGCAGATTGTCAAACACAGACTGATACCAACGAATAGGCGGAATAAACGCATGACCGTCTCCCTCCCAGCGAGTAATCTCATTTGTAGTTTCTGACAGCGTCGCGCTCTTATCCGTAATAGTTTTTTCCAAAGTGATACTGGTGTATCATGCAGGAAGAAGGCATTAAGAAAGTGGGGACGTCTAATGAACCTGGTGATTCGCTGCGAAAAACCGCTGTGTCTGCAGCATTTGCTGCCGCTCTGGCAGCGGGTGCATCATTCCCGCGTAACCGGCGAACCGGTCCCGGAGCGATGGAAGCACCTGCTGGCGCAGGCGGAATCGTTTCCCGGGGCGGACAATGAATGGGGGGACGAGCTGGCCGCACTGCGCGAACTGGTCCGGATGGATGCTGGCTTTCCGCTGTATATTCAGGAACTGGTGGTACCCAAATCACTGCCGGTTCATCTGCTTCCGCTGTTGGCGGGCTGGAAGATTCGGGAATGCCGGGAGAGCAAGTTATCCGACTATTCGCCGATCGCGCTGCTCTGGTTGAAGGAACGGGGCGTGCAGCAGATAGGAGAGTTGAATGGTCGCATCGAGCGTGTGGAATGTGGCGATGGCGTTGCGCTGCTGCAAATGGCGGGCACGGAAGGGGTTTCGGTCGTGAGGGAGCGTCGGGTGCACGACGTGGAGCATGTGGATGAAGGGATGGTACTTCTGCAGGCAAACCTGGACGACAGCAATCCAGAGTGGCTCGGTTACGTGATGGAGCAGCTGTTTCGATCCGGGGCGAACGACGTGAGCTTTTTGCCGATGACGATGAAAAAGAGCAGGCCGGGAGTGATGCTTCAGGTGCTCATCTACCAAAGTCAGCTGGAGGCGGTGAAATCGATTCTGTTTCGCGAGACCACAACGTTTGGCCTGCGGTACTTCCCCGTCGCCTGCCACCGTTTGGCGCGCCGTTTTGTAACGGTGGGGACGCAATGGGGAGAAGTGCCGGTGAAGCTGGGGTACCACCAGGGCGAACGCGTGCAGACGGCTCCCGAGCACGCGGTATGTGCTCGTCTGGCAGAAGCAGCGGGGGTGCCGTTGAAGCACGTTTACCAGCAGGCACTGAAGCTGGCCCAGGAATCGTCTCCTGCGAAAATATAGGGGACATGGCAGGAAGTCAGAAGCATCCCGCAGAATTGAGATCGCGGAGGATATCCAAATCCTACCTGAAGAAAGGGAGGCTGTCTGATGAGTAAGAAGGTGTTAATCGTTGCAGGCGACGCGGTAGAAGCGCTGGAGATTTTTTATCCGTATTACCGCTGCTTGGAGGAAGGGTTCGAAACAGTGATCGCATCGCCTTCGAAAAAAACGCTTCACACCGTATGCCATGACTTCGAAGCTCACAGCGAGACGTACACAGAAAAGCCTGCGTATCAACTCCCCTCACATCTGGCCTTTGCCGACGTAAACCCGCAGGAGTTCGACGGACTGATCATTCCGGGCGGACGTGCGCCGGAGTACATTCGCTTGAACGAGCATCTGAAACCGATTGTGGCCCACTTCTTTGAAGCGAACAAGCCGGTGGCTGCCATCTGCCACGGTTCACAGGTATTGACGCTGGTAAAAGAGCATCTGCAGGATCGCCAGATGACCGCCTACCAGGCATGCCGTCCGGACGTGGAGGCATGCGGCGCGGTCTATCAGACCAATACCCTGCACGTGCACGAGAATCTGGTTTCCGCCCACGCCTGGCCGGATCTGCCAGGATTCATGCGCGAGTTCATCCGCTTGTTGAAGTAACGAGACACAGAAATGAAAGACAGCCTTGCCGCTGGTTGGCAAGGCTGTCGTCGTTTCGTCAGCAACGCGCTTACTCTTCCGGCCGCTCGTCCAGGATCAGCGCGTACACAATTCCCGGACCGTGAACGCCGATGGTCAGGTCGTTTTCGATATCGGCGGAACGGCTGGGGCCGGAAATAAAGTGAACGCCTGCCGGCATGCTGCCGCCATTCCACTTGTTGATCTCCTGCAGGGCTTCACCCATGCGGGTTTTGACGGTGTCGGCACGGATGACAGCCATAAATACGGTGGGCAGCAGGCTGAGAGAGCGACCTTTTGACGCTGCCGATGTCATCACAACGGTACCTGTATGGGCAATCGCAAAATCGGCCACGGCCATTCCGATATCAGCATGAGCCGCCTCCCTGAGCAAATCCTCATCCGCTTGTTTCTGCCACACCGTTGTTTTTACACCGGATGACCGGCTGTCGAGGTCCAAGCCATGAAACAGGGGATGGTCTTCGCGTATGATCCGTTTGGCCTCCAGGACTTGAATCACTTCCGCTACATACGAAACAAGGGCTTCATGAGTCGAGAAGCGCTTGGCGACACCCCCAAGGCCTTCCCAGTTTTTCATAAACAGGTCGATTCTTTGATCCAGGCTGAGACGGTACTCTTCCCAAAAGCCAGGAACGCCCCGCACGGCTTGCAGGGGAGGAGCGCTCTCCCGGCTTCTGCCTAACCGCCGGGCAATGTTGTCAAAGAAGGCGGTTTCCTTTTCACTGGCGTTCATCCGTATTCCCCCTTTCTGTCAGAATGTGGGCGAGACGCTGTTGCAATTCCTGGGGCATGGGTTGCAATTCATGCTCAAGCTCGGCGTCTAGCGCTCTCCATGTGTCCCGGAAGGAGTGGTCGGCAAGTTTTGGCGCGTGCCGGTAGGTATTCCAGCTTTTTAACGGTCCGATTTTCAGCTTGATCGCTCCTCCTCTGGCGAAAGGAAGCTGCGCCAATTGGCCGGCGCGCAATACTCTGCGGTACAGCCTGTGATCGGAAGAGATGAACCGGAATGCTTTCATTCCCAATTGCTCCGCTTTTTTGGTCAGCGCTTCTTCCACATTTCGTCTGCGCTGGTAAACGAGCATGTCGTGCAGCGGTATTTTGACGGGACAGGCTTCATAGCAGGCTCCGCACAGGCTGGAAGCATTGGCCAGCTCCCGGTCTTCATGCAGGAGAGGGGTCAGTACGGCGCCGATCGGGCCGCTGTACACCCAACCGTACGCATGTCCGCCTACATGCCGGTAGACAGGGCAGGCATTGAGGCATGCTCCGCAGCGGATACAGTTTAACACCTCCTGAAATTCGGGATCACCCAACTGCCTGGAACGGCCGTTGTCAATGATCACGATGTGCAGCTCTTCCGGTCCGTCCGAGTCGTCTGAACGGCGGGGACCATTGATCAGCGACATGTATACGGTCAGTTTTTGGCCGGTAGCCGCGCGAGGCAGCAAGGTAGCCATGACTTCCAGGTCTTCGAGGGAGGGAATGATTCTTTCCATGCCCATGAAGGTGATCTGCGTCTTGGGAACCGTGCTGACCATTCGCGCATTTCCTTCATTGGAGAACAAGGCGATGGAACCCGTTTCTGCGACGGCGAAATTGCAGCCGGTCATTCCAATCTCCGCTTCCAGGAACTTCTCCCGCAGCTTTGATCGGGCGAAGCCTGCCAGGATGGCCGTATCCGCCGGCAGAGGCTGTCCAGCCACCTTGGAGAAGAGTTCCGCTACCTGCTCCTTGTTTTTGTGAATCGCGGGAATGATGATATGGGAGGGCGTTTCGCCGGCGAGCTGGATAATGTACTCTCCCAAATCCGTTTCGACCACTTCGATTCCATGCTGTTCAAACACCTGATTGATGTGCACTTCCTCAGACAGCATCGATTTGGATTTGACGACGGAGCGGGTCTTTTTTTCCTGCGCGATTTTCATGGTAATGGCAACCGCTTCCTGGGCATTGGAGGCAAAATGGACGTGAGCGCCCAACGCCCGCACATTTTTGACGAACAGGGAGAGATAGTAGTCCAGATGCGCGATGGTGTGCAGACGGATTTGGCGCCCGCGTTCCCGCCACTCCTCCCAGTTGCCCAGTTCGTCCGTGGCGGCCGCTTTGTTTTTCCGAAGTCTTTCTGTTGTGAATTTTACGGCATTTCGCAAAAAACGATCATTTAGCGCTAGTTGTGCCCGTTCATTTAATGTGGGCGATGAGGCTGTTTTTTGGCTCATGCGTTCCTTTCACTCCTTCGTACAATAGCTCTGCCAGATGCATCACACGAATTGGATGTCCTGCATGGTGCAATCGCCCGGAGATATTTGTCAAACACCCCATGTCGAGGCCCACGAGCACTTCCGCCTTGGTTTCCAGCACATGTTCCGCTTTTTCCGCAACCATCGCTCCCGAGATGTCGGGCACCTTGATGGAAAAAGTTCCTCCGAATCCGCAGCAATCATCCGCGAAGGGCAGGGGCACGAATTCCAACCCTTTTACCTGAGAGAGAAGCAAGTAGGGCTCATCTTTCACTCCAAGCAGACGGCTGCCATGACAGGATGGATGATAGGTGACGCGGTGGGGGAAGCAGGCGCCGAGATCCGTCACCCCCAGAACATGCACGAGAAACTGCGAAAACTCATAGCTTTTGCCGATGAGGTCATGGGCCATCGCCAGATATTTCCCGTCTTCCTGAAACAGGGCAGGGTAGTGGTGATGAATCATCCCGATGCACGAACCGGACGGAGCAATTACAAAATCGCTGTCTTCAAACGCGTGAAGAATGGTCTTGGCGCCTTCTCTGGCGGAATCCCAATAGCCGCTGTTGAAGGCCGGCTGGCCGCAACAGACCTGCAGCTCGGGAAAATCCAGCTTGATCCCGTATCTGGCAAGCAGCCGTGCCATTGCCTCGCCCACTTTTGGATAAAAAGCGTCCGAGAGACAGGTAATAAACAGGGATACTTTCATACACGACTCTCCTTTCCGAATAGCCGAATTCATGATGTCATGATGTCATCTGATGACTGATGCGAAAAAGAAAATGTTTGACCTTACTCAAACATTTCTTTTTCTACGCCAAGCAAGTGGAACAGCATGGATTCTTCCGCTTTTTTCGTATTCTTGTTGGCGATGGCCTTGTAGATATCCTTGTGTTCCGCCAAAAGCCGCTCCGCATTGCCCTTCGCTTGAAACATCTTTTCGCGGCTTGCCTTCAAAGTCTTGCTCATCGTTTCTGAAATGGATTGCATAATGGATTCCAGAATCGGGTTGTGGCTGGCTTTGGCAATTTCATAGTGAAATTGCCAGTCGGATTTCTCGCCCAATTCCCCGTTTGCTACGGCAATCTCCATTTCTTTCAAGGCGGTTTCGATCCGCTGCAAATCTTCATCCGAGCGTCTCTCGGCAGCCAGTTGAACGATGCCGGTCTCAATGATTTTGCGAACCTCCAGCAGTGACATGATGTCCTGTTCCGTGACTGGCTGTATTGGTTCAAAGCCGGACAAGACCTCGTCTGGATCAAAGCGGGTGACAAAAGTGCCTTCGCCCTGACGAATGGTGACAAGCCCCATCGTTTTCAGAGCACTGATTGCTTCTCGCATGGTTGACTGACCGACTCCCAGCAGTTCGCTGAATTCGCGAAGAGAAGGAAGACGATCACCAGGTTTGTAAACGCCATTCATGATTTGATCTTTGATATAATCAGCGACTTCTTCGTACGTTTTACGCACCTTGAACTGTGGCAACGCTTTCATTTTGCATTCACCCGTGGCTTTCTAGGGTCATCAGATGAGTTAATACTACCTACACGGTCAGCCGGTTGTCAAGGTTGAGTTACCTGCCGTTTTGGAATATTCAAAAAAATACTTGTCAAAAGTCAATGCGGTTCCTATAATCAAATCTATCAAAAGCAGACATCAGATGACCATGTGAGATGGTGACATGCTGAGTTTCGCGCTCATTTGAAACGTAAGGGGGAAGGCATTGCAGCGCAAGCGGTTGATTTTGGATTATTGAAAGCGTTTCCGTTTGACTTCAGGCGTAAAAAATAAAACGAAAGAGGTGTAAAAGATGACATGGACACAAATTTTTACCCCTGTGGCGGAAAGTTTAGTCGTTTCTGCATTTGTTGCGCTCATTCCCATTCTTTATTTTTTCTGGGCGCTTGCAATCAAACGCATGAAAGGTTATATGGCAGGGGTAACCACTTTGCTCATTGCCATTCTGGTTGCTGTTCTGGTGTACCGAATGCCTGTAGGAATGGCCATCATGTCTTCTGTGCAAGGAGCGGTGTACGGTATTCTGCCCATCGGATGGATCATCATTTCTTCCGTGTTTTTGTATAAGCTGACAGTAAAAACTGGACAATTTGAAATCATTAGAAGCTCGGTCTTGTCCATCACGGAGGATCGCCGTCTGCAGGCGCTGTTGGTGGCATTTTCCTTCGGGGCTTTCCTGGAGGGGGCGGCCGGCTTTGGCGCTCCCGTCGCGATATCCGCTGCATTGCTTGTCGGTATTGGTTTTCACCCGCTGTATGCGGCCGGTCTTTGCCTGATTGCCAATACGGCACCCGTTGCCTTTGGCGCGATCGGGATACCGATTATCGCCATGGAAGGACCCACCGGTGTTCCCGCGATGGAAATCTCCAAAATGGTCGGACGACAACTGCCTTTCCTGTCCGTACTGGTTCCTTTCTATCTGATTGTCATTATGGCAGGGTTTAAAAAGGCCATGGAAGTGCTTCCGGCGATCCTGGTTTCCGGCGTTTCCTTCGCCTTGACCCAGTACTTTAGTTCCAACTATATGGGGCCGGAGCTGCCTGACATTTTGTCGGCCCTGGTGTCCATGGTTGCATTGGCGTTCTTCCTCAAAGTATGGAAGCCGAAAACGACATTCCGCTTTTCCCATGAAGAAGCGGTTGCCGCTTCGCACGCTGTCGGCAACGCTGCTTTTACCAAAGGACAGGTTTTCAAGGCATGGTCGCCGTTCCTGGTATTGACGGCATTTATCTCGGTCTGGGGAATTCCGGCGGTGAAAAAGGCGCTGGTCGGCAAATATGAAGGCAGCAACGTGTTTCTCAACTTCCTCAATCCGATTGGCAAAGCATTCAGCTTCACCCCAGAGGTTCCCGGTCTTCATCAATTGATTATCGGGGCAAACGGAAAGCCGATTGCTGCCCTGTTCAAAATAGAAGTGCTGGCGGCAGCCGGAACGGCGATCTTGCTTGCTGCCATCGTCACCAAGTTTATCGTCAGCATTTCGTGGCGGGAGTGGCTTGCTGCGTTTGGCGAGACAATCAACGAGTTGAAATTCCCGCTGCTCACGATTGCGTCTGTCGTTGGCTTTGCCTATGTTGCAAACGCTTCCGGAATGAGTACCACGCTGGGGATGACGCTCGCAGGCACAGGGGCATTGTTCCCGTTCTTCGCTCCGTTCCTCGGCTGGTTGGGCGTGTTTATCACAGGTTCAGACACGTCTTCCAACCTGCTGTTTGGCAATCTGCAAAAAGTCACCGCAACCGCCGTCGGGATGGACCCGGTGCTGGCCCTTGCCGCCAACACGAGCGGCGGGGTAACAGGCAAAATGATCTCTCCACAGTCGATTGCCGTGGCGTGTGCGGCGGTCGGGCTTGCCGGAAAAGAATCGGACTTGTTCCGCTTTACGGTGAAGCACAGTATCTTCCTGGTCGTCGTCATTGGGATCATCACGTATCTGCAGTCCAATGTGCTGTCTTGGATGGTTCCGTAACAAAAAAATGCGGGTGCTTGCTTCGTGCATCGCACCCGCATTTTTTTTTATTTAAGGATGCCCGACAAGAATCCGCAGGACATTGGGCTGATCCGGCAGGTCTCTGGTGCCTGCACCGTAGCCGATTGTCTCAACGGTCATTGCCGGAAGCGGCCCGAACTGTTTGACCAGCGCAGCCGCCACGCCTGCGCCTGTAGGAGTGGTCAGTTCCTTTTGGATGGAGGTGAAGCGCAGCGGAATTCCTTTCAGCATTTCCATGGTAGCCGGAGCGGGTACCGGATACAGGCCGTGGTCGCACCGTACATGGCCGTTGCCGGTAGGAACCGGACCGGAATACAGCTGATCGATCCCCAACTCTTCCAAAGCGAGGGCGATGCCAACTACGTCGACAATCGAGTCGAGCGCTCCTACCTCATGGAAATGGACCGTCTCCACCGGGACGTTGTGTATTTTCGCTTCCGCCACGGCGATCTTTTCAAAAACAGCCAAAGCCCGGGCTGTTGCACGAGGGGCGAGGTCTGCAGCTTCAATCATCGCGACGATATCCTTGTAGCTGCGATGGGTGTGATCGTGGTGGTGATCATTGTCATGATGGTGGTGATGGTGGTGATCGTGATCATGGTGGTGATCGTGGTCATGGTCATGACTGTGGCCGTGTTTGTGCAGCACCGGAAGTTGTTTCGGCTGGTGCGCGTTGCTGCTCTCCTCGTCAATCACGTCCAGCTTCAAGGCGCTTACGCCTTTTTTCACTACTGTCTTCCACTCCAGTCGGAAGGACCCTACAGGCAGCTTCCGCAATTCCCGTTCGATTCGGTGACGATCGGCGCCTGCGTCAACCAAAGCGGCGAGCAGCATGTCACCGCTGATGCCGGAAAAACAGTCCAGATATGCAATCTTCATTTGCTCTCGCTCCTTTTCGCTTCTTTTCAATTGGAGTTGTTTTCCTGTATCATCGTAAGAGAAAGTATGTTCGCTTTTGGGCTAACCAGCCAGTACCACTAAGTGTAGCATTACAGACAGGGTCTGTCATGTTTTGGGAGTGATGAGATACGTGCTGACATTCATCCATATGGCTGACGTTCACCTGGACGCGCCGCTGCAGTCTCTCTCCGGCTTGTACGAGCGCAGACAGGATGACATTCGCCGGACGATCCTAAGGGTGCGGGATCTTGTGAAGGAAAAGCAGGCCGATTTCTGGCTGATTGCCGGCGATCTGATGGAATACCATGGCGGGAAACGCTCCACGGCGCTGTTTCTCCGCGATGTGTTCGCATCCGTTGATCCGGTTCCGGTCTGCATTGCACCGGGAAATCACGATCCGTGGCGTTCCGATTCGTTTTACCAGACGATCGATTGGCCGCCCAATGTGATCTGGTTTACGCCTGAATGGGGCGTATACGAGTTTCCTGAGAAGTCGTGCGTCGTGTATGGCTGGGGGTTTGACCAGCCGCACGTGTACGAGTCACCGATGCGGCATTTTCCGGGGAAGCTGCCGGGATACCGGCATCACTTGATGGTGCTGCATGCCACCGTCATGACCGGCGAGGAATGGGATCACCACGCATACGCCCCGGTTTCCCTTGCCGAATTGCAGGAGGCCGAGCTCACGTACGCGGCACTGGGACATATTCATAAACCTGCCCAGTTTCTTCATCCGGTGCGGCGCACGCCTATTGCCGCTTACCCGGGTTCTCCGGAAGGCTTGTCGGCGAAGGAGGATGGGGAGAGGTGTGTCCTGTTTGGGCAGGTGGACGAGCAGGGGAATGTGCATCTGGAGTCGATTCCCGTACAGAGCAGGCAGATCCGCAGACGGGAGGTAACCGTCTCGGGAGTGGAGACAATGGAAGGACTGATCGATCGGTTGAAGCGGGAACTGGGTGACGAGGAAGAAGGGAACATGATGTACATTACACTGACCGGAGAGCGGCCCGGCCACTTTGTCCCTTCGCTGGACGTGCTGCGGGAACGTTTTTCCCAGTTCTTTTTCATTCAGTTCAGCGATAAAACCTGGCCCGATGTGGACGTGGAGAAGCTGATGGCAGAGTCAAGCATCTGGAGCAGATGGCTGGCCAAATTGGACAAGGCGGAGGCGGAAGCGACCGACGAGCCTGCGAGAGAGCTGGTTCGCATGGCCCGACGGGAAGCTCTTCTGCGAATAGGGGGAAGTTTGCGGTGATCATCGAAGAACTGCATGTAGTCGGATTTGGAAAATGGCGGGATGCAGCCTTTCGATTTTCTCCTGGCCTAAATCTGATCTGCGCCCCGAACGAAGCGGGAAAAACCACGCTCCTGCAGGGCTTGTTTGCCGCCCTGTACGGAATGAAGCGGGATTACGTACGCACTGCCCGCTATCTGCCGGAACATGAAAAGTACGCCCCCTGGCATCCGGGGCCGTATGAGACGATCGTCCAGTACAGGCTGGCGGGAAAATCGTATCGCCTGCATCGACGGCTGGAAAAGGAGCGGGAACAGGCCTGGCTGTATCTCAACCCCGACTGGGAAGAAGTAACGCATCTGTACCAGGAAGATCGACGCAAGGAGCGCAACTTCCTCGAGCTGCACCTCGGACTTAACCGCTCGCTGTTCCTGGATGTTACCTGGGTGAAGCGGGAACCGCTGGCGGCGTCGGAGTACCTCCTGCCGTCCCTTTTTCGTTCGGATGAAACAGACCCGGCAGTGAACCGTATGCTGGCTGAGCTGGAACGGGATATCGCCGCCATAGGAAAAAAGGAAAGGGCGGAAAACACGCTGCTGGGCAAGGCAGCCAGTCTGGTTTCTCAAGCCAAACAGAAGCTCGAAGAGGCGGAGCAAGGTTGGAAAACGGCACAGCAGCTGACCCGGCGGATGATGGAATGGGAGGCGGAGCAGGATCATTGGCAAAAGGAACAGACAAATGTGCGCCGGCGGCTTGAACAGCTTGATCAGGCGGAGCGGCTATGGCAGGAAAAATGGACCGACAGCTATCGGCTGAAACACTCCGCGGAACTGACTGAATGGGAAAGCCGAGCGAAGACAGAAGAGGAAAGGAAGCTGCATCGATCAACGCGCCTGGCATTGGATGACTGGGGCAGACAATCAGGCAGTGAGGATGGTGATCCGGTAGAGCAGGAACGGATGGATCGATTGGAACGACTGGAACGACTGGAGACGGTCTATCAGCAAGGGTGGCAGTTGATAAAAGAACGGGAAAGTATCCGGGAACAGATTCATCAGTTGATCGCCGGCAGAGCCCAATCCGTCTCCCGTCGACACGCACGAGGGCCAATGACATCACGGAGCCAATCGACCACACGGCATAAGCTGAATCGCGTCGGCATGGCCGCCTCATCCCTGCTGGCGGTGACGGCAGTGGTCCTGTTTACGGTCGGCCAGACTGCAGGCGGACTGGTGGCTGCCGGGTTGGCTGCAGGGGTGTTGGGCTTCACTCTCTTTTTCCCCAGGCCGCAAGCGGACCTGTCCGTGCCAGGGGAAGCGGAACTGCGACGTCTGCAAGAACGTGAGATTGAACTGGAACAGAAACTGCAGAGCTTGCTTGCGGAGTGGTCGGTTTTCGACTGGGAGAGCTTTGTCACCATGCGGGACGAGCTGATGAAAAACGGTCACCGGGTCATGGAAATGCGGCTGATGCAGGAAAAGCGGCGGCAAGAGGAAATTGAACAGCTCATTGCCCGATGGGGGGATGCGGTAAGGCGTATTCTGCAGCAGGAAAAAGCGGCGTTGGACCAAGAGCGGGAAGCGTTGTCGGAACTTCAGCGGGAGGCAGCAGTCGGAATTCAGCGGTGCCGGGAACAGATTGCCCGTGCGATGGGCGAGATCGGTCAGCACGACGAGGCGTCTGTTGCCAACGCGAGAAGCGAATACGACGACGCGCTGGCTTCCCTGCAGGAATTGCAGCGAAGACGGGAAGCGCTGGAGCTGGCGCGCGATACACTGCAGGAGGCCATGGCCGAGTGGAACCGCGACCTTTCCCCCACGGTGAACCGGTTGGCTTCCGAAATCATGGCTCGCATTACGGATGCGAAGTACCAGGATGTCCGACTGGACCCTCGTCAGCAGTTTTCCCTGCGCGTACTGGAACCGGCCGGGCAGCAGATAGTGGAACATGAGCAGCTGTCGACAGGCACACAGGACCAACTCTATTTTGCCCAGCGGGTGGCTCTGCTGCGGCACGTCAGCAATGAGACAGAGCCGCTGCCATTGTTTTTGGATGACCATTTTGTCCATTACGATGAGGAACGGCTGGGAAGAACACTCGATTATGTCATGGAGCTGAGCGGCGTTCATCAGGTGTTTCTCTTTTCCTGCCAGCAGCGGGAGCTTGATTATCTTGAGCCGTTCGTTGCCCATTCCAACCGGCACAAGATCCTTTCGCTATTCTCTGGTCAGCGAGTGTAACAGTGTCAATCCGAATACGGACTTTCCGAGATGGATACTGATCGGTGAGTGAGCCGGGAGCATCCCGGAGAGTCCGTTCCCTAAAAAAATAGCCTTCCCGAGCAGGAAAGGCAGCTGATCGACGATCGTAAAAACAGGAGACGGAGCATTATCGTTTCAGATCAGTCCGTAATATGTGATGATGTAACTGGTAACATGTCATCCGTGATCCGTTTCACTAACATGTCAGAGTACACGAAGTTCTCTAATACGCCTAGAGATGCGGTCGCTCACACTCTCCTGTTTTGCTGGACTAGCCAGCTGTCGAGAGAAAATGCTTTTTCTCTCCAAAGCTGGGCAGCCCAGCTATTCGCCTAAATAACGTTCAGGATCAAACGGAATCTGAATGCATGGTTGGCCGACTCAATCATGCTGGAGAGCAGATTGGCCCGTCTTTCCAGCTTTTTGGCCGCTTCCATAAAAATACATGCGGAAGGTTCCAAAAGCAAAAACCCGAGGCGCAATCCTCGGGTTTTCTGCTGTCTACAATTCCTTTTCCAGCATCGTCAGGAACAAGCCCACATCGGTGACGACTCCGACTGTCTGCGCTGAGCCGCGATCCATCAGCTTGGTGACAACCGCAGGATTGATGTCCACGCAAACCGTTTTAATCCAGCTCGGCATCATATTGCCGGTACCGATGGCGTGCAGCATCGTGGAGAGCATGATCACCATATCTGCGTCCGCCACCTGTTCCGCGTACTGTGCCTGGGCTTCAATCAGATCCATCAGTGTGTCAGGCAGCGGGCCATCGTCGCGAATCGATCCCGCAAGAACGAATGGCACGTTGTTTTTCACACACTCGTACATGATGCCGCTCGTCAGCGTACCGTCTGCCACCGCTTCGGGAATCGAGCCGGAACGGTTGATGGCATTAATCGCACGCATGTGATTTTTGTGACCCCCGCGCACCACCGAACCGGTATCCAGGTTCACGCCCAGTGAAGTGCCGAACAGCGCTCGCTCGATGTCGTGAACGGCCAACGCGTTGCCGGACAGAAGCGCATTCACATATCCCTTGCGAATCAGGCTCATAAACGCGTCCTGGCCGCCGGTGTGAATCACCACCGGTCCTGCAACAAACACGACCTTGCCGTTTCGGGCATGGATCTCGCGCAATTCCTCCGCCAGCTTTTTCACGATCACTTCCACGCGGCGCTCCGAACTTACTTCATTGCTCATGAAAGAGAATTCAGACGCTGTCTCTTCCACTTGCGGAAGCACCAACCTGACGCCACTGCTGCCGCAGATGACCTGGTCGCCCTTTTTGATGTCGCGCAGCTTCACGCAGTGCACTTCGTCCCCTTTAATGACCAGGCAGGCGTCCATCCGCTGGTACTTGGCGCGAACCCATTTTCCGTTCAGATACACTTCCGTGGCATGATTGGTGGTGGAGTAGAAGTCGTCCGGAACCGTTTTGTCCTTTTCCGCCAGCTTCACGGTGATCGTTTCGTCGCCGCGGGGGATGGTGCAGCCCAGGTTGATCAGCTCGTTTAGTATCAGATCAATTTTGTCCTCAGGCAGGTCCAGCATAATCTTTGCCACTGATTCATCGTCCACCTGATCCCCGACGGAGAGCTGCATGACACGATAGCGCCCGTTGTACTGCACGACGGAGGCGTCAATTTGCTTTAAAATGTTGTCGCGGATGATGTGGCCGCGCACTTCAATGACTCGCTCCACGTCGATTTCCTCCTATGTACCAAATGTTGTCATATGTAACTTGTTATTAGTATATATGTTGTCCAATGTGCTTCCAAGGGGATGCGTATAATTGGATGATTATTCACAAGGATATACTAGACCGAGTGCGTTTTGAAACGGACATTCTATTGCCCCTGGCAAAAGCCTTCCTCTATAATAGGTGTGACATGTCTTAATTAGGAGTGAGCCCTATGATTCAACGCAAACCGGAGTGGCTCAAGATCAATCTTGTCTCGGGTGAAGAACTGGCCAACTTCAAGGAACTGAAGCAAACCATGCGGAGCAAAACGCTGCACACCGTATGCGAAGAAGCAAAATGCCCCAATATCCACGAGTGTTGGGCAAACCGCACGGCTACATTTATGATTTTAGGTGATATATGTACGCGCGCCTGTCGTTTTTGCGCGGTCAAAACGGGACTACCGACGGAACTGGATCTGGCGGAACCGGAACGCGTAGCGGAGGCCGCCGAGCAGATGGGCCTGAAACACGTGGTGGTCACGTCCGTTGCTCGTGACGACTTGGCTGACGGAGGAGCGATGATTTTTGCGGAAACGATCAAAGCGATCCGCCGCCGCCTGCCGCTGGCAACCGTCGAGGTGTTGATTCCTGATTTCATGGGCAACTGGGACGCGCTCAAAGTCGTCATGGATGCTCGTCCGGACGTCCTCAACCACAATATTGAAGCCGTTCGCCGTCTGTCCGATCGGGTGCGGGCTCGGGCGAAGTACGACCGTACGATTGCCCTGCTGCAAAAGGCAAAAGAACTGCAGCCGGACATTCCGACGAAATCCAGCCTGATGATCGGCGTAGGGGAGACGTTCGAAGAAATTCTGGAAACCATGGACGACTTGCGCGCCGTTGACGTCAACATCATGACGATCGGTCAGTATCTGCAGCCGACCAAGAAGCACCTGAACGTGGAAAAATACTACCATCCAGATGAATTCGCCAAAATGAAGGAAGAGGGCATGAAGCGCGGCTTTAGCCATGTAGAAGCAGGTCCGTTGGTGCGCAGCTCGTACCATGCGCATGAACAGGCAAATGCGGCGAAAGAAGCCATCGCTCAAGCACAGTAATGGAAAACCCCCTATGCCACACAAGTGGAACATAGGGGGTTTCTTATACGTATGGTCTTACCTGCTGGTAGTGCCCATGTTGTTTGTCGTAGTCCCCTTGAATTTGTGGGTACGGTGCATTTCCGTAGTCATAGTTGACCCACGTGTGGTGAGGTCTTGACCGTCCGGCAGGTCACCCATTCTTCTCACGAGGGCATCGACACCCGTATCGTCAAACGTCTGGTTCGCACCGGCACCCATATTGGTCGAACGGCTGGCGAGACGGGTCATTTCATCAATAATTTGCTGGTTGTCCGTTACATACACCTTGTAATAACGAGGGCAGACGGACATAGCGTTCGCTCGGGCTTGAGCAATGACCGATTGAAAATTGGTGCCTGCTTGGCCGTTTTGGGTTGCCATGCCGCGCATCAGGCCGCCAGCTTGCCCGCCATTTGGCGCGCCTGCTTGACCACCGGCGAAATTGCGCATGAGATCCAGACCAACAAAACACTCTTCGTCCGTTACCAATACGGTGGACGCATTCACCCCTGGGCAGCTCGCCGTAACATTGCCGACTACCCGTGCCAGCGCGTCACGATCCACAAACACGTTGCTGGTCGCGTTGGCATTGTTTGTGATGAAGCTTCGATTTACTCTCACATAGCCCATTTGCGACATTCCGTTTTGCATCACGCCGGCTCTGCCGAACAAACCGTTGTTGCGGTAAATCGACGTGTTGCCGCCCATGCCGGGTTGGTTGCCACCGCGAATGTCTGCGCCGTTAAATGCATTGTAGTTTCGCATGGTGCCTGCATTATACCCATTCGGGAAGAAATCCGTGCCTCGGGTAGTGCCGTTGTAGATTCCGGCGGGACC
>VAPR01000833.1_pt1 | contig 17835 bp, 18 predicted proteins | sample 3380701 | NCBI WGS metagenome assembly VAPR01 (sample SAMN11536904, study PRJNA540576) | hot springs metagenome | isolation source: hot spring wet sediment | place: Spain: Lobios | collected 2014-01 | reverse complement strand
GTCGTCCTTTTCCCGCAGAATCCAGCGGGCCTGACGAAGCTCGTGCGGAAGCGACTCTCTAAGATCTCTAAGGAGCATGAGGATTTCTTCTTTCGGCACCAAAACAGAAGAAGAGAGCGGCATCGATTTGGCGGTTTGAACCATCTCTTCGATGCGACGGATCTTGGATTCGACGTCCTCTTCGGGGGTGGACGGAATAGGAGAAGTCGAGGCGGCGCCTTCCTCGTTAGCTCGAAGACGCTCCGCATCCGATGACCCATCGGATCTCTGTGCGGGATCTGGACTCTCTAAAACCATGGGCTTCTACCCCGCCCCGAATTTCTCTCCCAGACGCTTGGCCACTCCCTGAGGGACCAACGACGAGACATCGCCGCCGAAGCGCGCTACCTCTTTTACCAGCGACGAAGACAGATACGAAGAAACCGGACTGGCTGCCAGGAAAAAGGTTTCTATTCCCGAGAGCTGCTTGTTCATCTGGGCCATCTGGATTTCGTAATCGAAGTCGCTCACCGCTCTCAGTCCTTTTACGATCACGCTGACCCCGATCGAGGCGGCGAATTCCACCAACAGCCCATCGAAGGCGGAAATCTCGACGTTGGGAAGGTGCCCCACCGCTTCTTCGAGAAGCTCGATGCGTTCTTGAACACCGAAAAGCGGGGCTTTCGACGGATTGGAGACGACCGCAACGACCAGCTCGTCGAAGAGGTCGGCAGCCCTTTCGATGATATCTACATGCCCTATGGTCACAGGGTCGAACGAACCCGGACACAAAGCCTTTGTCATATCGCCTTATCCTCTTTCTGCGATCTCCGCCACCCCTACTACGGCCCCTCCGTAGCTGCGTTCGAAGACTACTCGATACGGTTTCGGCCAGGGAAGAAGCGGTCCCGAGTCGCCGGTGGCCGGTCGGCGGCTTTTCCGCATCTCCCGACGGTGCCGCTCCAGCCTCGCCTTTTCCCTATGCAAGCATACGACAGCGCCGCTGCAGAGGCGCGGCGCGACCAACTCGAGGATGCCTTCTACAGCTTTGTCGTCCATTGCGTAGGGCGGATCGACGAAGACAAGATCGAAGCAGGCTTCTTTTTTACCGCGCTCGAGAAATCGCCTCACATCGGACTTTACAAGCTCGGCCTTTCCTGCAAAGCCGCACCGCTGCAGGTTAGAACGGGCCGTCTCGAGCGCCGCGCTCGAGGAGTCGACGAGCACCGCAAACTCGGCGCCCCTGGATAGCGCTTCGATCGAGAGAGCGCCGCTTCCGGCAAAGAGGTCGAGGACCCGGGCGCCTCGAGGCCGCTCTCGCAGGTGCGAAAAGAGAGACTCTTTTGCCCTGTCGGTCATTGGCCTTACGCCCGAGTCTTTGGGGGCGCTCAATTTTTGCCCTCTGGCGGTGCCGGCGACGACGCGCATATCCATGAGAATAACGAGCCCCGCCCTAAGGCGGGGCTCGGCGCGGGTGGGTCCGGGTGCAATCACCCGACCATCCTGGAACGCTGAGCGCCCCAGAACGCTCGGGCATCTAAATCACGGCGTAGCGACAGGCGGTATCTCCCTCCAATCGGTCACCCGATACTTGAGGAACTGCTTGAGATTGGCGAGCTGGCGGTCCCATGCGAGCAGCTTGAGCGAACCGTTGACCACGTACTCAGACAACAAAGCAGCACCGAAGAGCAAGAAGTGCGGGCCGCCGTTCGAGGTCATCACCGAACACATCGCATCCAGCACCATGGAGGCGACTGGCTGTTTCCGCCCTTGGCCACGATCGATCTCGGCGGGCTTGGACTGAGTGCAAGTCTGGATCACGATGAAATCTGACGGGGGTGCGGTCGGCGCGTACTCCCCGGCGCCCCGTACGTCTATATAGGGGCCGACCTCCTCATACCCAGTACAACCCCTACCGTTTCTTTCACGAGCATTGATGAAGACACCGCTGGCAAAACTCAAGGAGCCCGTCACATAGATCGTGATGGATCTCTCCCCATCGCGGCGCCTGCAAAGATCCTGGTTGGAGCCGGAACCGATTACGAGGTCTACGACCTTGTAGTCGCCCGGTGGCAGGCTGGCAAACATCTGAGGAGTGATCGTGCAGCTCACCACGGTGCAACCCGGAAGCACCTGTGCGTCGGGCGGAGGAGCGGTTACGGGAACGAAATCGTAAGGGGAGGTCGCTGTGTTTATGTTCTTCCCCTTCTCGCCGCACTGTCCACCTGCATCCCCGTCGGGGGGATAGAGGGTCATCGAAATCTCGTCCCAACCGTTGCCAGAGCAGTCGATTATGCCCGAACTTCCAAGCAGGGCGGTGTCGTCAGGCGGACAATCGGCATCGTCTGGATCGTCCGAATCGAAGGCGCAGAGATCTCCCGGTGTGCCGTTCAGGTCGGTGCCGTCTCGTGTATAGATGCCGTGCTTGTATCTGGAGTCCGTATAGACCTTGGCTTTTATCGACCGCGTACTCTGATCGCTGCGATTAGTCCCTGTGGCGACTATGCTCCACTGCCGATCGGCGATTCTCGTGACGATGTAGGAAAAATCTCCCTCTGCCGTAGAGCCGGAACCCGAAAATACGATTTGCCCTACCGCAGGCATGTCGTCGAGCTCCCACTGCTCCAATCTGAACAAAGCCTCGTCGAATCCCGAGTTGGCGACCGAAAAAGCTGCGAAGCGCTTTTGTTCGAACGAGGCGATATCGAGCCCTCCCAGCGTCTTCACCCAGACCGAGGTCGCGATGATCCCTACGATCATGAGTACGCCTACCGCAACGATCATGGTGTTGCCGCGGTCATCCCGTAGCATAGGAGTCCTCCCGCTCTCGGATTTCTCAAACCGTCCAAATATCGCTCTCAGGGCTGCTGACATCCCGTTCCTCCGGGTAACTTGTTGCGTATCTCGACAGACGTAATCGCTTCGTATGGAGGAGGCGACCCTACCGTCGTCGGCGGCGCGGAGATGATGTGGATTTGCACCCTGGTTGCGCAGTCGACTATGACGTCGGGGAGTACGGCGTTCGTGCCGGTCGTCGTCAGTTCCGCTCCGGTTTCGTCGTAGTAACTGAACAGCGGCTGTGAAGGCGAGTTCAGCAATTTTGGAACGAGCACCCTCTGGACACCCGTGTCAGCCTCTTCTTGTACGAGAGAGCCGTTGGCATCGACCCGGAAGGTATAGGTCTTTCGGTCGCCGTCGGCTGCGCTGCCGGTCGACAACGTGATCGAGGTGCGCATCTCATCGGAGGTAGCGCCGGCTTCCAAAGGATTGGCCGCCCTGATTTCGCGTGTAAGCGTTTGAAGAGCGTTCAGCACGGTCAGTTGGTTGTCAGCGATGGCGGCTGTGCGCCTCTCCTGGCGAGATGCCACCTCCAGTGTCGTAAGCAGTGCAGAGAGCACGGTAAGGAAAATTCCGCTCACGACCATAAGCTCGACTAGGGTGTATCCCCCCTCCCGTCCCTCGGACGATGAGTGAGCTTGCCTCCGGGCCACAGCCAAAGAGAGCGCTCTCAACATGAGCTTTTGCCCCCGCCGCCTTTGTAGTAGCAGACCGTCGCTATCGCCTGAGTCTGCTGGCCCCGGGCGCCTCGGGCCTTGAAGGTTACGTTGCTGTATCCGAGCCCGAATTGCTGCCATCGGGCAGGCAGTTGGACGAAGGCTTGAGATCCGGTGAGGATGAAATCGCCGGTGTCCACCTGCTGCCCGTTTTTGTCTATGAAGATCGCCCATACCCTGGCGCAGATACCCGTCGTCTCGACAGCGGCCACTATCGAATCGACGTTGAAGCCGGTGGATGCATGTATTTGCACCCGATTGGGCGTCGTGTTCGGATTCTCACCCGGGCTTCTTACTACGGGATTGGATATGACGCAGAACGGGTTGGGAGGAAGCGGGGTGGTTACCGGATTCGAATACACCCAGTCACTAACGGGTACCCCCGGGGACGCTGCGTTGTCGCGATTGACGGCCCGCACTCGGAAGCAGTACGTCTTCTCCCACTGCCCGGCGTAGACATATTGCTGGGTGTCGGAGGGAAGATCGCCAACTGCAATCCATTGGATTTCCCATCCGGCGCCCTCGCACTGCAAAGGAGGAGACGGCAGAACCAGCACCTGCAATTCGTATTTGCACTCGTTGTTTGCCGCATCGATCCAGCTGACAAATACCGAGGGCGTGGATTCGGTCGGCATGGTGGCAGTGACTTCGGTAGGTTGGATGATCGGTCCCGTAAAACCGCAGCTCGCCTCGGTCTCCCCCAGGCCGCCGGGATAGAACGCCGACTCGAGCTGGATGCTGTGCGGCCCGATATGGTCCCGCCAGCTCACCTTGACTACGACAAGCTTGTACGCCTTCTCGTAGTACTGGCCGGTCACCGTGTCGTTATACGGCACCCACAAGACGTTGAGCAAAAGCTCGTATGTGACCCCCGCCAACACGATGGGTTCTTGTCGAATGGGAATCGACTCCTCCTGGACCGCAGTTCTTACCGCTCCGGAGACTTGCGTCTCGGTCGTCGGGCTGATCGGGATGTCGGGATCTTGATCCCAGATAGCGATGTTTTCGTATGACTTCGACCGGACGTTCTCGAAGACCAGATTGGCCGCATAGACGGCGTTGACCCGCCCGCGCTGTGTTCCGGCCGCCCGGGCGGCCACCACCAAAGTGCCGAGAAGCGAGATGATGCCGATGGCCAGGACGGTGAGAGATGCCAGGAGTTCTACGATAGAGAAACCTTCTTCGCCGTCGCAGGCTTCTCTCCTAGCGGCCCTTAGGATTTTCGAGATCTTTATCAACTGGCGCCCTCCAGGCCGGATAACACGAGATGGTCGTCCTCGGACTTACACTTCTAATTGTCGGGAGTCGGAAAATCGAGGTCGATCCGGCAACCGGAGATGATCGAATCCGCCAAATGGAGTAGTCGGAAATACTCCCCTTGAGTGCCCGCGCGAAACTCACAGCCATACTGGTCGCCGCTATAGCGGTGATCCTTGCCCTCCAAGCCATCTCGTATCTAGAGGATCGCGATAGAGCCATCGAGGCCATAAGCATCGAAACAGAGGCTGCAGCTACCGGCGTGGCAGTCGGGTTAGGGTCGACCGAAGACGTCTCGAGGGCGCTGCGCGGAGATCCCGCCGCGCGATCCGCGGTTCAGGCATCCCTCCTGCGCGCTCAAACCATCTCGGGATCCACCGTGCAAACCGCCCTCGTCTTCTTTAGTGGCGTCGACCAGAACAGAGCGCTATCCGAAGAGAGCCGCGGGATAGCACATGTGGTCGCCTACGTAGGAGAGTCGACCCGTATCCTTCCTGGGGAAGGGGCCTCTACGGTCACCCTTCCTTTGCCCGGACCGCTTCGGCTTTCGACATCGGAGAAAGTCGACGAATTCATAGTCGCCGTCGCAGCGGTGGATCCCTCCGGAACGAAAAACGCATACATCGTGGTCGTGGCGTCGCTCGAAGCCGAAGCCTTTGCCGGACGTAGTCTGGCCATATTGCTGATGACCGGCGCTGTGGCCACGTTGTTGTTCCTGGCCGCCGTATCGAGAGGGTTTACCAGACGCCTCGAAAAACTCGCAGAGGCGGCCAAACATCTGGGCGAAGGTGACCTGGGCTATCGCGTCGAGATAGAAGGCCACGACGAAATCGCCGCGGTGGGCGAGGCATTCAACAAGATGGCCGAATCTATCCAGTCGAACAGAACGGCCCTGGCCGCGGCTATAGCCGAACTCGCCCAGACTTCCGCCGAGCTGGAAGCGCAAGCAGAAGAAAACCGACGGATTCTCGACCGCACCGTAGGCGCCGTCGACGAGGAGCGAAGGCGCCTGGCGACCGAATTGCACGACTCGACCATCCAGGCCCTGCAAGGCGCGGCGATGCAAGCCGAATACCTGGAGATGCTCATCGCTCGGGGTCGCACAGATCAGGCTGCAGAAATACTGACCGAACTTACCAAGCGCCTCAGGGATGCCTCCGACGAGCTTCGCAGGGTCATCTTCGACCTCAGGCCTCCCTCCCTCGACCGAGGGGGCCTGCTGGCATCCCTGGAAAACCGTCTCCAGGAAGCGTCCGAGACATCGGGATTGAAGACGGAGTTGAAAGTAGATGGCGACCTGAAGATTCCCGACGAGCAAGAGGCCGTCGTTTACCGATTCTGTCAGGAGGCGATCGCCAATGCCGTCAAGCACTCGCAAGCAAAGAACCTATCGGTTCGAATCTGGCAGTCGGCCGACACCCTTCGAGCCGAGGTAAAAGATGACGGGCGGGGATTCGACGCCGAGGAGAACGGACCACCCGGACATTTCGGTCTGGTCGGCATGCAAGATCGGGCCAAACTCGCAGGGGGACGCGTCGAGATTCAAAGCACCCCCGGACAGGGAACCCGGCTCGAGTTGATCCTTCCCCTGGCCAGCTCGAAGGCGCGACAAACCGATCAAGATCCGGAAGCTATCTGAAGCTCTTCTCCGAACGAAGCTTCGATCTCCTTGCGCAACTCTGGATGCCTAGTCAAAAGAGGGTCACCGTCAAAAATTGCAAGGCTCCATCTCCGGCATCTGTCGATGAGCGCGGCATCCTGGAGCAAACGGGTAAGCTTCAAGTCGCTGCGACCGGTTTGTCGCGCTCCGAAAACCGCGCCCTCTCCCCTTATGCGAAGGTCTTCTTCTGCGAGTTCGACGCCGCTGGTCGAACGCGCCACCGCACGCAAGCGCTCGGACCGAGCCGCCTCCTCGCTCGAAGCTATAAGGAAGCAGCGACCCCCCCAGGCGCCTCTGCCTATCCTGCCGCGGAGCTGATGCAGTTGAGCCAGCCCGAACCGTTCGGCGCTCATGATGGCCATCACGGTCGCATTGGGAACATCTACACCAACTTCGACAATCGTCGTCGCCACCAATACGTCTATTTCCGCGGACCTGAAGGCCGACATGGTGGCTTCCCGCTCTTGAGTGGAGAGTCGGCCGTGTAACAGCCCGAGTCGAAGCCCATCGAGCGGGCCTGTAGAAAGTCGGCGATAGACATCCTCTGCGGCAGAGGCCTCGAGCTTGTCGGATTCTTCGATCAGAGGACAGATGACGAATGCCTGCCTTCCCTTGGCGACTTCATCCCGGATCGCCTTCAGGGCTCGGTCCTCGGTGGTAGGATCCAGGATTTCGGTAACGACCGGGCGGCGTCCTTTGGGGAGCTCCTCGATCGTAGAGACATCGAGATCGCCATAGATCGTCAGGGCGGCGGTTCTCGGAATCGGAGTCGCCGTCATGATCAAGACATCGGGCGTAACTCCGGGTTTCGCTTTTTCTCGAAGTCTGAGGCGCTGGTGGACGCCGAATCGATGCTGTTCGTCGACGATAACCAATCCCAGAGATTGGAACTCGACATCGCTCTGGAAGAGAGCATGAGTACCGACTACTACATCCACCCGCCCGCAACGGGCGTCCTCGAGTACCCGACGGCGATTCGAACCTCCAAGACTGGAGACGAGCAGAGCGGATCTCAGCCCGACGGAATCGAAGTACGGCCGCAGGCCGAAGTAGTGCTGTCCTGCCAGGACCTCCGTCGGCGCCATGAAGGCCGCCTGGTGGCCCCCTGCCACGGCTATGCAAATGGCGCCTGCTGCCACCACGGTTTTACCCGAGCCGACCTCCCCTTGCAAGAGCCTGTGCATCGGCCTGCCCGAGGCCATGTCCTCTGAGATCTCGGCGAGCGATCTTTTCTGATCGGCGGTTAGCTCGTACGGAAGCTCGCCGAGGAATCTCTTCAAAAGCTCAGGATCTTTTGGATGACTGATCGCGCTTTTTTGTTCCTCGGCTGTGTTTCGCAAAAGACGCAAGGCGACCTGAAGCGAAAATACCTCGTCGACGACGAGTCGACGTCGGGCTTGCGCCTGCTGCTCGAAAGTCTCCGGAAAATGAATGCCCCGAAGGGCTGCGCCCCGCCCCAGAAGAGCCAGTTCGCGGCGGAACTCTTCGGGCAGCGGATCCGCGATGTCGGGAAACATTTGAAGCGCCTGCCATACAAGACGCCGGATGTAGCCCGAAGATACTCTCGCTTTGGAAGAAGCTGGATAGACAGGGACTATCCGGCCGACTTCCAGAGACTCTTCGAGTCTCTTCGAGGTCAATATGTCGTACGAGGGATTGGAAAGTTGTAGACGCCGGCCGAAGCGGTCGACTTTTCCAGAGAACGCCACTTCGTCGCCCGGCTCGAAATCCGTTCGCCTGAATTCTTGATTGAACCAGACGCAATCCACAGATCCCGTTGGATCTGACACTGTTACGGTAAGAATCGTGAGCTTCGGCTTCGGCCTCTTTAGCGAGACCCGCTCGACGGTGCCCACGATGGTCGCTTCCTCTCCGATCCTGATCCTCGATATAGGAAGAAGCGAGGATCGGTCGATGTAGCGACGGGGATAGTGCTGGAGCAAATCCTTTATCGTTTTTATGCCCATTTGCTCGAGCCTGCGCTGGCCCGTAAACCCCACCCGAGGAAGCGCCCCTACAGATTTAGAGGCGAGCTCGGCCCATCCGTAGGAAGCCTCACTCGACAATTCCAGACCTCAAAGCTATGGCTACGGCCTGGGAGCGGTCGTGGGCCCCTAGTTTGGCAAAGATCGACTGCAGATGGGTTTTGACCGTCAAAGGTGAGAGATGCATGGCCGCGGCGATCTGCTTGTTGGACTTTCCCTGACAGAGATGCCGCAGGACATCGACTTCCCGGGGAGTAAGACCGAATCGCTCCGCAGGCGGTAGATCGGACATCGCCTCGACCAATGCTTTGGCAGCATCGGGATGCAAGGCGACCTTTCCCTCTTTTGCGTTCTTTAGAGCGTCTACGATTTCTTGGGCTGAAGCGGTTTTGAGCAGATAACCCGATGCTCCGGCTTCGAGAGCCGCCGTCACCAGATCTCGGTCGTCGTAGGTCGAAAGCACCACCACGACTGTCTCAGGAAACTCCCGGCGAATTCGTCTAGTCGCCTCTATGCCGTCGACTTCGGGCATGCGCACGTCCATGAGCACCGCATCGGGAAGAGTCTTCCGAACCACATCGAAAGCTTCTTCTCCGTTGGTGGCCTCGCCGACGACCTCGATCTCGGGGAACAACTCGAGGCGCATCCTCACTCCGTCGCGCACGATGCCATGGTCGTCGGCAATTACAACTTTCACTTCAAAGCCCTCTTTTACTCGCAGATCCGATGTTAGACTAGGCGGCCGACACCGACGAGCACCGGCTTAGGACCAACAAGGGGAAGATCGAGCGATGTCGGCAGTATGCGAAATATGTGGCAAAGGCCCTGGATTCGGTATGCGCATCAGTCACTCGCATCGCAGGACCCGCCGGCGTTTCGGCGCGAACATCCAGAAGCGCCGTGTCTTAGACAACGGAACGCCCAAGCGTCTTTTCGTCTGCACCAGCTGTCTGAAAGCCGGCAAGGTTACCGTACGCGGCGGCGGAGCATCAGGCCGGTAGAGCCCCGCCACGCTCACTCCGGAATCCTTCACCTGCCTATCGCCTGAAGTGCTCCCAGCCGCCTCCTCGAAGGTTCGGGGGTATCCGGTCTTCTGGAAACAAGCCCACTCCGGCGCCCTCGGTTACGCGCCCGATTCTTGTAATTGGCAGTCGAGCCGATCCCCAGGACTCGACCGCAGAATCGGCGAGCTCGTCAGGGATAGTAAAAAGCAGCTCGAAATCTTCGCCGCCCACCAGGGCCGCGCGAAGGGCTTGGCCTTCCCTCGCCGAATCTTCTACAACCGATTCCTCGCCTTCGCTGCCGTCCGGAATCGGAATCCGGTCGATGTCGATTTCGATCCTGACCCCCGAACTTGCCGCCAGGCGTCCCGCATCTAAGAGCAGCCCGTCGGAGATGTCGATCATCGCGGTTGCGCCGAGCCGAGCCGCTTTGATTCCCTCTTCAACCCTCGGAATCGGTCGGCGATGCCGCAACACCAGATGACTCTCGAGCTCTAAAGCATCTGCCGCCATGCGTCGCCCGAGTTCCGCCTCGCCCAGGCGACCCGTCACCATCACCGCGTCGCCGGGGCGAGCCCCGCTTCTCAGCACGGGAGAAAGCCCATCGGGCATCTCGCCGAGAGCCGCACCCGTGATGCTGATAACAGGAGATTCGGTCGTGTCGCCCCCCACCAGACGCGCCCCGAATTCCTTCGAGCACTCCAGGGCGCCTTCTACGATTCGATAAAAGGCCTCCGCCTCGGTGTCTCCCGGCGCGCAGATCGAGATAATTACGTGCGTAGGCTTTCCTCCCATAGCCGCGATATCGCTCAGGTTGACCGCAACGGACTTCCATCCGATATCGAAGGGCGTGGAGATGTCGCGACGAAAGTGGACTGCTTCGGTCACCGTGTCGATACAGAACAACAACGCTCGATCGGGCCCCAGATAGATCACGGCAGCGTCGTCACCGGGGCCTTCGCCCGGACGGGCAAATCGGCCTGCTGCTTGGATTACATGAGCGATGAGAGGTTCCTCTCCCAGATCGAACAGTTTCGTCACTTTATGTCCTCATCCTCTAGCCTTGGTTAGATTCTTCGATGCGAGTGCTCGGATTCGACGCTCACATAACCAGCAGGATCTTGACGATCAGGAGGATTCGTGCAAGGGACCGTCAAGTCATACGACCCGGCAACCCGGCAAGGGGCAATCCTGACAGATAGCGGCGAAGAAATTCCTATAGCGCCCGACGCCCTCGAGGGATCGATCTTCAGAACGCTTCGCCAGGGCCAGCGGGTCGTCTTCGACGAAGTCGACATCGGCGGAGTAAAAGCTGCTACTCGACTCAGACTCGGACAAGATGGCAGATAGCGAAATAGGCCGGGGGGTCCTTATCCCCGGAGTCGGCCTCCCCGAGAGTTGAATGTATCCAAGATTTCTCGCACCTCCTCGTCGGTAGTCTGCCCGAAATCCATATACCACATTCCAACTGCTTGAAAGTCGGCTCTCGAGGCCAAACAGAACACTTCGTCGGCGAGGGTGTCGAGCAGTTCCAAGGCCTCCGGCGGCGCTACCGGGATGGCGACCCAAACAGACGATGCCTGAAGGCGTCGCGCCGCATTGACAGCCGCCACCGCAGTGGCCCCTGTGGCGGTTCCGTCGTCTACGATCAGTGCGATTTTTCCCCGCAGATTGGAGAAATCTTCGCTTCCCCTGAAGCTTCGAAGTTGAGCGGAGATGCGCTTCCTTTGGGATTGGACCTCTTTTTCGATCCACTCCTCGGTGGCGAGTCGGGCAGCGGTCGGAGAGAGATACGGTTCACCAGCGACCGAGACCGCGCCGATCGCCAGCTCAGGATTGTAAGGCGCCCCGAGTTTTTTGGAGGGAAGCACGTCCAAGGGGCTTCCCAGCTCTTTGGCGACCTCACCCGCCACTACCACACCGCCCCGCGGCAATCCGAGCACCACCATCTCGGTAGGGGCGATCTCGTATTCCTCGAGCATGCCCTTCAGATAGTTGGCGAGGGCCTTGCCTGCTTCGACCCGGTCCGAAAATGGAAGCGATACCGAAGGGGCCACGTGGATTCCCATATCTCAATTCTTTCAAGCCTCGAGGTCTTTAGGCGAACTATCCTCTTGCTTGGGCAAATTGCTTGGGCAAAGATTCTCGGATATCCGGAAACGGCAAAGATTCTTAGAATTGAGCCCGCCGCAAAAGCCCCTCCATATACGGAGCAAATCCGAGCGCGGCGTCAGAGAAGCTAGCACCATCGGAGGTGATCAGTTGGCAAGAGCGTTCGTGTTGATCCAAACCGAAGTCGGAAAGGCCGCCCAGGTAGCCGAGGACGTAAAGAACATAGAGGGCGTCACCTCAGCCGACGACGTGACCGGACCTTACGACGTCATCGTTCAAGCGGAAGCAGACACACTGGATGAACTCGGAAAGCTTGTAGTCTCTAAGATTCAGCTAGTCGAAGGAATCACAAGAACGCTCACCTGCCCCGTGGTGCATCTATAGACCAGGCCTGCGGCTGGCGAAAGGCGCGGCGGCCGGGCGATTGACATGTGACGGCCGACCTCGGGCTGTCGCACGGGGTCGCAAGTCAGATGCGGGACTCATCCGAATCCCGTCATTATGCCTCGCACCCCCATGCCTGCGAACGCCAGAAGCGCGACGGTCATGACCGCTGCTCTGCGCGCCTCGATCGATTTCTTCGACGACATCAACACGATCACTATCACGGCAGGAGTGATGCCGTACAGAACGTGGGTAGCATCTGCCGGCCTCAGCCCCCTACCGTAAAGGGCAGCGCCTGCTGCGACCTGTAGATAGACGACGACGAAGCAGAGCCAGTATAGGACCTCCAGGGGCTTCGAAGGCTGTCGGCCACGCCTCCAGTAGATCGCCGACCACACCCCGGCCACGGCACAAAGACCCGTCAAACTGAAAGCCCCGACGAGGTGAGCCTTGAGGATCAGCCCCGTCATAGCGATGGACATCCTTCGATGCCGGCTGATTCGGGAGTAGCTCCCAGATCTATCTTCCAGGCGCCCCCTTCGGCGACCAATATGAAGGGCTTTATGTGAGTGGACTCGTCGGATTCTGTGATGCGGGCGACAACACAGGCCTTGGATCCCGAGCGGTACGTCCTCTCGACCGAGACGGTGCCGATGAACTGAGAGCTGCCGATAATCTGACACCAGTTTTCTTTGTCGCCCACAACGCTCACCTCTTTCACCGCACTCGAAAGTCCCTCGTAACTCCCGTCGCAATCGCCCGTTCTGGTCGCTTCAGCCCACCGTTCCAGCGCTCGCGCCGGCTCTTCGATCTTGTAGTACCGGTAAAGAGAAAAAGCTACGACGCCGGCTACAACCGCCAGTGGAATCGCCGCAAATACAACTCGTCGTCTCGGGCCTAGCCTGGGCTCGGAGGCCGAGGGCGACGATTCGGGCTTACTGCTGCGGCCCTTGCCTTTCCGCCTTCTAGAGAGCCGAGTCACTATCGCCGTCGGCGGAGAATGAAGTCTGCCCGCCTCGAAGAGCGGGCTTCAGTACTTTTCCGGCGGGATTTCGCGGAAGCGGACTGTGCCATATCTCGACTTCGGAGGGGACTTTGTAATCGGCTAGGTGTTCCGAACAGAAACTCTTGATCTCCTCGGGTGTCACTTCCGCGCCTTCTACAGGGACGACATAAGCCTTGACTCGCTCACCCCAATCCTCGTCGGGTACCCCGACCACCGCGCACTCTGCCACCTTTGGGTGCGAGTGAATGACGTCTTCTACCTCGATAGAGTAAATGTTCTCTCCTCCCCTTATGATCATGTCCTTGGCTCTGTCGACCACGTACAGGAAGCCTTCCTCGTCTAGATATCCGATATCGCCGGTGTGAAGCCACCCGTCCGTGAAGGCCTTGGCCGTCGCCTCCGGATCGTTCCAGTAACCGGGGGAAACGATAGGCCCCTTTATCCAAATCTCACCTCGCTCCCCTGGAGGTAGGTCGCGACCTTCGGGATCGACGATCCTTATCTCGACGGTAGGAACCGGCTTCCCGGCCGAGTTCGGACGCTTCAGGTAATCGTCGCCGACGATGATCGTCGCCACCGATGAAGTCTCGGTGAGACCGTATGCGACACCGGCGCCTCCTCGGATCGTGACGTTGGGGAATTTCTCGTTGATCTTGCGAGCCAGTTCGGCCGGGGGTGGCGAGCCCCCGAAAGCGATCTGAGTCACGCTCGACATATCGAATTCATCGAATCGGGGGTGGTCGACGATTCTCTGCACGACGGTTGGAACTCCGCCGAAGGACGTGACCCTCTCTTTTTCTATGAGTTCCATTGCGGCTACCGGATCGAACTTGCCCGGTTTCATCAAAACGATGCGGTTTCCGGTAGCGAAGTAGACAACGAGCACCGCAAAGCAACCTGTGACGTGAAAGAAGGGAACGACCAACAGATTTACCATCTGGGTATCGCTGCCGGAGGCGCCGCCGCCGCTCGAAGAATCGAGCATCCGGTTCAAAAGCCCGATGAGCATCAAATTCTGTAAGTTGGCTATGACATTGCGTTGAGTCGCGATCGACCCTTTGGGCTTCCCCGTAGTTCCAGAGGTATAGAAAATCGCCGCTGTGTCATCTTCTTCGATTTCGGTCTCGGGCAGCTTTTCCGAGTCGGCTTTCAGTAAATCGTCGAAAGGCGCGACTACAAGCGAGGAGTCGGAGCGGGCGGGGGCTTCACCTATGACATAGACTGCTCTAAGTGAGGGAAGCTTATCTAGGATCGGCTCCACGACGGCGAAGCGTCGCTCGTCGCAGACCAAAACCGAAGTCCCGGAATTGGCAAGCGCGTATTCGAGCTCCTCGCTCTTCCACCAGGCGTTGAGAGGTACGGCTACGGCGCCGATGGCTTGAGCGGCCCAGAATGCGACCGACCATTCGGGGTTGTTGGCCGAGAGAATCGCAAGCCTGTCTCCGGTTCTGAGACCTACGTCCTCCCAAAGGGCGTTGGCGGCCGAAGCCGCCATCGCATAGTGTTGGGCGAAGGTGATCCGGCGATCACCTTGCACCAAAAAGACCTTGTCCCCCTGCCCCTTTGAGTTTTGGAAGATATCCCGGAGCCGCTTCATGCGGCTCTTGTAAACCTTCGTGGGGATCCCGCGAACCTCTTCGGTTACCACCTCGAAAGGCCCGCCCGGGCCGGTAAGCATTGCAAGTACATCCGGCTTTGCGGTCATTTAGAATTGCGTCCTTTGCTCCCCGTCAGACTGGTAGACCATTGGAGATGTAGAGAGATTCATAATAGCTACAGTCCGCCGGCTCAAAAACATCGGTCGGAGGTGCGAGGTGGATTCGAAGGGTCTCGGATCTCTCATCATCGCTCTCGGCGCAGGCGCCATTTTAGTGGGGATCGCCGTGTATTTCGGTTGGCTGCGCTTCCTGGGCCGCCTCCCTGGGGACATCCGCATCGAAGGGGAAAACTTCAAGGTCTACATCCCACTGGTCTCGATGCTCTTGCTTTCTGCACTACTGACTCTGTTGCTCAACGTACTGCGCCGATTCTTCTGAGCCGGCTGCGCCGCCGTCGCTTCTCGACCTCTCTTAGCCGCCCCACCTAGGCGTATCTCTAAAATCGATACCCAGTGCAGCCTTGCCTATTACCTCTTCGGCGATGTCGTTGGATGGCGGATGCAAGGGGCCGGCTCTGGAATCCCGCCAGTAGCGTTCCAGCGGGAGCCGCCTGAATATTCCCGAGCCCCCGGCCATTCGCATGCATCTGTCCACTGCCGCATGGCAGTCGTTGGTCAAGGAGTACTTGAGAAGCACGAGCTCTTGAGGATCGAGTGCGCCATTTTGGCTGCGTCGTTGCAGGGCCCAAAAAAGCAGCGCCTCGGATCTGCGAATTGCCGTTACGACCTCTGCGGCAGAGAAAATCATGCCCGGCTGACGGGAGAGTGGATACTCCATTCCTCCCATCTTCCGCGAAGAAACGTACTCGAACGTGAACTCGGAAGCCGCTTTTGCTATGCCAAGGTAGACAGAAGCTAGCGTGGCGACGAACCACGCCATTATTCGCTCGGTGCGCTCGTCCCACTCCTGCCAAGGCGGACCGACTTCGGCCATGATTTCGGGAACGAAGGCGTCGTCGAAGACTACGTCCCACGATCCGGTCGCTCGCATCGCCACCGTATCCCAGTTATCTATAAATCTCATGCCATCGGTCTCTTTCGGTAAGGCGAAGATGAGCAATCGGCCTTCGGGCTCGAGCATGGCGGTGCCGAAGAACACGTCGAGCACCGGAGCTAAAGAGCAAAAAGACTTCTTTCCGTTGATCCGAAAACCTCCTTCTACCCTTTTCGCTTTGGTCGTGGAGGTGGCTATGTTCAGACCGGTCGCATCGGTAAAGCTTCCTCCGATAATCGCCCCGGACTTTGCAAGCTCTAAGACGACCACGGCTTCTTCGACGCCGTTTCTGTACGCTTCCGCCGACGCTCCGATCCCGAACAGATGCATGTTTACGGCCAGAGCGGTCGAACCACATGCCCGCGCGAGCACCGATTGCAGTTCGCAGACAGCATCGAGCGGGGCCCCGGGGCCACCAAGCTCCTCCGGAACAGGAATGGTCAGGTAACCGATTTGCTTCAGCAGATCTATGTTTTCTGAGGGAAACCTTCCAGCTCGGTCGACCTCGGAGGCCCGTTCGGCGATCTGACCGGAGACTTCAGCCAACTTCTGTTTCCAATCTTGAAGAGCTTTTTCATCGAACACGCTCGGCTCCTTTGACGCTACCTCGGAATTCGCCCATTATTTGCGGCAGAATACGATGGCCTGCTTTGGGCGCCCGAATACGAATGCAGATTCGCCGCCTTTAGTAACGCGCCGACACAGACAGGAGGCTCGAAAGAAATGACTTCTGATACCGACCGGCCCGATCGCCCCACTGCGCCTTTGAACATCAACGACCTGGATTCGCTTCGAGCCGAGGCGCGTCGGGTTCTTGCGAAGACCGACGGCACATTCAAGCTGAAGGGACTCTCAGGCAAAGTAGAGGTCGTACGCGACAAGTGGGGGGTTCCGCACATCTTTGCCTCTTGCGAGGAAGATCTCTTTTTTGCACAGGGCTTTGTCACCGCACAAGACCGTCTCTGGCAACTAGAAGTTCGCAGACGACTCGAGTCGGGTCGCCTTGCGGAAGCTTTCGGGCCCGGGGCACTGGCTCTGGACATTTTTGTAAGGACCATAGGCCTCAAGCGCCGGGCCAAGGAGGCCCTCGACTCGCTCGACGCCGAATCCAGAATGGCATACGAAAGCTATGCCCACGGTGTAAACGCATTCATAGAGAGCCATTACGATGCGTTGCCGATCGAGTTCTCGATAGTCATGCTCGAACCCCAACCCTTCGAAGCACTGGATCTGATCGGATATGGAATGGCATACAACCAGTCGGGATTCTGGCCGAGCATCGTTCTCAGGTCACGCCTTCTGAGCCATTTTGGGCCCGACCGCCTCAGAGATATCGACCCCAAAGATCCCCCGGATCCCCTCCACATCCCCCCTGAGATGGACTACGACTGGATCGGAGCAGAAGCGATCTTCGGTCACTACAGGTTCGTGGGCTACACCGACCAGATGCTCCATAGCGCATACATTGGCTCTAACTCATGGGTGGTGGACTCCTACGTCTCCAAGACCGGCGCACCGATTCACTGCACCGACCCGCACCTGGCAGTCTCCCATCCTTCTACCTGGTACGAGATCCACCTTGTCGGAGGCCGCTACAACATGATCGGATGCACCACACCGGGGACGCCCGGGATCGTGATGGGCCACAACGAGAAACTCGCATGGGGAATCACCAACGCCTCCGCTCATGTCCAGGACGTTTACGTGGAAGAATTCGATCCTCAAGATGAATCCCGCTACAGACGTGGGTCGGGCTATGAGAATCTCCAGACCGAGATCCACGAGATCCCTGTGCGCGGGTCATCGGAGGCCCACCGACTCGAAGTCAAGATCACCTGTCATGGGCCTGTCGTCTACGAGAGCCCCGACGGTCGATTCGGATTATCGGTCGCATGGACGGCGCACCATTCCAGGGCATACGAATCGACGTTCGCCCCTGCGCTCAAATACGGGCGGGCCGAGACCGTCGACGAGTTTCAAGAGATCATCGAGTCGGAGTGGTGTTCTCCTGCGCTCAATTTCGTATTTTGCGACAGGGATGGTCGCATACGACGGGTTACTGCAGGACGTTTGCCGGTTCGCACCACCGGAGACGGACTCCTACCTCAACCCGGGTGGGATTCTTCGTATGACTGGGCAGGTCTCACCGACTCCAGCTATATGCCGAAGGAAATCGGCAAGCGCAACCATGTGATCCTATCGGCCAACGAGCGCACCACGACCGATTCGTCACCGCACGTGGTTTC
>VAPR01000832.1_pt1 | contig 17843 bp, 12 predicted proteins | sample 3380701 | NCBI WGS metagenome assembly VAPR01 (sample SAMN11536904, study PRJNA540576) | hot springs metagenome | isolation source: hot spring wet sediment | place: Spain: Lobios | collected 2014-01 | reverse complement strand
GCGGGTGGTGCAGCGGGTGGAGGTGGGGGTGGCGCAGGAGGCGTATGTGGAGGTGCGGTTGCCGGTGGGGGTGATCACCGAGAGTGTGGTGGTCACGGGGGAGGTGGGGCCGGTTTTAGAGCCCACGCGCACGGAGTTGAGTCAAGGGGTTGGGCCGGCGCAGATTGAGCAGTTGCCGGTGCGGGGCCGAAACTTCGTCGACCTCACCCTCCTCACCCCTCGGGTCATTCAGAGCGATCAGTCCTCACGTGGGTCGGCTCAGCAAGTGTGGGGAGGGCAATTCGTTCAGCTCTCGTTCAGCGGCTTGCGGAATCAATACAATTTGCTCGCGATAGATGGAGCGGATGCCACCTGGCATATCGCGAACTTGCTGAAGACTTTTTACTCCTTAGACGCGGTGCGAGAATTTCGAGTCGTTAACGGGATGTTCGGAGCGGAATATGGGCGGACGATGGGGGGAGTGGTGACGGTGGCGACGCGCACGGGGACGAATGAGATGCGGGGCACGGCCTTTTATTTCGGGCGTCACAATAAGCTGGATGCGCGGGATATCCTGACGCGGCAGGAGCATTTTCGGCTGCACCAATTTGGGGGAGCGTTGGGTGGGGCGCTCGTGCGGGACCGAGCCTTCTACTTCGGGAACTATGAGGGAGCGCGACAGCGGAAGGCGCCACAGTTTACCGATGCCTTTTTAGCCAATCTGGGAGCCGTCAACCAGGTGCTCAGGCAGCTGGGGGTACCGGAGGAAGATCCGACCGTGAAGTTCGTGGACGATCGGGATATGGCCTTGATCCGCGGGGACATCCAGTGGGGGGCACATCAGCTCTTTGTGCGCTATAACCTTTTCAGCCTTAGGGAGAAGAATTATCTGGTTGGAGAGACCTCGATCTTGGGGAATCCTGTGACGCCCACGGGGGGATCGGATTACGATCTCCGGGACCATGCGATCGTAGGAGGAGTGACCTCGGTTTTCCGAGCGCAATGGGTGAATGAAGCTCTCTTTCAGTTCTCTACGCTGTTTATGTCAGCCACGCAGCCGAAGTTGCCCCATGCGACGCTCTCGATTACCGGGTTCGCGGACATTGGAAATGGAGCGGTCTCCATGGAGCTGCCGTATGAGCGGCGCTGGCAGATCCGTGAGAATCTCGCCTATACGGGGGGGAAGCATCAGCTGAAGTTCGGGGCAGATTATAACTTCATTCAAGCGCGGAGTCGAATAGGGACGGCGCGCCGATGGATCATCTTCCCGAACCTGTTGGCTTTCTTGCAACTCACTCCCACGTTAGTTCAGTTGTTTCCAGATCCTCCCTTTGTGAGTGCGAAATGGCATCTGGTGGGGGTCTTCGGGCAGGATCAATGGCGGGTGGGTCAGCGGCTGACGCTGAATCTGGGGCTTCGATATGATGTTGAAGTGACGGCGGGAGAGGTCAGTGTCATCACCGAGACAGATAAGAACAACGTTCAACCGCGTATAGGCTTGGCATATCAAGTGACGCCTAGGACGGTGCTTCGGATGGGATTCGGGGTGTTCCATGGGAACTTGTTCGAATCCTATCCGGGACAGATTGATGGGTTTGGTCGGGTGAATTTCCCCCCGAAATTCAGCGATGCGTATCTTCAGGCGAATCCCTGGGCGCGGAAGTACCGGCCGAGGCGAGATGTCTATTATGTGGTCAATGTCGTGGGGCCGGCGGCGCAACGCGTCTTCCTCGATTACATGCTGAGGGGGATAATCCCTCCCCCTGGGGGATTGGGGACCTTGTCCATCGAGCGACCGGATATGCTGAACCCGTACGCTATGAATTGGGGAGTCGAGATCCAGCGGGAGTTAAGCGCGGGATGGGTGATAGAGCTGAACTACACGGGAGTGCGGGGATTGAAGATGCCTGTCTTTATTGATACGAACTTGATGCCGGCTGTGGCGAAGCTGCCGAATGGGAAGAACGATTATCAATACCCGACGCGGCGGTGGGATCCAAACTTCTCAACGATCAACATCTTGTTCCCCATTGGGGCTTCGACCTTCCATGGAGGAACGGTGACGGTTCGTCGGACATTCGCGCGCCATTTTGGGATCACAGCGAATTATACGTTCTCCAAGGCGATTGATAATAACCAGTCTCCTGGCACATTGTTCGCTCCGGAGGATCAGCATCGGATCGATTTGGATCGGGCATTATCCTCCGATGACATCCCCCACCGGTTCGTGATGAACGTGCTGATGGAATCGCCGCGGAGGTGGAATCCACTCCTGAGGGACTTCCAGGTCGGGGTGATCCTCACCGCCCAGAGCGGACGGGTCCATAATGTCATCGTGGGACGCGACGTGAATCGGGATGGGAAACCGCAGACCGATCGTCCGGGGACGTTGGGGCGGAATACCTATCGAGGGCCAGCGTTCGCGAGCGTCGATCTGCGAGTGGGTCGGGCCATTCGACTCGGAGAGCGAGTGCGCGCGCAGGTGACGGCGGAGTTCTTCAATCTCTTCAATCGGGTGAATGTGCTCAACGTGAACTCGGTCTGGGGATCGGAGGACTTGGGCCGTCCTCCCCAGCCGAACTTCGGACAGCCCCAGCGGGTAGCCGATGCTCGACAGATCCGACTGGGGCTTCGCTTCTCTTGGTAAAGAGGTGTGGCCTAAGATGGATGAGGGGTCACAGCGTGACTCCTCATCCATAAGCTTCCCACAAGGAGGGAACGATGGCGCTTCCCAAGACCAGTAAAGCTGCCGTATTGGTGGAGTACAGGAAGCCTTTGGAACTCCGGGAGGTGCCGATCCCCGAGCTCGAGCCGGGGGCCATGCTCGTGCGTGTGGATACGGCAACGATCTGTGGAACGGATCTCCATATTTGGAAAGGGGAGATGACCGCCTTCTCAAATATCCCGAGCATCCCCGGGCATGAGATTGTAGGGCGCGTCGTGGCCATTGGTAAAGGTGGGAAAACAGATGCGCTTGGTCAGCCTCTCGAAGAAGGGGATCGGGTGGTATGGACCTATGTGAATTGCGATCGGTGCTATTGGTGCACCATCGCGCGCCAGCCGACGCTCTGTCCGAGTTTCACCATGTATGGATGGGCCAGATGCGATGCCTATCCCTATCTCATGGGAGGATTTGCGGAGTACGTCTATATCTTGCCCCAGTGCAAGGTCATTCGGGTTCCCGATGAGGTCCCCAGCAGCTTGGCGGCTTCGGCCAGTTGTGCTTTGAGGACTGTAGTGCACGGATTCGAGCGCTTGAGAGGATTCACGACTCAAGAGACGGTTCTCATCCAAGGAACGGGTCCTGTCGGGCTATATGCGACGGCACTGGCGAAGGTCTCCGGGGCCGGACAGATCATCGTCTTTGGGGCTCCAGCCTCGCGAGTCGCTCTCGCTAAAGAGTGGGGGGCCCATCATGTCATCAACGTCGAGGAGACGAGTGCCGAACAGAGGAAAGCCCTTGTGATGGAATGGACAGATGGTCGAGGACCAGATGTCGTCATCGAGTGCTCCGGGACGACGGCTGCCCTCCAAGAGGGGTTTGATCTGGTCCGGCGAGGGGGGAGATATCTCGTCATCGGGGGAGGAGATCCCACCCCCTTGACGATCCCAAGTATGATTTTTCTCACGAAGCAAATCGAGGTCATCGGGATCCTCTCCGGATATGCTCCTCACTACTATCGCGCGCTTCAGTTCTTGAAGAATTACAGGGATCTTTTCCCCTTCCAGAAATTGATCACGAACACGTATTCCTTGGAGCAGATCAATGAGGCGTTTGCGCGAACGATGAATCTTCAGGAGATCAAGCCGGCAGTTGTGCCGGCATGACTAAACTAAGGAGGTCAACTATGGGGGCGATCTCATCTTTCTGGCTGCTGGTGTGGTCGGCTGGCCTGTCCTGGGGGGTAATGGGTCAAGTGACGGGGGCGACGCTTTCTGGAGTCGTAGTGGATGAGGCGGGAGCCGCAGTGGTTGGGGCTCGGGTTCAGGTGAAGGCGGTGGGGACAGGGGTGGAACGGGAGGCCGTGACGGAAGCGGGGGGGCGGTATGTGGTGGCCGGGCTCGCTCCCGGGGAATACGAGGTGACGGTGGAAGCGGCGGGATTTGCGCGAGCGGTGAGTCGCGTGAAGTTAGCTGTGGGGGAGCAACGGTTTTTGGAGGTCCGCCTGCGGGTGGGGCAGGTCATTGAGCAAGTGACCATTATGGGGGAGCCCACGCGGGTGGAGCTAGAGCGGGCCAGTCTCTCGGGGTTGGTGGATGACAAGCAGATTCGGGACTTGCCGTTGAATGCGCGGAGTTTCGTCCAGTTGGCCTTCCTCACTCCGGGGGTGCAATCTTTCACGTTCTTCGATCCGGGGAATGGGACATTGCGAGGTCCTCAAGTGGTGGTGAGCGGGCTGCGCCCCTCGTCGAATGCCTACCTGATGGATGGGGTTTATATTAACGATAGCTACGGGCGATCCGTAGGGAGTACGGCCGGTGTGATGCTGGGGGTTGATGCGGTACGCGAGTTTCGGATTTTGACCAACAGTTATAGTGCGGAATACGGACAGGCGATGGGAGGCGTAGTAGTGGCCGTGACGCGGTCGGGGACGAACGAGGTGCACGGCTCGGCCTTCTTCTTCCACCGGAACGACAATCTGGATGCGCGCAACTTCTTCGACCGGCGGAAGCCGGAGTTTCGACGACATCAATTTGGGTTCACGGCTGAAGGGCCGATTCGGCGGGATCGCACGTTCGTCTTCGGCGTAGCCGAGTGGTTCCGCCAGTTGAAGGGATTCACGCGAGTGGCTCGTGTTCCCTCCTTGGCGGCGCGACAGGGGGAACTGGTGCCGATTGCTGAGGGCGTGCGACCGTATTTGGCCCTGTTCCCCTTGCCGAATGGGCCGGACTTGGGAGGAGGGTTGGCGGAATATCGCTTCGCCCAGGATGAGCTGACCAACGAATCCTTCTTCCAGATTCGGATGGATCACGTCATGAGCCCCCGGCATACGCTGTTTGGGCGTTACACCTTTTCGGATGCGACGGCTGTGCGATCGGCTCCCACGCCCAATCCTCTAGTGGTTATGGATCAGTTGAGCCGCAATCAATATGTGACGCTGCAGTTGGAGAGCGCGATTTCTCCGCAGGTTTTAAACATCGTGCGCTTTGGCTTCACGCGGACGAACATTCTGGCCACTAATCGTTTTCTGCAAGAGATCCCTCCTGAGCTGGCCTTCGTTCCGAGTCAAAGGCCTATTGGAGTGATGAGCATCGGAGGGATTGGACAGTGGGGGCCAGATCCGAGGGCACCGGCTCGCGGGCTCCGCAATACCTATCAGGTGAGTGAGGACCTGACGCTGCAGCGGGGAGCGCACACGATGAAGTTGGGGGTGAATCTCTTGAGATTTCAAGATAACTCCCTGCAGTTAGCGTGGTATGGGGGGCTCTATGATTTCCCCAGTGTTCGAGAGTTTTTGCAAGGGAGACCGGAGCGGTTGCTCACCATGAGCACGCGGAGCATCATAGATCGGGCGTGGCGGCAGTGGGGGATTGGGGTGTATATGCAGGAGGATTGGCGGGCGAGTTCGCGCCTGACGCTGAATGCAGGGGTTCGATATGAGGTGACGACTGTGCTGAAAGAGACGCACGGGAGGGTGGCCAATCTTCGCGATGTCTTGCGGGACGCGGAGGTGTTCATTGGAGATCCGCTGTACCTGAATCCGAGCCTTCGAAATGTGGCCCCCCGCTTCGGCTTCGCGTATGATCCCTGGGGGACGGGGAAGATGGCCATCCGGGGCGGGTTCGGCATCTTTTTCGATCTGGTGACCTACCACCAATTTTACCCGGCTTTCTCTTTGACTCCTCCTTTTCTGGAAGTTGGAGCAATTCGAAATCCAGTATTTCCTCGCCATCCCATTCCGGAACGCTTTCCGAATACGACGCAGCAACTACAAATCGGCGATTTCCATCTGGAGAACCCGCATGCCTTGCAGTGGACGCTGAATGTACAACGGGAGATCTGGCGGGATGCCGTTGTGACCGTTGGGTATGCGGGGTCGCGGGGCATTAACCTCATGCGGGGAGGGGAGGTGGATATCCCGATCCCTCAGATGGTGGGAGGGCGGAAGTTCTTCCCCGCTGGGGCGCCGCGTCGGAATCCCAATTGGGGGGGGATTGATCTGAAGCGAGGGGATGGGAATTCCTGGTACAACGCTCTACAGTTCAGCTTCGAGAAACGCTTCGGTCGGGGATACGGCGTGCAAGTGGCCTATACCTTCTCCCGCACCATGGATGAGGGATCGGCTCAGATCAGCATCGATGCATTCACCAGCACTCCGGATCCTCAAGATCCGGAGGATCGGCGGGCGGAGCGGGGGTTGTCGGCGTTTCATGTGAAGCATAATCTGACGGTGAGCTACATGGTGGAATTACCGTTTTGGCGAGAGCGGCGTGATGCGTGGGGGAAGGTGTTCGGAGGATGGCAGGTGAATGGGATCATCACGGCGCGTTCGGGGATGCCGTTCACGCCTGCTGTAGCTGCCGACCGCGCGCGCGCGCTCCTGCGGCGACTGGGGACGATACGTCCGGATGTGCGAGCGGGAGCTTCGGCCAAAGAGGCGATCTTGGGGAATGAGGGGTTCAAGCGGACGGGGCGATTTTATGAGGCGTCGATCTTTCAGTTGCAACCGGCGGGGTTTCTGGGGAATGCGGGGCGGAATATTCTGATTGGGCCGAATCTAGTGACGGTGGATTTTTCGGTGATGAAGAACATTCGGATGCCGTGGTTGGGGGAGAGGGGGAATGGGCAACTGCGGTTTGAATTTTACAACCTCTTGAATCGGGCGAACTTCGGCTCACCCGATCGCTTCGTGTTCGCTGGGACGCAGGATGGGGAGAGGCCATTGCCCAGCGCGGGACGGATCACAACGACGGCGACGGATAACCGGCAGATTCAAGTGGCGCTGCGGATCTCCTTCTGAAGAAGAGAGCGGCTGGTCTCACTAACTGATGAGTTCTGGAGAGGGGAGAGGGGCTGAAAGTTCCCCTCTCCCAAAGGAGGGAGCTTATGAGAATCCTGCGAAAGAGTGTGACTGTCGTTGTGGCGTTGGTTTTGTTAAAGAGCGAAATGCTCCTGGCTGAGAGGAGAGGGGGCGAGCGGGTGATGTGGGAGAATATGTGTCTGCCGCCTTTTTCTCTGCAGGGATTAAAAGAGAGGGGGAGGGATGTGCCGCCGGTTCGCACGGTGAGGGATCCGTATCCGGTCTTCAATGGGATCGCTGTGGACGGAACGAACGGGGTGGTGGCGGTGAGCGACGGGAATCGGAAGGGGGTGTTGCTATATGAGCGAGGGGCGGGGGCCGATGGGACGGCGGTGACCCCCCCACTGCGGCAGCTGATGGGCCCACGGACGGAGATGGGCTTTGTGGCTGGGATCGCGGTAGATCCAGAGCGAAAAGAGATCTATGTCGTGAACAATGACATCGAAGACCGGTTGGTCGTTTTCGGATATGAAGATCAGGGAGATGCGCTCCCGCGCCGGGTCTTATATGTCCCTCATCAGGCGTGGGGACTGGCGGTGAATCGGAAGCGAAGGGAGCTGATCGTTTCCGTACAGTCCGACAATGTGTTGATGTTTTATCGTCAGGAGGCCGAGCGGTTTGAAGCACCACTTCGGGTTATCGGGGGGATAAATACAGGACTGGCCGATCCGCGAGGGGTGGCGGTCGCGGAAGAGAGCCAGGAAGTCTTTGTGGCCACTCATGGAAATTGGCGGGATATCCCCCCGAGTTATCACTATCAGGCTGGGGCGACGGACGCCTCCCATCAGGCTTCCGAACCCATGATGGGGGGGCGATTTCATCCCCCTTCCATTGTCGTCTATCCGGCCGATGGGGGTGGGAACGTTCGACCCCGGCGGATAATTCAGGGGGAACGAACACGGTTGAATTGGCCGATGGGCATTGCCGTTGATGAGGTGCATCAAGAGGTGGTTGTCGCCAATGCCGGGGATGATTCGGTTTTGGTGTTTCCTTTGAAAGGCGAGGGAGATATCGCTCCGCTTCGAGTCATCCGAGGGAAGCGGACGGGGCTGAAAGCTCCGGTGGGAGTGGCTGTGGATCCCCAAACGGGGGAGATTTGGGTGGCAAATTTCCTGGAGCACACCGCGGTGGCCTTTGAGCGAACGGCTCAGGGAGATGTGGCCCCTCGACGGGTGATCCGCACGGCTCCTCTGGAAGCTCCGGCGCTCGGTTTCATCAATCCCATGGCCATCGCCTACGACTCTCGACGGGATGAGCTGTTGGTGCCCAACTGAGTGAGCTTTCCGCAAATCGCGGCCTTCGCCAGGCTGGCGAATGGAGCGATGGTGCCCGTTCGACGAATCTTTGGACAAAATACCCGCTTGGGGCGGACGATGCATGGAATCGCTTATAATGCGGCGCGCGATGAGATCGTCGTCCCGAATCCTTTGGCGGCGGCCATCTTGATCTTTCGGGGAGGGGCGAGTGGAGATGAAGCTCCCATTCGGATCATTCAGGGGCCGCGGACGAAACTGATGTACCCTCATTCCGTGACCCTGGATCCTGAAGGGCGGGAGATCTTCGTGGCCGATCCGCGTCGTCGAGCTATTCTCATCTTCCCAGTCGAAGCCAACGGCGATGTACCTCCTGTGCGCGTAATCGAAGGGCTAAAGACGGGCTTGCGGTATCTTGTCGGCATTGGAGTTGAGGGTGACATCGTGGCCGTGGCTTCCTCCTCCCTCTCTCCCCATGAGTCCGGTGTGCTGATCTTTCGTCGGACGGATAGTGGGGACGTTCCACCGCAGGCTGTGATCTCAGGGCCGAGGACAGGATTGACTTCTCCCTGGGGATTGCAGATCGCTCAGGGGAGGATTGTCGTCACAAACGCAAGCTTCCTCTACTCTCCTCCCTATGCGGGCACGGAGGTGCGGAAAACCGTAGCTGCGCTTAGGTCTATGCCCTCTCCGTGGAGACCCGGAGAAGAGGCGTTCCTTGGCGTCTGGGAGATCGGGGACCGGGGAGACGTCCCGCCGCGACTGAAGATCCATGGGCCGTTGAGCGGACTCCTGAACCCGGCGGGATTGGCGACGAATCCGAGAGCGGGCGAAGTGTATGTGACTGACAGTGGGCTCAATGGGTTCGCAGTATTCCTGCTTCCGGAGGCGTTCCGGTAGGGAGGAGGAGGATGCAAGGGAAGTGGTGGGGGATTCTCGCGGTGGCAATAGGCCTGGGACTGGGAGGTATGTTTTGCACGCGGTCGGTCTCCCGCCCTCGAACGCTGGAAGAGTTCGAGCGGGCCATTGCCGGGAAGAGCGAGAGAGAAATAGCCGCCTTCGTCTTTGAGACCTATGGATGTCAAACCTGTCACCGCGTGGAAGAGGGAAAGCAGTGGGGCTTTACCTCCTATGGGCTCCAACGGAAGCGCGAATTCGAAGGGTGCATCCCTCTGTTGGCAGCAATGAACGTGATCGCGCAGATCCCCGAGGGAGAAAGGACAGCGGAGCAACGGGCGAAGGCGGCTCGGTTCGAGGAGTTCGGGTGTACCTTCTGTCACCAGATTCGGCCGGGAGAGATGGGGTTAACGGAGATCGGTCGGCGACTTGCTTCTCTTCATCTCCCCTGTAGCGGGGTGAAACGAGCCCTGACGTCTCAGTGAGGAGGACCGACATGAGATACACCTGCTCTTGGCGGAGACTAACGTGGGGAATCCTCTGCGGAGTCTTCCTCGCTGGAGGATTCTTCGGAGCTGATGGGCAACAGAAGGCGGTTCCTATCTCTTCCCTTCCGCTCAAAGAGCGGATCGCTATCTACGAGCGACCGGATCGGGAGCAGTGGCAAAAGCCAGACGAGGTCATTCGAGCTTTGGGGATCCAAGAGGGCATGGTGGTGGCCGACATCGGGGCCGGGAGCGGATATTTCACCCGGCGGTTCGCCCGCGCCGTGGGCGAAAGGGGGAAGGTTTATGCGGTGGATATTGATGCGGAGATCTTGGAGTATTTGGGGGAAACAGTTCGCCAACAGGGGGTGAGGAACGTAGAAATCGTGGTGGGGCGGGAAGACAATTCACTCTTGCCGGAGAAGGGCGTGGATCTGGTTTTCTTCTGCGACACTACGCATCATATGCGAGATCGAGCAGGGTATTTTCGACATGTGCGCCAGATCCTCCGACCAGGAGGACGAATGGCGATCATTGATTACCCTCCGGAGGCTCACGAGCTGGGTTATTGTCCGCATAAGCCGGAAGAGTTGGTGCCTCGGTGGCAGATCATAGAAGAGGCCCAACGCACGGGATTTGAATTGGTAGGGGAGTTCTCCTTCCTCCACCCCCGGCAATATTTCCTTGTCTTTCGCGTGAAACCTGAAGGGTCCTGAATCATGATGACTGAGGTGCTCCCTCGACAAACGCTCTCGGTTCGTGATGCCATTGCTCTAGCGGTGGGGATCGTCATTGGGGTAGGCATCTTTCGGGCCCCTTCGGCTGTGGCCGCCGAGGTGGGGAAGCCGGAACTCTTCCTCGGACTGTGGGCGCTCGGCGGAGGGCTCTCGCTCATCGGGGTCCTGTGCTATGCGGAACTGGCGACTACATTCCCGAACGTCGGCGGGGAGTATCACTATTTGAGGCGAGCCTTTGGAGATGGGACGGCTCTCCTCTTCGGGTGGTCCCGGGCGATGGTCATTCAAGCGGGCTCCATCGCTTCTCTCGCCTACGTCTTGGGGGATTACATGTCGGTTTTGGTATCGCTGGGGCCTCATTCCTCGGCATTCTACGCTGGACTCTCCGTCTTCGCGCTGACCTGGATAAATGCTAAGGGGTTGCGGCTTGGGATGGGAATCCAGAATCTCTTAGCGCTGGCGAAACTAGGGAGCTTGGTGACGATCGGATTGACGGGGATGGCTCTTCTCGGGCGCGAGGGAGATGAGGGGGGACGTGGGGCTTCGGTGAGCGGTTCGCTGGGATTAGCGCTGGTCTTCGTGCTCTACACATATGGGGGGTGGAACGAGGTCGCGTATATCTCAGCTGAAGTTCGAGATAGGCAACGCGGCTTGGTCAAGGCCCTTGTGGGAAGCATTGGTATACTTACTGCTCTGTACTGCTTCGTGAATGGTGCATATCTGTGGGGGCTCGGATTGGAAGGGATTCGGTCTTCGGACGTCGTCGCCGCGAGTTTGCTCGAGCAAACTGGCGCGTCTCTGGGAAGACTGGGAATCAGTGTGCTGATCATCGTTGCCGCTTTGGGGGCTATCAACGGCACGATTCTCACTGGAGCGCGAACGCTCTATGCCATGGGGCGAGATTTCCCGCTCTTCGCCTCGTTGGGACAGTGGGAGGTGGGGAGGGAGACTCCTCGCCGAGCCCTCTGGGTTCAAATGGGAGTGGTCCTCTCTCTCATCGGATTCGGCGCCTGGAAGCGCCACGGCTTTGAAACGATGGTCAGCTATACCGCTCCTGTATTTTGGCTCTTCTTCCTGCTCACTGGGATTTCGCTCTTCATCCTGCGGTGGCGCGAGCCGGAGGTATCGCGCCCATTTCGGGTCCCCCTCTATCCGATCCTCCCATTCGTTTTCTGCTCGACTTGCTTGTATATGCTCTATGCGAGCGTGGCCTTCGCTGGGGCTGGAGCCGTCGTCGGACTTCTTGTGCTCCTTATGGGAGTCCCTCTGGTTCTCATGACCTGTCGCAGATACCAAGAAGCAGGAGGAGTCTGAGATGCGCATTGTCGTGTGCATCAAGCAGGTGCCAGACGTCACCGAAGTTCGCTTCGATCCGGAGCGGAAGACCATTGTGCGGGAGGGGGTCAAGAACGTGGTGAATCCCTTCGATCGGCGGGCTGTGACGCAAGCGGTGGCATTGCGACGGCAGATGGGGGGCGAGGTGGTCGTCATCACGATGGGGCCCCCACAGGCGCGGGAGGCTCTTGTCGAATGCTTGGCGATGGGGGCTGATGAGGGAATCCATGTGTGCGATCCTGCTCTGGCGGGTTCCGATACTCTGGTGACCGCCAGAGTCCTGGCGCGGACCATCCAGCAGTTCGCCCCTCGGCCGGATCTCGTCTTCTGTGGGAAGTACTCCGTTGATGCGGAGACGGGACAGGTGGGACCGGAAATCGCCGAATTGTTGCAGTGGCCCCAGGTGTGTGGCTTGACCTCGGTGGAGAGTGTAGGAGAGGGGGTTCTGCGCGGATATCGAGAAGTGGATGATGGTCTGGAGCTGATCGAATGTCCATTTCCGGTGGTCCTGACGGCTGCCGAGCGCTTGATCCGTCCCATCAAGGTTGGGGATGCGGATTTGGAGGCGGCTCGCAGCAAGCCCATTCGCACGGTCACCGTTGCAGACCTCGGCTTGCACCCATCGGACGTGGGGTTCGCCGGCTCGCCTACTCAGGTGCGCGACATCCGTTCGCTTGAGCGACCTCGGCAGGTGCGATTTTTGGAGAATCATGATCCCGAAGGCGCTGCTCGTGAGATCCTTCAGGTCATCGAGCGTGCGCAGCACGCGTCAGAGCAGGAGCATCAACCGAGTCCCGGACCACGACCAGTGCGGACGTCGGGGCCGGAGATTTGGGTCACTATCGAGAGGCTTCGCGGGCACATCCGCTCGGCTTCGTTCGAGCTTCTGGGAGAGGCTGCCCGGTTGGCCGATCACTTGCGGGGTCAAGTGTGTGCGCTTGTATTCGGAGAGGTCGAGCCTTCGGAGCTAGAAGAGCTGGGGGAGAGGGGCGCCGATCGCATCTATATTCTAGAGCACGATCGCCTGATGGGATATTCGGGAGAGGTATGGGGATCGGCCCTGGCTGAGGCCATTCGAACGATGCAGCCGGTGGCCGTGCTCTGTCCCTCGACAGCCGAAGGGCGAGAGTACGCCCCTCGAGCTGCCGCGCGCCTCGGCCTTGGGCTGACCGGGGATTGTATCGGATTAGAGGTGGAGGCGGGGGGAGAAATCCTTCAGTGGAAGCCTGCCTTTGGCGGGGGGATTGTGGCCTCGATCGTGAGCCGAACGCGGCCTGTTATGGCTACGGTGCGCCCTGGCATTTTCGCTCTGCCTGAACGGATCCCAGGACGTCGAGCGGAGGTTACCCGAGTATCTCTCAAGGGCCCGTTCGAACCGCGCGTTCGTCTCCTGGAGAGGAAGGAAGAGGCTGGAGAGGCCGGACTCGCCCTGGAGCGGGCTCGCATCGTCATCGGCGTTGGCGCTGGGATTGGGGGACCCGAGGCCATCCCTATGATCGAGACGCTCGCCCGCAAGCTCGGAGCGGCCATTGGGGCCTCCCGTAAGGCCGTTGATCTCGGATGGTTCCCCAGACAACAGCAGATCGGGTTGACCGGGAAGGCGATCGGTCCTGATGTATATCTGGCCATCGCCATACGGGGGAATCTCAATCATACGGTTGGAATTCGGCGAGCCAAAGTGGTGATCGCTGTCAATAACGATCCGAAGGCAGAGATCTTCCAATCGGCCGATTATGGCCTCGTGGCTGACTATCGTGAGATCCTCCCGGCGCTCATTCGCATCTTGGAACGCCCTCGATGAGCGACGGGCTGGAGGCGAGGCACCCCATGAGGGCTCGATGAAGATCGTAGCTGAGGAGGATACTGATGAGAGCGACATTCGGGATTCACGCCGGTCAGCAGGATTGTTCGTATGCGGATTTGCAGCGTCTGTGGCGGCGAGCTGAAGAAGGAGGGCTGGGGTGGATCTCCATCTGGGACCATCATTACGAGACGCCGCCGCGGGATGGGCGGGGGGTAGCGTATGAGACGGTGGCGATGTTGACGGCGTTGGCCCTGGAGACGGAGCGGGCGCGCATCGGCTGTTTGGTCTTCTGTCCCCTCTACCGAAATCCGGCGCTATTGGCGAAGGTGGCGGTGACTGTGGATCATCTGAGCCGGGGGCGGGTGGAGATCGGGCTGGGCGCGTGCTGGCACGAGCCGGAGTTTCGCGCCTTCGGATACGAATTTCCCCCGATTGGGCAGCGGGAGGACATGCTGGAGGAGGCGATTCAGATCGTGCGCGGGATGCTGCAGCAGGAGGAGGTGACATTCCATGGGCGATATTTTCGGGTGGAAGGGGCGAAGTGCTTTCCGCGCCCGGTGCGAGGGCATATCCCCATCTGGGTGGGGGGAGGGGGTGAGCGACGAACGTTGCGCACGGCCGCTCGCTACGCCGATGGATGGAATGTGGGATATGTGTCGCCAGAAGTCTTTCGCCGCAAAGCGGAAGTGGTGCAGCAGTGGTGCGAGCGCGAGGGGCGCGATCCGAAGGGCCTGCGGAATTCCGTGAATCTCGGATTCTACATGGGGATCAATGCGGCCGATGCGCAGCGCAAGCGAGAGCGTGCCCGACAGGACTTCGGCGCGATGTTCGAGGCCTTTCAGGGGGGGATTCTGATGGGAACGCCAGAAGAGGTGGCCGAGCGCATCGGACGCTACATTGAAGCCGGAGCTGAGCAAGTGAACGTGGTGCTGCGGGCGCCGTTCGAGTGGGAGGCCTTCGAAGCGTTTCTGCAAGAGATCGTGCCCCGCTTTCGGAAGCCGTAGATGAAGAGCCGTGCGACATTCGCGAGGCCGCGCGAGGTGAGCCCTTGGGCGCGCCGCTATCTGGCGCTGCTCGGGCTGGAGCCGGAGTCACCGAGCCTCCCGGCGCTGGCCCGTTTGACCGAGCGGCATCTGCGGCGTGTTCCCTTTGAGAACGTGACGACGGTTCTTCGCTTCCGCGACTTTGGGAGTGAGCCGCCCGTTCCCGATCCGGAGCACCTGCTTGATCATTGGGCAACTCGGCAGGGAGGTGGGTTGTGTTACGAGGTGTCGCGGACGCTTCGGCGACTTTTGCAGGAATTGGGGTACCGGTGCTTCTCGATCTCCGGCACTATTACTTTCCCTGGGTCTCATGAAGCGCTCCTTGTCGAGCTGGATGAAGGGCGGTATATCGTGGATGTGGGCAACGGCGCTCCGTTCTTTCATCCTATTCCGATCGGAGAAGTGGCTGAGATTCGTCATGCCGGATTGCGTTATCGGTTTCGGCCCGGAGCGGATGGTCGGACGCTTATTCAGGATCGGTGGATCGGTGAGCAATGGACTCCTTTTTGCGTCTACGACCTGCAGCCGAAGAGCGACGCCGAGCTTCATCCTGGGTATATTGGGCATCACACTCCGGGGCGAGGGAAATTCCTGAGCGAGCTGGTGCTTGTGCGCTGTGATCACAACAGCGTGCATCGGCTTCGGAATCGAGAACTGGTGCATTTCTCGGAAGGGGGGACGTGCGCGGAGACGCTCAGGACGCGCGAGGAGTATCTTCGGGTAGCGCGCGAGGTGTTTGAGCTGCCGGAGCTTCCGATCCTTGACGCCGTGCGCGTGTTGGGGGATTTGGGACTCGTTCTCGTGGAGGAGGAGCGATGAAAACCGAGTTGATCCATGCTCGTGGCGTGCCGGCTTACTGGGCGCAGCCGGATGGAGAGGGGCCGTTCCCGGCCGTGCTCGTCTTCTTCGAGGCCTTCGGGCTCAACGACCATATCCGGGATATCGCGCGACGATTGGCCCGCGAGGGATATGTGGCGGTCGCTCCTGACTTTTATCATCGTCTTCCGGAACCGCGCGTGGCCGGATATGGGGATATGGAGCGCGTCGTCGCGCTGGCGAGTGCGACCCCGGATGAACACATTCTGGAAGATGTGGGCGCTGTGCTCGACTTCCTGAAGACCTCCCCCGCTGTGCGAGCCGATCGCATCGGAGCTCTCGGATTCTGCATGGGCGGGCGTATGTCGTTTTTGGCCGCCTGTCATTTCCCCGAGGAGATTCAAGCCGTCGCCTCCTTCTATGGAGGGGGGATCGCTTCTCCTCGGCGGTTCGGGCCACCTGGGACACCGCCACTTCAGTTGGCCGATCGTCTCCGAGCTCGTCTGCGTCTCTTCTTCGGAGAGCGCGACCCCTTCATTCCCCTGGAGGAGGTGCGGACGATTGAGGCGCGGTTGAAGGAGTTGGGCAAAGCCGCGGAAGTCTTCCTCTATCCTGAGGCGGAGCACGGATTCTTCTGCGATGAGCGATCGAGCTACCACCCTCAGGCGGCCCAGGATGCCTGGTCCAAAACCCTGGAGCTCTTTCGAGACGTTTTGAAGACATGAGGACGCCTCGCTCACAGGTTGAGCATCTGCGCGGGAGTCCCCAATGGGATGCCCAAGCGCTGAGACCGATCGTTTCGGTGCCGTGCGTTCTCTATCCTTCGGGTTCCCCGCAGGGTTCCCATGCGATTTTGAGATCGCATGGAGATGCTTGGGCGTGGGCAACCCGTCGTCTCTTTCACGGAGGGAGCCATGGTGAGTACGCAGGAAGAGCGCTTCTACGCCAAGCTGCGGGAGAAGGACCTGGAGGCGCTGTGGCTGGTCATCCAGCGTTTAGTCCCTCGCGAGTGTGAGACACCTGCCGTCCCCTATGTCTGGCGGTGGGCGGACGTGTACCCCCTGGTCTTGGAGGCCGGTCAGGTATGGCCTATCGAGCGCGGGGGGGAGCGTCGGGTATTGATCTTGAGGAATCCCGGGTTGGGCGACCGAAACGCCGCGACAAATACGATCTACGGCGGGATTCAGATCGTCATGCCTGGCGAAGTTGCTCCCTGTCACCGGCATTGGGCGGCAGCCATTCGTTTCGTGATTGTGGGCAACGGTGTGGGATATACGGCTGTGGAGGGGGAGAAGTTGGTCATGGAGGATTACGATCTGATCCTGACGCCCAGCATGGACTGGCATGATCACCGCAACGATGGGGAGACGCCCATCATCTGGCTGGATGTGCTGGATGTACCGCTGATGAATTTGTTGGGCATCTCGTACTTCGAGCCGTATGAGGAAGGCTTGCAGCATCCGTTGACCAAGCCGGACTGGTACAGCGAGCGCGTGACGGGCGACAAGTTGGTGCGACCACTAGCGGCAGGAGCGGGACATCGGCGACGGCGACCCTACATCTATAAATGGCGCGAGGTGCGACCTGTGCTCATGGAGCTGGAGGAAGCCGATCCCTATGAGGGCGTGGCCATCGAGTATATGAACCCGGTGACGGGGGGACCGACGCTCCCCACCTTCACCTGCTGGGCGCAGCGGCTGCGACCGGGCGAGCACACGCGAGCGCATCGGCACACGGCCAGTGCCCTCTACCATGTCATCGAGGGGGAGGGATATACGGTTGTGAATGGAAAGCGTCTGTCCTGGCAAAAAGGCGACACCTTCGCCATCCCGCACTGGATGTGGCATGAGCATGTGAACGCCTCTGCGACTCAAGACGCCATACTCTTCTGCGCCACGGATAAGCCTGCGCTCGAAAGCCTCGGCCTCTATTTCGAAGAGTCGTACCCGCGAAATGAAGGATATCAAGAGATCATCGGATGAGGGAGGAGGGGGGGTATGAAATTCGGCTACTTCACCCTGACCGATAATCCGAAGAGCTACGGGGAGCGGTATCGCGATCCCAATCGCTTTCTGCTCGATATCGCGGAGGAAGCGCGCCTGGCGGAAGAGTTGGGGTTCCACTCCGTGTGGGTCCCGGAGCATCATTTCGGACTCTTCGGCTGTCTGGGGACGCCTGCGGTCTTCCTGGCCTATCTGGCCGCGCAGACGCGGCGCGTGCGCCTGGCGGCCGCTACCGTCTTGCTACCGTGCAATCAGCCGCTCCGGGTCGCTGAGGAATGGGCGACGCTCGATCTGTTGAGTGGCGGGAGGGTGATCTTCTCCGCCGGGCGAGGCTACGATCATCGGGAGTACGACGCCTTCGGCATCCCCTTCGCCGAGAGCCGGGAGCGGTTTGACGAAGCGATGCTGCTGGTGCGCACGGCCCTGGCGGAGGAGGAGTTCACCTTTGTAGGAAAGTTCTACCGCGTCC